>Ga0182021_10003500_pt1 | contig 18441 bp, 15 predicted proteins | sample 612E3MmetaG_FD_120493 | JGI IMG/M metagenome (GOLD analysis project Ga0182021, IMG submission 120493) | Permafrost microbial communities from Stordalen Mire, Sweden - 612E3M metaG (Illumina Assembly) | ecosystem: Environmental > Terrestrial > Soil > Wetlands > Permafrost | place: Sweden... | reverse complement strand
CGGACGGTATGGGCGGTGAGATGCCATAGCTTCGACGACATCCGCTACAGCGAGTATTTTGGCCGCCAGTAATATCTCATCCTGTTTAAGAGCATTGGGATATCCCGAGCCGTTCAGCCTTTCATGATGCTGCAGTATTGTCTGCGCTACCGTGCAGGGTAACTTCATTTCTTTTAGTATCTCGTAGCCGTTCTGAGGGTGCGCCTTTATAATCTCCCATTCGGGGGTTGTTAGTTTGCCTGGCCGGCTGAGAATGTCCACGGGTACCTGCATTTTGCCTACATCATGAATAGTAGCCGCCATCCAGATATGGTCAACCTCAGACTCATCCAGATTCATTTCCGCGGCGATGGTCTTTGCCAGGCTTGCGACCCTGTGCTGGTGTCCCGAAGTATAGGGGTCCCTCATTTCTACCATCTTGGCTACGGTATCGATTGTGCTGCGCAGGCTCTTCTGCAGTGAAATATAGCTGGTTTCAAGATCCGCCTCTGCCTTTTTGCGAGCCAGGATGGCAGCGATGCTCTGGGCAACGCCTTCAATGAACTCAATGAAATCGGTTGTGAAGTGGCCGCGGTTTTTATCGCATAATTGAAGTAGCCCGATATTGCCTTGCTCTGCCTTCAGGGGTATGAGAGCGACCGACTGGTAGCCTTCCAGTTCGCATGTATTGCGGGCATAAGTGGGCCGATGATTGCCCGTATGGGAAGTCTGGAGCTCAAAGATGTCGTTAGTCCAGAAGCTGCCCGCCCTGGTAAAACATGGCCGTCCGGGAGTAAAACGCCCGTAAATTACTTTACCGCATATTCCTGCAAGGGCCGGTTTGCCGGCGGAGTTCAGGACAGGATCGCCGTTATCGTTTCTGACGCACAGATAATTTTCGGTCAATACATGTCCGGGAACGAAGCCCTCGGATTCATAATATGGATAATCGTTCCCTTCCTTGAGGCGCATGCCCGCCGCCTCAACGCCGCTGAACTCCTTGATGAGCAGGAGAATCTCCCGCACTATTTCTCTTTGTTCGCCCGGCTTGTTGAGCGTCTCGAGTACTTTAAGGGAAAGCTCATTTTGGCGCTGCACACGCTTGCGTTCGACAGCGTAACGCAGCGAACGCCACAGGGTCGCCCCTTCCACCTGCCCCTTGATAAGATAATCCTGCGCTCCCTGCTGCATTGCCCTGACGGCTGTGACCTCGTCATCAAGCCCGGTCATGACAATGATGGGTACTTTACTGACATGCGTGGATAAATATTGCAGCGTTTCAAGGCCCTGGCTGTCTTTGAGGCCGAGATCGAGAAGTACAATATCAATGCTGTTGGACTTGAGCCGCTGGATGCCGCCGGCAATCCTGTCGGCCTGCTCAAAATGATAGTGGGCGCCTCCTACATCCTTGAGAAGCTCCTGTATTAACCTGGCATCGGCAGGGTTGTCTTCCAACATCAATATGTTCATATATTTTGCGTCCTGATGTACACCTTAAATGTCCCTGTTATTCCACCTCTCTGCATATTGCAAAATTACACCTGCCGCTCCCTTTTACCTCGTACATGGCGGTATCTGCGTTCTTTAATAGGGATTCGGCATCTTTTCCATGGTCAGGGTATACAGCAATACCGATACTGGTTGTGACGTTAACTATATTCTGATTCAGGATAAACGGCTTCCTGAATAGTTCAATGATCCTGCCACAAATCTCGGCGGCCTCTGCAACCGCACTAATTTCGGTAAGCAGGATGATAAACTCGTCCCCGCCCAGGCGGGCGACAGTATCATACCCTCGTACTATTCCGGTCAGCCTTTCGCTGGCCGCTTTGAGTAATTCATCACCCATGCTGTGGCCCAGTGTATCGTTAACCTTCTTAAACTGGTCCAGGTCAAGCATCAATACCGCCAGTTTTTTACTGGTACGTTCCGCCTGACTAGTGGCCAGGGCAAGGCGGTCCTGAAGTAAAAACCTGTTGGGCAACCCGGTGAGATTATCATGCGTGGCTACAAAAGCAAGCTTCTGCTCCAACTGTTTGCGCTCGATGGCATAGCGTATGGAACGCCACAGGAGGTTCCCGTCCACCTGTCCCTTTACCAGGTAGTCCTGGGCGCCGATCTTTACGGCTGTCACTGCAACTGCCTCGTCATCAAGCCCGGTAAGCACCACGATCGGTACCTGGTCCGCAATTCCTTTGACAGCAGTAAGGCCATCGAGGCCGCTGCAATCAGGAAGGCCCAGGTCGAGCAATATCACATCCACGGTCCCACGCTTAATATGTTCGGTCCCTTCGGAAAGCCGCCCTACATGATCAAGCGTATAGCATCCACCCCTGACATCCTTGAGCAACTCGCCTATTAACCTGGCGTCGCCCGGGTTGTCCTCAACCAGCATGATATTGATGGTTGGATTGTTCATTTGATGTCTTATCGCCCGTCCGTCGGAAGCTTTACTATAGTGAGCCAGAAATGCGATATGGACTGGACCATCATGATAAACTGATCGAGATCAAGAGGCTTTGTAACATAGCAATTGGCATGGAGATCATAGGTTTTAACGATGTCCTCCTCGGCCTTGGATGTAGTGACTATCACCACCGGTGTGCGCCTCAGGTCGCAGTCACCTTTTATCTCCGCTAGCACCTGCCGGCCGTCCTTCTTGGGCAGATTCAGGTCAAGAAGTACCAGGTCAGCTGGAGGTTTCTCTGCATATTTGCCTTCCCGCCGCAGAAAGGCCATGGCCTCAATGCCGTCGTTAACCACGTGCAGGTTGATCTTTAACTTGGCGTCTTTTAGCGCCTCCTGTGTAAGCCGTACGTCGCCCGGGTTGTCTTCCACCAGCAGAATATCAACTGGTTTTACCGCAATATCTTGCTGTATCATTCATTGTCTCCTTTCTCCCTTATCGGGACCGTAAAATAAAATGTGCTTCCCTGGCCGGGTTGTGATTCCAGCCACATCCTGCCACCGTGGCGCTGCACTACCTTCCTGGCAATGGACAACCCTATGCCGGTGCCCGGGTAGTCAGTACCATTCAGACGCTGGAATACCAGGAAAATGCGCTCGAAGAACTGGGGATCAATGCCTATACCGTTATCTTTCACTGAGAAAACCCATTCATCCCCAACCAGTTTGGCGTCGATGCAGATGCGCGGCGGTTCCTCCCCATGAAACTTGACGGCATTGCCAATTACATTCTGGAATACCTGTATTAATTGTCCCTCGTCGCCGATTACCTGGGGTAAGTCGTCATGATCGATGACCGCCCCGGCCTCACGGATAGCTACTTCCAGGTTGCTGGTGGCAGCATATAAAACTTCGGAACAATCGACGGGCATGAAGGGCTTGCCGCGTGTCCCTACCCTAGAGTAAGACAGGAGATCGTTGATCAGGTTCTGCATACGCTTGGCGCCGGAAACGGCGTAGTCAATGAAATCGTGCGCATCGGGATCTAGCTTGTCTTTATAACGTTTCTCAAGAAGTTGAACGTAACTCGATACCATACGCAGGGGTTCCTGCAGGTCATGCGAGGCAACATAAGCAAACTGCTGTAATTCCTCGTTGGAGCGCTTCAAATCCTCCATAGTCTTTTGCAGGGCATCCTCAGTCTTCTTACGCTCGTCGATATCCCTGCCCTGCATAAGCATGGAGACGGCTTTGCCCTGGTTATCCCTGATAAACCGCATCTTCGTCTCAGTCCATTTTGTAGAGCCATCCTTGCAGTACAGCTCGCTTTGAATATCATAATGACGGTCCGGTGGGAAAGTTCCTTCCATTTCCTCCCGTATTATTCTTTTAATTAAATCCAGCGATCTCCTGGCTGATTCAGGCGTCACCTTTTTATCAAGGGTCATATATTTTTGTTCTTCCAAGCTGAACCCGGTCAATTTCTCACCGGAGGCGGATAACCAGACCAGGTTAAAGTCCTTATCCACAATTGATATGATATCCGTGGTATTTTCAGCCAGCAGACGGTAGTTCTTTTCACTCTCGTCCCTGGCCCGCTCGGCCGCTAAACGTTTACTTATATCAATGCCCGTGCCAAGCATATAAGTGTGGTCTCCAAGTATTACGCGTTTGGCGGTGATATGGAACGGTATCTTTTTACCTGCTTTTGTTACTACTTTTATCTCAGTGTCAGCCGCCCCATCTCTGAAGACCTCAATCAGTTTGGCGGCCATAAGCTCCTTGTCCTCTTCGGCAATAATATCCCAAGCGCGCATATTTTGCGCTTCTTCCGCTGAATATCCCACGACTTCCATGGCATTCTTGTTATATCGCACAAAACGGCCTTCCGTATCGATGACGTAGAAAATGCCCGGGAGACTATCGATAACGGCTTCCGAGTAGAGCTTCTCTTTTATAAGCGCTTCTTCAGCCAGTTTTTGCTCAGTTACGTCGCGGGCAATGCCGCGCAATCCGATAATTTCTCCTTTTTCATTGCGGAGGGGAAAGATTGAGTCCTCACGATAGGTTTTGGTACCGTCCTTCCTAAGACTGACGCCGGGACGCCTGCGCTTGGGGATACCGGTTTGAAAGACACTGGTATAGTCTGCTACTGTGGAACTCCAATTCTCTTGCGGTATATACTGCTTATAGCTCATCTCAAGCATTTCACGCCTGGTGCCGCCGAATATGCGTGCTACGGCTTCGTTGATGAAAGTGAAGTTTCCTTTGCAGTCGATTTCATAGTAGCCCTCATCCATTTCCTCTAGGATGGTCCGGTATTTTTCTTCCGACTTCAGCAATTCTTCCTGTAACTGCTTAACACCGGATATATCGGCTGAAACCGATCCGAGGACGGTTTTTAATTTCCTTTCATCCTTTGTCCGCATGCCGTTCTACCTCCGCTTTGTCCATGTGCCGGTAGGAAGTAATGCCTCTGTGAGATTGCCGGAAATGTGGGAATGAATCAAGAATTCCCATAGCCGGGTGCAATTGCATGTCTTCATTTTTCCCACCTGCTAATCTTATAGGAGTGGCGGGGAAGAAGTCTACGGCCTTATGGCTCATTTTGAAGAGACGAACGGTTCAGTTTTACCTGGGAGGATTCATCGTTCTACTGCTTGCCGTATAGCTAGCAGGTTGCTATGGGGGACGTCGAGAGGATAGGTACAGCCGGTTGTGACAATAAGCCGCCGGCCTCGCATTTGCTGGATGGCATCTCGTACTTGCGCCTTGACATCGTCAGGGCTTCCCAGGTGGAGCGTCTTATACTGCTCGATCCCGCCCATCAGCGCATGCGGAACGATTTTACTTGCTTCAGCCAGGCCGGGCCAGGCGGTACGGTCGTGCCAGTTGACGGCCTGCACGGGGTAGTCCGATAGCGGGATGAACATGGGATGCTGGCCGTGCAGGTGCAGCACATTGAACCAGCCCCCCTCGGAGGCAGCGGCAAGCACTGCAAGGTCGCCGGTACGGCCGAATTGCCGGTACTCATCTTCGTTCGTAAGCTCATAGCTGGCAAAACGGGTGGAAAGAAAGATGCCGTCGCATCCTTCGGCCAGTGCAGCGCGAACGAAACGGGCGCTGGTCTCGGCCAGCGCTTCGAGAGCCCGCAGCACACGGTGAGGCTCGCTGCGCAGATGCACGAAAAGGTTTTCATCTCCTGCCAGGTAGGCAGCCATAGCCAGCGGGTTAAACATGGTGAAAATGACAGGGGTGTCCTTTTCTTTTTGATCGATAATCATGCGCAGGGCGCGCAGGTGCCAGCCATAGCAGCCCTTATGCACATCCAGTGGTTTGATGCGGTCCCAGTCCTCCACTCTCCGGATGACACGTTCAAGATACTCGCGGTCGCCCATATAGTTGCCGAGGTAAGTGTGAGTTACGCCGTAATCTTCGACGCAGTAGACCGAGGAGACCGGCACTTTGATAAAGTCGAGGTCGTAACGGCGTTGAAAATCCAGCGCAACCAGTGCCAGCGATTCCGGTCTCTGGTCATCGCCCGGCCAATGCCTCCAGAATGACACCGGCACACGGTCGACCGTTTCTCCTGCTAATGCTGCCTTTACCCTTTCCCTCTTCGTCATCTCCGCCATAGCGTTATACTCCCCGGCGATTTAATCAGGTCTGTCTGCCATACCTTATTTTGGCAAAGAGCATCAAGCACATGAGTAAAACCGATATTGCATTCCATATGATCAAGGGCAACAGGCTCAGGGCAATGCCGTAAATCAGCCAGCACATCCCGCCCGCCAGGAAAAGTAATGTGAACGATAAGCTAATCTCACGTGCGCTTTTGAGTTGAAACAGCCGCCATACCTGTGGAACGATGCCCACTGTGATTAAAAACCCTGCCAGGAAACCCAGTGCCTCAAGCCAGTTCAAATATAATCCTCCTTTCGGGCTTCATATTCAAATTATAGCATGGGGCTTTCAATCTCAGCCTCATAGTCTCTCTAAAGACTTGATAAGCCCACTTCCTTATAAGAAGTTCAAGTGCAGGGGAATATGCGTTTAACGTACGTTGCGAGCAAAAATACGCTGTTTGGGGTAATATTATAGCTTGGATTATGGAAACGGATTTAAATAAACCTCTTAGTATCGTCGTTACGATCCCTATGGATGAGAATCTTGTACGCAAGATCATTGACATCGGTACCCGGGTCACGATCGTAAGCATTTTCGACGTGATGTATGCAGATAAGGGAGGGGATGCCGCTGCAAAGGAGAAGTTGGACGCCATTTTGGCCAACGCGGAGATCATCTATGGATTCGGACTTCCCGTGAACGTGGTAGCCAGGTCCCCCAAATTAAAATGGGTGCAAATGACATCGGCGGGGGTGGACAGATTCCTGACAGACGAATTACGGCAGAGCAAAGTGATAATGACCAATGTGCGAGGCATGCACGCCGTGCCGATGGGCGAGTTCGTACTGGGTGAGATGTTGATGTTTGCAAAGGGTGCGCAGCATTGCTTTCAGCAGAAACAGGGAAAGCAGTGGAAACCCTTTATGCCGTCGATGTTGCACTCCAAGACCGTGGGGATAGTTGGACTGGGCAGCATCGGACATGAGATCGCACGGTTGTCGAAAGCTTTCGGCATGAGGGTACTGGCCGTGCGAAGGTCTGAAGTTAAGTTGAAAACCGCTAGGTACGTGGATGCCATCTTCCCGCGGGAACAACTTAAGCAGATGCTGTCCGAAAGTGATTTTGTTGTACTTACAGTTCCCCTTACCTCGGAAACCCACAAGATCATTGGCGAACCCGAGTTACGTAGTATGAAGCCGACAGCCTACCTGATAAACGTAGCAAGAGGAAATGTAGTGGATGAGGAAGCGTTGGTCAGTGCCTTGGAAGGGAACAGGATCGCAGGTGCTGCTCTGGATGTTTTTGCCGTGGAGCCGCTGCCGGCAAGCAGCCACCTATGGAACTTGTCCAACGTGATCTTCAGCCCGCACATTGCAGGCGGTATGGAAGGTTATGCCGAACAGGCGAATGAGATATTCTGTGAAAACCTGAAACGCTATCTGGCCGGAAAGAAATTACTCAGGATTGTGGATAAGCAGAAAGGCTATTGACACTCGGTATCCTGCATCAACCAGTGTAAGCGTACCCCCGTCCGCGATAAGATATACGTTGGAGCCCAGGGCCACCTGGTCCTACCAATCGCTGAGTTTGTAAATATTCTGGACCACTTCAATCATTTCACATATTCTATACCCGCAATATTACCATTTGGAGAGCGTTCGAAGATTATGATATCGTTAATTGTTATTGTTTGAGGAGCTGACTATGAAAATCGACGATCTGAGACATCTGATAGATTTGCATTTTGATAAAGAGGAATATAGTGACGCCCTGGAAAGTTGCGTCGCAATGGCGGCCGAGCATGCGCCTGAAATGACTTTCGACGATATATTCAAGAAAGGCCTTTGCCATTTCAAACTGGATGAGGATGCCGAGGCTGTCGGCTGCTTTAATAAGGCACTGGAGAAGGAGCCTGGAAACGTAATGGCTTTGGCTAATAAGGGTGCATGCCTGTTCAACATGGGCAGGATCGAAGACGCCTTTAAGGTCTTTAACCAGGCGATCAAACTGAACCCCAATGTTTTTCCTCCCTGGTATTATATCGGCTTGTATTACACGAGAATCTTTTCTGAGACGGGCGACCTGAAGGCTATGGAGAAGTTAGTTAACGCTTTTCGCCAGGTCGTGACCATGGCATCCGATATCGGCGGATTCCCGATTCATGACCCGATCAAAGGTATCGATTACAGGATAGAGACTTTCCTGCTGGTGCACAGCGACATCGGAGAGATGTCGATCGATGAGCTGACAGCTATATAGGAAGCTGCGGACTATCCCGCCATTTCAAACAGCTTGTTGATTATTTCTACCATGCCGCCGGTATCCTGTCCGCAATATTCCTGTAGGTCCTGCCTGATCTTCCGACGGTCTTCCTCAGAAGCGTTGCCAAAGGTGGCTGCCATAAATGCCACGCCGGCAAGCTTGCCATCGTTGATGGACAGCCCTTCATAGCTGATCCCGGTTAATGCCGGGAGCACTTTTTTCAGAGAGGCGCTGCCTTTCTGGTTGGGATGGTAGTAATGGAAATTGCTGAAGGGTTTCAACAGGTCGATAATCCTGCCCTGTAATCCGTCAACCCATTCTCTGTATTCGGGTAAGGTTACCGCCAGTTCATTTAACACCTGCTTCTCAAATGGAGCATAGTAAGCTACGATACTGCCGCTATCGCCGAGCAGTTGCTTTAACTCGGCCGCCAGCTTGGGGCGAGGGTCTTCCGGTCCTTCAGCAAGAAAACTAAAATGTACTGCCCCTTCGCTGTTATTAAGTGCTATGTGCAGGGAAAATTGAAACGGTATTTGCTGATAGGGCCGTGTGCCTTCGAATAAGGGGATGGCTGTTCCGAAGGTCTCAAAATCAAGGTAATATACCGGGTATTGCAGTGAATCGAGAAAACTTTTAATTCCCTCCTTATTCACATGGGGCTCGCCGCTGGCCACGCAGTTCACCTGTATCTGCTGCTTGCCGTTGAGCACGAAGCCGGCTGGCAGGTCTTTCATATGGACTATCCCATTCTCGTACAGTTCAAAACGTTTCTTCCCTGCCCAGTAAAGATCGAAGATGCTGTTTTCAGGCAGGAAGGACCAGCATGCTTGCTGTAGGGGGCACTCATAAGGATCAGTGCAATGTGGGCCGATGCCTGCCTCAGGGCATTGCTGCTGATACATTACAGCCAGTATCTCTTCCACCTGTTCCGCCAGACCGCCGCTGACCTCACTGACCCTTTCCGTTATATCTTCAATAGTGAATAGCTGCTGAGGGTCGATCTCCCCATGGCGGACGTACTTGGTGTTTATGTAGGCCAGCTTACAGCTCCTGATCTTAAGCCCGGCGCTTTCGCAGCAAAATCTCTGAAAGGCTACGTCCAGGATATTCACATCCTTCACGCTGGTGGCGCTTTTAACTTCTATAATGTCCCAGGAGCCGTCGCCCACCGGGTTTAGTACATCCAAGCGGCAAAAGATATTACCGGCCAGGATGCCAGCTTCAAATAACGGCTTGCTCCCATTGAGATTTTCCCTGGTGATTCTGGTATTGGCTGTAAAATCGCCTGTAGGTATATCTATGCCTCCGGGGAAAAGCTTCTTTGCGAAGTCCCCCACTTCGTGACCTTGATCGAATACGAACTGCATTGCTGCATCTGGAGGCGGGACACTATGCGGTTCATGCATGAGTGTCCACAGGTATTTATGACATTGCAATCCATATAGGAAATTGGTCTTGGACAGAACGGATGGGGGCATATTTTCTAACAACTCCTTCGGCCCCGGGATGCATAACCGGAGAGATATTTACAGGTATAAGGGTAAAATCGCTAACGATACTTTAGCTCAATAATTGACTTGTGTCAATCATCTTGCCGGCTATAACTACAAGATGGGCTACGCCTGTTTCAGTATATGAAAACGGCATTATTCTTTTTACAATCAGCCCTGCGATTTCCTACAATATCGGCATGCCGGATACGAACGCGTCAACAATAACCGTCTTTGCCGGGAAAGGTGGTGTGGGGAAAACGACATGCGCTGCTGCCGCCGCCCTGCAATCGTCCATTATGGGCCGGAAAACCCTGGCCATATCAACGGATGCAACTCCTTCGCTTGCACATATCTTCGGAATTAAACCGGAAACCAAACCGGCACGCGTGACAGAGAACCTTTTCTTCAGCGAGCTTGGTGCTGAAGAGGTTAAGTTGATGTGGGACGGTAAGTTCGGCCGGGATGTTTACCAGGTATTTTCATCATTTGTGGATATCGGCTATCCGGAATTCGTGGATTTCATCGCCTCCATGCTTCCGGGTCTTGCTGAAGAATTCATAGTGGATTATATCCGTGAGCTTAAGGAAAGCAGTCTGTACGATGCAATTATCTGGGATACTGCACCGCTGGGGCAGACGTTAGCCTTGCTGGGAACTCCCGCTTTGGTTACACAGCACCTTAGGCTGGCGCCTCGTATTTATACCAGGATGAAAGCAGGAACAGGTACAAAGGAACCCATACTGGATATTATCCGCCGCTGGGAAGCGCTTTCAGCTACCGATATGGAGTTCCTGCGCAGCGGGGTTGATTTCAACATCGTAGCCATCCCGGAGGCGCTGGCCGTTAACCAGCTGGACGGCATTTTCACAGAAATGCAGAAATACGGGTTTAAAGTAAGCCGGCTGATCATAAACAATGTTGTTAAAATGGCGGATTCGGCTTTTTTACGCGAAAAGATGTCGCAACAGCAGGCCTACCTGGAGACAATACATAACAAATATGGCAACCTGCCGATCACCGAATTGTCCATGTTTTCACATGAGGTCCAGGGGCTGGACAGAATAAAAGAAGTGGCTGAAGTGTTGTTTAATAAACGGTGACCTAAGAGGCAAACAGGGCAATTTCACAATTTATGTACGTTCATGGATTATGTGCAAAGCGACCTCAACGAAACCTTCTCCTGCTTCATGGTCGCTGATATAACTGGCGGTATTGCGCAGGATTATTCTATCGGCTTCCGGGATATTGGGATTTGGTACCAGCACGCTCTCCGGGAAAAGCTTGAATGTGGAAAGGTCGGTCATTGAATCACCGATTACCAGCACCTCGTCCGGCCCTATCGCAGCCCCATCCATTTGCCCGAGCAGTCTCATAAGTGTCTTGCCTTTAGCAATGCCATTCTGCATGATATGGAGTATATAAGTGGAATCTAAAACCTGTGCGTCTCCAACGCATTTCTTTATTTCCTCGGGCGTGATCCCGTCAGCCCGGAACACTAAATCGATCATCCTGTCCCGGTTGTCCTCCCTCTCCCATATCCGACCGGGATAGCAGGCCTTTAACTTTTCCAGGCCTTTTAAGGCCGGTTGTCTTGAGTATCCAAGGTCCACGAGATTGCCATGGGGTGTAAGCCTGGCGACTGCGCCGTTCTCCGCTATAAGCGGGCCGCCGATTTTCAGGTCCATCGCCATCGATCGCAGCATGGGATCGGTCCTCCCTGATACCAACCCCACAGCGATATCGTTTTTCTGAAGCTGATAAATAGCATCTGATACAGCGGGGCTGACCTGGTCTCCACCTGTGTTCAATGTTCCGTCAACATCGGCCATGATAAGTTTTATATGCTTTGCTGTTTCACACGTAAGGCTCTGATACGATTTGACCATTTGAGGATATCTCTGCGATCCCTTATTTACTTAGCTTGATAGTATCAAGGCTGTTTGTGTCCAGCTTTGCCGGGGGCTGAATAATCTGGTTCTGGACGAGCAGGAATGCGATCACCTGTATGCAAGCCTGGTTGGAGAGGCTGCCCCCCTTTCCTAACGGCATATTTTTGCTTACAAAGTCGAATAGAGCCTGCGCAGTGCTGTATTTGCCCAGGTTTGCTTTAGATCCGGTCAATGCTGGCGATCCTCCCCCTTCCCCGTTGGCCCCGTGACATTTGGCACAACTTTCGGTATAAACGGTTTTGCCGGCGTCTGCCAACTGGCCTGCAGAGGAAGCTTCTGCCGGCGGTGCTGTTGCCGTCCCGGATGATGAAGGAGTTATATTAGAAGGAGTTGATGGAGAAGAAGAGGAGGGTGTAACTGGAGTTGCCGGTGTAGACGTGGCCGTGCCGCAACCGGGGATAAATAGGCTCATAATGAAAACAACTGCCAATAACGCAATTACTCTGTATCGTTCCATAGTCTTACACTTCCCTTCTGTTTTCACCGGTTCCGGTGAATGATTACTTAAATAATAGCATGGTTTTTAGCACGGAAATTAAATGAGCAAGGTGAGAGTGAATTAGGGGACAGCTTCCCATTTCAGCGGCGCAATTGCTGCCTCGCCTGACGTTATACTGGATATCCAGGGCCAGCCCGACGTGGTGATATACCATGCGTCTTTGTCAGGCAAGTATACGTATTCAGGCGCGTGTGCTTTCAACTGGCTTATCAGCGTGGGAGCGTTGCCATGTCCGCTGTAATTGCCGAAATCGTACGGATTGTCCGAATTGAAAATCAGCGTATCATTGTACGAATCGCGGTCCAGCCATATTTTAAATGGCAGCAATATCCCGTTCCAGAAGAAAGTATCATTGTTATAGGTAACTGAGAGGTAATAGCGCCCTTTATACTCCATAACGAAGGGAGACTCAGTGGAGGCGAAGGGGGAGTTGCGTTCGCTGCCCCAACCTGTGCTAAGGGCCGTTCCAGTATACTGCCATTCTTTCAAGTCAAAAGATTGATACCTGTCCACCTGCGAGAAAAAGAGGCCCCGGGCAGTAGAGTATAACAACCACTGGCCTCCTGCCGCCTTATATATCATGGCATCTCGGAAAAACTTGTGATAAGGGGCAGACATGACAACTTGCCTGTCGCCCCAGGTTATACCGTCCGCGGATGTCATACGTTCGAGACGGTGAGGCGACCAGAACATGTAATAAGTACCCCTTTCACTTATTACATAAGGCGCCCATGCTAAATTGCCGAAGTCCGCCACGGGTATGGACTCCTGCATGTTATTTTCAGGCGGCATATCTTTGCTTGTCCCAACCGCAAAGTATTTCTCCTGATTATAATCTCCATCGGTCTTGCTGGTTATTCCAACGAGCCGCCAGTCGCCGCTGGCATCACGGTATATTGTGTGATCGTTGATGTAATTACCGCTAGTGTGGGGTTGAAAGAGAAGTTGCCACGGCCCGGCAATAACGGGTTTATAGACAGGTGGACTTGAACTATCCCGCGCCCGGGCATCCACCTTTCCGAGTAAGCGTGCCTTACCTGTATCATTGGAGATTGCCAATACACGGTATGAGCCGCCATTTTCACGCAAAAGGCATGATCCGAACTGGGTCTTGTATACCTGCTGCCAAAATTCACCCTCTTGTCTTTCCACGCGATATGTCTCCCTGTCCGGGTCTGCTATCCAGCTTAGGTGGATCCAACCTGGTCCCTGTGTTGTCCTCACGCCTATCTCTGCCTGTCTCTGTCGAACCAGTTCACGTGGGATAGAGCTGTAGAAATCCGTTTTTAACGGCATTTCTACGTATATGCGTAAGCCAATCTCCGTAACAAGCCATAATGCTACGATGATCTCGACTGCAATAACCAGCCGCCATACCCAGTTTGTGCCCTTCTTTCCAGTTTTTATCATTTTCTAAAATCCTGGTATTTCCGACCGGCATATTTAACCATCTCTGCCTCTACTATTCAAACTGGCTGTATAAAAACGTAGGAGTTTAAGAAGACAAATAAAAATGTCATCATGAGGGCCGCAGGTGACGTGGTGATCTCCTGCCTAATTAAAACATGCAGTAAAAAAAGGAGGTATTGAAGAGGAACCCTGGGCCCTCTTAGAAAAAATGCCCTCTCCATCGTCGGAGAGGGCATTGCAGTGCGGGGTGAATAGCCGAACACTCATCCCTTACTTGAACTCTTTTCTCATCTCCTGGTAAAGGTCCAGTTTCTTAGTTTTGCCAAGTGGTGTGAGCGGAAGCTCCTTGCGGAAGATAATGTCCTCGGGTATCTTATATTTAACCAGCTTGTCCTTGAGAAATGCTTTAATACCTTCAGCCGTCGGGTTGGTCCCGGGTTTGGGTATGATGTAGGCGCGTCCAACCTCTCCCATTACCGGGTCCGGGCGTCCTATTACAGCCACAAGAAAAACATCAGGGTGCCGGGCAATCGCCTCTTCTATCTCAGGGGGATAAACGTTTTCTCCCCCGCGTATATACATTTCTTTCTTACGTCCCACAACCATCAGACAACCATCCGGGTCGAGCTTGCCCATATCCCCTGTATGGAAATAGCCTTTCTTATCAAACACCTTGGCGTCCTCATCCGGCCGTTGCCAGTATCCTTTCATCACGGCATCACCCTTTATAGCGATCTCTCCCGCCTCGCCCTGGGGTAAGATATTGCCCTCGTCATCCATGATGGCAAGCTCTATTCCGGCTTGCGGAACGCCGACCGTATGTTTCAATTTCTCTTCCCCGTGTTCAATCAGCGTGCAGGTTACAGCGCCGCTGACCTCAGTCAGGCCGTAGGCATTCTGGGGCGTGACCCCCATACGCTTCTGTATGGCTGCGATCAATTCTGAGGGACAGGGAGCACTGGATACAATTGCCACTATGACAGAACTCAAGTCGTATTTCTCTACGTCGGGATTAAGTAATTCAAGAGCGTACATGGCAGGGACCTGGCCTATAACTGTAATTTTCTCGTCCTGGATAAATTGCAGGGTCTTCACCGGGTCGAATATGTCCATCATGGCCAGTTTGTTGCCGGCTGCCAGACAGGCTATAACCCCCATGACTGCTGCGCCCACATGGTTGAGAGGGGCGTTCATCAGCACCGTGTTCTCACCCACGACATAGCATATATTGATCATCCAATTTACATAGGCGAGTAAATTTTTATGCGTTAATATTGCAGCCTTGGGGACGCCCGTAGTACCTGAGGTATAAATAAAAATCACCGGGTCCTCCACCTCTACGGCAGCTTTGGCTTTAGCCAGCGCCGGGGTAGGGTCGGCCATGAATTTTTCGAATGGGATCATACCGGGCAGCGCCTTTTCTTTTTCCAGAATGACCACATGTTTCAACGTCGGCAATTCATAGCGCACCGCCTCCAGGTTCTTTACCATGTTCATGTCCTTGTATCCCGCAGACATTACCAGTAGCGATGCTCCGGCGTTGTTGATCACGAACTTGATTTCGTCTGGAGTGAAACGCCAGCTTATCGGCACTGCCGTTGCACCTATCTTGACTGCTCCCAGGTAAACGAAGAGGAATTCCGGCCAACTCGGCATATAGATGCCTACCCTATCGTCACGCTTGACACCCAGGTTGATCAGCCCCTGCGCAGCCCGGTCTGTTTGCCTGTCGTACTCCCTCCACGTAATGCGCTGTTTATTACAAACGATAGCTTCTGAATCGGGTTTCTTTATTACGTGTTCCGCAAATAGGTCTCCAACCACCCTTATCTTACTTTCTGACTGCTCCATTTGTTTCCTCCTCGAATAATATAAGAACGAATATTTCAGCCCGTGAAATACCGACCGGTATTATAGCAGATATGGTAGTTCTGTTACCGGGTCATATAGGTTGACGCCAGAGAGCAGATGGTATAAATTGTCAGGTGGAAAATTTTTAAAAGGAGGTTACATTTTGCCGTATAAATACGTTCTCTATGAGAAAAAGGGCAGGATCGCCTATGTTACGATCAACAGGCCTGAAGTAATGAACTCCATTAGCCCCCCGGTGAGTGATGAGCTTTACGAGGTGTGGTCAGATTTCAAGAATGATCCCGAGGTTTGGGTCGCTATTTTGACCGGTGCAGGCGAGAGGGCTTTCTCGGCTGGCAACGATCTTAAATACCAGGCGGAACATGCTGCGGATGCTGCTGCTATGACCATTAAGAACCCCGGCGGCTTCGGTGGCACCACCGGCAATTTTGAATGCAATAAGCCGATCATCGCCGCAGTCAACGGCTTCGCCATGGGCGGCGGTCTTGAGATCGCACTGGTTTGCGATATTATCATAGCTGCTGACCATGCCAAGCTCGGCTTGCCTGAGCCCAGGGTCGGCCTCTTTGCCGCAGCAGGCGGTGTGCACAGGCTGCCCCGCCTGATAGGTTTGAAACGTGCCATGGGCATGATCCTCACCGCCAAGCCGATCTCAGCCCAACAGGCCCTGGAGTGGGGTCTGGTCAACGAAGTGGTACCGATGAAAGACCTCATGGCCACTGCAGAAAAGTGGGCCAACCTGATTCTCGAGTGCGGGCCGCTATCCATCAGGGCCAGCAAAGAGTCTGTTATGAAAGGTCTGGAAATGAAAGTTCTCGACGCAATGAAAGCCCAATTCCCGGCAGTCAATGCGCTCTGGACATCCGAAGACCTGATTGAAGGTCCTCTTGCTTTCGCTCAGAAAAGACCTCCTAAGTGGAAAGGTAAATAACTGTATAGATAATTAGAGGGGCAACCCATTGGGTTGCCCCTCTTTATTTATCGCTGATTCAACCATGTGAAATGGTTGCCTTATACGTTTAAGAGCCGGCCAATCTTTGCTTCAGGTCTTTCTTCAATATCTTGCCCAGGTTGTTCTTGGGCATATCTTCAACGAAAAATACCTTGTTAGGCGCGGAGAAATGGTGCACGTGTTCCCTCACGAAGTCGATTAGTTCCTGTTCACTGGCCTTCTGCCCCGGTTTTAATACGATTACAGCAGCGACCTCTTCTCCATACTTTGCATCGGGGAAGCCTATCACCGCTGCCTCGGAAACAGCCGGGTGATAATATAGCCATTTCTCAGAGATGCTGGGGTCGATATTCTCTCCGCCCTTGATTATCAGGTCCTTTCTCCTGCCTGTGATATATAAATCACCGTCTTCGTCCACCTTGCCGATGTCGCCGGTGTAGAGCCAGCCGTTTTTCAGAGTGGCCGCCGTTTCCTTGGGCATATTCCAGTAACCCTTCATCACTCCAGGGCCTTTACAGATGATCTCGCCCTCGGTGCCTGTGGGCACTTCTTTGCCTTTTTCATCGACTATTTTCATATCCAACCCTGGAATTGCCGGCCCTACGGACCCGATTTTGTAGCGGTCAAGTCTCTGCCTGGACACCGTAGGCCCGGCTTCCGTCAAACCGTAAGCATGTATTATTCCTACTTTGAATAATTCCATTGCCTGAAGAAGTGTAGCCTCGGCAAGGGGCCCTCCGGAGCTGATAATTGCCGCCAGAGATCCCAGGCTGTGCTTCTCAGGGTTATAAGCTTGCATCAACATAGTGATCATAGTTGGCACCAGTGGCAATGAAGAGACATTATAATTTTTCAGTACTTCAAATATCTTTTCCGGGTCGAACCGGGGAATCATGACCATGCCGTCCCCGAATGCGCATGCCTGGAAGTACGAGGAAAGCCCGTACATATGGTTCATAGGCAGACACACCAGCCCGCGGCTACCTGGGGTTGGGACCCATACCTCTGCGCCCTGGCGTAAATTACTCTCCAGGTTTTTATGCGAGAGCATTACTCCCTTTGGAAAGCCGGTCGTGCCCGACGTGTACATCAGCATCGCCAGTTCATCATCCGCCACATTCTCCACGTCTCCCCTGGAATCTGATTCCGTCAAGAGGTCTGTATAGTTGATGCAGTGATCTTCCTCAGCCGCATTTATAACGATTAATTTCGGCTGTGTCTTGCGACCGGCCAGAGCTTCCTTTATCTTGGGTAACAGTCTTTTCTCGGTGATCACGTATTTGGATTCAGAGTGCTCTATTATGTAGCGTATCTCGGGGGCAGTGAGCGCAAATATGATGGGCAGAAAAACTGCGCCCGTCCGGACGATCCCGTTGATTGTTTGTGGTATTTCCGGAACGTTAGTCAGTACCACCGACACTATATCCCCTTTCTTGATTCCCAGCTTCTTCAGTCCAGTGGCTAGTGCCCGTCCCCTTTTTTCGATTTCTTCGTTGGTAAGTACCACTGCCCCTTCCTTGCCAACGAATGTAAACTGATCATACACACTGAATTTACTGACATTTTCAGCGGACAACCGTGCAATGTTCATTTTATCTCCTTGTATTTAACGGTTTATGAACCTAAGGGTTGACGTCAACGAAAGGCGTATCTACATTCTTTAAGGGGTATTCACCCAGGTACTGGGTTTCCATTCCCTTGATAATGCCCATACAGACTGGATGGCCGAACACTACGTTTGACCCATAGTATTTTTCCCCGGATAGTGTGTATGTCCCGAAGAAGGTGTCAAAAGTGCCGCCCCTGATGGTTTTCATCACCACATCAGGATCGAGAGTCCCTGCCTGCTGCACTGCCTCGAAATACTGGCACATGGGAAGTGCTCCACCTCCCCCGTATATGCCGGTGAACGGTTCCTTGCCGTTATTTTGTTCCTTAAACCTGTTCCACATCATCTTGGCCATGTCCAGGTACTTTGGTGATACAGTGGTT
>Ga0182021_10003499_pt1 | contig 18441 bp, 12 predicted proteins | sample 612E3MmetaG_FD_120493 | JGI IMG/M metagenome (GOLD analysis project Ga0182021, IMG submission 120493) | Permafrost microbial communities from Stordalen Mire, Sweden - 612E3M metaG (Illumina Assembly) | ecosystem: Environmental > Terrestrial > Soil > Wetlands > Permafrost | place: Sweden... | reverse complement strand
TGTGTGCGCCGGGAAAGAGCGAGTGGCGAACGCCCACCCCCAAGTTTGGCCCCGGGACGCAAGTCCCGGGGCCTTCTTGTTTTTGGCGGCCGGCGTGGCGCCGGCCGCCATTGACAAAGAAAAACGATTCGACGGTGCTGGGTGGCATGAGGCACGCAAATTTCTCCTTCGTTCTTTTCTTTCTGTTGATCCCGGCGGTAAACGCCCAGCCGGCCGGCGGCCCGGCGCCCGCAAGCGCCATTCCGCTCTGGCCCGAAGGCGCACCGGGCAAACTCGGCGACCGCCCGCAGGACCGCCCCACCCTCACCGCCTACCGGCCGGCGCCAGAGGCGCGCAACGGCGCCTCGATGCTCATTCTGCCCGGCGGCGGCTATGCCCACCTCGCCCCCCATGAGGGCGCGGGCTATGCCGAGTGGTTCGTCAAACAGGGCGTCACTTGTTATGTCCTGGAATATCGGGTTGGCCCCAGCGGCTACCGCCATCCGGCGATGCTGCAGGACGCCGCCCGCGGCCTACGCATGGTGCGCGCGTTCGCCCGCCGCGACGGACTCGACCCCGCCCGCGTCGGCATCATCGGCTCATCGGCCGGCGGACATCTCGCCGCCACGTTGCTTACGCATTTCGACGCCGGCGACCCACAGGCAGCCGATCCGGTCGAACACGAAAGCTCGCGGCCCGATCTCGGCATCCTGTGTTATCCGGTGATCACGATGGGGGACGCCACCCACTCCGGTTCGCGCAAGAATCTGCTCGGCGACAATCCGCCGGCCGATCTGGTCGCTCTCCTCTCGAACGAAAAGCAAGTCACCGCGCAGACTCCGCCGTGTTTCATCTGGACCACCTCGGAGGACAAGACCGTGCCGCCGGAAAACAGCTTGATGTTCGCGGACGCGCTCCGTCGGGCTGGCGTGCCCTTCGATCTGCACATCTTCGAGAAAGGTGCGCACGGTCTCGGCATGGGCCGGCCCGGCCACCCGGCTCCGCCGTGGACCGACGCGCTGCTATTCTGGCTGCGCCAACGCCAGTTCGTGAAGTAGGCCCAGACATCCTGACCCGACCGGGCGAAAGGGGGCGTGGCGTGGAAAACGACTGAGCCCGGAGTTGGAAGCAGGCTCACCTGTAGCGGCGGTCTACTTGTCCCGCCAAAGCCTTGGCGACGGCGGATGACCGCCGACCGAGCGTAGAGGACTCACGGCGGGGTTCGGCGACCCCGCCCTACAGAAACGGCGGTCATAGACCGCCGCTACAGAATACCGTCTGGGCTCAGCGCGATTCCGCTCATCCGGTCGCGGTCAGCGCCGCCCGGACTTCGGGCCGGATAACGATGCCCGGACGAACCTCGTCGAGCCGGTCAAAAGCGGCCGCGGCATCCGGCGCCCGCCCGCTCGCCAGCAGCCAGGCCGCGGCCGCGGCCGCGGTACGCGAGTAACCTGCCTTGCAATGAATGAACACGATTCCTGAGACAGATTCGCGTTCGATGAAATCAGCCGCCGCGGCGAGTTGGGCCCGGGTCGGTGCCGTGAGATCGAGGACCGGCAGATTAAGATAGTGTACCGTCCCAAAAGCCTTCGGCTGAGAAAATTCGACGGTGAGATCGAGCACGGCGGTGACCCCGGCCGCGATGGCCGCGCGGGCCTCGCCGTCGCGCAAAACCGAGCCGATCCATACGCGTGGCGTCAGTTCGCTCCACGGGGCGGACCTTCGCCGGTAGTACCACCAGGAAAGCCATTGGCCGGCGAGCAGCGGGGCGAAGAGCACCTTGGTCGCCAGCGTCAGCCGCCCGCGGACTTTTCGGTAGATTGAGCCATGCCCCGCATAGCCGAAAGCGGCCGTGCCGAGCGCGAATGCGGGCCAGATCAGGATGAAAGTCCAGGGCCACGCGATGCGTGCCAGCTGCGTGCACGCGACCGCCCCGGCGGCGTAGAGCAACGCCACGGTCCGATTGGAGGCCCGCAGGGGTGGCGCGGCGTCGAACTGGAAAAGCTGCAGCGCGATGGCCGCGAGCCAGAAGCCGCCGAGCACATCGACGAGATGATGCTGCCACGTGAGCAGAGTGGAGAGGCCGACGAGACTGAACCAGACGTGCGCGACCCAGCGCCCGCCACCGCGGCTCTTCCGCACGTATAGATCGGCCAGCAGCGTGCGCAGGGCGATGTGGAGCGACGGAAAAAGATTATGGGGAAAATCGAAGGTGTAGAGCGCCGCGAACCACGGGGCGAACACGCCGCTCACTGCCGGGCGCGGAAAGGCGAAGCGCAACGGAATGAGCAAAAAGCCCAGGGCGCCGCCGAGGATCACAAAGACAATGCGTCGCCGATGAATGCCGAGTTCCTCGCGGGTCGCGCATAAAAACGGGGCCAGAACGAACAACAGATCGATCGACCAGTAGGGCACGATCATGGCCGGCACGACCGGCCAGTGGCGCTCCCAGGCGAACGCCCACACGCCCACGTCGGGCCGCACGTGGGTCAGCTGATTGCAGACATTGTAGACGGCAACAAACAGCAGCGACGTCAGCGCCGCCACGCCGGCGGCTGCGCCCCAAGGGCGTTTCATGCCGAAACGCGCCGGGCACGCGACACGGTAAAGATGCCCCAGCGGTCGGAGAGTTGGGCCTCCTTCACGAAGCCCGCAGCCCGGACCAGTTCATCCATTTCCTCCTGCGTGCGGCGGCGCATGATCCACGGTTTGCCTTCGCGATTGCGCAGCACGCCGGCAATGAACCGCAGCTGCGGATGCCACGGTTGGTTCGTATAGATCAGGATGCCGCCGGGTTCGATCGCCTCGTGAAAGATTCGAAACAACGAGCACGCCGGTTCGTTGGCCGGGAAAAGTTCGAGTAAACCCGACACGATGCCGATGGTCGGGCGGGGATTCAGTCCGGCATAAGTCGCCGGATCAAATGCGTTGCCGAGCGCGAGTCTAACGCCGTCGAGTTTCAGTTCCGCCCGGCGTTTTTCGGCCACGTCGAGGTTCTGCTGCCGGTAGTCGCGCAACAAGGCGGTGGCGGGCACGTCGCGCAACGCGGCCAGCGTCTCCAGCACATAGCGACCTCCGCCGCAGGCGGCGTCGAGGACGTGGACGCGCCGGCCGGCCCGGTGCTGCTCGAGAATCGCGTCGCGCAACATCGTTTCGATGTGCTGGCGGCGGATGCGGATGCCAGTCCAGCCGGGGGATTCCAGATAGGCCCGGTCAAACGCCCGCCCCAGAGGAGTGATGCCGCGCGGCTGGTTCTCATAGACGTAATCGAGCGTTTCGCCCGAATCGAAGCCGCTGCGCAGGCCGAGGGAGACACCGCGGCTCAGCCGGCCCACGGTGGCGAAGACCGCCCGCCGCGCCAACGCCCGCACCGTGCGCGGTTCGCCCAGCAGAGAATCGTATTCGGTCTTCGTGTAGCCGGATTTGTCGGCTTCGACCAGACTCGGGCGGACCGCGGGCGGGGCCGCAAACAAGCGGGTGACAAACACCCGGATCTGGTCCGTCACGAGGCGGCGGTCCTTTTCGTGAAAAATGGCGTGATTAAATCCCGGCAGCAAATTGAGCGTCTTGTCGGCCGCGCCGAGGCGTTGCATGAATCGCTCCTGAATCGCATTGTCCACGACCCAGTCGGCCCCGCCGGCGAACATGAGCGTCGGCACCCGAATCGCGCCCGCATCGTCGGCGAGACGCGCACCGGTGTCGTGCAGGTCGAGCAGGATGTTCACGGCGATCTGGCGGAAGATCCGGTCGTCCTCGGCATGCAGTCGCGCCTGCTCGGGATCGTGGGTGAGCATGTGCGATTTCACATAGCTCCTGACGTAGCCCGGGCCGAAAATCATCTCCTTCAACCGCAACATCGGCACGGCAAACGGCACGTAAAGCTTCACGCGCAGCGCCGGCGTGGCCAGCACCAGACCCCGGATGGGCGGCGCGAAATCGTGCACCCAGGCAGCCACAACCACGGCGCCCACGCTGTGCGCGATGAGGATCATGTCGTCGACCGCAATGCCGTGGGTCGAACTGACGTGACGGACAAAAGCTTCCACATCGTCGATCAGCACACTGATGTCCCGGGCCGCGCCGCGTTCTCCGGGCGAATCACCGTGCCCGCGGGCGTCCCAGGCAAAGACCTGAACCTGATCCAGCGCCAGGGCCTCAACCGTCTCCTGCCAGCGCCCCGAGTGCTCGTGCCCGCGATGAAAAAGAAGCAGGGCGTGCTTCGATTCACCTGCGGCCGGCCAATGGCGGTAGTGCAACGCCGCGCCGTCGTGCGAAAGAAAGCTGGACTCGGTAAAAGGACGGTTCGCGGTTGGGTTCATCTGGGTGTTGTTTTTCGTCTGACGTCGGCCCGGCAGTCTGGCCGGGTGATGGATTTTCGCGGAAGATGGGGATGACGATGAAAAGGCGAAAGCGCGGACGCGGCGAAACTAGGTGAACGCGGCGCGGCGTCACGACCGAAAACGCCAAGCGTGCGCCCTCCGATGCATCCGATCGCTTCGTAGCGCGGTCAACCTGACCGCGGCTTTTGGAAGAGCTCCGCCAGCGGCACGGTCAGATTGACCGTGCTACTTCGGAACCGCCGCATCGGGCCTGATGGCCGTGAGTCGAAAGCGCTATTCTGTAGCGGCGCTCTATGAGCGCCGACAGAACACCGAAAACGCACGGCAGATTGCGGCGGTCATAGACCACCGCTACAGGGTGATGCTCCCATTTCAACTTACAGCGGCTCGCAGAATATCGTGACCGACTTGGTGGAGCGGCTTGACCTCAAGACGCTTCGCCATCGACCGTGCCGAACCAGCGCGTTGGGGTCAACGCGCTCCACCTTTGGCACTCAATTGTGCAACACTCAGTAAGCAGCGAGCTTGCTCGTGCGGCATGTCGGAGCGCGAGCAAGCTCGCTGACCTACGAAAAGCTGAGTTTCTGGGATTGCCGCCATCAGCGCGCCCCCCGCCACTGGCGCGTAAATTCACCTTGTCGCATCGCCGGCCTTGCGGTGTCCTCCCTCGCTGTGGACGCTGCCGAATTTCTTGCCGGATGCATCCGGTTGCTCTGCGGTGTGCGCCGCCTTCCGGCCGCCTGCCTCCCGGCCGCACCCGGCATTTTCTTCGCCAACCATTCTAGCCACCTGGATTTCGCGGTGCTCTGGGCGGCGTTGCCGGGGGACGAGCGACAACGCACCCGCCCGGTCGCCGGTCGCGATTATTGGGAGGCGACGCCGTTGCGCCGCTGGATCGCCCGCCGGGTATTCTGCGCGGTATTGATCGAACGGCAGAACGTTACCACCGCCAACAATCCGCTCGCCCTGATGCTCGCTGCGCTCGACGCCGGCCACTCGCTGATCGTGTTTCCAGAGGGCACCCGCAGCACCGATGGAGTCATGCACGACTTCAAGCCCGGCCTCTTTCATCTCGCCAGGGCGCGCCCCGCCCTTCCGCTCGTGCCCGTGTATCTCGAAAACCTCAATCGCATGCTGCCCAAGGGCGACATCCTGGCCGTGCCCTTGATCGCGTCCGTCACCGTGGGCCGGCCGCTGCACCTCGGCGCAGACGAGAACAAACTCGATTTTCTCGCCCGGGCGCGGCAAGCCGTGGTCGCGCTGCACGCCGACTTCTGATCCCATGCTCCTCGACCGCCAGATTCTGTATTTGCTCGCCGGCATCGGCGCGTTGCTGCTCCTCGCCAGCGCGATCACCGCAGTGCTAAAACGGCGCGCTCCCGCGGGGACCGTTCCTCCCGTCATGGCCAATCTGGATGCCCGGGTGAAGGCATGGTGGATCATGGTCGCGATCTTTGGCGTCGCGTTGGCCGCCGGCAGTGTCGGCTCGGCCGGATTGTTTGCGCTGGTATCGTTTTTCGCGCTGCGGGAATTCGTCACCTTGACGCCCACCCGCGCCAGCGACCATCGCACCCTGTTCTGGGCCTTTTTCGTGGTGATCCCGCTGCAATATCTCCTTGTTTGGATGCAGTGGTACGGGCTGTTTGCGATCCTTATTCCGGTCTACGCGTTTGTGCTGCTGCCCATCCGCAGCGCAGCAGCGGGCGACTGCGAGCGCTTCCTCGAACGCAGCGCGAAAATCCAGTGGGGGTTGATGGTCTGTGTGTACTTCGTCAGCCATGTGCCGGCGCTGCTCATGCTCTCCATCCCCGGTTACGCCGGACAAAACGCCAAGCTGCTGCTCTTCCTCGTGCTCGTGGTCCAGTTGAGCGACGTGCTGCAATACGTCTGGGGCAAACTCCTCGGCCGGCGAAAAATCGCGCCCACGCTCAGCCCCAACAAAACGCTGGAGGGCTTCCTCGGCGGCGTGCTCTCCGCGACCGCCATCGGGGCCGCCCTGTGGTGGGCGACGCCGTTCACACCGTGGCAGGCGGCGCTCTTCGCCCTGCTGATAACGCTCATGGGCTTTTTCGGCGGATTGGTCATGTCGGCCATCAAACGCGACCGCGGCGTGAAGGATTACGGCACGTTGATCGAAGGCCACGGCGGCATGGTCGATCGGATCGATTCATTGTGTTTCGCCGCCCCGGTGTTTTTTCATCTCGTCCGGTTTTTCTTTACGTAATCCCCCATGCCCACGATCTACGACATCAAGCCCGCCTTCCAGGGGCTGCTCCGACCGCTGGTGGTGCGGCTGGCCGCGGCGGGTGTGACCGCCAACCAGGTGACGATGGCCGCCGCGGTGCTGTCGTGCGCGGCGGGCGGCGCTCTGGCGTGGCGGCCCCAGTCCTCGTGGCCGCTGCTGCTGATGCCCGCCGTCCTTTTCGCCCGGATGGCACTCAACGCGATCGACGGCATGCTCGCCCGTGAGCACAATATGAAATCGCCTTTGGGCGGAATCCTTAATGAACTCAGCGACGTGGTTTCGGATGCCGCACTTTATCTCCCCTTTGCCCTCGTTCCCGGGCTGTCGTCCGCCTGGGTGACGGCCGTGGTGTTGCTGGCCATCGTCAGCGAGATGGCCGGAGTCGTGGCCGTGCAGATCGGCGCCTCGCGCCGCTATGACGGCCCGCTGGGCAAGAGCGATCGGGCCTTTCTTTTCGGTCTGTTGGGCCTGTTGGGCGGGCTCGGCGTGGCGTTCGGTCGTTGGACCGATTTCGTCCTGGCGGTGGCCTGTCTGCTTCTCGTGATCACCATTCTGAATCGCTCCCGCAAAGCCCTGGCGGAGATCGCGACCGCGCCATGAACTCCCTGGAAAAGAACCAACCGATCGCCCCCGGCCGGCTGCGCTACGACCCGGATACGTTGCTGGCGGTGACGTGGGGACTGGCGGAAGCGACGTTGTTTTGTATCGTGCCCGACGTGTTGCTCACCCGGATCGCCATCCTGCGTGGCTGGCGCCGGGCGCTCCGCGCGTGCGGCTGGGCTCTGGCGGGAGCGATTGTCGGGGTCGCCTTGGTCTATTATGCCGCGGCCACCGGTCACTCCACCGGGCTGACGCGCTGGTTCGACTGGATCCCCGGCATCAGCCGGTCGCTCATGGCGCAAGCGCACGATAGTTTGGAGGATCACGGCCTCGGCGTGGTGTGGCGCGGCGCATTTACCGGCGTGCCTTTGAAAATCTACGCCATGCATGCGGGCGCCATGCACCTCGGTTGGATGATGTTCTTGCTGACGTCGCTGGTGGCATGCCTGGCGCGGTTCGCCGCCGCCAGTATGCTGGCGTGGGTGCTGGCCAAAACCGTTCTCCGTTTCTGTTCGCGCGCCTACCTGCAGGCGATTCACGTCGCCGTATGGGTGGCGCTTTACGCCGTCTATTTCATCCGGCTGGGCGACTGAGGAGCCTGTGGGGGCAAAGCCCGCAGGCTCCTAGACAGTACCGCCGGGCTGAATATGGTTTACCCATGCAAACGATGCGTGCGATCGCCAAGCTGCGCGCCGGCCCCGGTCTCCAGCTCACGGAGGTGCCCGTCCCCCGCCCCGGGATCAACGACGTCCTGATCAAAATCAAAAAGACGTCCATCTGCGGCACGGACGTGCACATCTATAACTGGGACCATTGGGCCGAACAGACCATCAAGCCGCCGATGGTGATCGGCCACGAGTTTGTCGGGGAAATCGTGGCGACCGGCGACAACGTCCAGGGATTCAAACCGGGGGATCTCGTCGATGGCGAAGGCCACATCGTGTGCGGTGTGTGCCGCAACTGTCTCGCCGGCCGCCGCCACCTCTGCAAGGACACCAAGGGAGTCGGCGTGAATCGCGATGGCGCCTTCGCCGAGTACCTGTGCCTCCCCGCCAGCAACGCCGTGCACGTCGATCCCGCGATCCCACTCGATGTGCTTTCCTGCTTCGATCCGTTGGGCAACGCCGTGCACACGACCCTGCAATGGGATCTGGTCGGCGAAGACGTACTTATCACCGGCGCCGGCCCCATCGGTTGCATGGCCGTGGCGATCGCGAAAAAGTCCGGCGCCCGCAAGATCGTGGTGACCGACCTCAACCCCAGCCGCCTCGCGCTCGCCCAGCGCATGGGGGCCACGCGTACCGTCGACGTTTCCCACGAGAATCTGCACGACGTGCAGCACGAACTCGGCATGAAGGAGGGCTTCGACGTGGGTCTGGAAATGTCCGGTAGCCCGGCAGCGCTCGCCACCATGATCGACAACATGACGCACGGCGGCCGGATCGCGCTGCTCGGCATCATGACGGACCAGGCCGCCATCGACTGGCACAAGGTTGTCTTCAACATGCTCACGATCCGCGGTATCTACGGCCGCGAAATGTACGAGACGTGGTACAAGATGACGGCGCTCATCCAGAGCGGCCTCGATATCACGCCGGTCATCACGCACCGGTTCCCGTTCACCGAATTCGAACAGGGCTTCGAACTGATGCGGTCCGGCCGCAGCGGGAAAATCGTGCTTAACTGGGCCTAGGAGCCTGTCGGATTTACTAATGAATATCCTATCTTCAGCTGGGATTTTTATTGCGATGGCCGGAATCTGCCTCGACAGGCTCCTTAAGCAGCGCTTCGCGCTGCAAAAACCGGATTTTCCCTTCGATTCTCCGCCGCCTTGCGGCGGTTTAAGGAGTTTGTCGGTCGGGGCGGATTGCATCGCGACGGAATCTCGAGCTCTTGCCGAGCTTTTATCCTAAGCCCGACAAACTCCTAGCGCCATGACCCCAACCTACCTCACGCACCTTCGCCAGACGCTGGCGGAGATCGCCACTGCCGGCCTCCGCAAAGGCGAACGCATCGTAGGCTCCCCGCAAAGTGCGCACATCGCCATGGCGGACGGGCAGCGCGTGCTGAATTTCTGCGCCAACAATTACCTGGGCCTGGCGGATCATCCTGAAGTGATCCGCGCGGCCCACGCGGCGCTCGACCGCTGGGGCTACGGCCTCGCCTCCGTGCGTTTCATCTGCGGCACGCAATCGATCCATCAGGAGCTCGAATCCCGTCTCAGCGCCTTCCTCGGCACGGATGACACGATTCTCTTCTCCTCCTGTTTCGACGCCAACGGCGGCGTCTTCGAGACGCTGCTCGGGGCGGAGGACGCGGTGATCAGCGACGAACTCAATCACGCCTCGATCATCGACGGCATCCGCCTGAGCAAGGCCCAACGCTTCCGTTACAAAAATCGCGACCCGGCCGACCTCGAGAACCGGCTCCGCGAAGCCGATACGTCCCGGGCACGGTTCAAACTCATCGTGACCGACGGCGTTTTCTCGATGGACGGTTTCATCGCCCCGCTGCGCGAGATCTGCGATCTCGCCGAAAAATTCGGTGCGCTGGTGATGGTCGACGACAGCCACGGGGTGGGTGTCATGGGCCCGACCGGGCGCGGCACGCCGGAGCATTGCGGCGTGGCCGCGCGCATCGATCTTTTCACCGGCACGCTCGGCAAGGCGCTCGGGGGCGCCAGCGGCGGCTACGTCAGCGGACGACGGGAAATCGTCGAGCTGTTGCGGCAACGCGCCCGCCCCTATCTCTTTTCCAATTCCCTCGCTCCCGTCATCACCGCGGCCTCGATCAAGGCGCTGGAGATCGTTTCGCGCTCGACCGAACTGCGCGACCGGCTCGCCGCCAACACCCGTTTTTTCCGCGCCGAGCTGGAGCGCACCGGGCTCACCATCCAGCCCGGTATGCATCCGATCGTGCCCGTGATGATCGGCGATGCCGCGCGCTCGCAGCAGGTCGCCGCCCGGATGTTGGAAAAGGGCGTTTACGTGGTCGGCTTCTTCTATCCGGTGGTACCGCAAGGCACCGCCCGCATCCGCACCCAGGTGAGCGCCGCCCATTCGCGCGACGATCTGGCGTTGGCCGTACAGGCTTTCGCAGAAGTGAAACAGGAGTTCGGTTTGTGAGGCGACAAATTCGTGTTTCGGGTTTCGGGTTCCGCGTTCCGAGTTTCAGATTCCGACGGCCCCATTCGCGTTCATTCGCCCGATTCGCGGGCAACCTCCTCTTCTCCGCCTTTCGTCGCTTCGCTCGGTACACGGTTAACTTCCCGTCTTGATGGTTTGAAGTCGCCGGCCAACTCGCCACACTTCGCCATATGAAGTCGCCAACCGGCACAACATTACACCGCCGCCGCCTCGGGTCTCATGGCCCGGAGGTGACGAGCCTCGGCCTGGGTTGCATGGGCATGAGCGAGTTCTATTCCCCCAGCCACATGGACGACCGGGAATCGATCCGCGTCATCCATCACTATCTCGACACGGGCGGAAATTTTTTGGACACCGCCGACATGTATGGCACGGGACGCAACGAGGAGCTCGTGGGCCGCGCTCTCGCCGGCCGACGCAACGGCGTCGTGCTCGCCACGAAGTTTGGCAATGTTCGCGGACCCCGGGGCGAATTCCTCGGCGTGCGCGGCGATCCTGCCTACGTGCGCCAGTGCTGTGACGCCAGCCTCCAGCGACTCAACGTCGAGACCATCGATCTCTATTATCAGCACCGCGTCGACCCGAAGGTGCCGATCGAGGATACGGTCGGCGCGATGGCGGAACTCGTGGCGGCGGGCAAGGTGCGCCACCTTGGGTTGTCCGAGGCCGCGCCGGCGACGATCCGCCGCGCTGCCCGGGTGCACCCGATCGCGGCGTTGCAAACCGAATATTCGCTGTGGAGCCGCGACCCGGAAAGCGCCGTGCTGCCGGCCGTGCGCGAGCTGGGCATCGGGTTCGTCGCCTATAGTCCACTCGGTCGCGGTTTTCTCACCGGGCGATTCAAGACGCTCGAAGATTTGCCCACCGACGACTACCGGCGGAATCATCCGCGTTTCGCGGGCGGAAATTTCGAGAAGAACCTGCAACTCGTGGCCAAGATCGAGGAACTGGCGCGGCACAAGGGTTGCACGCCCAGCCAGCTCGCGCTCGCCTGGGTGCTGGCGCAGGGGCCGGACATCGTGCCGATCCCGGGGACGAAACAGATCAAATACGTCGACGAGAATCTGGGAGCGGCGAACGTCGTTCTCACCGCGGTGGATCTGCGCGAGATCGACGCGGTACTGCCGGTTGGCGCCGCCGCCGGCGATCGCTACCACGCGCAAGCCATGGCGGCAGTGAATCGCTGAGCCGGGCAGGTGGCGCGACGAGCGACTGCCAACCATCGGCCTGGGTGCGGGCAGATCCTGGCATTATCCGGAGACTTTTTTCGGCAAAAAGCCACCCAAACCGAATGATACGTATTACGTATCATTCTCTCTGAAATTCATCGAAGTCCATCCCTTGGAAAAAACGGAGCCTGTCGTCGTAGGCTCGGGCGAATCCTGGCATTATTTGGTGGCTTCCTCCGCAAAAATCTACTCAGATAGAATGATACGTATTACGTATCATTCCGTCTGGGAATCGTCAAAATTTCGGCGTAAGACTTGGCGGAATATGCTCGTTGCCTGTCGGCCGTTGCTTCCAGGTTGCGATGATCCCTGGCTGCGCAATGGAAGTGGTGAGATCAGCTGCGTCAGTCTTGCGGTCCAGGTTTGCGTAGTGCACCAGCACGCCGGGACGGCGCGTGACCACTGCCGCCATTCACTCGGTTCTGCTCTTTCCCTGCGCAACGGGTGCCGCCCGTTGTTCAGGAGCCTGTTGGGCAAAGCCCGACAGGCTCCCGGCGCCTTCGGCCTTGCGTTTGCGAACGCCGCGCCGCACGTTCCCCGGTTTTTCGATCACCTAGGAGCCTGCCGGGTTTGCCAATGAATGCCATATCTACTTCAGAAATTTCAATTTGGTTTACGGGAATCTGTTTCGGCAGGCTCCTTAAGCAGCGCTCCGCGCTGCGAAAACCAGATGTCGCCTTCGATTTACCGCCGCCGGGCGGCGGTTTAAGGAGTTTGTCGGTCGGGGTGGGTTGCATCGCGACGAAATCCCGAGCTCTATCCGAACTTTTTTCCTAAGCCCGACAAACTCCGCGCCATGAACCAAAACATCCGCAACATCGCCATTATCGCCCACGTCGACCACGGGAAGACCACCCTCGTCGACAAACTGCTCAAGGAGGGCGGCGTCTTCCGCGCCAACCAGCAGGTCGAGGAACGGGCCATGGATTCCATGGACCTCGAGCGCGAGAAGGGCATCACCATCAAGGCGAAGAACACGGCGGTCCACTGGGCCGGCAAGATCATCAACATCGTCGACACCCCCGGACACGCGGATTTCGGCGGCGAGGTCGAGCGTGCGTTGCGCATGGTCGATGGCGTGCTGCTGGTGGTCGATGCCTACGACGGGCCGCAGGCCCAGACGCGCTTCGTGCTGCGCAAGGCGCTCCAACACGGCCTGAAGGTCGTCATTGTCATCAACAAGATCGACCGGGAAAACTCCGAGCCCCAGAAGGCTCACGAGGCCGTCCTCGAGCTGCTGCTCGAACTCAATGCCAGCGAAGAGCAGTTCGACGCCCCCGTCGTTTTCGGCTCAAGCCGCGACGGCTACATGGCGCGCACGCTCACCGACAAGCGGGAAAACATGACCCCGCTCTTCGAGACGATTCTCGACCACATCCCGCCGCCTTTCGCCAAGCCCAACGATCCGTTTCACATGCTCGTCTCCAACATCGACTGGAGCGACTACGTCGGCCGCATCGCCGTCGGCAAGATTCTCAGCGGCCATATCGAGCTGGCCGATCCGGTGTGGGTGATCAAATACAGCGACGGCAAACGCGTCCGCGCCAAGATCACCAAGGTGTTCGAATACTCCGGCCTGCACAGCAGCGAATCCGCCGCCGCCGGCGTCGCCGGCAATATCGTCGGCCTTTCCGGTTTCGACGATATCGACATCGGCGACACGATCACGGCCGACGAGAACGGCAAGGCGATGCCGTTCACGCAAATCGATCCACCGACCCTCGAGATGCAATTCTGCGTGAACGACGGCCCGCTGGTCGGCCGCGATGGCAAGCTCGTCACGTCGCGCCAGTTGCACGACCGACTTCACCGCGAGGTGAAGACCAACGTCTCCATCTCCGTCGAGGACACCGACCGGGCCGGCGTCTTCAACCTGAAGGCCCGCGGCGCCATGCAGATCGCCGTGCTCGTGGAGACAATGCGCCGCGAGGGTTACGAACTGCTGGTCTCCCGTCCGCAGGTCATCACGAAAAAGGACGCCCACGGCCATACCCTCGAGCCCTACGAGACGCTTTGGGTCGAGGTGCCCGACGAATGCATGGGCGCGGTGATGCAGAACCTCGCCAACCGCAAGGGCCAGATCACCCACATGGAGAAGCATCCCCACGGCACGACGATCGAGGGCACGATCACGACCCGCGGGTTGATCGGCTTTGAGATCGATCTGGTCAATGCCACGAATGGCCGCGGCGTCATGACCCACCTGTTCAAGGAATACGGCCCGTGGGCCGGCGAACTGATCACGCGCCTCACCGGCACGCTGCTCGCCACCGAGCAGGGCACCGTCACCGCCTATGCCCTCGATGCGATCCAGGAGCGCGGCAAGCTCTTTGTCTCCCCCGGCGACGAAGTGTACGAAGGCATGATCGTGGGCGAAAACCCGCGCACGGAGGATATTCCCGTCAACGCCTCGCGCGCCAAACAGCTCACCAACTTCCGTTCGCAGGGCGAGGGCAAGGGCATCCAGCTCTCGCCGCCGGTCAAGATGACGCTGGAACGCGCCATCGAGTACATCGCCCCCGACGAGTTTGTGGAGGCCACGCCGAAGACGCTGCGCCTGCGAAAAAAGATCCTGAAGCAGCTCGATCGCCGCAAAGCCGAGCGCGCCGAACGCAAGTCGGAGGCGTGACAGGACACCTGCCCAAAGTGGCAGCGGCGTCCCGCCGCTGTGAGTTAGAAAAGAGGCGGGACGCCTCTTCCACTTTGGTCGTAGGGGCGCGCCGGTTGGATCGAGGCCGCTGACAAGCTGGCCCCCACACCGACCAAATTTGCCGACAGCACGAGAGTTTTAGCTGTAGGCCCGACCGCTGGTCGGGCGAAAGTGGCAGCGGCGTCTCGCCGCTGTAGTTTTCGGGCCAGAGGCGGGACGCGTCTGCCACTTTGGCCTCGGACGCAGCCCCAGACATCCTGATCCCGTGGATTCACGTTGAGCCCAAACGGTATTCTGTAGCGGCGGTCTATGACCGCCGAACAGGATCCACAGCGTGCCTCGGCGGTCATAGACCGCCGCTACAGGTGAGCCAGTTTCAAACTCTGGGCTCAGTCGTTTTCCACGTTTCGCACCAGCCCTCCTGGCGGGTCTGTGCCTTCCGCGTCTGCAACTCAAAACCCAAAACGCAGAACCCAAAACCTCCCCGGCTTGGGCGCAGCGAGACTGCGCCCCTACGCCAGTCGGCGTCCCTTCGCGCCATCTGCGGTTAATCGGTTCCTCCGTGTCCTCAGCGGCCTCCTGTAATACCCATCACCGGTTTGGTTGCGCCTTTGCGGAGCAACACTATGGTTGCACGCATGAACGCCCTCAAAGCCCTGCTCGCCGCGCTGGCTCTCGCCGCCCCGGCCTTCTCTGCCCCTCCGCGCACCTTCCGCGTCGACTATTTCCACACCGGCACTGCCACTTCTGAGACGTTCTCCCTCGACCGGCTGGTGCTGGAGCCGCTCCCCTGGCCCGGTTCCCCGGCCCGACCCTTCGACGAGCTCAACCTCGGCAAATATCTCTTCGAGGTCCGCGATCGGGCCACCAACCGCCTCGTCTATTCGCGCGGCTTCGCCTCCATCTTCGGCGAATGGGAAACCACCGCCGAGGCGCGCACCTTGGCGCGGTCTTTCTCCGAGTCGGTCCGCTTCCCGCGGCCGGACGCTCCCCTCCAACTCATCGTGAAAAAGCGCGCAGCCGACCAGAATTTCCACGAGGTCTGGTCCCTGGTGATCGACCCGAAGGATCAAAACGTGGACGACGCCCCGCCGCCGTCGCCCGGACCCGTCATCGAGCTGCAAAAGAGTGGACCACCCGAAGAAAAATTCGACCTGCTTCTCCTCGGCGACGGTTACACGGCCGATCAGCGGGGAAAATTCGAGGCCGACGCCCGGCGGCTCATTGCCGAGCTGTTCGCCCACGAGCCTTGGAAGAGCCGGCGCGCCGACGTCAACGTCTGGGGCCTCTGCCCGCCTTCCGATCAGCCCGGTGTTTCCCGCCCCTCCACCGGGCAGCACCGCCGCAGCCGCATCGGCGCGACCTACGACGCGTTTGGCTCCGAGCGTTACCTCCTCGCCTTCGAAAACCGCTCGCTACGCGACGTGGCTTCGTTTGCGCCGTACGACGCATTGGCCATCCTCGTGAACGGCGAGACCTACGGCGGCGGCGGCATTTTCAATCTCTACGCCACTGTGGCGGTCGACTCGAAGTGGGCCGACTACATTTTTGTCCACGAGCTGGGTCACGCGGTGGCGGCGCTGGCCGATGAGTATTTCACGAGCGACACCGCCTACCTGCCCTCGGCCGAGCGGCCCGAGCCTTGGGAGCCAAACGTCACAGCCGACCCGAAAGCGGCCAAGTGGGCCGATCTGATCAAAACCGGCACCGCATTGCCCACTCCGTGGCCCCAGGAAGAATTTTCCAGGCAAGCGATGGCGTTTCAAGCGCAGCGCAAGGCGATCCGGGCGCGCAATGGTCCCGAGTCGGAAATGGACGTGCTCTTCCTGGCGCAGCAAAAAGAGGAATCGGCGTTGCTCGCCCCGCTTGCCGGACAGGTAGGCGCCTTCGAGGGGGCCAACTACGAGGCCAAAGGCTACTACCGTCCGCAGGACGACTGCGTGATGTTCACGCGCGACCCCGTGCCGTTCTGTGCCGTCTGCCAGCGGGCGCTGTCCAGGGCGATCGACCTGTACGCGGGCAAACCGTAGCGCGGGTCATTCTTCCGATTGCCGGCTCCGTCGTAGCGCGGTCAACCTGACCGCGTCTTTCCGGTGCGTAATGCCTATAAGCACGGTTAGGTTAACCGTGCTACTTCAGCAGAACCAGGTAGGGCGCGTTATCCCTAACGCGCTTGAACCTTTCGCAGCGCGGGAGTAGCGCAGGCATCCCTGCCTGCTTCCGCGATCGATGCAGGCGGGAAGCCTGCGCTACCCGTCAAATCTGCTCCGCCAGCCGCCAGTCCTGCAGCTCGAGCTGCAGGAGCTTGCGGTCGTTGAAATAGTTCCAAGCGAGCTCCACCGCCAGATCGATCGGCACCCCCACTGGCGGAAGGTGGTGGGCCATCTTCCACGCCACGCCATGCAGGCGCCGGCCGCGACCATCCTCGATCCACAGACGGAAATGGTATTCCTTGAAAACCTCAGGCGCCTGCCGCAGCACCACGCCGCGCAGTCCAAACACCGGCTCGGGATTGCCCTGCCCGTACGGATGAAGCCCCTCGAGTTCCTCCATCAGGGGATCGCGAATCTGCTCCGGCGTGAGCCAGGCGGAGATGGTGAGCTTTTGCGCGGCGATATCGCCGCCCACGTGCCGGCGTACGGCGTCCGCGAACTGCTCGCGAAACGCATCGAGGCCGGGCTTGGCCAGCGACACGCCCACCGCCATCGGGTGGCCGCCCCAACTCGTGAGATGCTCGCAACACGTGCCGAGCACCTCGACGAGGTTCACGCCGTCGACGCTGCGGCCCGAGCCCTTGGCGAGGTCGCCATCGTTGCCGAGCACGATGCAGGGCCGATTGTACTTGCGCGAGACGCGGCCGGCCACGATGCCGACGACCCCCGGATGCCACGTGTCGCCGTACAGCACGATGCCCGGCAGCGTCGAATACTGGGTCTCGACGAGCCGCTCCGCCTCCTCGGTGATCTGGCGTTCGATGTCCTGCCGCTCCCGGTTGAACGCGTCGAGCTTGAGCGCCGTTTCGTCGCAAAAGCTCTCGTCATCGTTCAGCATGAGCTCGACGGAGAGCGCGGCGTCGGCGAGCCGGCCGCTGGCATTGATCCGCGGGCCGAGGCGGAAAGAAATGTCCACCGGCATGATTTCCTGCGCCGTCTTGACGCCAGCCACGCGCATGAGCGCCTGCAGTCCGGGCCGGCGCGTCTGTTGCAGGATGCGCAAGCCCTGCCGCGCCAGGATGCGATTTTCGCCGAGGAGCGGCACGAGATCGGCCACCGTGCCCAGCGCCACGAGATCCAGGTAATCGCGCAGCTTGATGCGGTAGGCCACGGGATGGTTTTCGGCGCGAAGCTGTTTGAGCAGGCCGTGCATCAATTTGAACACGAGACCCACGGTGCACAGGTTGCGCCACGCGCCGTCGTCCGCGACTGCATGCACATGTGGATTGATGAGCAGGCAGCGCTCCAAGGCGTGCTCCCGGGAGCGGTGGTGGTCGATCACGATCACGTCGACACCCTGCGCCTGGAGGTAGGCGACCTCCTCGTGGGAGTTGGTGCCGCAGTCGAGCGCGATGAACAACTGCGGCAACCCCTGCTCCAGCGCGCGGTCGATCGCGCTGCGCGACAGGCCGTAGCCGTCCTCCGCGCGGCGCGGCACCACGAAGCGCGGATTGATGCCGAACCGCCGCAGGATGCTTACGAGCAGCGCGGTGCTGGTCACGCCATCCACGTCGTAATCGCCGAGCACTGCGATCTCTTCGCGTTGCGCGATCGCCTGGCGCAGGCGCGCCGCCGCCGGCTCGACGTTGGTGACGCGGAACGGGTCTTCCAGCTCGCTCAACGCGGGATGCAGAAAGTGGCCGGCCTTCGCGGCATCGGTCAGGCCCTGGCGGAGCAACAGCTCCGCCAGCACGGGGCTCACGCCCGCATGGCGGCTTAGCGCCCCGACCTCATCGGCCGGGAACGGCTGGTAGGTCCAGAGCATCGGCGGGATTCGCCATCCGGGCGGCGATTATTGCGATGCTTTGCTGGAGCCCTGCCATTCGTATTTCGGCGCCACGTCGGCGTGGGCTTCCACGTGCTTGCGATCGCCCTTGTGCCACCAGTAGAAAATCTGGGCGGCGATGCAGATCGAGGAGAACGTGCCGGTGATGATGCCGATGAGGAAGGTAAACGCGAGTTCGCGCAGCACGCCGCCACCGAAGATGAACAGCGAGAGGGCCGCCAGGAAGGTGGTGAAACTCGTCATCAACGACCGC
>Ga0182021_10003498_pt1 | contig 18443 bp, 13 predicted proteins | sample 612E3MmetaG_FD_120493 | JGI IMG/M metagenome (GOLD analysis project Ga0182021, IMG submission 120493) | Permafrost microbial communities from Stordalen Mire, Sweden - 612E3M metaG (Illumina Assembly) | ecosystem: Environmental > Terrestrial > Soil > Wetlands > Permafrost | place: Sweden... | reverse complement strand
GATCCGGCCAGGGTGGTGGCCGACCTCAATGCCAGCCTGCCGGACGACGTGCGGGCGATGACCATGCAGGCGTTGCGCAAGCAGGAGCAGGACTATTTCGTCGAGGTGAAGCCATTGGGTGTGATGATGCGGTTCGGCCTGCTGGTCGGCCTGGTCGTCGGGGCGGTGGCGCTGTTCCAGGCACTGGCCAGCCAGATGGAAATCCGCCTGCGCGATTTCGCGGTACTGCGTGCGATGGGCTTCGCGACACGCTTCACCTACGGCGTCGGCGCGCTTCAGTTGCTCCTGATGGGGGGGCTGGCATTCGTTCTCGCCTGGTCCGCCGCGATACCGGTGTTTGCCCTGATTGCGCGGCTGACTCATCTGTCGATACCGACCGATGCGCACCTGTTCGCACGGGCCTGCCTGCTCTGCCTGCCCATGGTCGCGACTGCCGCCTTGCCGGTGCTGCGCGCGGGCCGGGCCGATCCCGCGAGCCTGTTCTGAGATGGTTGCTCTGGGCTGGCGTCTGGTTGTGCGCGATGCCTGGCGCAGCGTTTTTGCCATGGCCGGGATCGCGGTGGCGGTGCTGATCGCGCTGGTCGAAATGGGCTTCATGAACAGCATCCTCGACTCCCAGTTGCGTATCGTGGAAGCGGCGCGCGGCGAGCTGGTGGTCCTCGACCAGCGGCGCACTCACCTGGACAAATGGGACGAGTTGTTGCCGATTCGCTTGCACCAGATTGCCACCGTGCCGGGGGTGGCCGCCGTCATGCCCATCTACCAGCTCGGCATGAACATGCGCAACGCACCGGAGGCGCCCGAGCGGCGGGTCATCGTGCTGGCCTTCTCGCCCGACGACCCGCCGCTCGAACTGGGATGGAGCAAGTCCACGCTGAAAAGTTTGCGGCAGCCCGACGTAGTGCTGTTCGACCGGAAATCCCGTCCGATCTACGGTGACCTCAGCGTCGGCCAGGATCTCTGGGTGGATGGCAAGCGAGTGCGGCTGGGGGGATTTATCACGCTGGGACCGACTATCGTGGTCGACGGGGTGATGGTGACCAGCGAAAGCACATTGAAGTCGCTGAACCCGGATACCCGCCCGAAAATGGCGGTGGTCAGGGTGGCGCTCGGCGCCGATCTCGACGCGGTGAAGCAGGGAATCCGCGCCAGGGTCGGGGATGAAGTGGATGTCTTCCGGATCGGCGAACTGGCCGACCGCGAGATCACCTATCTGCGGCAGGTGGCGCCGATCGGCCTGCTGTTCGGCGCCGGCATGGCGGCCGGGCTGTTTGTCGGACTGGTGATCTGCTATCAGGTGCTCTACGTGGCGATACGGCGCCGCATCGAGGCCTTCGCAACCCTCAAGGCGATGGGCTTCGGCAACGCCTTCGTCATTGCAACCGTAGTGCAACAGGCTGTCCTGTATGCGCTGGGCGGCTTTCTGATCGGCCTCGGCGCGGCCTACTTCGTCTACCAGGAACTGTCGCTGCGTACCGGCCTGCCGATGCTCCTCACGGTGCCTCGGATCGGCGCCACCGCCGTCGCGTGCATGCTCGCCAGCATGCTGGCCGGTCTGGTCGCCTCGCGCCAGGTGATCCAGTCCGAACCCGCGGATCTTTACTGACCTTGCCATGCCGGAAACCACCGCCAACGCCAACCCGAATGGCAGCCGTATTCGCTGCCGTAATCTGTCCTACGCCTATGAATCCGGTGCGGACAAGCTGCCCGTTTTAAGCAATATCGACCTGGATATCGACGCGGGCGAATTCATCATTCTGACCGGCCCTTCAGGCTCGGGAAAATCGACCCTGGTGACCCTGATCGGCGGTTTGCGCCGCTTGCAGAAAGGCCAGCTCAGCGTACTCGGCAGCGACCTGGGCGGTGCCTCGGAAAATGCGCTCGGCATGCTGCGCCGCGATATTGGGTTCATTTTTCAGGATCACCACCTGTTCGATGCCCTGACGCCACGGGAAACGCTGCAACTGGCGATGCGGCTGAAGCGGGATCGCTATGGCAAGGCGGATTATCGCCAGCGGCCCGAGCAGTGGCTGCAACGGATCGGCTTGCGGCAGCGGATGGATGCCCTGCCGGGCAAACTCTCGACCGGGCAACGCCAGCGCGTCGCGGTGGCCAGGGCATTGGTCAACGAACCCTCGCTGATCCTCGCCGACGAACCCACCGCGTCGCTGGACCCGGAATCAGCCGCCATCACGCTGGATTGTCTTCGCGAGGCGGTGCGCGAGCGGCGGGCGACCGTGCTGATGATCTCTCACGACAACCGCCATTTCGCGCTGGCCGATCGGGTATTGACGCTGGTGGACGGGCAGCTTACCCAACCGATCTGAGTCGGCGGGGGTGTTCTTTCGTGACGCCTTGGTGCCTTCGATGGCCCTCACCGAACGGGTGAGCGCCGCCTGTGTAACGCCGGCGGGTATGCCGGCGCTACAGGTCAGGCGAATTCAACCGAGGCCTCCAGGATTATTCGTCCCGAGTCGGCGGGAGGAGGACTCAGGCCAGCCTTTCTATGAACTCGTCGCACAGGCGCTGGGCTTCGAGGTCGTGTACCTGGCGCGGCGGCGTTTTCATGAAAGCGGCGGAAGGCTCGATCAAGGCGCCGCCGACGCCACGGTCGAGAGCCAGTTTGGCGCAGCGGATGGCATCCAGCACCACACCGGCGCTGTTCGGCGAATCCTGCACCGACAGGCGCAATTCCAGTTCCACCGGGGCGCCGCCGATGCCGCGGCCTTCGATGCGCAGGAAGCAGACCTTGTTGTCCTTCTGCCACGGCACGTAATCGGAAGGGCCGATGTGGACGTTGTCAGCGGGGATGGGCTTGCCCAGGATCGACTGCACCGAGCCGGTCTTGGAGATTTTCTTCGACTCCAGGCGGTCTCGCGCCAGCATGTTCAGGAAGTCGGTATTGCCGCCGGTGTTGAGTTGGTAGGTGCGTTCGATCGTGATACCGCGCATATCGAACAGCCAGGCCAGGGTTCGGTGCACGATGGTGGCGCCGAGTTGGCTCTTGATGTCGTCGCCGACCAGGGGCAGGCCGGCGGCGGCGAAGCGGTCCGCCCAGGCCGGGTCGGAGGCGATGAATACAGGCACGCAGTTGACCATGCCGACGCCGGCCCGCAGGCAGGCTTCCGCATAATGCCGCACCGCCTGTTCGGAGCCGACCGGCAGGTAGCAGACCAGCACTTCGGCTCCCGAATCGCGCAAGGCGGCGACGACATCGACCGGAGGTTCGTCGGCCACCAGAAAAGTCTGCTCTTCCGGAAAATCTTTCATGTGGCTGGCGACGCCATCCAATACCGGACCCATCAAGACCGATGCCGTGAAGGCCGAGAGGTCGGGTTCGAATATCCGCACGCAGTTGGGCAGCGCGAAGGCCGCTTCGCCGATGCTGTGGCCGACCTTGCGAGGGTCGATGTCGAAGGCGGTGACGACGTCGATGTCACTGGCTTGCCAGGAGCCGACGTGTTGGCGAATGACGCCTTCCAGTGTCCCTTTGCGTGCCGCGGCGAGTGCCTGCAACAAGGCACTGGCGCAGTTGCCTAGACCGGCGATTGCTATCTTGAGCATGTCAGAATTTCATGAGTTATCGGTTGATACCACGCGGGTGACCTGGAGACACCGGATTTGGGCTGGCTTGCGGAGACAACTTGTAACTCTGCCATCGGAACCCAAAAAAGGCGCGAATTATATTCGTTGCCTGACCAATGAATATTATCTGTGACGACTATCCGCCGGGTCGCTACAGCTACGCACGGGGCTCTGAAATCGGCGGTGCAACGCTATAATCCGCGCGCTTCGTCGCGTGCCTCCGCGGTGTCGACCTCGCTCCGCGAGCGCCTGTCAGCGGCGAATTTGGTGACCGATTCGGTGACCGATCGTGGCGAAGCGACTCATTCGACATAATATTTTTCACCTACGGATCCTATTGATGACTTGCTGGATGGCTGCGCGCATGCCCGAGTCCTGGTGTCGGCGTTGCGGATGGATCGTGGTTTTCGGCGTTGTTGCCTTTGCGGGTACCGGCAATGCGGCAGAGGGGCCGCGTCTGACGCTTCCGGATGTCGCGCGGCTGGCTTTGGCCACCGCTGGGCAGGGTGCATTGGCACGGGCGCGGTTTGCCGAGCAGCGAGCGCAGAGCGCGGTGCATCTGGCGCAGGGCGCATTCGACTGGAATGTCGATGTTACCGGCGGCTATCGGCGGGTGGCGCTGTCCGGCAGTTCCGGGGGGTTTCTCACCACCGACATTCGTTTTGCCAATATCCTGGCCACCTCGGTAACGGCCGCGAAACTGCTCGACAACGGTATCCGCATTCGCCCCGGCCTGGTCATGAGCAACGGCGATGACCAGTCGAGACTGGCCTCGGAGATGTTGCGCAGCCAACCTCTGCTGCAAGTGGAAGTACCGGTCGATGGTTCCTGGGGGCAGCCTCTGGAAGCATTGCGTCTGAATGCGGCCCGCTCTGAACTCGCCGCAACCCGTCTGGACGGACAGCATGCCCGCCAGCTCTATCTCAGCCAGGTGATGAAATCGGCCTGGGCGCTTCTGGCGACTCAGCAGAAATATGCGGCCACGTTGTCCCAGGCCGCCGTGGCCGAAGAGATCGCCGCGCGCATGCTGCGTCTGACGGCGGCGCGGGAAGTCTCGCAAATGGCGAGCGACGATGTGCTCGCGCGTGCCCAGTTGCGTCGCAATGCGGTCGATCAGGCGGCACTCGAACTGTCCGCCGCGCGCCTCGACCTGGCCTTGCTGCTGCGTACCGACGAGGCGAGCGTGGTCGGTCTGGACGCCAGTTTCCCGGCGCCCGCACAGGGACTGGACGACGCGAGACTGACGCGCCTGGTGGATGAAGCACTGTCTCGTCGCCTCGATCTGCAAGGGGAATCCCAGCGTATCGAATCGGCCCACCAACGCGCGCGGATCGCTCAGCAGGAAGTGGATTCCCGGCTCACCCTGCAAGCCGGCCATGATCGCCTGCTGCTGAACTGGTCCAAGCCTCTGGGCGAAAACCGTGACCTGGGCGCCAGGGAGCAGGCGCTGGCCGAAGTGGGACAAGCCTCACTCCAGAGCGAAGACCTGCGCCGCCATATCGAAGTCGAGGTACGGATGGCGCACAAGCGCCTGCTCAGCAGCAGCCAGACGATCGAACGGATGCGGCCGGTGGTGGAAAAATTGCGGGATCGCTTCGGGCTGGTTCGGCAACTGGTGGACCAGGGGCAGCAGCCGCCGCCCGCGCTGCTGGATGCCGCCGACCAATTGAGCAATGCCCAGCGCCAATTGGCGGATCTCGAGTTGCTGCATGCCGAGACTTTGGCGGATCTGCATCTCGCTACCGCCAGCATCTCCAATGAAATGACCGAGCCGGCCATGCTGGCACGCGCTTTCTCAAGCCTGCCCTGAGGAAACCGGTAATGACTCGCACCTCGCGGTTTTCCCGCATGGCCGGTGTGCGGATGCTCAAACAGCGCATCACCACCCAGCTCGACCGTAGCGGCCGCATCCCCTTCTTCCAGCCCCACATGGGCGTGAACGGCGCGGTGATAGACCTTGGCCACGGGCCTCTGGTGAACTTCTCCAGCTACAACTACCTGGGCCTGTGCGGCCATCCGGAAATATCGGCCGCGGCCAAAGCGGCAATCGACCGTTACGGAACCTCCGTTTCAGCCAGCCGAATCGTCTCGGGAGAGATTCCCCTGCATCGGGAGCTGGAGCAGGAACTGGCCGACTTCCTCGGCAGCGAGGACTGCCTGGTGTTCGTCGGCGGCTACAACACCAATGTCACCACGATCGGGCATCTCTACGGTCGCCGTGACCTCATTCTCTACGACGAGCAGTCCCACAACAGCATCGTCAGCGGCACCCTGATGTCCGGCGCCGAGCGCAAGCGTTTCCGGCACAACGATGTGCCTGCCCTGGAGCGCCAGTTGCGTGAACACCGCAAGGAATACGGGCGCGTGCTGGTGGTGGTGGAGGGGCTCTACAGCATGCACGGCGATGTGCCCGACCTCGCCCACCTGTCCGAGGTCTGCCATCGCTTCGATGCCGACTTGATGATGGACGAGGCCCACTCGCTGGGCACCCTGGGCGCTACCGGACGCGGATTGATCGAACATTGCGGGCTGTCCGGGCATCCGGTGGACATCCACATGGGCACGCTCAGCAAAACCCTGGCCAGTTGCGGCGGTTTCATCGCCGGTGACACCTGTCTGGTGGAGTATTTACGTTTTCTGGCGCCGGGCTTCATTTTCAGCGTCGGCCTGCCGCCCGCTGATGCCGCCGCCGCCCTGGCGGCCTTGCGTATCCTGCGCCGGGAACCGGAGCGGGTAATCCGCCTGCAAGCCGTCGGCAAGGAATTCCGCCGCCTCATGCATGCGGCCGGTTTTCCCGTGGAACTGGATGGCGTATCGCCCATCGTTCCTCTCCTGATCGGCGAGCAATACCGCTGCATGGAGGTCTCCCACGAGTTGCAGAAACGGGGCATCAACGTGCAGCCGGTCATCTACCCGGCGGTGCCCAAGAACGGTTCGCTGCTGCGCTTCTTCCTCTGCGCCGACCACACCCGGCAGCAACTGGAGTTCGTCGTCGAACAGTTGCTGGCCGTGCTGGCCGGAACCACCGCCACGTCGTGAACAGCCGTCGCCATGCGCTGATCACGGGGGGTTCCAGTGGCATCGGGCTGGCGCTGGCGCGGCGCCTGGCGCACCAGGGCTGGCAACTGACGATACTGGCGCGGCGTGCGCCACAACTCGAAGCAGTGGCCGCCGAATTGCGCTCGTTCGGGGCAACGCGGGTGCATTGTCTGGCCGTGGACGTTGCCGATCGCGCGGCGGTGGCTCATGCCGTCGCACAAGCCCTGGAAATCGGCGGAGCCCCCGATCTGGTTGTGACCAGCGCCGGCATCGCCCGCCCCGATTACTTCGAGGCGCTGGCCGACAGCGATTTCGAACAGGCGATGGCGATCAACTATTTCGGCACCCTCAACGTCTTGCGCGCGGTGCTGCCGGCGCTGCGGGCGCGCCGCCAGGGCCATGTGGTACTGGTGTCCTCGGGAGCCGGGCTGATCGGCATTTATGGCTATGCCGCCTATGCGCCGACCAAGTTCGCGGTGCGCGGCCTTGCCGAAGTGTTGCGCGCGGAATTGCGCGCGGACGGCGTCGGCGTCTCCGTGGTGCATCCGCCGGATACCGATACCCCGCAACTGGCCGCGGAAAACCTCACCAAGCCGGCCGAAACCCGCGCCATCGCCGGAACCGCCGAAGTAATGAGCGCCGATGCGGTGGCCGCCGCCATTCTCGATGGCGTGCGGCGCAACCGCTTCGTCATTGCCCCCGGCCTGGCGATGCGCGCGCTCGCCCTCCTGCACAGCCTGCTCGGGCCGCTGCTGCGCCGGCACTTCGACCGGGTGGCGGCACGCGCCGCTTCGGGCCGGCGAACTGGGTGACCACCCCCTGGAATGTGCTGGCGCCGGTGTCGGGGCTGTTCGCCTTCGGCGCGCTGATGATCGGCCTGTTCGGCGCGCGCGCCAGGCGTCCGGGCGCGGCGGGGGAACTCTGGCGCTATTACGCCAGTACCGGACTGATCGTCGCCGCCATCCTGCTGCCGGCCGCGCTGCACCCGCTGCTGTTTACCCTGGCGGTGGCCGGCGCCGCCTGGCGCTGCATGGTCGAACTGGCCGCGGCCTATGGCCTCGCGCCTCCGGCACCCTTGCGCGCCGTGTTCCCGCTGGCCGCGCTCGCCGCTGCCTGGGCGGGCGCCGCGGGGAAGGTGAACACGCCCCCGCTGATCCTGCTCGCCCTCGCCGTACCGGCCTATTTCACGGCCCTGCGAGCGCAGCCAAGGGCGGGTCGAAGCTGGCCGGCGGTACTGCTGTTTCCCCTGCTGACGGCGGCCTGCCTGGCCCAACTGATCCACCGCGACGAGGGCTTCCTCTGGATATTCCTGCTCTACGCCACGGTGGAAACCCAGGATTCAATGGCTTTCCTGTTCGGCCGCCTGTTCGGGCGGCACCCCGTGCTGCCGCGCCTGAGCCCGCGCAAGACCAGCGAAGGGGTGCTGGCCGGAGCGGCGTTCGGTGTCGGAATCGGCGCCCTGCTGGCCCACAAGTTGCTGGGGCAGCCCTTGGCGGATGCGCTGATGCTGGCCGTGCTCCTGGTCATCGCCGGCCTGGCGGGCGATCTGTTCACCTCACGCCTGAAACGGGTGGCCGGCATCAAGGACTTCCCCGCCGTCCTCGCGCTGCATGGTGGCTTGCTGGACATCTACGACTCGACCCTGTTCGCGGCGATTCCGCTGGCGCTGGTGCTCGGCATGGGCGCCTGGGGCATCGCATGAGCATCCCGCTTTCTCTCCTGATGGCGCTGATCCTGGCCTGGCTGGGCCTGCGCTTCCGCAACCTGATGGAAGGCGAGCGCCTGCTGCTCGATATCGGGTACGAAAGCTGGCTGGCCAGGATGGATCTTCGTGTCCTCGACGAACAATGCGCGAACCGAGCGGATCGCAGCGAGGTGATCATCAGCCTGACCAGCATCCCCAGCCGTCTGCCGCTGATCGAACCGGCCCTCAAGAGCCTGCTCAACCAGAGCCGCGCGCCGCGCGAAATTCGCCTGCACCTGCCGAAGTATTCCCGCCGCGAGCAGACCGCCTATGTGGTTCCCGAGGCGCTACGCGGCCTGAGATGCGTCAAGATCGTCGAATGCGAGCGCGACTGGGGCCCGGCCACCAAGTTCATTCCGGCCATCCTGGCGCTACCGGATGAACAGCCGCTGCTGGTGGTGGACGATGACCGCATCTATCCCCCCAACCTGATCGCCGACCTGGAAGCCGCCGCGCGCGAACTGCCCGATGCGGCGCTGGGCATGAGCGGCTGGATCGCACCACCCGACCTGATCGACCGTCCCACCACCCTGTGGAGCAACCTGAAGATGCAGCCGCCGGCACCGGTGCGCGCCCCGCGCCTCAAGCGGCCCTACGAGGTGGACATCCTGCAGGGGCTGTCCGGCTATTGGCTGCGGCCGGGGTTTTTCGACCGCGACCGCCTGGTCGATTATTCAAGTGCGCCGGGAGCGGCGTTTTTCGTGGACGACGTCTGGATGAGCGCGCAAGGCCGGGCGCGAAAATATGTGATCCCGACGCGCCGTTCCAACTTCCCGGTGAAACGCTGGTTCGTGCGCCACAAGCAAAGCTCGCTCGGTTACCTCAATCGCGGCGGCGGCGATGTCAACCAGCGCAACAACACCCTCATGCTCAAGCACTTTGCGCGGCGTTGGTCGGTTGCCGCGCGACAATCTCGCTGATGTGTCCGTAATCCATGCGCACCACCCGATCGGCGGCGCCGAAATAGCGGTCGTCGTGGCTGACCACCATCAGGGTGCAGCCCATCTTGCGCAATTCCGGCAGCCATTCCCGGTAGAAGCGCTCGCGGTGTTCCGGGTCCTGGTCGGCGCCGAATTCATCCAGCACCATCAGCGGCCGCTTCTCCAGCAGCGCGATGATCAGCGCCAGGCGTTTGCGCTGGCCGGTGGAGAGGTTCACCGTGGTGAAGCAACCCTCCTTGAAGTCGGCCTTGCCGGCCAGGTCGAAATGGCCGAGCCAGTCGAGGATCACTTCACGCGGAGTATCCCGCTGCCCGAGCAATTCCGCGAACAGGAAGAAATCGTTGAAGACCGTGGCGAACTGTTCCCGGAAGGCTTGCCGGTCCTGGTCGGACAAGGCCCGGCCGTTGTAGAGAATCTCACCGCCGCTGGGTCGATAGAGCCCGGTCAGCAGGCGCATCAGCACGGTCTTCCCGGAACCGTTGCCGCCGACCACGAACACCACTTCGCCTTGTCGCAGGGAAAAGTCGATCGGCCCCAGGCGGAAGACCTCGGTGTCGCCGCCGACGTTCTGGTCGAAAGCGAAAGTCACGCCGCGCAACGCCAGGGATGAGAACGGTGGCAGGCCTGGATGGTCGGGCATCGGAGCGCATTCACGCGTGGCGGAGACGGCATCGGTCAGCCGATGCAGGTTATCCATGGCCACCTGCGCACGGCCGAAACTGGCGAAGGAACCGACCACGCCTTCGAGCGGGCCGATCGTGAACAGGATCGCCGCCAGCAGTTGCATCACGGTCATCGAGTCGATGTCCGTGATGCGCGGCAGCAACAAGGCCGCCGCGGCGATAGTCAGGTACTGGAACAGGCTGGTGGCCATGCCGCCGGTGGTGGAAACGCGGGCCTCGCTGACCGTCTCGCATAAGGCTTCGGCATTGATACCGTCGATCTGCGCTCGATAGTCGGTCTCCTTGGCTCGGGACAGGCGCAGTTCCTTGTAACCCAGCAGATAAGCCATGTGACAGGCGTTGTTGGAATTGCCCAGTTCATCCAGGCGGCGTCGGCGTTGTTCGTTGAGACGCTCGAAATGCCAGTGCACCCTGACGCCGATCAGGCTGATCAGCAGCGCGGAGACCAGGCCGACCCAGGACAGCCAGCCGATGTAGATGAAGTTGAAGGCCAGGGTCACCAGGGAATTGGCGAAACCCAGCAGCACGAAATAGGTACCCGCCACCACACCGATGGTGTGCATCAGGTGATAGTGCAGGCGGCTGGGCTCCTCCTGTTCGACAAAGCGCAGATTGGCGGAACCGATGCGGTCGAGGAGTCCGTTACGCAGGCGCATCGCCAGACGGGTGGAAACCTCACGACCGCGTATCGCGGAAAAATAATCGGCGGCGACGATGGCTACGATCAACAGCACGATGCCGATCGCATACAGCGTCCTGTACTCGCTGTCCCGGGAGGCCACCGCGGTGCTGACCAGGGCCAGGAACAGACTGCGCGACAGCCCTGATACCAGCGACGCGCCCAGCAGAATCGGCCATTGCCGGCGATCTTCGGGCATCATCAGCTGTTGCAGGGAAGAAGCGAGTTTGAACATGGTGGGTCAGGTTATCAGCCGGTAATGCTGCAACTATCGTGCGGAATGGTACCGGTCAGAGCCAATACCGCTGGACGAGTATATTCAGGGCAAGCAGGTCGGCGAGCAACACCATGGGTAGCGCAGCCTTTGCCAGGAACGAAATCGTGTGGTCGTCGCGGCGCATCATCAGCGACATCAACAGGGCCGGTGGAATGAAATAGCGTCCCTGGATGCCCCAGATGTCGTTTTCGCCGACCCGGGTCCAGTAAAGGTACTCGGCAACCGCGATGAGCAGCAGGATTCCCGCGATAACGCCGAGCAGGCCCAGGCGCAGGCGACCCGAGTCCTGGTCCTGGCCGCGCCGGAAGATGAGGAGCAGCAGCAGGAGGAAGCCGACGGGAATGATCCAGGGCAGGGGGGTGTCCAGCCAGCCCAACTTGCCGACGAAACTCTCCGCGTAACCGGGCGCATTGGTGATAAGCGTACTCGCCAGAGTCCACAGGAACTGCGGGGGGTGGTCCAGCACGAACTGCTTCTGCCGGACTGGATCGATGCCCGGAAGCGGGCAGACGAATCCCTGGTCCATGGCTTTGATCCAGAACCCCAGCACGACCAGCGTTGCGGCCAGCAAGACACCGGCCAGCAGCCGGTCGCGGCGGTGGGCGGCGAGCAGCAGAGGCAGCGCCAGCATCGGCAGATAGGGGGGACGCCCCAGCACCACCGGCAGCAGCAACAGCGCCACAGCCGCCAGCGGCAGAGAAGCGCGCCAGGTTTTCTCCATGTCGAGGTAACGGTTCGCCATGGCGATTGCCGCCAGGGTGTAGACGATCAGTGCCGCATCCTGGGAATAGGAGGCGGTGAGCGTGAGGCTCATGGGCATGGCAAGCAGCACCAGGCACCAGGTGCGGCCGCGGGAGATGTGTCTCAGGGCGAAGAAGGCCAGCAGAACGGCGAGCACGACGCCGCTTGCGCGGCCCGCATAGAAGCTGGGCAAGGCCCTGCCGTCCAGCCACTGGCTCAGCGCCAGGCCGACAGCCGGAAAGGCGTAGTTCACCGCGGGGTAGCCGGCCATGTTGGAAAACGCGCCGAAAACGCGGGTGTTTCCTACCCCTTCATTCCAGTAATCCCCCGCCAGGAAGACCTGCCGCTCGAGCTTCGATTCGGGGTGAAAGGCGAGCCCGATGAACCTGCCATCCTGGGTCAGCTTGATCAGGCCGCTTGCCACCGAGCCGCCGGCACCACCGGGACCCACGGCGGCCCGGGCGCCGGGGTCGGCCACCAGGGCGGTGCGCAGGAAATGGTTGGGTTCGTCGGGTACCTGGAACGGGGGGGTCACGATCATCCACGCCAGCAGCAGCGGCAGGCCGAACGCCAGGTACAGCCAGGGGAGCGAGCGGTCGATCTTGCCCATGTTGTTGCCCATGTTATTGCCCAGGTGCGGGCGTCACACGGCGGCAATGCCGCCGCGAAATACCAGGTTCTTGCGCAGCAGGTAGGTGGCGAGGAAGCTGACGGCGACAGCCGCGGCCTTCTGCGCGGTCACGTTTTCCAGGCCCGCCACCTGGCAGGCCCAGAACGTGGCGGCGGTGAGCAGCGTGCCGAGCAATCCCGATACCAGGAAAAACGCGAATTCCCGGCGCGGCGTGTGGTGCAGCCAGCCGGGCTCGAACACGTAATGACGCGACAAGTGGTAATGCACCAGCGCGCCCACCATGTAGGTCACGGCGGCCACCAGCGCGCGGTAGTCGTCGATCACTCGGGTGATCGCCAGCAGCAACCCGTAGTCCACGCCCAGGGCGATGGCGCTGGTCGCCAGGTAGCGGGAAAAACTAGCCATTGCGCACTTTCTCGGGCACCGAGCGCACGCTGGCGAGCGCGGCGGCGCGTCCCTCATGCTGTTCCTCGTGATATTCGGCGTCCTCGTTGACGCCCCAGATGTCGTGGCGGCGCTCTCCGGACAGGATGTTTTCCGCCGTCAGCATGGCGGTCATCATCGCGTGGTCCTGGTTGTTGTACTTGTGCATGCCGTTGCGCCCGACCAGGTGCAGGTTGGGGTAGTCGCGCTCCAGTTCCGCGCGGATCGCGGCGACATGTTCTTTGTAAAGGTCGTCGTAGACCGGGTAGGCCTTGGGCTGGCGCACCACTCGACCGTCGCTGATCCGCGCCCGGCTGGCCAGGCCAAGGATTTCCAGTTCACGGATCGCCAGTTCGATCAGTTCCGTATCCGGCGTGGTCCAGAGGCCGTCGTTTTCCTGGCAGAAGTACTCCAGGCCGAGGCAGCCCTTGCCGGCATCCGGCAGCATTTCCGGTGACCACGAGGAATAATTCTGGATGCGGCCGACCTGAACATGCGGCTCGTGGATGTAGATCCAGTTGTCGTCGAAGCCCGGCGGTTCTTTCAGCATCAGGGCGACGGTCAGGTAGTCGCGGTAGCGGAGTTTCGCCGCGTTGGCGGCGCATTGCGGGAGCGGGCTGATATGGGTCACCACGTCGCGCAACGGGGCCGAGGTGATCACGTGAGTGGCGCGATACTCGCGCGTCTCGCCCGTGGCGGTGACGGCCTCCACGCGCCAGGTACCGCGGTCGTAGTGGAAGCCACGCGCGCTGACGCCCATGTCCACGCCGCCACCCTGCCGCTGGATCGCCTGGGCGGCGGCTTCCCACATCATGCCGGGTCCTTTGCGCGGGTAGTGGAAACTCTCGATCAGGGTCTTCACCACCTTGCCGTCGCGCGAGGGCTTGCCGCTGTGTCCCAGGGACTTCTTCAGCGCGGCGAGCAGCGCGCTCGACAGGCTCAGTCCCTTGATGCGCTGCGCGGCCCAGTCGGCGGAGATTTCATCGCAACTCATGCCCCAAACCTTTTCCGTGTAGGTCTTGAAGAAGATGCGGAACAGCCGTTCGCCGAACTGATTGGCTACCCAGTCGTGGAAGGATTTCGGGTTCTTGTCGGGAAACAGGCACCGCCAGGCATAAGACGCCACGCACAGCGCGGTTTCCGGCAGACCCAGATTGCTCAGGGCCTCGAAGGCGCGCAGTGGATAACTGTAGAACTTGCCTTTGTAGAAGATGCGCGAAGAGCGCGGGCGCTCGATGAAATCGTCGGGCAGTATCTCGCGCCACAGGGCCTCCACTTCCCGTGACTTGCTGAAGAAGCGATGGCCGCCGATGTCGAAGGAATAACCCTTGTAGCGCTCGGTCCGGGAAATGCCGCCCACGTATTCCGGGCTGGCTTCGAGTACTCGCACGGATAGTGTGCCGTTCTTCGTCAGGAGATAGCCGGCAGTGAGTCCGGCAGGGCCGGCGCCGACAATCAGCACGTCGCAGGTGGTTGCCATGGATTCACGGTGGGAGAGGTTCGGAGACTTCTTCGGGAGGGTTTCGGCAGGTTGGGCAAAGCGTCATGTTCCCGTCCCGTTACTCGGGCCGCAGCAGCGCCGCCAGAGTCCGCGCGTAGCTTACCCGATCCCGACTATCCCAGGCCACGACGCCGCCATGCTGGCTGACGTGGTGGGCCGGATAGCGGTCGGCGATGGCGCGGAAGGGATGGCCCCCGTGGTAGGGGGATTCCGAGAACTCGTCCTGGTTCAGCCGCTCGATCCGCATCACCGAGAGGGACTCGCCGTAATAGTGCGGGTTGACCTGAACCGGCCGCAGCAGGGCACCTTCATGGGCGACGATGGGGCCGGCGTTGCGCAGGCTGGACCGGCCGGCGCCGTGGTATCTGCGCTCCCGGTTCACCGGGTGCGCAGTCCAGTCGGGGGCGAGCAGGTCGAACGACCAGAAGATGCCCAGATAGCGGCGGGAATCGCCGGCTTCCCACAGCGAACTGATCATCCACCAGCGGTCGTCGTGGAAAAACACCACGCTGTCGGCGGCATCGACATTGCGCAGCAGCCGCTGCGCGCGCTGCCAGCGGTCGGGGAAAGCCTCGCAGAGGTAGAGATCGACACAGTCCGCCCGATGCGTCTCCGGTACCATGTAGAGGCGGCCCTGCTGTTCGAACAGAAACGGGAAGGACACATGGTGCGCGAACGCCAGGGGCTGCACCTGCCGACATACCTGCAAGGCTTCGTCCAGTTCCAGGGCCAGCAGGCGACCACGGCTTTTCAGATACTCGTATTCCTCAACCAACAGCCAAGTGCGCCCATCGTGATGCCAGACGAAGGGATCGGCCCAATAGCCGCTCCAGGGCGAGCGGACGACAACCGGTTCGCCGCCTTCTCTGGATACCCGCAACCGATAATGATCGTGGGGCAGGCGTAGCAGGCCGTCCCAGGCGGGGATGAAGCCGCGTTCGAAGCGCAATGCCAGTTGATCGAGACGTTTGTAGCTTCCGTAGCAGGCGCGCGCCAGTGGATCGGCCCAGCGCGGCAGCCAGTCCGGCAGCTTGTTGCGGGAAGTCATCCAGCGCACCGGCCGGGTCGAGCTGATGTCGATTTCGCCCGGGTTGAGTTCCAGTTCGCCAGCGAATTGCGCCTTGAGCAGGAGGACGGAAAGCACTGCCTGCTCCGGGTTGTGCCAATCGTAGCGGGGGCTGCGCGGTGCGATATGAGACTCGATCAGGGCGTGCTCGCGCCAGGCGCGGGCGATATGCAATGCAGCGGGGTGGGCGGCGTCGAAGCCCACGACCCCCGCCACCCGTTCCGGCTGGTGCAGGATGGCGGGCGGTACCGCCATGGCTTGCAGGGTGAGGGGGTCACAGCGCCGGCTCAAGGCGCTCTGGCCGGCCAGGGTGTAGGTACCGAAGCGGGCAACCTGGGTCTGCAATTCCTCCAGGTCGGCGTGCAGCAGCGTGGCGCTGTCGAACCAGACCACCTGGCCGCCGCATTCGTCCAGCAGGTCGGCGACGATCACCGGCTTCCAGGCATAGTGGCCGGCCTCCAGGGCGACATGGGCAGGATGGCGGGAAAAGTCGAAGGGGCGAAATTCGCACCAGGGGTGGCAGCGGCGGAGCAGTTCCAGTTGCCGCGCTTCCAGGCCCAGGTCGTAGACGATGAAACGGTGGCGCAGGTGCAGGTCGTAACGCACGGCGGAACGCAGGAACTGCTCCATGCAGCGGAAATAGCCCGCGCTGGCGCCGCTTACCACTATCAGTTCAGATTTTTCGTGTGGCACAGTACGGCCTGCCCAATCCTTGCAACCATCCGATGAAGGTCCATTTCCCGATACCACATCCCGGCAGTGCCCAGCTCGCGTCCGCGGGAGGGCGGATTCTCCAAGCAGGCGGGTTGCCTGGCAAGCCGACGGGGAAGGGATGGGCCTGATGCGTATCCTGCTACTCGATCTGGCGCTTGCGGATGCCGCTCCGGCCCGCCATCACTGGCGTGCGGCGGCCCTCGCCCAGGCGCTCGAAGGCCTGGCCGGGGTCGATCGGGTGGTGCGCGCGGATGCCGCCAACGCCCTCCATCTGGCCAGGCGGGAACGCTGCAATCTGCTGCTCGCCATGGGTAGCGGCGATTTCCCGGCAGTCCTGCTGCAACGCCTGCGCCGGGTGTGCGGCCGTGCCGTGGCGTGGCTGGTTCCGCCGTTTCGTGTGGGTGGGGCTGGCTGGCAGGTGTTCGACCGGATTTTCGTAACCGAGGCTGCCGGCCTTGAGGTTTGCGGCGCCTCGGCGCGGCTGCTGCCTGCGGCGGCGAGCGCGGCCGTCAGCCGCTTTCCCGTGCGTAGCGGGGAAGACCTGCGTTACGCGCTTTGCGTCGTGCCTGGGAAGACGGAAGCCACCGCCCTGGAAAGGACAGTCTCGGAATTGCGTCTCGACGAATGCACGGGCCGTCTCCGCATCCTCCCTCGCGATGCGGACGCCAGTCCCGCCGGGGTGGCGATAGAGCCCTCCCAGGTGATCGAGCGGCCGGACCGGGTCGCGCCACGGGACGTGGCGCGCATCGCCAACCTCAGTCGGGCGACTCTGCTGCTGCCGGGGGACGATCCCGGCGGCTTTCTGGCCACGGCCTATGAAGCAGCCCTGGCCGGTTCGGTCCTGCTGGTTCCCCGTGGGCTGGCCGCTGAACTCGAAGCCTGGCGGGATGGCCAGCACTATCTGGGATACGCCGATGCCGCCGAACTGCACCGGCATCTGGCTGCGCTCGCGGACGATCCCGGCCGCCGTGAGGCCATCGCCCGAGCTGCCCAGGCGGCGGTGGAAACGGCGCATCTCTATCGGCACCGTGCCGGCCAACTGCTGGAAGGGCTCGATCCGCCGCCGCGGACGGCGCGGGAATTGCCGCTGCCGCGGGTGCTGCATGTGTTGGGCGAGGCCCGGCTGGGGGATGAAAAGGACTTTGCCGGCCGCCTGCTGCGGCTATTGCTCGATGATCCGGCGACGACGGCCCTGATCTGGAGCGCCGGCAGGGACGGACGCCGGGCGCGCCTGATCGATGGTGACGGTCGCCACCTCCAGGAAGCCCTTTTCGTTTACCGGTTCTCTCGGCTGGCTCTGGTCTGCTCGGAGCGCGAGGAGGCATTCGCTCGCGTGTTGCAGTCCCAGGCCATCGACGTGGTGCACGTCCACGACCTGGATGGGCAGGTACCCGGACTGATCGCGATCGCGGCGGCGCTGGGGGTTCCTGTGGTCTGGTCCGCGGATAACTACGACGCGATTTGCCACAATGCCGACCTGATCGGCCACGACGGTCGCTACTGTGCGCCGGAAACCCAGTCGCCCGACCAGTGCGACACCTGCCTGGAGCAGGGTCATGGCATCGAGCGGCATGGTTCGGGTTACCGGCGCGTCATGTGGGATTTCTGGCTTTCCCGATGCGCGACGCTGGTGTTTGCGACCGCGAAGGCGCGGCAACTTCACGAGGAGATGTTTCCGGCGGTGGCTCGACATCCGGACGCCATCACCTTGGTTGCACCGCGGTTGAGCGCCGAGATGCGCTCTCCCGGCATCCCCGGAGAAACGCTGCGGGGCGCGCGCCTGCGGGTTCTCCTACCCGGCCCGATGGACCGGCGGCATGGCGTGGAGGACGCCATTGGCGCCATGCTCGCCCTGGCCCGCGAGCCGGTCGAGTTTTTTGTGGAAGGCCCGGTCGCGCCGGCACAGCGCTGGCGTCTCGCGGGCCTCAACAGGGTGACCCTACTGGAAGCGGGAGCGGCCACTCGGGTGGATGTGGTTCTTCATCTCGCGGACTGGCCCGACCCCGACCCCGGCCCCCTGGAACGGGCGCGCGATCTGGGCGCGGTTCTGGTTGCCAGCGACATCACGGCAGTGGGCGAGGTCCTCGCCGCCCTGGACCGGCGGCTGCTGGTTCGCCCCGGCAATGTCGGCGACCTGGTCGCCGCGCTACGCGGCCTGGCGGTCGATCCGGCCTTGCGGCGCAGCCTGGGGGCCGACCTGGCAAATGCCGGCTTCCCCAGCGTCGAAGCCTGCGCGCGGCGCCTGCTCGTCCGCTACACGGAGTTGGCCGGCTCCCTGCGTTGGGAAGCGGCGGATGGCGCCGAGGCGATCTCGCTGTATCGGCTGAAACTGGTGCTGAACAGCAGTCGCTGGTCCGCACAAGGCCCCCGTGCCGAGTGGAGGCGTGTCGCGGTTCGCCTGTATGACCGCGTGACAGAT
>Ga0182021_10003497_pt1 | contig 18447 bp, 17 predicted proteins | sample 612E3MmetaG_FD_120493 | JGI IMG/M metagenome (GOLD analysis project Ga0182021, IMG submission 120493) | Permafrost microbial communities from Stordalen Mire, Sweden - 612E3M metaG (Illumina Assembly) | ecosystem: Environmental > Terrestrial > Soil > Wetlands > Permafrost | place: Sweden... | reverse complement strand
CGGCATGACCGCGAGAATCAGCTCTATCCATGTCAACGGCTGGTTCGGCGACTACGACAAGCTCGGCATGACGCGTAGCTTGATGCAGGAACGCTATGGCGTGGATCTCGCGCGCGCACAGGCCGAGTACCTGTTCGTCGGCGACTCGCCGAACGATGCGCCCATGTTCAGGTTCTTTTCCAACTCGGTCGGCGTGGCCAACGTGGCCGATTTCGGCTCGCGCCTGACTGATGCGCCGGCCTATGTGAGCAGCGGGCGCAGCGGCGAGGGTTTCGTCGAAGTCGCCGAATTGCTCCTTGGTGCGAATCGTGGCGTTTAGCCTGCGCCGGGCGCAAACCGAATACGGCTTGCAGGGCGGCGTTTCGCCGCGGCCTCGTCCGCCGGTCAGTACGGCTAGATAATGGAATGGTGGCTGGGTTATGCCGCCATCGGCGCGGCGGTGGGGTTCTTCGCCGGCCTGCTCGGCATAGGCGGCGGCGCGATCATGGTGCCGCTGCTGGTGATGCTGTTCGAGGCGCACGGATTGCCGAAGGCTCACATCCTGCACCTTGCCGTAGGCACCGGTATGGTGAGCATCCTGTTTACTTCCTTGTCCAGCATGCGTGCCCACGCCGCGCGCGGCGTGGTGCGCTGGGACCTGGCGCTGGCGCTTACGCCGGGGATCCTAGTCGGGGGATTGCTTGGGTCGGCCATCACCGCCTGGATTTCCACCCAGGTGTTCGCCAGCTTGTTTACCGTCGTCGTTTTCTTCGCCGCGACCAACATCCTGGTCGATCGCAAGCCCAAGCCTACGCGCCAATTGCCGGGGGCGCTGGGGGCGATGGCGGTGGGCGTGGTGATCAGCTTTTTCTCGACCCTCGCGGCTTTGGGGGGTGCATTCCTAACTATTCCCTTCGCCCTTTACTGCAATGTCCCCATGCTGCAGGCGATCGGCACTGCGGCGATCGTCGGCTTTCCGATCGCGCTAGCGGGCAGCCTGGGTTTCATCGTGTCGGGCTGGGGACAAAGCGGACTGCCCCCGAACAGCATCGGTTATGTTTATTTGCCGGCCGTGCTCGGAATCACGCTCGCAAGCGTCCTGACGGCGCCCTTGGGCGCCACCGTCGCGCACCGCCTGCCGACCAAGCACCTGAAGCGCGTTTTCGCACTGCTGCTGTTTCTGCTCGCGGGCAAAATGCTGGTCAGCCTGTGGTGAACCGCATTCAAGCCGTACCCGCGCGCCAAAGAAAATGCCCGTCGCGACTGCGGGCGGGCATCGATTGACTGGCCACCAAACCCTCAGTGGTCGTGCTTGTCGCCTTTCTGCTTCTTTTCCTTCTTCGGCTTCTTTTCCTTTTTTGCCTTGACGGGTTTGTAGCCCTGGTCGCGTTCCCAGTGGCCCTCTGTGCGATAGTAGCCCCGGTCGCGCTGCTCCCAGCGGTCCGGCGCCCAGCGATAGCCCTCGCGTTGAACGATGGCGCGTCCGCTAACCCAGACGTGGCGCTCGCCGGTCCAGGCCCAGTATCCCGGCGCCCATACGTAGCCCGGCGGAACGGCCGGCACGACTTCATATTGCGGCGCGGGCGGTGCGATGTTGATGGTGACGCTGATCTGCGCGTATGCCGGCGCTGCGAACACAGCAGCGGCCAGCAATAGCGACAGCGACAGATTCCGTATTGTATTGGTGCGTTTCATGGTCAGGCCCTTTGTGGCTAGGAGCCTTCATGCTTGCACTTTATCCAAGCTTACTCCGTACGCTGGCGCACACAAGGAGCACTCTGCCCGCCGGCAGTCGATCAGACCGTGCCGTCGGCGCGCAGCTTGGCGATCGCCGTATCGTCCAACTGCAGCAGGCCGCGCAGGATTTCCTCGGTGTGCTGGCCCAGCACCGGCGGGGCGAGCGTGTACTCGACCGGCGTGGCGGAGAAGCGCATCGGGCTTGCGACTGTCGGCAGCTTGCCCGCGACCGGATGGTCGAGTTCGACCTTGATGCCGCGCGCCTTCACCTGCGGTTCCTCGAACACCTGCGCCACATCGTTGATCGGTCCGTTGGGCACCCCGGCGGCTTCGAGGATCTCCACCCATGCGCGGGTGCTGCGCTGGGTGAACACCGCCTGCAACAGGCGTGTGAGCTCGGCGCGGTTTTCCACGCGCTTGCCGTTGCCGGCGAAGCGCGGATCGTCGGCGAGCTCCGAGCATCCGGCGGCTTCGCAGAATTTGCGGAACAGGTTGTCGTTGCCGCAGGCAAGGATCACGTCGCCGTCGGCGGTCTTGAACGGCTGGTAGGGCGCGATGTTCGGATGCAGATTGCCGATGCGTTTGGGCGGTTTGCCGGTGGCGAAGTAGTTGGTGTTCTGGTAGGCGAGCAGCGCGATCTGCGAGTCGAGCAGCGCGAGATCGAGATGCTGGCCTATGCCGGTCTCGGCGCGATGGGCGACTGCCGCGCAGATGGCGATGGTCGCGTACATGCCGGTGATGATGTCCGCCACCGGTACGCCGGCCCGCTGCGGGCCGCCGCCCGGCGCGCCGTCGGGTTCGCCGGTGACGCTCATCATTCCGCCCATGCCCTGGATCATGAAGTCGTAGCCGGGATGCTCCCGGTAAGGGCCGGTCTGGCCGAAGCCGGTGACCGAGCAATAGATCAGGCGCGGATTGATTTGCTTCAGGTCGTCGTAGGAAAGACCGTAGCGCGCCAGGTCGCCGAATTTGTAGTTCTCGATCAGGACGTCGCAGACGCGCGCAAGTTCGCGCACCAGTTTCTGCCCCTCCGGCGTGGAGATGTTGAGCGTGATCGATTTCTTGCCGCGATTGGCGGAAGTGAAATAGGCGGAGTCCTTGGTGTCGCGGCCTTGCCGGTCCTTTACCCAGGGCGGGCCGTAGGTGCGCGAATCGTCGCCGAACTTCGGCCGCTCGACTTTGATCACTTCGGCGCCGAGGTCGGCCAGGTTCTGGCCGGCCCAGGGGCCGGCAAGCACGCGGGATAGATCGAGTACGCGGATATGCGAAAGCGGACCGGGCATGGGTTTGATTCCTAGGGTATGCGGTGGATGAACAGAATTGTTTGTCTTCGGGGGAGCGTTCTTGCGATCACCTGCCGCAGCCTGAATCGGAACCCGGGTAGGTATCGCCGATGACTGCGAGCGGTATCAGGGCTTGCCCATGACGAGGTCCGGCAGCCAGGTCGCGATTTCCGGAAGCAGGCACACGACGATGATCCCGAAAATCATCAAACCGACGAAGGGCATCACGCCCCAGATGATCTCGCCCAGAGAAATATCGGGCGCGATGTTCTTGATGACAAATATGTTGAGCCCGACCGGAGGATGGATCAGTCCCAGTTCCATGACGATGGTCATGACCACGCCGAACCAGATGAGGTCGAAGCCGGCAACCTTCAGCGGGGGCAGGACGATGGGCGCGATCATGAGAATGATGCTTACCGGGGGCAGGAAAAAGCCCAGCACCACCACCATCAGCAGGATGGCCGTCAGTAGCACCCACTTCGACAGCTGCAATGCAACGATCCATTCGGCGGTGGACTGGCTGATGTGCAGGTAACTCATGACGTAGGAGTAGAGCAGCGACATGCCGATGATGACCATCAGCATCGTCGATTCGCGCATGGTGCTGCCGAGAATCAACGCGAGTTGCTTCGGCCGCCATACGTCGTAGACCACGGCGATCAGCACGAGCGCGAGCACCGCGCCCAGGCCGGCGGTTTCGGAAGGTGTGGCGAATCCGCCGTACAGCGCGACCATGACGCCGATCAGCAGGATCACGAAGGGCAGCACCCGCGGCAACATCTCTACCTTCTCGCGCAGCGTGAATACCTTGTCGTCGAGGAACGCCGACTTGTCGCCGCCGCGCCCGAATTCCTCGACCGCAAACCGGTATTCCCGCCGGTAGCGATACACCGCATAGAGGGCGAACAGGGCGATGAGAAGCAGGCCGGGTCCGATGCCGGCCAGGAATAGACGGCCCAGCGACTGTTCCGCCGCGACTGCGTACAGGATCATGGTGATCGATGGCGGAAGCAGGATCCCCAGCGTGCCGCCCGCGGCGATAAGGCCCGCGGCAAATCCCGGCGAGTATCCGCGCATGCGCATTTCCGGAATGCCGGCGCTGCCTATGGCCGAACAGGTCGCGGGGCTCGATCCCGCCATCGCCGCAAACAGCCCGCAGGCGAACACGTTGGCGATGCCGAGGCCGCCCGGTACGCGGTGCATCCAGACGTGCAGGGCGGAGTACAGATCCTTGCCGGCCGGCGACTTGCCGATTGCCGCGCCCTTGAGGATGAACAGCGGAATCGACAACAGGGTAATGCTCGCCATCTCCTCGTAGACGTTCTGCGTGACGGTATCGACCGAGGAACCCGGCATGTACACCATCATGAAGCCCACGGCGACCGCGCCCAGGGAGAACGCGATCGGCATGCCGGAAAACATGACCAGCAGCGTGATCACGCCGTACCAGATGCCAACGGAGGAGTCGATCATTGCGCGGACCTCTTTGCGAACAGGCGCAGCGCCAGCTGGAGCACTATCTGAGCACAAAGCAAAGACATGCCCAAAGCCATGGTGCCGTAGGGTATCCACAACGGCGGCGCCCAGGATGTGGCGCTGGTGTGGCCTTCGACCACGGCTTCGTGCAGCAGGGTCCACGACTTCCAGCTGAAGAAGGCGCAGAAGGCGAGGCTGGCGACGTCCACCAGGAACAGCCGCACCGTGTTGGCCGCGCGCGGAAGAACGGCGGCAAGGGCTTCAATGCCGACGTGGCCGCGGTGGTGTTGCACCGTGGCGCTGGCGAGAAAGACCGCGCCGACCAGAAGGAAGACCGAAGCCTCGTCCTGCCAGTCGGTGGAGATCTTGAGAAAGTAGCGCGCGATAACGCTGTAAGTGAGGATGAGGGAGGCGGCGAGCAGCGCGATCATGCAGACGAACATTACCGCCCGATTGATGATTTCCATGCCCCGCGTCAGCAGATGCAGCGCAGGGCTGGCGCCGCCCGCCGGCGGCGCGGTCTCTAGCTCGCTCATTACCTCTCCCGATGGCAACTCGCCTGTCGAAGCTTCGCAGGACGACGAAGTCCCTGCCTCACTTCACCTTGTTGGCAAGCTCCATGAATTTGGCGCAACTCGGGGATTTTTGCGCGTAGTCCTTCCACGCGCTTTCGCGGGCGATGGCCACCCATTTGGCGACCGCCGCTTCATCGAGCGTCTGCACTTTGGCGCCGCGCTTCGCGTAAATGCTGGCCACCATGCTGTCGTCGGCCTTCGCCGCCTCCATCGCAAAGCGCTCCATTTCCGCGCCGACCTGCATGATTGCCGCCTGCTGGTCCTTGCCCAACTTATCGTAGATCGACTTGGACATCAACAGGGGTTCGAACATGAACCAGTAGGCCTTCTTCTCGCCGCTGGTCAGGAATTTGGAAACTTCTTCGAGCTTGAAGGAAATGAGGCTGGTGGAGGAGGTCATGGCGGCGTCCATTGCGCCTGTCTGCATGGCGGCATAGAGCTCGTTCGACGGCAGGGAGAGCACCGCCGCACCCGCCGCTTTCAGCACCAGATCCATTTCGCGGCTGCCGCCGCGCACCTTCATGCCCTTGGCGTCCTCGGGGTTGAGCAGCGGCGCCGCGCGGCTGGCCACGCCGCCGGCCTGCCAGATCCAGCTCACGATCACGACGCCCTTCTCGGCGAGCAGTTGGGACAGCGCCTTGCCGATCTCGGCGGTCTTCCAGGCGGCGCCCTGTTCGTAGGACGTGACGATGCCAGGCATGAGCCCGATATTGAGCTCGGCCACCTCGCCGCCGGCATAGGACAGCGGATACAGGCTGAGGTCGAGCGCGCCGCGGCGCAAAGCGCTGAACTGCGCGTTGGTCTTCATCAGGGAGGAACCCGGGTAGACCTGGAACTTGAGCGCGCCTTTGGAGCGCTTTTCGACTTCTGCGGCGAACTTGCGGCACAGACGATCCCGGAAATCGCCCTCGTCGATGGTTCCGCCGGGGAACTGATGCGAAATCTTGAGCGTCTGGGCGTCCGCCGCGCGGGCGAATCGCGAGAGCGCAATTGCGGCCGGTGCCGCGGCAAGGCCCCTCAATACTGAGCGTCTGTTGATGTTCATCTGGTACTCCTCCTATGTCGATAATTGGCTGTGTATGTCGCAATCCGGCGTTGCTGTCGGTGAACCGGCCTCCCCGGTGTCTCGAGGTTATTCATTGCGCGCCGCCCGTCCCTGCGCGCTATTCTAGGCTGACGGCCACGCGCTTACAAACAACCTCCACGTTACGCCGGTTTCGGGGCGGCAAATCGATGCAATCACCGCGACGTCTTCGGACGAACCGATTACTTGCCGTTGAATTCCGGCTTGGACTTGGCGAGGAAGGCCTTGAAGCCGATGCGGTAGTCCTCGGTGTCGAAGCACGCATAGCCCTCGTCGCGCTCGGCTTCGGTGAGGGGGCGGGGATCGGCCAGGCGGCGCGCGAATTTCTTGTGCCAGCGCGCCACCAGCGGCGCGCCCGCGGCGATGCGCGCAGCCGCTGCGAGCGCTTCGGCCTCGACTTGGCCATCGGCGACGACGCGATTGACCAGACCTTTATCCTTCGCTTCGTCGGCGCCGAAGACGCGGCCCTCGAGCAGGATTTCCAGCGCGGTCGCGCGGCCGACCAGGTCGATCAGCGCCTGCATTTCGCCGTAACCTACGACCAGACCGAGCTTGTTGATCGGGATGCCGAAGCGGCTGGACGCGCCGCAGATGCGCAGGTCGCATTGCGACGCGATTTCCAGGCCGCCGCCGACGCAGACGCCGTGGATCATGGCCACGGTCGGATGGCGGCATTCCTTCACCGCGCGCATGGTGCCTTCGATCTTATCGCCGTAATCCTTCGCCACCGTGGAATTGGTGCGCATTTTCTCGAACTCGGAAATGTCGGCGCCGGCGGCGAAGGCCTTGTCGCCTGCGCCGCGCAGCACGACGCAGCGCACGCCGTCGTCGGCCTCGAGTTCGCGCACGATCTCGCCCAGGCGCGTCCACATGCCGAAGCTGAGCGCGTTGAGCTTGTCCGGGTTGTTGAGCGTGACGGTCGCAATTGCGCCCTCTCGCCGAAGGAGAATCGGCTCTTTTGTCATTTTTCTGCCGCGCTCATGTGCTGCGTGCCGGCCGGCTCTAGCGCCCGCGCAGCTTTCTCCAGCCTAGGGAAATCAGGGGCCAGAATAGCATCAGCAGCGCAAGCGTGGTGATGGAGCCTACGAGCGAATTCGACCAGAAGATGCCCAGCGCACCCTTGGAGCCCATCATCGTCTGGCGGAAGGCGGCTTCAGCGCGGTCGCCGAGAACCAGGGACAACACCAAAGGCGCGAGCGGATAGTCCAGCTTCTTCAGCACGTAGCCGATGGCGCCGAACAGGACCATGAACCAGATGTCGAGCATGGCGCTGTGCACGGAGTAGGCGCCGATGGCGCACACCACGATGATGATCGGCGCGATGATGGAGAACGGGATGCGCAGAATCGCCGCAAACAAGGGGACCGTGCTGAGCACGATGATCAGCCCTGCGATGTTGGACAGATACATGCTGGCGATCAGCCCCCAAACGAAATCCTTCTGCTCGACGAACAGCAGCGGCCCTGGCTGCAGGCCCCAGATCATCAGCCCGCCGAGCAGCACGGCGGCGGTGGCCGAACCGGGTATGCCGAGCGCGATCATCGGCAGCAGGGCCGCGGTGCCGGAAGCGTGTGCCGCCGTCTCCGGCGCGATCACGCCCTCCAGCATGCCGGTGCCGAACTTGTCGCCGTCCTTGGAGAAACGCTTGGCAATGCCGTAGCCCATGAAGGAGGCGGCGGTGGCGCCGCCGGGGGTAATCCCCATCCAGCAGCCGATGGCTGAGCTGCGGATCAACGTGAGCCAATACTTGGGCAGCTTTTTCCAGGTTTCCAGCACCACCTTCATGTTGATCTTGGCGCTCTTGCCCTCGAACGCCAGACCTTCTTCCATGCTGAGCAGGATTTCGCCGACGCCGAACAAGCCGATGACCACGATCAGAAAATCGATGCCGCGCAACAGTTCCGACCAGCCGAAGGTCATGCGCAGCTCGCCGCTGATGGTATCCATGCCGACCGCCGCCAAGCCAAATCCCAGCATCATGGCGATGATGGTCTTCGCCGGATCCTTACCCGTGCCGACGAAGCTGCAGAAAGTGAGCAGATAGACGGCGAAGAATTCGGGCGGGCCGAATTCCAGTGCGAACTTGGCGACCAGCGGGGCGAGAAAGGTGATCAGCAGCACGGCGACGAAGGCGCCGATGAACGATCCGGTGAACGAAGCGGTGAGCGCTTCGCCCGCCCTGCCCTGCTGGGCCAGTGGATAGCCGTCGAACGTGGTGGCGACCGAATGGGTTTCGCCCGGAATGTTGAACAAGACCGAAGTGATCGCTCCGGCGAACAACGTTCCCCAATAAATGCAGGAAAGCATGATGATGGCCGAGGTGGGAGGCATGGTGAACGTCAGCGGCAGCAGAATCGCCACGCCGTTCGGGCCGCCCAGGCCGGGCAGCACGCCGATGACAATCCCGAGCACGATGCCTATGGTCATCATGCCGATGTTGTACCAGGTGAGCGCGACCGCGAACCCGTGAAACAGCGCACCAAATTCATCCACCTGGCGATTCTCCGATCGTGGGGTGTCAGTATCCGAAAAGGGCTTCCAGCGGGCCCTTCGGCAGCGGCACCAGAAACTGCATTTCGAACAGCCAGAACAGCACCACGCTGGTGCCGATGCTGATAAGGAGGATCTTCGCCCAGCTGTACTTGTCCATCACCCGCATGAATGCGCCGATGAACAGCGTGGAGGCGACGTAGATGCCGATAAACTCGATTGCGAGCACATACAGCAATGTCGGCAGGAGCACCAGCAGTACCAGTCTGAACTTCTTCCGCTGAACGAAGATTTCGCGCTTCCGCTCCTTGGCGAACAACGACCGCAGCAGGACGACTATGCTGGCGACGCACAGGATGACGCCGATGCGAAACGGAAAGTATCCCGACTCGGGGCCGTCGGGGGCCCAGCCTGCGCCGATACGGTGGTTGTCGATCATCATCACCACGCCGACGACGAAGATGACGAACGCGGTGAGCGCGTCCGCCGCGGCGTGCGTCAGGCCGCGTTGCTGTTCCTGCTCCATGCTGTTAGCTCCTCCTTGCGCCTGCGGGCAGGCGGGGCCGGATGGTGGCTACGCCTGAATGGCGCGGGCCTATTTTTTCGCGGCGAACCCGGCTTCGTTCATCAGCTTGTTGTGGAACGCCTCGTCCTTTTCCAGGAATTTGACGAAGTCCGCGCCGGTCAGATAGACCTCTTTGAGCGCCTGCTTCGCGACATAGTCCTTCCATTCCGGCGTGGCGGTTACTTTTTTCAGCAGCTCGGCGTAATACGCCGCCTGCTCTGCGGTCGTTCCGCCGGGAAGGAAGAATGCGCGCAGCATCTGGTATTGCACGTCGACACCCGATTCTTTGCAGGTGGGGATGTCGGCCCAGGATTGGTCCTTGGTGATCTTATCCTTGTACACCATGCGGTTCTCGGAGAAGACGCACAGCGCACGCACCTGCCCGGCACGCCATTGGGCGATGTTCTCGCTCGGGTTGTTGACGTTGGAATCGATGTGCTTGCCGACCAGCTGGGTTGCCGCCTCGCCGCCGCTCTTGTACGGAATGTAGGTGAACTTGGCTCCGGCGATCTTTTCGAGCGCCACGGTTATGATGTGGTCTTCGCGCTTGGAACCCGTACCGCCCATCTTGAAGGCGCCGTTGGCTTTCTTTGCCGCGTCGAGATACTCCTTGGGTGATTTGTAAGGAGTTTCGGAGTTGACCCAGAGCAGGAACTCGTCGGATGCGATCATCGCCACCGGATTGAGATCGCGCCAATTGAAGGGCAGGTTTACCGCGACAGGCAAGGTGTAGATAGCGGAGAACGCAACCATCAGCTTGTGCGGGTTGTTCTTGGAATCCTTCACATCCATGATGCCTTCGGCCCCGCTCGCGCCGCCCTTGTTGATGATCAGCATCGGCTGCTTCATCAACTGGTGCTTGACGACGATGCCCTGGATGGTGCGCGCCATCTGATCGGAGGCGCCGCCGGCTCCGGCCGGAATGATGACTTCCACCGGTTTGGTCGGCTCCCACGCGGCTGCGGCGGGAGCCGCCAGCGCGCAGCCCAGCGCCGCGACGCAAAGCGGCAGCAGGGGAGCTTTGATTGAAATCTTGCGCATCAGTCGCATCATGATTGTTTCCTCCGAAAGGGTTTGAGAACGCGCTGCTTGTAGTCCAAATGCTTCATCGAATCATGCCGCGTTGAGCTTGGCGCCGGGCGCTTGCCTTCCCGCGGCTTCGGTGAGATAGGCCATCGCCGCCGCGACGCCGCCCCGCTGGTGCGGGACTCGGGCAAGAGCCAGCCCCATCTCGACGCCCGCGAGCGTGCCCATCAACGTGAGATCGTTGAAGTCGCCGAGGTGGCCGATGCGGAATATCTTGCCGGCGAGCCTACCCAGGCCGGTGCCGAGCGACATATCGTAGGCTTCGAGTATGGTCTTCCTGAGTGCGTCTGCATCGTGACCGGCGGGCATCATGACCGCGGTGAGGGTGTTGCTGTATTCCTCGGGGTTGGCGCACAGGATTTCCAGACCCCAGGCGCGGACTGCGCGCCGCGTCGCTTCCGCGTGGCGCGCGTGGCGCGCGAACACGCCGTGCAAGCCTTCCTCCTGCAGCATGTCGATGGCTGCGCGCAGGCCGTAGAGGAGGTTGGTCGCGGGCGTATAGGGAAAATAGCCAGTCTTGTTGGCGGCGATCATCTCGTCCCAGGCCCAGTAGGACTTGGGCAGCTTGGCCGACTGCGCCGCCTTGCGCGCCTTCTCGCTCACGGCATTGAACGACAGGCCGGGCGGCAGCATCAGCCCCTTCTGCGAGCCGGCCACGGTTACATCGACGCCCCATTCATCATGGCGGTAGTCGATGGACGCGAGCGAGGAAATCGTGTCCACCATGAACAGCGCCGGATGGCCTGCAGCGTCGATCGCCTTGCGGATCAGTGGGATGCGGCTGGTGGCGCCGGTGGAGGTTTCGTTGTGCACCACGCACACCGCCTTGATGGCCTGCGTCTTGTCTTCCTTCAGCTTTGCTTCGACCGTTGCCGGATCGGCGCCACGGCGCCAGTCGGTCGCGATCAATTCCACCTGCAAGCCGAGCTTGCCTGCCATCTTTTGCCACAGGCTGGCGAAATGCCCGGTTTCGACCATCAGCAGCTTGTCGCCGGGCGAGAAACAGTTGACCAGCGCTGCTTCCCAGGCGCCGGTGCCCGAGGCCGGGTAGATGACCACCGGCTGCTGCGTCTGAAATACGTACTTGAGGCCTTCAATGATCTCCAGGCCAAGCTGGCCGAACTTCGGCCCGCGGTGGTCCATGGTGGGATAGTCGATGGCGCGCAGGACGCGGTCCGGTACATTGGTCGGCCCAGGAATTTGCAGAAAATGACGACCGCTTCTAAAGGTCATGGCAGAACTCCTTGAGGGCAGGAAAATTGGCGGGACTGGGCATTTTATGCGATATGGCGGCGGCAATGGGAGGTCTTACGCGGCAAGCCGCGCAAGTAATGTAATAATACAGCGTGGCGGGCGGCGCTCGCGCAAGCTATCGCGACCTCTATCCCGGTAGCGTGGTTGTTCACAAGGAGGTCCATTTGAATATTGACATCATTTCCGACGTGGTCTGCCCGTGGTGCTACATCGGCAAACGCCAGATCGAGGCGGCGCTCGCGCTGTATGCGCAGCAAAACCCCGGCGCGGACAAGCCGCACCTCACCTGGCGGCCGTTTCAACTGAATCCGCAATTGCCCGCCGAGGGCATGAGCCGGCAGGATTACGTGGTGCAGAAATTCGGCGCAGCGCGCGCGAAGGACATCTATGCGCGCGTGGCCGCGGTCGGCGCCGAACACGGTATTGCGTTTGCGTTCGACAAGATCGCGCGCCAGCCCAATACCGTCGCCGTGCACAGCCTGATCGCGCTGGCTGGCGCGGCGGAGCCGCAGACCGATGACTTGCAGAGCAGGGTCAAAGAAGCCTTCCTGCACGCCTACTTTCTCGATGGCGTCGATCTGACCAAGACGGAAAATCTGGTCGCGATCGCCACCGCCGCCGGCCTGGACCGGGCCAAGGTGGAGCAATGCCTGGCCGATCCGAAGTCGCGGCAAGCGGTGGAACAGGAAGACCAACGTGCGCGCGCCATCGGCGTGGAAGGCGTGCCTTTTTTTATATTCAACGGCAAGCTGGCCGTGTCCGGCGCGCAGGGGCCCGCAGCGCTGTTGGACGCGATGCGCCAGGCGGAAACCGCGGCCGCGCAAACCGCATAATTCATCCGATTTCAAGATCCCGTGGATCGAGCGCCTAAACAAGTCGCCGCCGCCTCGCCGTATCCGCGCACGGGGGACGGCGCGCTCGCCATGCGGCTGCGGCGCGAGATTCGGGGCGAGGTCTTGTTCGATGCCGCCAGCCGCGGCCGCTATTCCACCGATGCATCCATTTACCAGATCGAGCCGGTCGGGGTGGTGGTGCCGCAGACCGAAGAGGACGCGCGCATCGCGATCCAGATCGCGGCTGAGCTAGGCGTGCCCATCCTGCCGCGCGGCGGCGGCACCTCGCAGTGCGGCCAGACCGTGGGCGCGGCCCTGGTCATCGACAATTCCAAATACCTGAATCAGATCGTCGCCTTCGATAAAGAAGCCCGCATCGCCGTGGTCCAGCCGGGGATGGTACTCGACCAGCTGAATGCCCATCTGCGGCCGCACGGCCTGTGGTTTCCGGTGGATGTTTCCACCAGCGCGCAGGCGACCCTGGGCGGCATGGCCGGAAACAACTCCTGCGGCTCCCGCTCGATTCGTTACGGCAACATGGTGCACAACGTGCTCGGCATCGACGCCCTGCTCGCCGACGGCGCCGAATTCCACTTCGGCGCGAGCGACCGCATCGCCGGCGCACCCCGTGGCTATCAGGTGCTCGTCGAGCGCGTGCATGCGGTGGTGCGCCGGGAAGCGGCAGAGATCGAGGCGCGCTGGCCCAAGGTGCTGCGCCGGGTGCAGGGCTACAACATCGACATGGTGCAACCGGGCGCGGAAGGAGCGATGCTTGCGCACAACCTCGCGCACCTCCTGGTCGGCTCGGAGGGCACGCTGGCCTATACCCGGCGCGTCCATCTCGCGCTCTCGCCGCTGCCGCGGCACAAGACATTGGGCGTGTGCCATTTCCCGACCTTCCACCAATCGATGCAGGCACCGCAGCATATCGTCAAGCTGGGGCCTACGGCGGTGGAACTGGTGGACCGCACGATGATAGAACTCGCGCGCGGCAATGCTGCGTTCAAGCCCATCGTCAACCGCTTTCTGAAGGGTGACCCGGACGCGATCCTCCTGGTCGAATTCGCCGGCGACGATCGCGGCGAACAGCTCGCGAAGCTGAAGCAGCTGGTCGAGCTGATGGCAGAACTCGGCTTCCCCGGCGGCGTGGTCGAGATCACCGACGCGGCGTTGCAGAAGGAAGTGTGGGAGGTGAGGAAAGCGGGCCTCAACATCATGATGTCGATGAAGGGCGAGGGCAAGCCGGTGTCCTTCATTGAGGATTGCGCCGTGCCGCTCGAGCACCTCGCCGAATACACCGACAAACTCACGCAAGTGTTCGCCAAGCACGGCACGCGCGGCACCTGGTACGCGCACGCCTCGGTCGGCACCCTGCACGTGCGCCCGGTGCTCAACATGAAAGAAGGCGGCGCGCGGCAAATGCGCGCCATCGCCGAGGAGGCCTGCGAGCTGGTTAGGAGCTACAAGGGCGCCGCCTACTCGGGCGAACACGGCGACGGTCTCGCGCGCTCGGAATGGATCGAACCCATCATCGGGGCTCGCCTCACGCGCGCGCTGGAGGAAATCAAGGACCTGTTTGATCCGCGCGGCCTGATGAACCCGGGCAAGATCGTGCGCGGTTCGAAGCAGGACGACCGCAGCCTGTTCCGTTTCAAACCCGGCTATGCCGCGCAGCAACTCGACACTGCGCTGGACTGGAGCGAGTGGAACGCGCCCGGTGACGCGGCAGCTGGCCGGGGCTTTGTCGCGGCGGTGGAAATGTGCAACAACAACGGCCACTGCCGCAAGTTCGACGCCGGCACCATGTGCCCGTCCTACCGTGCCACCGGCAACGAGCGCGACCTGACGCGCGGCCGCGCCAATACCCTGCGCCTCGCCCTGTCGGGGCAACTGGGTGCCGACGCCTTTACGTCGGAGGCGATGCGCGAGGCCATGGACTTGTGTGTGAGCTGCAAGGGCTGCAAGCGCGAATGCCCCACCGGCGTCGACATGGCGAAAATGAAAATCGAGTTCCTGCATCACTATCAAAAGCGCCATGGCCTGTCGCTTAAGGACCGCTTGATCGCCTATCTGCCGCGTTACGCGCCTTGGGCGGCGCGCCTGCCCTGGCTCGCCAATGTGCGCGACGCCATTCCCGGCCTGGCTGCTTTGAGCGAATCGCTGCTGGGCCTGTCCGCAAGACGGTCCTTGCCCAAGTGGCGTGGCGATCCGTTTCTGTCTGGCGCCCGCGCGCCGGCCAAAACGGGGGGCGAAGCGCAGCGCGAAGTCGTGTTGCTGGCCGACACCTTCAACAATTACTTCGAGCCCGACAACGCGCGTGCCGCGCTGGCGGTGCTCGAGGCGGCGGGCTATCGGGTCCACCTCGCGCGTTCGGCCGATGGCGGCCGACCTCTTTGCTGCGGCCGAACTTTCCTCGCCAGCGGCCTGGTGGACCAGGCGCGAGCCGAGGCGCGGCGCACCATGGCCGCGCTCCGGCCTTACGTCGAACGCGGCCTGCCCATCATCGGACTGGAGCCTTCCTGCCTCTATACACTGCGCGACGAATTCAAGTCCATGCTGCCCGGCGCCGCTGCCGAGGCGCTCGCCGCGCGGGCGATGCTGTTCGAGGAGTTCCTCGCCGCTGAACTCCAAGCCGGCAGATTGAACCTCAAGCTTCGGCCGCTGCCGCAGAAGAAGGCCCTGCTGCACGGCCATTGCCACCAGAAGGCCTTCGGCGCGATGTCGCAGGTGGCGCTGGTGCTCGGCCTGGTTCCGGAATTGAAAGTGGAAACCGTGGAATCCAGCTGTTGCGGCATGGCCGGCGCGTTCGGCTACGAGGCGGCACACTACGACGTTTCGATGGAAATGGCCGAAGCATCGCTGCTGCCGGCAGTGCGCAAGGCGGATGCTGATACGCTGCTCGTCGCCGACGGCACCAGTTGCCGCCATCAGATACACGACGGCCTGAGAGCGGGTCCTTCGGCATCGGCTGCGCAGCGCGATGCCCTGCATGTCGCGCAGGTGCTGGTGCGGGCGCTGGCCGCGCCAGCGCGCCGCTGAGCGACCTGCTGATGCCGGATGAGCTTTGGCTCCTGCCTTTAATCGCCGCGATCGCCTTCCTCGGCTCGCTGGTCTACGGCATGGCAGGCTTCGGAGGGGGGCTGATCACCATACCGTTGGCCACGCACTTCGTGTCCCTGCCGTTCGCGCTGTCGGTATTCGCACTGGTGGATTGCGTCAGCGCGCTGCGCATCGGACTGCAAAAGCCCAAGGATGCGGTGATGGCCGAGATTATACGCATGGTGCCATTTGTCCTGGTTGGCACGGTGATCGGCGTCACCGTGCTCGTCAACCTGCCGCGGGCAGGAGCCATGCTGGCCCTCGGCCTGTTCGTGTTGCTGTATGCCATCTACGCCCTATTTTCGCGGCCCGGTGCGACCATGCTCAGCCGGCACTGGGCGTATCTGGCCGGCTTTACCGGCGGCATCACCAGCACCTTGTTCGGCGCGGGTGGGCCGCCCTACGCCATTTATCTGTCGCACCGGCCTCTGACCAAGGAGCAATTCCGCGCCACCATCACGCTCACCACCGTTTTCAGCATCGGCATGCGCGTCGCGGCCTTCGCCATCACCGGATTGCTGTCGAAGTCCGAAGTCTGGGTGACGGCGGCGCTGGCGGTGTTGGCGGCCATGGTCGGCCTGAGCCTCGCATCCCGGGCGTTCAAGCTCGTGACGCGCGAATTTCTGCTGCGCCTGGTGGCATTGCTGCTGCTGGCAAACGGCATACTGCTCGTCGTGCGCGCCGTAGGCTGAGCGCGGCCATCCCAAGACAAACCTAAAGAGTCAGAGCATGCAGACCATCTCGTTTCGCGACCTGTTCGACCAGATCGGCAGTCCGCGCATGACCTTCAGCAAGCGCGCCGAGGCGCTCTCGGGCGAGGAAGTGGAATTGCGCGGCTACCTCGTGGCCATGCACAGCGATGAGCGGCAAATCACCCTGGCGGGTGAAGCCGGTGTATGTCCCGATTGCGCCGACAAACCGATAGCCTACGTGCACCTCCCGGGCTTCAGTCCCGGGGCGGGCCTGTTCAGCCCGCAGGCGGTACGCTTGAAAGGCAAATTGTCCTACGGTTTTGCGGTGGCGCCAGAAGGCTACGCTACGTTTCTGCGGCTGGAGAATGCCAGCGTCGCGACCGGGCTCAAGCCCGGTTTGCTGTCGGGCAAGCGCGCCTAAGCCAGCACGTCCGGATCGAGCTGGCGCTCGAGATAGGTGAGCTGGTCCTTCAGCAACAGCTTGCGCTTCTTCAACCGCTGCATGCGCAGTTGGTCGGGCAGAGGATTCTCCGACAGGCGCGCGATCGCGTCGTCCAAGTCACGATGCTCCATCTGGAGTTCATTAATGCGCTGTCGCAGCGCGGCGTGTAGCACGTCTTCGTCATCGGCCATGGCTACCCCCCTTGCAAATAGACTACACCTTTCGCCCGGCCCAGGCGAGCATGGCGATGCCGGCCAGGATCATCGGCAGGGAGAGCCACTGGCCCATGGACAGGTTGAATGCCAGGAGGCCGAGGAAGTCGTCCGGTTCGCGAAAGAATTCGGCGGTAAAGCGCAGCACGCCGTAGCCGATGAGGAACATTGCCGATACGGCCCCGATGGGGCGCGGTTTGGCCGAATACAGCCACAGAATGAAGAACAGCAGCACGCCCTCGAGGGCGAACTGGTATAGCTGCGAGGGATGGCGCGGCAGCGGCCCGGCGCCGCGAAACACCATGCCCCAGGCTACATCGGTGGTTCGGCCCCACAACTCACCGTTGATGAAATTGCCGATGCGTCCCGCGGCAAGCGCGGGCGGAACCAGCGGCGCGATGAAGTCGGTAATCGCGAGCCAGCGGATGCGATGTTTGCGCGCGATGTACACCATGGCGAGAATCACGCCCAGAAATCCGCCGTGAAAGGCCATGCCGCCCTGCCATACGGCGACGATTTCCAGCGGATGCGTAAGGTAATAGCCCGGCTTGTAAAACAAGACATAGCCCAGGCGCCCGCCCAGAACCACGCCCAGTACGCAGAAGAAAAACAGGTCGTCGAACACGGCGTATGAGATGTTTCCGCTCTTGCCCTGCTTGATGCGGCTGCGGGCGAGCAGGAAGGCCATGCCGAAGCCGATCAGATACATCAGCCCGTACCAGCGCACCGCCAGCGGGCCTATTGCGATCGCGACCGGATCAATCTGCGGATGGATCAGCATGGGCACGACCCAATCAGGAAACACGTCGCGATCGCTCGTAAACGGGATTCGATAGCGACGGGATCAATCTGCGGATGAATCAACATGGCGCCTGTTCATTACCTGCGGGGGATTAGAATGCAGGCCTATTGTAAGGTGTTCTAAAGAACATATCATCGCGGCGGTACGCTTGCAGCGCTACGACATGCCTTTCATCCCCGTTTCCTCGCGCGCCCTCGCCTATGCGGCGCTGGTCTGTACCACCGCCCTGTGGGGCAGCAACGGCGTCGTTTCGCGCGCTCTAATGGACACGCTTCCGCCGCTGGTCATGGCGGCAGCGCGCTGGGCGGTGGTGTTCGTCGCGCTCCTGCCCGTGGTTTGGCCGGAGCGGCGCGCGATCGCGCACTCGCTCCGGCGCGACTGGAAGCTGCTGCTGGCGCTGACGCTGCTGGGAAGCGCGCCGCAGACCGCGCTGGTCTATACGGGGCTATCCGCGAGCACGGCCATCCACCTGGGGCTGCTCAATTCGACCATACCCATATTCATCATTCTGATCAGCTGGGGCTGGTACGCGCGGCGTCCGAGCCGGCTCGAGGCCATCGGGCTCGCCATCTCGCTCACCGGCGTGTTCCTGATCCTGGCGCACGGCGATCTGCGCACGCTCCTGCACCTGCAATTCAACCACGGCGACCTGCTGATGCTGGCCGCGGTGATGGTCTGGGCGATTTACACCCTGCGGCTCAAGGACCGGCCGCAGTCCCTGTCGCTGTTCGCTTTCGTGTTCGTTCTTGCGCTGATCGGCGAGTTGCTGACGCTGCCGTTCGCCGCGTTTCAATGGGCGCAGGCGGGCGGCGTGCATTTTGGGACGCTCGAATTG
>Ga0182021_10003496_pt1 | contig 18447 bp, 15 predicted proteins | sample 612E3MmetaG_FD_120493 | JGI IMG/M metagenome (GOLD analysis project Ga0182021, IMG submission 120493) | Permafrost microbial communities from Stordalen Mire, Sweden - 612E3M metaG (Illumina Assembly) | ecosystem: Environmental > Terrestrial > Soil > Wetlands > Permafrost | place: Sweden... | reverse complement strand
TAGTTCCTGAGATACAAACAGGAAACAAAGAAGAATTAAATAAAATGTTTTCAAATGATTAAAGGTTGTTATCTTATCACAATGATTACGTTAATCCTTTTCATCATGCCATCATGCCCATCGCGATCATCACGTTTTTCCTCACGACCTTTCACACGTTTTTCCTCACGATCTTTGTCACGCTTTTCTATTTCTCCCCGAACACGCAAGCTTCATAGGTATAAAGCTCCGCGTCTTTCCAACCATCCCAGCTCAGACCGGCCTTGTCGCGGGCGCAGTGGCCAAGGAATTCGTCTTTGCTCCAGCCGGTTTCGGTGGCCACCTGGGGAAGGAATGTCCCGGAATAATACCCTTTTTTAATGTAAATCCCGTGTTTGCCCAGGACGATTTCATCCGCAGAAAAAATCCTTTTCATAGGAGATAACACGGATATTTCAATTACCAGTTTATCAATTTCACCGGATGTGACAGTCATAAAGCGTGAATCCTGCGTGGCCGAGGCAATGGCCATTTGCTGTATTACCTGCCAGAGTGGAATGTCAGCAGTGAACCTGCCTATGCATCCTCTTAGTTCACCCTTCTCTTTGAGGGTTACAAAGGCTCCCGCATGCATTTTCAGGTTAGGGCTTAAATTTTTATCATCCACAACGGGAGTTTTATGTTCATTGATGTACATGACGATTGTGTTTCGGGCAATCCCAAGAAGGGTTTTCTTTTCTTCTTTTGTGAAGCTGAAATCGGTTGAAGGCAAGGATGATGCTGCAGTGTTGCGGGTTATGGCAATGGACCAGTAGCCTACACATTGGGAATGGTCTCCATATCTTGAGTCCCCCGAATTCATATACTGAACAGGAGTGTAAGTTACTGTTGCATCCCCGGCTGTCATATATAAAAGTGTCAGCACGGAAGTCCAGCCACAAAGGTTTGTCACCAGGTTCGGGACATTTTTCTTTTCATACTCCCCGAGTACCTTCATCAGGGCATCGGGATTGTTTGTGAGGATGGCATCGCAGGTGGCTTTATCAGTGGATTTTGCATCATTATAAGGCGGATAATGTGAGAAGTCGGAACTAACGACAAAAAGATTGTGCTCGTTGAAATACGGCTTCAGGGCCTGGGCAATCCGCTTGCAGGTTTGTGTGCTTTGGCTGCCTATCACAATGGGAACGATTTTAAATGGTTTTTTCATATGATATTGCAGGAAAGGAACTTCAACCTCAATGCAGTGTTCATTAAGGTCGGCATCGTAAACATAGCTGAAAACAGGGTTGGATTTGATAAGCTCACCGGCAAGGGCGATGTTCACAGCTACCTTGCCCAGGGGTGTGACGTAATTACCTTTATTATAGATTGAAGCGCCCATAAAAGATGCCTGGTGGCTGGAACCGATGATGAAAATGTTATCGTAAACTTTATCCGGATCCACCTGGTTGATCCCGCTGGCAGCAACAGTTCCTGAGAATACATAACCGGCATGAGGACAAATGATGGCCTGCAGATGCTGTGCCGTTCGCGGTTTGGCATTCTGAAATAGCTGTGAAAGCTGAGTTCGCAGCGAATCGGGATTATCCGGATAAAATTTTCCGGCTGCATAAGGTTTGCGGTCGGTGTCAGGTCCGTTCTGGGAAGAACAGCCGTTATTCAATGTGAATGTGAGTCCCATAATCAATACGAATCGGAAAAAACTGCCCATTGTTTATTAACTTTACAGAAAATCCAGGTAAAGGTACGAAACTATGAGAAGAAATGCAATCCGTTCGGGGCTGTTTGGCTTGGGTTTCATTTCAATCTCAACCCAGATTTATCTTCTCCGCGAAAGCTATATGGTATTCTACGGGAATGAGCTCATCCTCGGCATCATGCTTTCGGTATGGATGCTGCTCACCGGCACAGGGGCATGGCTGGGCCGATATTTCAGCAGGATCAAAGGCCAGGCCGGTTTTATACTTTTCCTTATGCTGCTGCTTTCAGCCTTGCCGGTACTGATGATGGTAAAACTGAACCTTTACCGCGCTCTGGTTTTACCAACCGGAACTATGGCAGGGATAAAAGACGTTATGTACGCGGCCTTCCTCGTTCAATTACCATTCTGCATCATCAACGGCTTCCTGTTTTCGTCCCTTAGCGCAATGCTCGGTAGAGCCGGTAATGCGTATTCCCTGGAATCGACAGGCAGCCTGGTTGCCGGAGCTCTGGTGAACTTTGCACTGCTCTGGCTTTATCCTTCCTGGCTGAGTATCCTGCTTCTGAGCGGTTTTTACCTGATTACGGTGGTTTATTTTTCTTTTCATTTCCGGAACCGCTTTGCCCCATGGATCACTGTCCTGATCTCAGCCCTCATCCTGATAGCGGTCTCCAAAGCCGATGTAAGGGGGATTTCATATCGTTCATTGTATCCGGGCCAGTCTGTCATTGAAGATAAGGAAACACCTTACGGTCAATTGATTGTAACCACCAATGCAGGACAGCTTAATTTTTATGAGAACGGACTGCTGATGTTCTCTTCCGGCGATGAGATCAACAATGAGGAAAATGTTCATTATGCCATGGTACAACATGCTTCGCCGAAGAATATATTGCTTGTGTCGGGTGGTTTATCGGGGGCCATTAATGAGATCCTGAAATATCACCCCCGCTCGGTTGACTACCTGGAACTTAATCCCGCCCTGCTCGGTTTGAATGTAAGATCCCTGAAGAGCCTTGAAAAGAATGGTATTTTCCTGCATGCCGGCGATGCGAGGCGGTTTGTGAAAAACTCATCCAAAGAATATGACGTCGTACTGATCCTTTTGCCTCCTCCTTCAAGCCTGCAGCTGAACCGCTACTATACTTCTGAATTTTTAAAGGAATTAAAAGAACGGCTGTCGCCGGATGGCATAGTGTCGTATTCACTGCCCACTACAAGCGATTACGTAAGCCAGGCAGGAGAGGGAATCAATTCAATACTTTACGTTACGCTGAAGGAATCGTTCAGGAACGTGTTGCTGGTTCCTGGAGGCAGGACTTTTTTCATTGCCTCCGATGCAGGATTAAGCCTTGATATCCCCGGGATGATAGAAAGGAGAGGGATAAGTACATCCTATGTGAACAAATATTATCTCGATACAGGCCAGATGAAGGAAAGAGCGGATTACATAAACGCCAACATCTCAGGAACAGCCGGGATTAATCATGATTTCAGGCCTCTCATGTTCTTTGCCCAGATGAGGTACTGGATGACTTACTTTAACCGGCATTACATTCCGGCCTTGCTGATCCTGCTCCTGATTGTTTTCCTCATTTTTTTTAATCTCAACCCGGTGAATACCGGCTTGTTTACAGGAGGCTTTACCGTTGGTGCATTCCAGGTGCTTATTCTCCTTTCGATGCAGATCTATTGCGGTTATGTGTTCCAGCTTACCGGTTTTATCATCATGCTCTTTATGCTTGGGCTGGCTGTGGGCAGCAGGGCGGGAACACGATGGTTCAGAAGTAATCCCTTTAAGGTTTACCTGTCCCTTCAGATCGCTCTGGCAGCGCTCTCGGTTCTGATCCCTCTGGCTCTGATCCTTATAGGCCGGATTGGCCTGCCATTATGGATGATACAGGCAAAAGCAGCAGGTATCACAATGGTTCTTTCCATCCTGACCGGTATGGAGTACTCGCTCGCGTTTCGTTTGTCGGGAAGGAATAAGGCCTTAAACGTGGCAAAGAATTACTCGGCCGATCTCTCCGGCTCTGCATTGGGCGCTTTCATCATACCTGTTTTTCTATTCCCTTTACTTGGGATGATGAACACAGGTTATCTCCTCGCTTTGCTTAATACAGCAGGGGCAGCCGTCCTGTTCATAAATCGTAAAAATTTCGTATCTTTATAGGGTGAAATCCGAAAATGGACAGTTGTTCAGCAAGCGGCAGTTTCTCCGCTTGAGCCTTACCGCGCTGGGTATTGCCGCGGCCGGTATCCGGCCATTCCGTGGTCTTGCCAAAAACCTCACTGATATGAATTCAGGTATGCCTTCCCCTTCAGGGGAACCGGGAAAATACAGCAAGGAATCGTTGTATTATGTTCTTACACCAAAGGGTGTCAAATGCCAGCTTTGCCCTAACCAGTGCGTCCTTAAGGAAGGGCAGGAGGGGCTATGCCGCAATCATGTTGCATATGGCGAGAAGCTTTATTCCATTGCCTACGGCAATCCCTGCAGCGTGCATATTGACCCCATTGAAAAGAAACCATTGTTTCATTACCTGCCTTCGGCCGAAAGTTTCTCGATCGCAACAGCAGGCTGTACACTTGCCTGCCTGAACTGCCAGAACTGGGAGATCTCGCAGGTGAGCCCGAAGACAACTAAAAATGTTGAAATGTTCCCGGCCCAGGTTGTTCAGGAAGCGGCTTCAAATGGCTGCAGGACCATAGCTTATACCTATTCCGAACCCCTCTCATTCTACGAATATACTTTTGACACGGCAAAACTTGCCAGGGCAAAGGGGATCAAAAACCTGCTCATCAGCAACGGCTATCTCAACGAGAAACCTCTCCGCGAGCTTGCCAGATATATTGATGCCGCGAATATCAACCTGAAGTCATTCAGGGAGGATATCTATGCCAAATTGAACGGCGGCAGCCTCGAACCGGTACAGAGAACCCTGAAAATACTGAAGGAGGAAGGGGTGTGGCTGGAGATCACGAACCTTATCGTCCCCAACTGGACCGATAAAATGGATATGATCAAGGAGATGTGTGAATGGCTTGTTTCGAGCGGCTTTTCCGATTATCCCCTCCATTTCAGCAGGTTCTTCCCTTTGTACAAGCTTACCAGTATACCTTATACTCCCCTGCCAACCCTCGAAGAGGCATATAATATAGCCAGGAAGGCCGGGATCAACCATGTATATATAGGGAATGTGCCGGGAACCGATTATGAAAACACCTACTGCCCGAAGTGTAAAAAAATGATTGTGGAACGGAGGGGGTTCACTGTAATTTCAAATCAGATTAAGAACGGTAACTGCGGATATTGCCATACCAGGATCAACGGGGTTTGGTCCTGACCCGCTCTGATCCCCGGCGGACGGCCCGGGGTCAGTAAGCCAGGTCGAGGTACACTGGCAGATGATCTGAAAATCCTCCCTCGTACCTGAAGCCGTTATAAGTACGGAAAGGTTTTTTGCCGAAGTACTTCAGGTCATCCTTCAGCAGAAATGGCTCCCTGAAAATTTTTACTGACTCCCGAACAATCCGTAATCCCTTTACAGGCCTCATCAGGCTTCCGCTTATCATGAACTGGTCAAGAAGGCTCCAGATGCCCCTGTAACGGTGAGTTCCTTCCCTTCCGCTTAAAGGATACATCAGGTTGACCAGCTCACCCTGGTTCCGCAATGAGTCAGGATGGATTGCATGAAGTATGTTTGTAATGCTTGCTGATGTGGGTTCGTCGTTGAAATCTCCCATAACGAGGATCCTGGCATCTGTATGTCCTGCCTGCAGGGAATCAATGATATGTCTTAAAACGGATGCAACAAAATCCCTCCTGGGTTGGGATTCGGCATAGCCGCCCCTGCGCGATGGCCAGTGATTGATAAGCAGATTCAACGTATCACGAGCCAGAACCCGGCCTTGAATAAACAGTATCTCCCTGGTCCGGGCTGATGTGTCGAACGGAAATGTGATTTTAAAGGGTTTCGAACTGATAACACTGAACACCGACGGGCGATATAATAATGCAACATCGATGCCCCGCAGGTCAGGGGATTCATGATGTATCATACGATACCCATAGGATTTCAGGGGGCTGTCATAAATCAGCCTGTTCATGACATAACGGTTTTCAACTTCGCATAAGCCAATGATGCCGGGAGCTTCCCACTGGCCGGCAGCCAGAAGGGTCTTGGTAACATGATTAAGTTTGATATGAAATCTTTTATAATTCCATCGCATGGTTCCCTGCGGCGTAAACTCGTTATCCAGCTTCGTTGTGTCGTCATAGGTATCATACAGGTTTTCCACATTCCAGAATACCACCCTGACAGTTTGACCCTGATCTGCCTTCATGACTTGTTTTACTGAATCAGAGGAAATCAGTCCGCTGAAATAATTTAAATTCTTATCAGCAGTGAATGAATTATTTAGACTTAATAAAACAAAAATACACAGGAGAAACTTCAATTGTCGCACGGTTTTTGTTGTAAATATCCCATTAATAAATGATCAGGATCCCGATGAAAAATGTTCGCGTTTCCATACTTAATCCGGGGAAGGTGAAAAGGTGATATGGAAATGGTTCAGAAAGCTTTAACAATTCTTTAACACATTCATTAACAGTTTTTAACGGGGACGATAAAATATCATATTAAGGAGGGCGTTTTGTTAAAGGAATGAAGGGATGAAGGGATTTGAATGCTCGAATAATCGAATAACGAATTCTGAATTACGAATATTGAGCAAATCAAATGTCGAATTACAAACTCATCGCTAATTGCTTTTTTAGTCGAACCAATAAATATAGAATATGAAGAGGTACGTTGGAATTTTTTTGATCGCAGTCATGGGTGGGGCTGTTTCATTGGGGCTCTACAAAGCATTTGAGAAGAAAACCGCTATTTATTACCCCAAGCCTGAGGGTATACCGGCACGGCAGGTTGCATTATATGGCCCGGAGGCACAGGGAAACTTTCCCGATTTTGAAACGGCCGCCTCCACATCGGTTCATGCAGTTGTTCATATCAAGTCGGAGTTCCAGAAAAAAAGCCTTGTTTATGATGACTTCTTCCAGCTTTTCAATTTTGGCAATCCCACACAACGTGAATATATTTCACCTTATACGGCAATGGGTTCCGGTGTGATTATCGCTGCCGACGGATATATTGTGACGAACAATCATATGGTTCAGGATGCAGTTAGTGTCACGGTCACATTGAACGATAAACGGGTGTACAAGGCCAGAGTTGTAGGAACTGACCCGAGTACCGACTTGGCTCTTATCCGGATAGAAGAGAATAACCTTCCATTCCTTGCATACGGAAACAGTGATGATGTGAAAATAGGGGAGTGGGTACTTGCTGTTGGCAATCCGTTTAACCTGACATCCACCGTTACGGCGGGGATTGTCAGCGCAAAGGCACGGGATATCAATATCCTTGGCTCCCAGGGTGCTGTTGAATCCTTCATTCAGACCGATGCAGCCATCAATCCGGGCAACAGCGGGGGCGCCCTTGTGAACACCAGGGGTGAGCTTATCGGCATCAATGCTGCCATTGCCTCAGGAACAGGTTATTATACGGGCTATTCATTTGCCATACCTGTGAACATTGTTAAAAAGGTAGTTGAAGACTTCATGAAATACGGTAAAATTCAAAGAGCATTTCTTGGAATCGCCTACCATGAGATTGATGACCAGTTTGCAAAGGACAAAGGCCTGAGCAGCCTGAACGGGGTATACATTGAGGATGTTGTTTCAGGTGGTGCCGCAGAAAAAGCCGGTATACAGAAAGGCGATATCCTCACAAGCATACAGAATAAGTCTGTGAACGGGAAATCTGAACTGATGGAGATTGTTTCTCAGTTAAGCCCGGGTGATAATGTAACGGTTTCAATTTTAAGGGACGGGAAGCAGATTGACCTGCCTGTTAAGCTTAACACTGAAACCAGAACGACAGAGGTTGCTCTGAATAATAATAAACTCCTTCTTTACGGCGCTGCATTTGAGCCGCTGAATGATAAGGAGAAGACAAAATACAGACTGAATTACGGCTTTAAGATAACCCGCATTGAGCCGGGTAAATTCAGTGATGCAGGCATAAAAACAGGGTTTATCCTGGTGAATGTTGACCGACATCCTGTAAGCTCGGTGCAGGAGCTGAAAGATGCCCTTACCGGCAAGGAAGGTGGTGTGCTTGTTGACGGGCTATACCCGAACGGGATGAGAGCCTTTTATGGCCTGGGGCTTTAGAAGCAACCCCGGAGCTTGTTTTTGGGTCTTTTGAATGTAGGAGTTGCCCCGGGTTTCCCCGGGGCCGGTTTCCGCCCACGAAGGGCGGGTAAACTTTGGGGATCTGTTAGTAGGATGGGATTATGAGACAACTTAAAATTTCGAAGTCCATCACCAATCGTGAGACGGCTTCTTTAGATAAATACCTGCAGGATATTGGTAAGGAAGAACTTATCACCGCAGAGGAAGAGGTGAACCTAGCCCAGCGTATAAAACAGGGTGACCAGATTGCTCTGGAGAAACTGTGCAAGGCCAACCTTCGTTTTGTCGTTTCGGTGGCAAAGCAATACCAGAACCAGGGGCTAAGCCTCCCTGATCTGATCAACGAAGGAAATGTCGGTCTTATCAAGGCTGCGGGAAGGTTTGATGAAACCCGTGGTTTTAAATTCATTTCTTATGCGGTATGGTGGATACGGCAATCGATTCTTCAGGCCCTGGCTGAACAGTCAAGGATTGTAAGACTTCCGTTAAACCAGGTAGGGTCACTCGGAAAGATCAGTAAAGCCACATCGAAACTGGAACAGATCTACGAAAGGCCCCCTTCACTAAATGAACTTGCAAGGGAAATGGATGTCCCGGAACATAAGGTTGCTGAAACAATAAAGATGGGAACCAGGATAGTTTCCATGGATGCACCTATCGATCAGGATGAAGACACAAAACTGCTGGATGTTTTTGTTGCCGTGGATACTCCTGATACTGACGAAAATCTTATACGGGAAAGCCTCGCGATGGAGGTCCAGCGTTCACTGGCTACTCTGACTGAAAAAGAAAGGGAGATACTGAACATGTTTTACGGCATAGGGTACCCATACGGCTATACACTTGAAGAGATAGGCTCCGCATTTGACCTGACCCGTGAACGGGTGCGCCAGATAAAGGAAAAAGCCATCCGCAGACTAAAACATTCTTCAAGAAGCAGCTTGCTGAGGTCTTACCTGGGATAAGGAACAGGGGCTTACAGGTAGTTTATCCTTATTGTCTGTTTAATGTCCGGGTGCAGGCTCAGTGCCACAGGACAATTTTTTGTGATGTGCTCAATCACCCTCTTTTGCTGGTCTGTATAATTTTCAGGAGGAAACTTGAGTTCGACAATGATTTCGGCGATACGGCGGGGATTGTCGGCCATCACTTTGGTAACATTCCAGCAAGCCCCCTCTATTTTGAAACCATGTGTTCTGGCAGCAATTCCGATGATGGTGATCATGCAGCTTCCCAGAGCTGTTGCCACAAGGTCGGTGGGGGAAAAGTATTCCCCTTTGCCCTGGTTGTCGACTGGTGCATCGGTAACCAGCTTTGTTCCTGACTGAAGATGGGTTGCTTCGGTGCGAAGGCCCCCGGGATATGTTGAATGTGATGTTGCCATGTGTAATGAGTGATTGATTATTAAAATATTTTAACGATATCCAAGGCCGGCATATCCCACCCAGTGTTTGATGGTTGCTTTGGCGGTGACTCCCATCTTAAGGTCATCTACCGGAATTGGTTTCTGGCTGATGGAGGTGGAATAACCAATCAGCTGTCCTGAAGAAGAAATTGAGCGCAGCGAGTTTTGAAGCTGCAGCAGGGTTAAAAGCCCGAAGGGCACTGAATACCTGCCACACCATGTCCATTTATATGCATGATAGTTCGTATCCTGAATGGTATATTGAGTGTATGCCTGAACTTTTTTTTCACTGATCTGTCCAAGAAGGCAGGTACGTATAATTTCATATTCATGGGCAACAGCCTTATTAAACCCTGCGCTGTCGCAGCCATAAAAAGCGTAATCGGAACCTCCCCAGTCTTCACAGCCATAATGAACTGCGTCTGTGGAAACGACAATCGCATAATCCCTTCCTATCTGCATGTCCTGTTCCTGGCCCAGCTTCAACAAGGCATCGGCAAGGCTTGACGAAAGGCTTTTCATGGTTTTGTATGACATATACGGGATCAGTATGGAAACGATCTCGATCTTCCGGTTAAAATATTGCAGGAAGGGAATGATGGCTTCCACTGAATGTTCTGCCTGCTGCAGGCTGTCGTGCACAATGTATGTGGATTTAGGGAGTTTGTTCATTATTGCTTCTCTCAGACGTGATATTTTTACCAGCCCGTAAGGCTCCTGCCAGTAATCATAGCTGTCGAAAACCATGCGGTCTTCAACATTGAATTTTTTTGCTTTATGAGCCACTCCAAGCAGGATCACAGTTCCGGCCTTTACGTTACGCAGAACAGCGGGATACAGCCACCCAACGTAAGTATAATCATCATGAGGGGATATGGCCAGTTTCCATGAGGAAAAATTCTCAACATTGCCGTTGTCAAGGGCTTCATTCATCCTCATTCCCTGCAACCTTATGATCCTTTTCATTATAGAATCCATCTGCCATGAACGGGTGGCAAATCCTACAGGGTCAATAGGCCTGCGGATTCGGTCGGGAGGGTTTCCGCTCATGAGAACAAGAAGGCAAAGGCCTGCGAGAAAAATATTCAGCATTGATTTCATGTGTCAGGGAATAACGATAATTTTGCAGTCTTAAAATTACAATATCATACTGTAAAATTAGTACTTCCCGATGAATAACGGACTCAATGGTTCCCCTTTTCTTGAAAATCAACCCAATTTTCGCACTCTTGAAGGAATTCAGACCGCAAGCGGCCGGAAATTCAGGAAGAATATGGTCTATCGCAGCGGCAGCCTGAATAAACTAAGTCCTTCAGATATCAGTAAACTGGAGGATATCGGCCTGGCTCTGGTAATCGATTTCCGCTCCGACAGGGAGGTTTCCTCCTATCCGGGTACAGTCATTCCTTCAGTAAAAAAGACTCTGAGGATCATCATTTCTGATGAGGCGCGGGACAGGGCGATGGAGTTCCTTGAGCGGAACGATGCAGCCGGCCTTGAGAATGTGCTGATTGCCGATTACAGGAGGATGATCCGTAACGACAGCATGCGTTTTGCCGAGTTTTTCAGAACACTGGAGCAGGCCACCGACCTGCCCCTGGTATATCATTGTGCCGCGGGTAAGGACCGTACAGGTATCGCCACAGTTCTTCTGCTGACTGCACTTGATGTAGATATTGATACGGTAAAGCAGGATTATTTCCTGAGCAACGAACACCTGAAAAGCTATGCCGAACGTCTTATCAGGAAGGTTACAGAAGAAGGCAGGAACGGGGAGATCCTCAGACCTATGATGGAAGTCAGACAAGAATACCTTCAGGCCGCTCTGGATGAGATCGACTGCTCATTCGGGGGCCTTGACAATTATCTTTCAAAGATCCTCAGGGTTGATTCCGAACTTTTAAAAACCAAATACCTGGAATAATGGATATTCAGGATTGTATAAAATTTGCAAGCGAGCATCCAATCGGACTGGACCCTGTTGCCGTAATACCTGTTATTCCGCAACAGGCAGCATTTTAAGCCTGTAACCTACACCCGGTTCGGTGATGAGAAGTTCAGGAACCGATGGGTCATTTTCAATTTTTTTACGTAACTGGGCGATGTGCACCCTCAGTATCTGGGCATTGTCGGCATAGGGTGCGCTCCATATTTCACGGCTGATAAAGGAATGTGTCAGTACCTTACCTGCGTTCCTTATAAAGATGAGCAGAAGTGAATATTCGGTAGCAGTAAGCTTAACTTCTTCTTTATTCCGCCTGGTAACCCTGCTGTTAATGTCAACTTCAAGGCTGCCTGAACGGAATACCGGAGATTCATCCATTCTTAATGAATGTCGTATAGCAACCCTGATCCTCGCAAGCAGTTCGCCTGCATTGAAAGGTTTTGTAACATAATCATCTGCCCCGGAATCAAGGGCTTCAATCATTACTGATTCTGAATCCTGCACGGTAAGCACAATCAATGGTACAGCAGACCATTCCCGAAGGCGGCGCAGCAGGCTCAATCCGCTTTCATCAGGAAGTCCAAGGTCAAGCAGTATTACATCAGGATGATTCATTGTTACTCCAAGCATGCCTTCCTTTGCTGTAGCAGCTTCAAACACTTTATATTCGTTGGTTTCAAGTGTCATCCTGAGCAGCCGGCGTATCTGTGCCTCATCATCAATGATGAGTACTTTATATTTAATTTTGTTTTTCTCCATATTATTTTCCCGCTTTAAATATCATTGTAATTTTTAATCCGCCGTCAGGATCATTTGACGCCCGGATAAATCCTCCGTGTGCTTCAACAAAGGCTCTTGCAATTGCAAGCCCCAGGCCTGTTCCCCCACTTTTCGAGCCGGGAACCCGGTAAAATTTTTCAAACAGATGTTCGAGGTTTTCATCCGGGACCCCGGGACCATGATCTCTGATGATAACCGATACCCTGTCAGATGGGTCATTTATGGCACTGATCTCGACACCTGTACCAGCCGGTGTATACATGATTGCATTCCTGAGAACGTTCACCAGTACCTGCCTCATCAGGCTGATATCAGCCTGAATCAGCGTAAGGTTCTCCGGCATGGTGATATTCAGCCTGTGACCGTTTAGCTCAACTTTCAGGTCTTTGACCACAAGGCCAACCAGGTCGGCAAGGTCACAATATTGCAGGTTGAGTTTCAGCAGGCCCGATTCAATCCTCGACATGTCCAGAATGTTCTCAACCAGGTTGTTCAGCCTGTTTGAAGCAGATTCCAGTTCAGTGCAGATCTGCTTCCGCTTTTCATATTCTGATGATGTTCTGGTATGCTTGAGATTATCCACCGCGGCTGAAATAATGGCAATCGGAGTGCGAATTTCATGTGAAACGCTGCTTAAAATGGCCTGGAACAGTTTCTCTGAATGGTCAAGAAGGCCTTTTTCTATATCTTCTTCAATGTTAATCTCCCTCCCCAATGTAGATGCAATAATGGTAATGAATGATTTAAACAGTATCATTTTATCCTCATCCGACATCACAGCGGTATCCAGGACGATCCCGATGATCCCGATGGTGTCGCGGGGATTAAGCATCGGGAAATAAGAAATGCCGTCCGGACCTGTTTTAATATCACTCTGTTTTCCTGTACTTGCCTCAAGAAACAAGGTACCCGCCACAGAAAATCCAGTTGCATTATGCAGACTGGAATTGCCTAAAGGTGCCACTGCCAGTCTCCGGCTATTCTTGTCTTTAAGATATATAACCGCTTCCTGTCCGAAATGTTTCTTAAGGCCGTCTCCGGTAATGCTGACAACTTCTGCTATTGATTTGGCATTATTCATGGATTCAAGGAAATTGTATAAAATAGTCAGCTTTTCCTGGCTGTTCTGCAATACGGTCCGGCTTTTTCGTATCCTCGTGATCAGGATCACGAAAACAAACCCGACCAGGAGGTCGGCAATATTGGCAAACAGATCCTCAACCTGTTCCACGGTGAATGTGAAAAGAGGTTCCTGGAAAAAATAATCCCATACCAGCACATTAAGGATTACTGCAAACATCAGCGGCCATCTTCCCAGAAAAAGGGCCATAAGGGCAACAACCATCAGCAGGATCAATCCTATACTGAAAATGCCTAACACATGGCTTAAAGGGAAGCAGATTGTTGCGGTTACAGCAATAGAAATAAATGCAATGAGATACTCACTGAAATCAGACCGGGATGAATATTTCCAGATACTTGTACCGGACATTTGAGGGATAATTCTCATTCAAACGTAATAAAAATTTTCAAACCCGGGTTTTTCAATTTAGAAAGAAGCTAATTTAACGGGCTGGCTAATTAAATCAAATTTTTATAAATCACCGATAAATTTGTAGTTCAGGTTTATAAAGATTTAATAAAGCCATTGTGGAATTTTTACAATTTTCTAACTTGCCGAAAATCTTTGTATCTTTAACTCGTTATTCAGTTAACCGACACTATTCAAATGACCTACAGGTATTTCTTTTTTATCGGCCTTGTGCTTCTTATGATAGCCGCTGGTTGTGCAAAGAACAACAACCCCGCTTTTATTACAAACAATTATTCCGGTTCGGGTACTTCAGGTGACGTACTTAACTTTACCGTCAACGAAAGCGCAGGAGGCTATACTATTTACAACGAATCGGACCGGCGTTACGACAACGGATCCTTCACCATCTATTCCAATGAATTGAAGGGACTTTACAAGGTCTTTGTAAGCGGGGCATTTTATTATGCTGTTGAGATCCAGGGCCAGGTTTTTACCGGAAATTTCCCCACAGCGAGGCTTTACAATAATCTGTCATTCGGGGTCTCCCAGCATTCAAATTCAACCAACACACAAAACTTTGGGAATTATGTGTATTTACATATCGGTAAAGCTGCAATAAACGGTAGTACTTACAACAGGGAATGGGGCATTCTGACAATACTGTCCAATGGTACCTGGTTTAAGCAGGGCTACTGCAATGATACAGGTTCATTAACCAGCCTGATGCCTGACGCCTATACCGGGTTTGTTCCACCCGTTAATCCTGCGGATTCAGGTACCTGGATCATCAATTCCCAGTATCCCAACAGGATGATCATGACCCTTATGAATTCTGCTGATTCTTTAACCGGTTTTCCCTGTGCAAGTGACAGCGGGGCCATATTTGTCCTGGACCTGGGCTATGGCCACGGATTTTTAATAGGCCTTAAACTTCTTGACGGCAGCCAGAGTCCGATTAAAGGCAATTATGGGTATGTCGATGTCCGTTACGATGCAACCACAGGGGGAGGAAAATTTGCAATAAATGACACCACACATTCTATGAGCTGGTGGAGAGCCGATTCTTATGCCAAAGTCAGAAACGGTTCACTTGGTGTACTGAACCAATGTGCGGTGCTCAGAAATGTTTATTTTGCTAAAAATATAGTGTTTTATGGTGATACGGTTGATTTCTATTCTGTTGTGTCGGGCCCGTATTTTATGGAATTCCAGTTCCGGAACAACAGGTTCCGCTCATATGGCACAGGAGCCCGCCTTCCTTAGGCTTATTTTTTTTCTATCAACCCTCTTTCACCGTCAAGTTTTACCCTATCGCCGGTCTTAAGGAATTTTTTTGCTCCTTTTGCAGCAACAACCGCCGGTATGCCATATTCGCGCGCAACAACGGCCCCGTGTGATAAAGGGCTGCCTATCTCAGTGATCAATCCGGAAATTATGCTGAAATAAGGGGTCCATCCGATATCGGTGAATGAGGCTACCATAATCTCGCCTTCTTTCAGTTGTTCTGCATCTTCAAGGGAATGGATTATTCTCACAACAGCTTCAACCATACCACTGCTTACCGGAATCCCTGCGAGCTGACCTTCTTTCAACTCAAAGGATTGTTCCTCTTCGAGCGGTTCCGGTATCCCGAAGCTGACTTCCTCAAACAACAGCTTGTCGGTTTCGGAAAGCAGTTCCCGCCGTTTATTTGCTTTTTCTTTCCAGGCCGGATTATGATCGGTTATAAGCTTGCCGAGCTCTTCATGGGTCAGAAAATATACCTGGTCTGTATCATCAAGCAGGCCTTCGGAAGTTAGTTCGAAAGCGAGGGCATAGTAGCCTTTCCTGATGGTGTCGACCATCCTGATCGAAAGTGCCTTGGTGATCTCTCTGCGGGCCACAGCCTTCCTTGCTGTTGGGATCATGGCACGCAGGATAAGCCTGGTAACAGGCCTGAGTTTACTTAACGCAGCAGTGATCTCTTTTTTTACATTGTGGGTCACATGTCTGACTTCACCTGCTCTTACGCGAGTCTGCAGTATCTGTATTAGTGTTACGGGATTATTGGCCCAGGTTTTCTCCCTGAGTTCCGATTCCCTTACACAGCGATGCCCGTGTCTTTCCAGAAAAAGCCTGAACTGCTCTGAAATCTCTTCAGGAGCCGAGGTCTGAAGCAGGACCAGGGCCCCGGCAGGTGTGTCGTTGCTAAACAGTTCACTGAACTCTTTGTGAGAACGGATCATTTTAGCAAACCGTTCGAGGGTTTTCACAGCATTGGCACTCTCAATCTCAGGAATATCGAGCAGAAGCATGGTGGCAATATGGTGATCTGCAGCTTCAGGTTTTCTCTTATCACCTGTCATTATTCTCATGAAAGCCGAGTACATTGTGCCACTCTGGGCCGAGGTCATCAGGTGATGGCCAAAGCCTATTCCCAGTTCAAGTCTTCCTTCGTCCAGCCTGCGGTATAGCATGGCAGGAGGCAGTGAAATATCTATACGGAATCCGGATTCGAGCGTTCTGAGTTTTTCCAGGTATTTTGAGGCTCTTAAAGTTGTATTCATCTGCCTGATGAAATTAAAGAACCTCACAGGAAATGAAACATCGGGCGTTGCAGTAAGCCCGTTGAACACTTTTCCGCTGAGGGCATATTGGACATCTTCCGCTTTGTTCAGCCATATCCTTTTCGGATAATCCATCATATTGCTCATATTGATGAACAGGCGGTTATAGAACATCTGGATGTACCTCGGGCCCGAACGGTCACGCATCCTGAAGGCTCCGCCACGCTCTGCCAGAAGCACCATCCCGTAGTCAATGGCTTCTGCACTCACCGAATAAGTCAGCGGAGTTGCAACACCCGGCATCATTTCGCCTATATTACCGAGGGTCCAGATATCCTTGCTTACCCCCTTCACGGTATCAAGCTCATTAAAGTGAACCCCACTAAGGGCAGTGACCGGTCTTACCTGTAACCAGTTCAGAATTCCCGACGGGTCGATGGCCCATTCCATATCCACCGGGGCATTGAAGAAGCTTTCGGCTTTTTTTGCTCCCTCTGTGATCTGGCCAAGAAGCACCTCGTCGAGAAGATGACCATTCTTTGAGGCTTCTTTCCTGATGTTGGACCCACTGCGGAATACTTCATAATGACATGCATCCTTTTTCCCGCTTACCAGGTCTTCTCCATGTCCCGCGATGGCATTGACAAGTATTTTATCACGACGGTTATTTACCGGGTTGACCGAAAAAACAACACCGGCAACCCGGGCGTCCACCATGTTCTGGAGTATGACTGAAATCCTGAGGTCAGCTTCGGATAAAAGGCTGCCGGTGTATGATCGTACACGCCCGGCCCCCGCTGCATTTATACATTTGACTATGGCCGATTTGATCTCTTCAAAGGATTGCAGATTCAGGTAAGATTCAAACTGGCCTGCAAAGGATGCCGAATGTCCGTCCTCGCTGACTGCTGATGAACGTACTGCTTTGGGACCGGGCCCAAGACTATTGAGATAGTGCATGATGACTGCATCCTGCAACTCCATAGGTTCAGGATGCAGCAACACCACCGCTTCAGGGACATTAAAACCAAGTTCTTTCAGGATCTTCAGGCCTCTTGCCTTGCCGCCAACAGTGTACCCGTCTATTTCGTGCAGCTGGAGTATCAATTTCTATAGTATATCAGTCTATGTTGTACTTGTCCTTATGGAAACCGAATTCAACCATGCCAAGGCCGGCAACGCCATCAAACTTATATGTTCCTATGGCTTCGCGCATCTGGTACTTTCCGTCCATGAGATACGGGAAATGCCCGTTTCTCTGGAATTCCACCTTATGCCTGGCGCCGCTGCGGCAGATAATATCTATAAAACCATGATCGGGCAACAACTTTTCACGGGAGATCGTTTCCAGGTCGGTACATTCAATTATTGCATCGGTATGCCCATCGGGATGAGTTATAAAACCTGCCGTGAGCCTTCCAAGGAAATCCCACTTAATAGTTGTAACAGTCCAGTGCATTCCTGCCTCGGAAATACCGGTGATCCAGTAATGTCTGTCCCACGTCAGCCAGTTCCTCGAACCGAAAGAATGATCACGTGAGGCCCTCATCTCCAGATTATACACCTGCTCATCCACAGAAATAGTCCCTTTAAAAATACCGGTCTGTTCATAATGAGTCTGATGAGTATCCTTCATTTTAAAGAAGAATTCCCTGCTCCATTTTTCACCCGCAATGGCGCTCGCGATCATGGTCTGATCGGAACTTCTGGCAAAATCATAAACAGCATGTTCGCCTGTGAAAAGCAAATCAGTCTTACAGTTGTATGGTTTACCCATTTCATCGGTCACCGGCCCTTCGTAAGTGATCCTCCATTCTTTGCCTGCAACCGTATTTTCCCACTTCAGCCTGCCCATCTGGAAGCCTGCACCATCAGGACCGGGATCGGTTTTCAATCCGAAAAAGCCTTTTCCTTTAATGAAAAAATCAAACCACCACTCATGTGGTCTCTTGGGGCCTCTGAAAGCCATACGGGCAATAAATGCATTGCCGGCTTTATCACCGCCATAGAAATAAGAGCTGTCGTTAGGGTAGGGCTGGTTAAGATCAACGTGTTTCTGTTCAAGATATTCAACGGGGAACTGCCTTTTTTTGGTCCGCTTCACCATCTGGCGGGCGATAAGGTATTTTAGCATAACAGATATTTTTCAGGCGGCAAACTTACTTCTTTTCCCTGAAATTCCGATCTTTGCAAACTCCATTTTTTAACAATGTTTTAATATGTCCACTATCATTCTATGATTTTTTCCGGATTACGAATCCTGTTAATAATTCTCATTATATCTGTCG
>Ga0182021_10003494_pt1 | contig 18457 bp, 16 predicted proteins | sample 612E3MmetaG_FD_120493 | JGI IMG/M metagenome (GOLD analysis project Ga0182021, IMG submission 120493) | Permafrost microbial communities from Stordalen Mire, Sweden - 612E3M metaG (Illumina Assembly) | ecosystem: Environmental > Terrestrial > Soil > Wetlands > Permafrost | place: Sweden... | reverse complement strand
GTTCCATAGATCCACTTGTGATCCGGATCGTCAGTACTGGCAAGGCTCTGATCGCTGCCAGCCAGGAAATTGAGATAATAGACATTGTATCCGTGTCCGGCAACTACAGGGTGATAACCTTCAGGAATGAGAACTACGTCATTATGGTGCGCTTCCGCAATTTCGTTTAAGCTACGGTCATCAGTATAGACTTTTTGAATAGCAAACCCCTGCGGTTTGTCGATCTTGTAAAAATAGATCTCTTCAAGGCTGGCTTCCAGTAATGATCCTGAAACAGGATCTGTTTTTCTTGTATCATGTTTATGGGCAGGGAATGAGCTCCAGTTTCCTGACGGTGTATAGACTTCAACACATACCAAACGGCCGGCCGGGGATTTTGGAGGTAATATCCTGTTAATCTGACGGCTTGCATTATCGCCTCCCCTGTACTCAATTCCCATTTCGACAACATCCGAAGGTGTTATGTAATGAGCCGGATATAATTTTTCTGTGAGGCACCACCCGCAGGCGATGTCAAGAAAACTGCCAACCGGGGTGATTATAAATTCAGTATTTTGCGGAAGATATAATGCATGAGGCAGACCACTGAAAACATCCTTCCTTCCATTTGACGATTTCCAGGTTCCCGCAGAGGTTTCTGCCAGAAAATTACCACCAAGCAAAACAAACAGATATTCATTATTTCCGGTTTCTCCAACCCATTTCTGGCCTTCTTTCAATACTCTGGCCATGAAATTCAGATGATGCCAACCTGCTTCTTCTGAAGTTACTGACTGGTAAATCTCCTTCCCGGGAGATGATTTTGCAAGTATCCGGCAGTTATTATCCCTGTTCATTAATCAGTAATTAAACCAGCATCATATCCCGGATTCTTCCTATCAGTTCAGTGGTAGCCTGGCAAAACTGGCGTAAAGTTCTTACAGTAGCGCCATAACCATCGAATTCCTTCACTGTCATTCCCTTCTCGTCATATGCACGCCTGAAATCCACGAACTTTTTCTGAAGTTCTTCAATGATTTTCGGATCAACCTGTATATCCATCCGGTTCTCTGCTGCTACATCTGAAGCATTAAATCTCTCCTGCCATTGCCATGGCGGAGATATGATGATATCGCCTCCGACAAATTCCGACCAATGCCTGTGATGTCTGAAAGCTGCACTCAATAACCGCAGCCTGTATCCTCTTGAATTATAGATCTTATACGCTTTCTTCATTACAGCCACACCGGCCCAGTCAAGTATTTCGGGATTTGCGATTATGTTTTCCTTTTCAGCAACAACTTTTAGCCAGTCATCAAGTCTGCCCACCATGATTGTACAGACCGGACACATCGTACTGATATCTTTCCCTTCCATTTCACGCCGTGTTAATCCACGCTCCACTGCTTCTGCAACTGCAATTGCCTGAGGAATAGTAAAGCTTACTGTCGCATTGATGCTTACACCAAGATAAGTAGCCTCTTCAACAGCTTCAATACCGGCATTTGTGGCAGGTATCTTTACAATCATATTCGGTGCAAGTTCACTGAAACGGACTGCCTGACGGACCATTCTCTTTGAATCGCGATAAAACCTCGGATCTGTCTGAATCGACAACCTCCCGTTCTTACCTTTTTCCCTGTCAAAAACAGGTTTCAGCAGAAGGGCTGCATTCTTAGAAATTTCCTCGATGAGCAACCAGGCAATCTCATCCTCTGTTGAGAAAGGATTTTCACTGATGATCTGGGGAATCCGGTTTTTCCATTTGCTCCACTCCTGGTTCAGAACGGTCCAGACGATAACGGGATTGCAGGTCGCTCCCATCGCGCCATGACTGATTGATGAAGTTAACTCCTCAATTGAGCAAGAATCGTTCCACAGTATAGTAGGGGTTGTTTGTGAAATCCTGTGCAGTGTGCTTTTGTAAACTTTGTCAAGTACTTCTTCTTTTTCCATCTATTTTTAATTTTAAATATGTTCAACCTCAATAACTTCCTGATGTCAGCAGATATCTCTGACTTTACCAGAAGAAATAATATAATGCTGCCAGTATACCACAAATTCCCATGGAAGCAATATTAAACGTCATTGAAGTATTAAATAAACCTTTACCTATTAAAATCGCTTTTACATTCATTTTCCTCAGAGTATTATTAAGAATCAATATAAGGCCAATAAGAATAAAGCCCACGACCGGAACATAAATAGCTTCAAGCGCAAGATCCTTAAGGGGATTGACGAAAAATCCTGCAACAATGCCTACCAGCAGTGCGATAGATACAATCCTTATCCCTGTGTATATCCTTTTTTTACCAGATTCCCTGTCTAAAATATTTTCAATTCTCTGACTCTGATCCAACAGACTTATACCAACCATTACAAAGGACAAAATTATAAAAACATAGCCAATTCTAAGCACAAATGGCATTCCCGGATTCAGAATTTTAAAAACCACTCCTAATGGAATTGTAAGCAATGCCGTCCATAATGCTGCTTTCGACGATGCCTGGCGCCAAAACAGACCACAAAAGAATATCAGGAATTCACCAGGGTATATAAATCCTGTGTACTCCTGTATATATTGGTATGCCTGATCTAGCGACTGCAATTGAGGCGCAACAATTGTTGATATTGTCAGTGCTGTCAGCGCCACTATCATCCCTACTCTTACCATCTGTTTCTCACTTGCATTTTTATTTATAAAACTCTTATAAATATCAATGGTGAAAATCGTTGAAGTACTGTTGACTATTGAACTAAGTGATGATACAGCGGCGGCAGCTATGGCTGCAAATGAAAGACCGGTAACACCCACTGGCACAATATTTCTGATCAGCCACGGATAAGCTTCATCTGATTTTCCAAGTTTTGCTCCAAGGGCAAATACTGCAATTCCCGGGATTACCACAAGCAAAGGTACAAGTAGTTTGAGATACCCGGCAAAAGCAACTCCCAACTGAGCCTCTTTTAACGTTTTTCCTGCAAGACCGCGCTGGATTATGAACTGGTTGAAGCCCCAGAAGCTGAGATTCGTCAGCCACATGGAACCCAGTACCACACCAAGACCGGGTAAATCTGAAAATGCATCCTTCTTGCCTCCAAATCCGTCAGGGGCAAAGAGAGTTCCTTTTGCAATGATCATATGGAATTTCTGTGGGGCTCTCAGCAGAAGTTCATTAAAACCGGCAATGACACCGTGTCCATCGCTCAGGGCATTAAGAGCAAAGGCAGTGGTTACCAGACCGCCAAATATCAACACAGCTACATTTATAACATCAGTCCACGCAACAGCTTTCATCCCACCCCACAGGGAGTATAATGCTGAAAAGAGTGAAAAACCTATAACTCCGTAAATCAGCGGAACACCGATTATCCGTTCCATTGCCAGAGCGCCCAGATAGATTACGGCAGTCATATTCACGAAAATATAAACAAGTATCCAGAAAACTGCAAAACAGGTACTTACCCGCTTATCGTAACGTTGTGTAAGGAACTGGGGCATCGTAAATATTCCTTTTTCAATGAAAACCGGAAGAAAATACTTGGCAACAAAGATCAGCGAGATTGCGGCGATCCACTCGTAAGCGGCAATTGCCAGTCCTATTGCGTAACCGGAACCCGACATTGCAATGAAATGTTCTGCTGAAATATTTGCAGCAAGCAGGGTAGAACCAATTGCCCACCATGGTAATGAACGGCCGGCCAGAAAATAGTCCTGCGAAGTTCTCTCTTCCCCCTTTTTTTTACGGGAGACCCATAATCCGACAAAAACGATGACTGAGGCATATCCGATAAAAACGATCCAGTCGATGGGGGCAAATTGTTTCATAAATAACTAACTATTCAGGGTTTGTTTTTCTTTTAAATGTTGGATTTAAATTTAGCGTTTTCTTTGCAGACTACTTCATTTCCTTTTTATTCAGGAAATCATAAAGCATTGTTATATGATCTGTATTAATGTAATCTACTTTCAAATTCATGAAAATTTTCCATGCATTAACGTCATCAGGAGCATTCCAGAACCGGACCTTACTGTTCAGGCCATGAACAGAATCAATAACATTCTGAAGCCTGATCTTGTCTTTATCTGTAATATCCACCCTGCCGTTCCATTTGGTGAATCTTGTCAGATTTTCGCTGAAAAGTGCAACCCGCTTGAGCTGTTGTTCATTATATTTCTGACCGATTACACCATCAAAGAATATAAAATCAGGATAGTCACTAAACTTTTCCGGCAAAGGCCTATTACCGGTTATCACGATATGAACGGCATTTTTATTTATTTTCGGATCAAATACCTCAGGATATTTTTTTAATTTCTCAACCAGTATTGAGAGAGTCGGTTCAGTGGGTGATTTCAGATCAATCAGTAACTGGAACGATGAAGAAATATCATCCCAGGCCTTTCCTCCGTTATGTTTGAATAATTTTACAATAGGCTGAATATAAAGGATATCCAGTGATCTGGCAGGGCTTATATCAGATTCATTATGGGCGACAAAAAGATCGTTTCCGACCGTAAAGATATCTGCCTCGACAGATCCGAAATGATTACAGTAAGCCAGCCAGAACGGGATATCATTACTATAATCATTGTGAGAATGGGCATTAAGTGTGGAATACTGAGCCATTGCTGACAGTATGGCACTGAACAGCATAAGAATTGTAATCTTAATTCTCTTCATATTAAATTTCAATTTAGTCTGAACAAATAAACTAAGCAACTTGATTTCACAAAGTAAATAAGAACTGTGATCAGATTTATAAAAAGCTAAGGAAATTTAACCGGATATAATCTATGAAATGTCAGCCAGTTCTTTTATTGAATAGAACTGTTTACTTATTACCTTTGGTGTTGTTGATGACATTAATGCTTCAGCTACAATCTCTGATATATCAGCAACTCTTGTTTCAGTTGCCTGGGAAAATGTTTTCTTGCATAGCGGACATGCTGTGGCAAGAATATCCGGTTTTCCCTTCGTCAGCTCTGCAGCAGCGTCGCAGGCAATTCTGCTCTTTTCACGGTAACTGATTTTCATGTTGGCGAGGCTTCCGCCACAGCACAGCGAATTCTGATCCTCAAACTTGCTCTTTTCCAGTCGTGCCACATGTTTCAGAACTGCTTTCGGTTCATCGTAAACTCCGGAGCCTCTTCCCAGCTCGCATGGAGTGTGATATACAACCCTCTTCCGTAAGAATTTCATTTTCACAGCGCCGTTATCTATCAGGTTTTTAATGAATTGTGTATGATGAAGAACAACTGCATCAAGATGATAACTTTCATTGAACACTTTATAACATATCGGGCAGGATGTGACCAGAGTATGAGCCCCTGATCTCCAGATCATCTGAGAGTTATAATTGATAAGCTCCCTTGCTTCTTTATCCTGTCCGGCAAGCATTAGCGGCCGGCCGCAGCAAACACCTCCATGTTCATCAATAAATCTATAATTTACTCCGGAAGCATCCAGAATTTTCACCATGGCTTTTTTGATGGACGGAGTAAGATGAGTCATACAGCCCGCAAAAAACAAAACATCAGCTTTTTCAGTCTTGATTTCAGGCAGAAAGTTATAAACAGCAAAGCCATTAGGTTTATCAATTTCAGTTTTCTGAATGGAACGGAAATAACCTTTATAAATATTTCTGATATCGTTTTCAGCTTCACTTCCTCTTCTCTGTATCATCCTTATGGGTGACAGCTCGATACCCACGGGACATTTCTGATCGCACCTGCCGCACATGAGGCAATTATGAGCAATATCAGCCACATTATCATTATTCCGGATTGCTTTCATCAGGTAGACCGACTGAACATTATTTATCCCGGTTGAAAAATTAAGCTGGCATGCATCAATGCAGATTCCGCATGAGGAACAAGAGTAAGTTTCAACTTCAGAATAGGAACCGGCTTTGTCTCCTGTTCTGATTCCCGAGTTTCGCATAAATATCAGAAATAGCTCTGTCGGTATATGCATATACCTTGTCAGCGGAAGAAGAATGAAAAAGGTACCCAAAGAAAGAGAATACAAACACCAGAAAGGGTATGCCAATTCCTGAACTGGAAGAAATGATGCCATCCAGTGTCCAAGGGACCCCGTCAGAAAACTGCCTGTACCATAAGTGCCGCTGGTAAAACTTTCAGCCAGAAGGCGACTGGGGAAAATAAGCCATAATGATGTAAGAGCAATCTTATCGGTGACCTTTAATCTTGCTGTTTTCTTCATCCCGACAATCTTTGACCAGAAACGTTTTGAAACTGCAAGGAGTAATCCAGAGAGAATAAATGCAAGTATCAGGTCCATCAGAAATCCATAAGCAGCTTCTATTCCCATCCGGCCATGTTCAGGATTAAAAAATCTGAAAAAGATTGCTCTATACGGGGCATTAAGATGTTTTGCACCGAACATGTCGGCTTCAATAGTACCAAACAGAATGAGCAGGAACCATCCAAACGCAAGGCTCATATGCATGTAACCAAGCCTGAAATTGGTTTTAAGTATTTTTCTGTGTATCAGACTTTCAAGAAATATTTCTTTAAGACTCTGCACGAAAGCAATTCCGAAGAAACCTCGCTGAAGGCGAAGTTTATCCTGACGTGAAAGGCCCCTGAACCAGATCACACTTCTTATAACTACATAAAAAAGTATGAAATATAAACCGATATTAAACGGAATAACAAACGGATCAAATTGCATAATTGTCATAATTTTGAAATGCCTGTCTTGCCAGAACAACTATATTTCTTGTATTAACCCCGCGGGGACAAACAAGAGTACATTTTCCGCACAGCATACACTTTTTTATGTCATGCCGTGCCTTATCATTTTCACCCCTTTTTATGAGAATATGGAGTTCTCTCAGGCTGAATCCTGTAAAATTACCGGTCGTGCATGTTGCGGAACAACCACCGCACTCAATGCACAACCTGAAACTTGGTTCCCGCTTATAAATATATTCTGCTATCCTCCTGTCGTTGGATTCATAGTCGATCTGACGTCCTTTTGATATGACAAAACCGAATTTTTCCATTTTTTTCATTGATCGCGCAGAAAATCCATAACATCCGAAACTGCTGCACGGGAGTGTGAAATAGTATCTGTAATACTCATCGGACCGATACATGTACCGGCATAGAAGATGCCCTTAACATTACTTATATTGCTCCCATAATGATGGTCAGATGTGGAAAAAAACCTGTTTTCTCCGGTATTAAGACCGCCAATCCGGGCAATTTTTTTTCCACCTTCAGACATTTCCATCCCTGCCATAAGAACGAGCATGTCGAGCTCCATTTTCAAAGGTCTTCCTGCAAGGGTGTCTTCAACTTTAATCACCAGTTTATTATCAATCGATTCGCCGGCTTCAGATACTTTGCCCCTGATAAAATTAACCCCCCATTTCTCCTGCGCCTCACGATATAATTCTTCATAATGTGTTCCACCCATCCTCATATCCATATAGAAACAGAATACTTTTGATTCAGGAATATGCTCCTTTATCTCGATAGCCTGCTTTACTGCAGTTACACAACAGAGTTTGGAGCAGTAAAGATTGCCAACTTTTTCATCACGAGATCCTACGCAATGAACAATTCCAATTGCGGAGGGAATCTTGCCATTTGTCAGGGAAATCTTCCCGTTTCTGAACATCTCTTCAAGTCCGGCTGAGGTAATGACATTATCATAAATTCCATAACCATACTCCTCTTTCCTGCTGCTTTTAAACAGATCAAAGCCGGTTGCAACGATAATTGCATCAGCTGTCATTTCTGTTCCTTTATCTGTGGTGATTGAGAACCGGTCGCAGTGCCGGTTCAGTTTTTCAATCGTTGTTTCAGTCAGCAACTTAATTCCATTCTTTTGAGAGATCATGTCAAGATATTCCTTAACTTCCGAGCTATCTCTCCTGTCGGGAAAGAGCTTATACCAGTTATTGATATTCCCGCCTGTTTTATTTTCCTTTTCAATAAGTGTTACTTCAAATCCACATTTTGAGAGCTGACCGGCTGCTTCCATCCCTGCAACACCACCTCCTATTACAACAACATGTTTACTCATTAAATATCAAACATTTACATAATTATGAATCTTTACATCTTCAACTATTTTATTTGTACTGAATTTTTCTTCAGGGTTATATTCTATTCCTATTTTGTCAAGTACCGGTTCACAATCTGTCTGGTGCATCTGTAATCCGAGATCCCATGGATCATATCCGAGAACCAGTCCTGCAACCTCTTCATAGGTAAATACCGGAATTCCTTCGCCATTCTGTCCGTATCTTTTTCCTTCCATTTCATTGATAACATACTGCCATCTGTCGAGAAACATAGGACAACCCGGGCAGTTAGTAATGATCATATCGGGTTTAAAAGGTTTCATCGACTCAAATTTTTCTTTGGAGCATGCGATGGAAAAACCCCTGTTTGCCTGAACGAGATATTGCCTGAATCCGAAGCCGCAGCAGTGCCTTCTTTCAGGATAGTCTATAATTTGTCCGCCCCACTCTTCAATCATACCAGTGAGAACATACGGATATTCAGCTCCTCCTACACCTTTTGAAGGGAACATCTTGGCATAGTGGCAACCGATATGGTCAACAACTTTCAGAGGCTCACCGGTATTCTTATGAACGAGCCTGTATTTTGCCTTTGCTCCGATTTCCTTTCTGAATTTGTAGAAAACGTCACTAGCATGGGCAAGGTTTTCAGGTTTAAGGAATTCTCTCCCCGTGGCTTTCTTCAATTGTTTTCTGATCTTCTCCTCAACTTCCGGGAAGTGATGCCAGGTATCAAGTATTTCGGTATAAAGTCCAAAAGAGGTAATGCATGAAGGAAGAAGATTTTTATAACCTGCTTCAGTCATGAGGGCAAACTGACGAGCTACTACAGTCATTGTGGTTTCGAGAGGAACAATATCGCTGTGATATCCAATTCCGGTGCAGGTGGTATGACAGGGATGCTCATAGACATCTTTCCCGAGCTCATCCCGCATTATCTTAAGAAATGCAGTTTCTGATCCAGGAAAGAAATTTTGTCTGACACAACTCCTGACGTAAAAGTAATTGTCATCAGCTATTTCTTTCTGATAATCATTCCAAATCGCTTTTTTTCCTTCAATATTCATGAACAAAAAGTATTATGTGATTGCGAGGTCCGAAGACCTACTCTCTGGTATGACTACCATTATTAGTTTTATAAATATATCTGAAATACTCATTATCAATCCCGTCATCAAGTTTCAGATTCAACTCTTCAGCTTTGCGCTTTGAATGATGCTCTATGTTTTCATATCGTTCCATTCCACCGGTTACTTCAAAAATCTTCCTGATTTCATCCATGGCTTCTTCAGGGATCTTCCTCAGAATGCCTGGTCCGTCGCCCTGGTAGTTAGCTCCCATCCTTTCAAATACCGCTTTCCAGTTGTCCTGGATCCAATCCCAGACCGGACCCTGCTCAGGATGAAGATCTGTCCCGACACCCTCTAGGTAAAGACAATAGCCATGATCCAATATCCACTGTCCGACTGTCCTTTTCAAGGCAAGCTGCTGTCTTCCTTTCTCCGACTCAACAAAATATCCAAGATCCTGTGATAAACCCCGAAGAGCCATTATGACAAGCCCCGGGGCGTTTCCCCTCGGACAGCGTGTCTTGCACGACATACATTCGCCACAATACCAGATTTCTTCAGATTTCAGGAGTTCTCTTATTTCGTTGTCATCTTTTGACTGCACGGTATCTACTATTTTACGCGGATCATAGTTATAGAATTCGGCAGCCGGACAGATCGCTGTACATACACCGCAATTCATACAGGCATTCAGTCCCTCTTCAAACCTTATATCCTTTAAAAGTAAGTTATACAGCGTTTCCATCAGCCAGTTAAGCGTGAAATGTGTTAATTTATTAACACAAAGGTAATTCTTCTTCAGGCGGGAAGTAAGAAGCTTAAAACCTATTTATACGGGGTATTTATACGTATAACGGCGTAAGGGAGCAATAGCTGAACGGCACAACGGCGAACTTCGCAAATTGTAATGACAGTAGAAGAGCAATAGAAGTCAAAGCTTATGGCCAGTTTTGTGTTTTTTGTCAGAATTAGCCTGAAGCTTCTTGTTGACCACATGTGTAAGCCATGCGCATCCGGATCCGACTACTGCACCGGCAAGTACATCGGAAGGGTAATGGACTCCAAGATCAAGTCTGGAATAAGCGACTGAAGTCGCCCAGGTATAAGCAGGAACTATCACATACCATTTAGGATAATCAAGGCTCATTGATGTAGCAGTTGCAAATGCACTTGAGGAATGACCGGAGGGGAATGAATAAGATTTCCCCGGGGCTCTTGGCTGAATATCGAGATAGGGTATGAAAGGACGGTCACGCTTAAATGTATATTTCAAACCTTCAGTAACTCCAAAATTCAAAGCGCTGGCTGTTATGGCCACAAGCGCATTTCTAACTGTCTGATCATCGTGTGTTATCAGACCAATGGTTGCCATCCCCGCAGGAACACCGACAACGACAGCAGTGGTTGTATTTGAGATGAACTTGAACACATCATCCCTGGGACCGTCATCATGAGAATATATTAACCTTAGAAGCCGGATATCAAATTGAGAATAAACTGACGCAGATACAGGTAACAGAAACAGAAATATTATAAACAGCTTTTTTTTCATTCTAAACACAATTAATATTTCCGGAAGAACCTGGATTTAAATTCTTTGTCTGATATTTCAGAAACAGTACATCAAAGATATTCTCTGTTCAGTATTTCTCACTTTGCCGCTTTCAGAAGATGAACCAAATCTGTCGCTAAGGTACAGAGTTTGTTCAAATCCCATATTAAGATTTCTGTAAATTCTGAATGAAACTGAAGGTTTTAACAACCCAACATAATTATTGCCGGAGGTTCCAACATATGTGTGGAGCCAGTAGTAATAACCGGTAAAACCTATGTTAACCCGGTCATAAATGTTAAATTTTGCTTCAAGCATTGTCTCCATTCCGCCAACATAATTATAATCCCTTACCTGGGTCAGCTGGGGACCAATCTGAGTACTGTTACCACCAAAAGGAACAATACCTAAGTAACAATTTGTTTGAAGATTCAAATTCCGGGTAAACGTACATCTGGTCATTGCCCCGCCACCAAAACTCAAACTGTAAATTTCAAAAAGTCTATTATCAAAATAATTATAATTCTGGTATGCCCCGATAAGCATATCCATATTACCGGACTTAATAGTCTTTCCAAAAAGGAGACCATATCCCGTAAGAATATTGAGCCATTTCCTGGAATCACCGTTCCCTATTTCAGCCTGTACTCTGAAAACATCAAATGGTTTTCGTGATCTGACTTCAAAAGGATCTCCGTAATTGAGGTATACGCCCAATACCTGTCCGGAACGTCCCCCTAAAAATTCTGTCCCGTTGTTAACAAGATGTTCACCGGCGTATAATGACATAGTTACAGGTTCTTTCTGATATATCTCTTTTGTTGTAATTCTGAATGATTTACCCTGCAACAGTCTGTTAACACCTCTGACAGGGTCTATTATCCCGGCAAATATTTCACGAAAAACCCTCTCGGCACCAGTCGTCCTGTCATCCAGAATATCTGAGCTTAATCTATACATAATTTCCCCAAAAAACATGCTGTTGCCTGATGTATTGATTAAGTCATCTATTGAAGGACGGGTATTTTCACCAAAATATTCCCACATAAGACTTCCCACTATTGAAAAGGATGTTGAAGCATAAAAACTATAACCGTTTGCCCGGCCGCAGTTATAATAAGATCCTCCTGCAGTAGGATGAAATACGAAATTCATTGCAAATCTGTCATCGTCCCAAACCCATCCGTATTTAATGTTGTTCTTCCATGAGGTAAGGTTTATACGGGCATAATCTGCATTTATAATGTAACGATCATAAAGCCATGTAATAATATTTATTCTTAGAAGAGACCCTATCGGTGCATAAATAGGTCTTCTCTTGTTGAATTCAGGATCATCGGCAAGCAGTCTGGCACCCTTTATCCGGAAAAGAGTATCAATGTTTTCTATCCTCCCTTGTCCGGAATAAAACATATTGCCTGCTCTGAAATTATCTGTGCCAATCTGATGCAATTGAGATGAATTGTATGAAAGTACTGAATTATTATCAGGGAAATACAACTGAGCTATCAGTAAATTAGAAGATAATAACAGACCTTTTAAGATGAAAATGGATCTCAGTTTTATTGTTCTCATTTTGTCCGGAATATCAGGGGTCATATTTAGAAGGAATGGTAATCCAAATCTATTTCAGCTTTTGCGAAAAATTAAAATACACTGCATTGGTCCGTCAGTTCCTAACTGTCTCAATAAAGTATAACAAATGTATCCTATGTTTTAAGACGATTAATTAAAATAAAATTAAGTTGAGATTAAATTAAGATTAATACTCCTAATTTTTAACGCTGCAAGTCAGTTTTATAAAAGGAAGTTAAAACCTCTTCAGGAATGCTGATTCCTGAATTTATGGATTATGCTGAAAGCGATTATTCTTCAAATGATATCATTACTAAACGGATAAAATGTGAAATTAGCAGAAGATTCTTCGCTTCTCCGCCTGACGGCGGATTCGCTCAGAATGACAGACATTTGTGTTTTTGAGGAGGAGGTGGTTGGCGGCTTTGCCGCCAACCACCTCCTCCTTCCCTTTAACTTTCTAAATACTCGTCATTCTGAGCGAAGCGAAGAATCTCATATTTTAAGTCGGACAGTAATGTTATCATAACACTAATATACCTGTTCTATTTCAACCGGGATTTTATTTCAATCATTTTATGAATACTTTCAACATCGTTGTAATCATTGACGATAAATGTAACAGGTCTTATATGGCCATATTTTTTAGCAGATTTAAATTCGTCTTTAACCGACTGTGGCAGAATACTATTTTCAATAACAGGTTCAGCTTTGTCTCCGAAGTAGAAAGTAATTCTGAATCCCCCCTCAAGTAAACTTGCCCAGAAAAGAGTTTTTTTCTTCTGCACCATTTTGAACAGCCATTGTTTCCCGTCATTGTAATAATTCCAGCGGCCTGAAATTTCCTTATAATTTTCAAATGCATGTTTCATTATTTCCTGCCAGAGATTTTTCGTTTCACCAAGTATTGAAAAAACATAATCTTCAGTAGGGATAACCTGTTTATCTGACATAATGTGAACTTTTATTTCTGACATACTCATTAATTTTAAAAAGTCCCGGAATAGTTTACAAAACCCTGTTTGGAATAAATTTATCTGATTAACCTTTAATCTCATAAAATTACTGATTTGAAATGAAAAGAATAAGAATTGTATTCAAAAATGAATGTGAAGTTTTAATTATATTCATACTTTTATAACCATAATTTTCACAAAAAATGAGCAACGACCCGATACTAAAAGAACTCTGTGAAAGATACCCGGTACTCGATTCACTTGCAGGCTCAATTGCTGAAGCAGCTGAAAGAATCATAAATTGTTACAAAAAAGGAGGAAAACTTCTGGTCTGCGGCAACGGGGGCAGCAGCTCCGATTCAGATCATATGGTGGGTGAGCTTATGAAAAGCTTTGAGTCGTCAAGGCCAATAAAAAAAGAGATTGCTGAAAAGCTTTCGGAGATTTCACCGGAAAGAGGTAAATATCTCGCCCAAAAGCTCGAAAGCGGATTGCCGGCAATTTCACTCTCATCACAAACATCGTTAACAACAGCTATTTGTAACGATATTGATGCCTGCCTCGCATTCGCACAGCAGGTTTTAGGTTATGGCTGCGACAAAGATGTGCTTATAGCTATCAGTACTTCCGGGAACTCCCGGAATATAGTTGATGCCTGTATAACTGCAAGGGCTTTGAACATGGTGGTAATTGGATTAACAGGTACGGACGGCGGAAAGATGAAACAGTATTGTGACATCCTGTTGAATGTACCTGAAAAACGAACTTTATTTGTTCAGGAGTTACACCTGCCGGTGATGCATTCGCTTTGCCTTTTAATCGAACAATATTTTTACGGAAACAAAAAATAAATACTAATGAAGGCTGAATTATTACAGGAATTATTAAAAAAGATCAATGATGTAAAAATTGCCGTGGTAGGTGATTTCTGTCTTGATGCATACTGGTTTGTGGATGAATCCAAATGTGAAGTATCTGTTGAAACAGGTAATGTTACCAGACCTGTTCTCCGCCAAAAATACTCCCTCGGAGGTGCAGGAAACGTCACAAATAACCTGGCTGCCATGGAGGTTAGAGATATCCGGGCATTTGGTGTTATAGGGCAGGATCCGTTCGGCCCGGAGATGGTTAACCTGATGAAAAATGCAGGGATCAACACCGACAACCTGTTGATTCAGAATGAAGATTGGGCAACACACGTATATATTAAACCATATATAGAGGACAGGGAACAAAACCGGATAGATTTCGGGAACTTCAACAAACTTTCTGAAGAGACTGCCAACCGGTTGATCAGCAACCTGGAAAAAACAGTTAACGAAGTTGATCTTGTCATAATCAATCAGCAGGTTCTGTCAGGAATTCATACTGAATACTTCAAAAGAAAGCTGGTTGAGGTCATAAGCCACTTCCCTGAAAGGATATTTATTGCCGACAGCAGAAACTACAACGATTTTTATACAGGTTCCTACCGTAAAATGAACGATACGGAAGCTTCTCTCCAATGGGGTGTAAAACGAGCACCTGATGAAATTGTCCCCTATTCAGATGTAATAAGTGCGGCAAAAACCCTTTTCCAGAGGTATAAGAAACCATTGTTTATTACAAGAGGCAGCAGAGGCTCCTTGACAATAAGTGAATCAGGTGTTTCCGAAACACAGGGCCTGATGATAATTTCAAAGGTCGATACTGTCGGCGCCGGTGACAGCTATCTGGCAGGAGCAGCTGCGACACTGGCTGCAGGCTATTCTATGGAAACCGCTGCAGAAATAGGATCTTATGTTGCAGGTGTAACAGTTCAGAAACTATATACTACGGGAACGGCTTCGCCATCTGAAATACTCAGCATCGGACGTGACCCTGATCATATCTATAAGCCTGAGCTTGCGGAAGATATAAGACAGGCCAGGTATGTGAAAGAAACTGAGATCGAGGTAATCAGGGGTTGGACAAAAAACCCTTCTGTAAAACATGCCATATTTGATCACGACGGAACGATATCCACTCTTCGTGAAGGCTGGGAACTTATCATGGCGCCTATGATGATCAAAGCTATTCTGGGAGATAAATTCCATGAAGCAGACGAAGCGCTGTATCATAAAATAGAGTCGAAGGTCCGTGAGCTTATTGACAAGACAACCGGGATGCAAACTCTTAAACAGATGAAATTTCTTCTTGATCTGATCTGTGAATTTGGTTTTATTCCTGAAAATAAGATGCTTGACGAGTTCGGATATAAAGAAATTTACAATACCGAAATGATGATCATGGTAAAAGAACGTGAGATGAAACTGAAGCGTGGAGAACTTTCTGTACAGGATCTAACAATGAAAAATGCCGTTCCTCTTCTCGAGAGACTGCATAACGCCGGAGTTAAGCTATATCTTGCCAGTGGTACGGATGTAGAAGATGTGAAAAACGAGGCTAAAGTTCTGGGATACTATCACCTTTTTGAAGGAGGTATATATGGTGCTGTCGGTGATCTGAATAAGGAGGCAAAAAAAATAGTTCTCGACCAGATCCTTGATCTGATCGGGGAATCTGAACCAGGACAGATCGCAACATTTGGCGATGGGCCCATTGAGATCAGGGAAACTCATAAAAAAGGTGGAATTACAATAGGCATTGCCAGCAACGAGTTAAAACGTTATGGACTTAACCCGGTAAAAAGAACCAGGCTGATAAAGGCTGGGGCAGATATTATTATTCCTGATTTCTCCCAGTTATCTGAATTGCTCAGTGTCCTAAACATAAAGTAATATGGCTCATCCTAAATTTGACAGAAACCGGCTTGCTGTTAAAAGTCTTACCGAACGCAGTAATAAGTTATCCATTGAAACCAACCAGGTTCCTTTATCTCAAAAACCGTTAAATCTATCCGAAGAGGGAAAAGAACTTATAAAGAAAACTGCTGAAAGAATAAGATATGCCAGGAAAAACCAGAAAGCTGTAATTCTCACTTTTGGCGCCCACACGATCAAAAATGGTATGTCACCTGCTCTGATAGCACTTATCAGCGAAGGATGGATTACACATCTGGCGACTAATGGTGCCGGTATCATTCATGACTGGGAATTTGCCTTTCAGGGAAAATCAAGTGAGGATGTACGTGAAAATGTAAAGAATGGTCAGTTTGGGATCTGGGACGAAACCGGTTTTTATATAAATCTTGCTCTCATTATCGGGGCCTGGGAAGGATCAGGTTATGGGGAATCGATCGGTAAAATGATTTCCCGTGAAGGACTACTTATTCCCGAAGTTTCATTCTTAAACTCTGAGGCAGTAAAGAATATTGAAATAAATCCAGAATATTCTGCTGCTGCCATAGATCTGGCAGGAGTAATAAAAAAATTCAACCTGAAGCCGGGCTTCATGAGTATACCTCATCCTTATAAAAGATACTCAGTTCAGGCATGCGCCTTTGATCTGAAAATTCCGTTTACAGGTCATCCGATGTTTGGACATGATATAATTTACAATCATCCCATGAACCATGGGGCAGCTATCGGCAGAACTGCTTTGACCGATTTTCTTTATTTCGCAGAGAGTGTAAGCAAACTCGATCACGGAGTTTATATGTCGCTGGGATCTGCAGTAATGTCGCCCATGATCTTTGAAAAATCATTATCAATGGCACAGAACATTGAAATTCAGCGAAACAGTCACATCGACAACCATTATATGCTGATCGTTGACCTGGCCGAATCGAACTGGGACTGGAATAAAAACGGGGAACCTCCTGCCAATATTCCTGCTTATTACTTAAGATACTGCAAAACATTTAACCGTATGGGTGGCGAGATGCATTACCTTACTGCCGATAACAGGGATTTCCTTCTTGAACTTTACCAGGATCTATCGATTTGAATCCCCATTATAATCTATTCAACCTTCTCAAAAGTAAGTTGAATGATCATTTCCGGGAACAATCTTTTATTCCATCAATTTATCAGTTTGCATTAAGAATTTTATCCATTCGCCGAATACTCTGTACCATTGATCTGACTGAGTGATAATTGATTTTCCAGGAGTGCCCCATATGAGTCCAGATCGGTTCACCGCTTCTTGTTAACAACGGCCACCATTCTCCCACACCTTTATTGATAAACTTATCGAAAACGAACCGGTGAACGTTTTTATAAGCCAGCCAGTACTTCTCATCATTGAACATAATGTATGCATCGAGCAGTCCGATTAACACCTCAGCATGTTGCCAGAACTCCTTTTCCTGATCGTGCACACCCCCTGAATGAGGTCCTTCCACAAAAACACCTCCAAACTTCGTATCAATACCATTATTTACCGTATGATCGAATATGGTTTTAAATAAATCAATGTAAGTATCCGCTTTAATTTTCAGTATATCAAGGGCGTGAATGAGGAGCCAGGCAAATTCGGTGTTATGACCATAACTTGTATTATCTGTAACATTGCTTTTTTTCCCTTCCTCGGTAAATCTGTCCCACCCCCATATTATATCAAATTTAATCTGCGGGGCGATCGACCAGTCAGCGAAGAACTGTGGTATTCCGGTTTTATAAACAGGATGAATAATCCGTTTGATAAGTATATCAATAACTTCAAGCAGTTTCCGCCGGTGGACATCAAGACCGGTGCATTCATAGAGTGTCGTGAATGCCTCCATAAGATGCATATGCACATCGAGCGTTTTTCTGTCGCCTCCCTGACTTCCGGGGCCACAAAGCGTCCAGTCGCGCTTGAACATTTCCCAATAACCACCATACATCGAATCGACACAATATTTCTGAATCAGGTCAAATACTTTTTCAGCATATTCAATTCCACGGGGATCGCCTGTTGCGAGTGTATATTCGCTGAGCGAGTATATGGCAAAACTATGACCGTAAATAATTTTCTGATCGATTTTTATATCTCCTTTCCTGTCCATCATCCAGAAGAAACCGCCAAATTCCTTATCCCACATCTTATTGATCAGAAAATCAACGCCATGCCGTGCAATGTCAGCATATTTACCACCTCCATATCCGGCACGGTGTGCTGAAGAAAATGTATAAACCGACCGTGACTGTGCGATCAGCGACTTCTCATCTTCTCCGGAATCATTGCCATACCTGTCAAAATGGGTAAGAAATCCGCCATTAATATTATCTAAGGTACGGGTTGTCCAGAAAGGGAGGAGTTCATTAATGAGATGATTTTTTGCCTCATTTCTTAAAGCTGTTACTTCGTCTTTGTTCATATCAGATATTATTTAAGTTAGTTCGGTAAAGTGGTAAAATGCC
>Ga0182021_10003493_pt1 | contig 18460 bp, 13 predicted proteins | sample 612E3MmetaG_FD_120493 | JGI IMG/M metagenome (GOLD analysis project Ga0182021, IMG submission 120493) | Permafrost microbial communities from Stordalen Mire, Sweden - 612E3M metaG (Illumina Assembly) | ecosystem: Environmental > Terrestrial > Soil > Wetlands > Permafrost | place: Sweden... | reverse complement strand
GTTTGAAATTACCAGACATGCAGGAACTGAACAATTTAAGAAAATTTCGAGGATTGTAAAATAAAATTATTAATGTATCATAATGATGAGAAAAATTTATGGAATAGGGGAAACTGTCCTGGACATAATATTTAAAAACGGACAACCCCAGGCTGCAAAAGCGGGCGGATCAGTGCTTAACAGTGTTATTTCAATGGGACGAATAGGATTGCCGGTATCTTTTATCAGTGAATATGGCAGGGATGATGTTGGCAACTTAATAGACACATTCTTAAAGGATAACGGAGTAAATACATCGGCTGTTCATAGATTTGTTGAAGGAAGTACATCTCTGGCCCTCGCATTCCTTAATGAAAAGAACGATGCACATTACTCTTTTTATAAGGATTTCCCTGCCAAACGGCTTGATGTTGAATTCCCTGTAATTGAGAAAGATGATATTGTTCAGTGTGGTTCATTCTATTCGATATGGCCTGAGATCAGAGATAAGTTCAAACAATTTATAAGTAACGCACATAATAATGGAGGATTAGTCTTGTATGATCCCAATTTCAGACCGACTCACCTGTCAGAATTGAGTGTTTTAAAGCCAATGATTATCGAAAATATGCAGATTGCAAGTCTTCTGAGGGGGTCAGATGAAGATTTCAAAAATATTTTTGGTGTGACAAATGCGGATGAAGCCTGGGAAGTAGTCAGAGAGTATTGTAAATGTCTGGTTTATACTGCAAATGTAGGAGGTGTATACGTCAGGACTCCTTCTTTTTCAGGAAAATTTCCTGTTCAGAAAATTACACCGGTCAGTACAATAGGAGCCGGCGATAATTTTAATGCAGGGATGCTTACTGCTATCTATCAGAATAATTTGAAAAGGGACCAGCTGGAATTTTTAGATGAGAAAGACTGGTCAAAAATCATCTATGCTGCCGTAGCTTTTGCAACTCATGTATGTATGAGTTACGAAAACTATGTTTCGCTTGAATTCGCTAAAGAGTACAAATTATAAGTTATCCTCAGATTGGTTTTGCATTGGCGAGCAAATATCTCTCTGCTTCCAGCGACCAGATATAATCATTTTTCAAAACAATTTCGTGCAGTCCTGCATAGAATGGGTCTTTTTTACCTAAATCCTGAAGCTTGTAAAGAGAAACAAGTGGCATTGATATATTGGTGTAAATTAGCTTCTTACCTCCGGGTATATCAGGTAAGTTCAAAGTGGTGTCAACGACTGAATCAAGTCCGCCGACATGAGTGATCATAACAGCAGGATTGATCTTACCTTCACTCATAAGCTGTAAAGATTCCCTCATATCATCTGTATTACCACCTGATGTGCCAACTATATGCGTGAATGAATAATGAACATTATAGAAATTGATTTCAGATTTAAATTCCGGATTTGTGGGACCGGCAAAGAAATTCAGACAACCACCAAAGCCAAGAATTCCATCGCCCTGTTCAATAACAGACTTTACCGGGGCAAACAAAAGTACATCATCAAATCCTGTACCTCCGGTTAAATCGCGCAAATGCTTAACAGGATCAGCTAATACGGACGTATTAACATACATTAAGTTTATGCCTTCATTTCTGGCATGTTCAGGTGTAAAAAGGCATGCGGCTCTTGCAAGCCGGGTCTCATCAATATCCGTAACAACTAACATACCGGGTTTCCGTTCCTGATGTATAGCATAGTCTATTGCTCCCAATCCCATCGGACCGACCCCTGCCAGGATAGCCAGTTTACCTCCGGCACGTATGCCCATTTCATGATTATATGTGCCGGGTGGAACATGGTAGCTTGCATGGAATGCGCCTACAATACAAGACATTGGTTCTGAAAGCGATGCCGGGAAAAATGCTTCTCCGTCATAAGGTAAAAGACAATCAGCTTCCATCACGATAGAAGGGATAATTACGTGTGTTGCATCACCACCAATGAAGCGGTAGGAATAGCCCGGTGCATAAAGCGTTCCCATCTGATTCATTGCCGGCTGGATCGAGAACTTCTGTCCGGGTTTGAATTTATGCTGCCATTTCTTCCCCACATCCAGTATTATGCCTGCAAATTCATGCCCGATTATTGTGGGATTAATATTGATATCGTCCGGAACCCGTTTGTGATCGGAGCCCTGCAGGGCAGCTTTATACGTCGACATGCATATGCTGTCGGAGATAACATGAGCAAGGATCTCATCATCCTTCAGCTCCGGAAGTTCAAATTCTTCAAGTCGAAGATCTTTCTTCCCATAAATTCTTATTGCTTTTGTTTTCATTTTTTCTTTTGTTTTTTTCAATGGATTATACAGAGCTATACAGAGTTACACAGAGTATTATATAATCTGAGCCCTGCGCTCTGAGCTCTGTGCCCTTTCTCTGAGCCCTGAGCCCCGAGCCCTGAGCTCTGAGCCCTGTGGCCTTACCCAAGCATTACCTGACCTCCCGTTACAGGAACAGCCTGCCCTGTTTCATACTCCTGATCAACGATATATAGCAGTGCTTTCATAACATCCTCAAGCTTACAACCTCTTTTCATTGGTACCTGGTCTTCATAAAACTTTCTTACCTCTTCAATATTTTTTGCCCCCGGCACCTTACCCGTTTTAAGATACTGTACGAACAATCCGTTATGAGGATCAGACCAAAGCGGACCTTCATAAAAATTCCCGGGACAGATGGAATTCACTTTTATTCTGAATGGAGCAAGTTCCAGTGCAAATGATTGTGTAAGACCTATCCCTCCAAATTTGGCTCCGGCATAGGCAAAATTGCGGTTGCTTCCCCTGAGACCTGATTTAGAGTTGATCTGAATTATGTCGGTAAAGTATTCCGGGTTTTCACCATTCTGAAGCTTCATGACTTCCGAAGCATATTTGACACAATGAAAATAGCCAATGTAGTTTACATTTGTTGTTCTGGAAAAGGTTTCAGGATCAGTTTCATCAATGCCACCGGCTTTTAATATGCCTGCATTACTAACCATAATATCGAGTCCCCCGAATTCTTTCACAGTTGAAATGATAAGATCTTTTACCGAGACAGAATCTGAAACATCGGTTTTCACGAATATTGCATTATTTGTTGATTTCTTGGAATTTAACCGGGAAACTAATTGATTTCCCGCCTCCCCGTTAAGGTCGGCAATCACAACATTAAGGTTTAAAGAAAAAAATGCTTCAGCAATCCCTGCTCCAAATCCCTGTGCACCTCCTGTAACAACTGCAACTTTATTATTCAGCTTACTAATTGAGCCGGTAGCCTGAGATACTTTTCTTCTGTAATTTTCAACTTCCCACTGATCTATGAATGCAACCTGTTCCGGAGAAAGAAACTTTATTCCACCACATAGAGACGCATAATAACTGATTTTAATAAGGTCTTCATAAATGTCAAGGCATACTTCAGCTGATGAGTAGCTTTCAGCTATGGCAAATACTCCCAGATCCTTAATAATAAAGACTTTGGGTGAATAACCGTATTCGCTTATAAAATGAGGAAGCTGGTATTTGACTGAGTCAAGTATTCTTTCTGCTGTCGATGAATGTTCGATATATAAGTATCTGGTTTTACAGTATACAATAATATCAGGAGTAAGCGGAAGTGAAATTTTATGGAACTCCTGCTGATTCTGATAGAACCTGGCAATAAGAGAGTTATTCCTGAACCTTATCACTCCCGGCTGGTCACCTGAAAGAAGCATGCGTAAACCCGGCAGAACTTTGTGAAGCAAAGGATTATAAGGTATGGGAGTAATATCAGTTAATAAAGGAATATGCTCTTCTATTTTTCTGATGATATCGCTATAGATCACCCTTATCTCTTCAGTGGTATCAGCACCTACAAAGGAACCGTGATTTTCAAGAAAAATTATATGAGGATCTTTTGAGAACTTCTGTCTGTACAATAAAATTTCTGACTCAAGCTTTTTAAAAAGCGTATATCCCGGATCAGTATAAGGTATAAAAAGTACCTCTTCGCCGAAGAGTTTAAGCGTAAGGCTCTTTGCATTTCTGCTGCATAATAAGCCGTTGATAAGAGTAGGATGAAGGTGTACAATATATTTGAACCTTATTATTTCATGCAGGGATGTTTCGACAGAGGGACGGTTACGTTTCCCCTGACCGATTATACTGCTGTTCATATCCGTCTTGACTTGATCCTCACGGATTACCGGGTCCTCAGAATAGTTTCCGGACGATATTAAATGAAGTTTTTCCCTGTCTAGAGGTACTAGTCCATCTTCAGTCAGATCTGCAAGTGATTGGCCACTTGCTTTGATCCATATGGTTTGTTCATCCTTATATGAAGTGTTTCCACCTCCGGCAATAACATATTCCTTGTTATTCCCGTAATATTTGGATATCTCAATCAGCTTTGCAATTTCAGATTTCATCTTACCGTTTGCTTAAAAAGTATTCAATAACTAATTGTCCTAGATTTATCAATTCTCTCATCTGTTTTACACTGTGTGTTCCGTCAGGCAGAACATAACCTTGTCTTCCGTCAGCTCTCAGATACTGATGAGCTGCTATAATGCAGGCGCCTTCCCAGGCGATCTTTTTTAATGTTTCATCAAGTGGTACTGAGCCTCTGGTGGAAACAGTCATAGGGATCATCTCCGGAGTATTATGCTCGGTGCCAAAGGTTATAATAAAACCTTTATTATGGAAGAATTCAACAAAATTTTTCAGGATATTGAAATCATTTCTTCCTGGTATCAGTTCTATACATTCTATTCCCAGGCGGGTAAGTGTGGCATGAAGTGTTTTAGGATCTGCCTCGTATTCAGTGAATTTGCCTGACGGGTCATCAAGTAATACGGGATAACACGGTATACCTCCTGCCTTAATAATAATGCTGATGATCTTTTTGAGATCCATAAAGGAACTTTCATTCTCCTCTACAAATGCAGTTCCACCGCTCTTAAGAATGTTCGACCGGATCTCATTTTCAAGTGCAGCTGAATTCGATAATCCGGCCTTTGATTTTTTTCCTCCGTAAAGTGTTTCCAGAAATAGCAGTTGTTCTTCAGGCTTTGAAATTTTATTCATGACCATGATCCTTAGCGCTTTTGCTATATGACGCTCGCGTACCAGATCATGTGCGTATTCTTTTTTAATTGATTCATAGGAGAGCCTGAGGGATGGATTTTCCTTTTCTATAAGGTTATTTAACCTGGCTATCATCGCTTTCACCTGAAACTGGCTCTCCCTGATAACATTTTTAAGCTGTTTTCTCAGTAAAAACCCTGTATGAAAGGGATAATCAAGACCTTTGCCGCTGAAATATATTCTTCCCGGATTATTCGGGTCATTTATTCTTATTCCATTTCGCTGCTCCTCTTTTAGCAATCCTATAAACTCAATATTAAATAATGGAAAGATGTTATTTTGAAAACACCCTTTATGAAAAGCATCGTATCCATCTGTCACATAAAAATCATTAATTCCCAGGACCGAAATCTTTTCTTTTTCTGCCATAGTGAAAATGGATTCCATATCCGGAAAAGCGCTGAATGAATATGGTGTATGGATATGACCGTTTACCTCACGATAATCGGGAAAAGTGAGGCCGTGCATTTCTTTCTGAAGTAAATCGTAAGATGGGAAACCGGAAAGAAAATTCTTCATTAGCGTTTGAATATTATAGTTTCTAATTTAAGGTTTGAAAGAAGAGTATTAATTCTTTCGATTTCATCTTTGGTCAACCTGAAATCTACAGCTTTGATATTTTCAAGGACCTGAGCCTGGTTTCTTGCACCAGCCAGTGCACAGGTAATGCCAGGCTGATGAATTGTCCAGTTAAGTACAAGCTGGGAAAGAGTGACACTACGGTCGTCTGCAATTTTCTTTAAATTGTCGGTAAATTCAATGATCCTCGATAGATTCGGCTCTTTGTACCAGACACTTTCGGGCCTGTTATCTCCTTCATTGAATTTATGTCCCTGTTTTATCTTTCCGGTTAAAAGACCTCTCTGAAGAGGACTGTATGCAAGGATGCCTTTATTATTCCTGATGCAATAAGGAATAACATCCTTTTCTATTCCACGGTTTATCATGCTGTAAGGAACCTGGTTCGAGGCAATGGCAAAAGTTTTTTCCGCTTCGGTCATAAGTTCGACTGAATAATTGCATACAGCTCCTGATCGTATTTTTCCTTTTTTTACAAGGATCTCAAAAGCTTCCATGGATTCAGAAACCGGAGTGGTAGGATCAGACCAGTGCATCTGGAATAGGTCAATATAATCTGTTCCAAGGCGTTTGAGGCTGAGGTCACAATCACTGATTATTTTTTCTTTTGAAGAGTAACGATAAAGCCTCACCGGATTCCCGTTATTATCTTGTGATGCAAAGTGGAATGCTCCCTTTTCTTCAGTCCAGACTAATCCGAACTTTGTAAGAATCTGTACCTTACTTCTTTTACCCTTAACTGCCTTACCTACAAGCTCTTCACTCAATCCGAATCCATATACTGCCGCAGTGTCGATAGTGGTCATGCCATGATCAACAGCCGTTTCAATTGCCTTGATTGCATCATTTGAATCAGCACCGCCCCAGAGCCAACCGCCTATGGCCCAGGCGCCAAAAGCTATTTCAGAGATGTTAATTTCCGTTTGTCCTAGTTTTCTGTATTCCATATTGATAAATTTATTTAACTACCAGTTTAACGCTTCCTCGGGAACAGTCAGCAACGATTCAGCTATCCAGTCAGCCTCGGATAAAGCTGAAGCATCAAACGATGATGTTAATGCAAGACATTTGCACCCAGCTGATTTACCGGCTTTTATACCACTGACTGCATCTTCTACCACCAGACATTCCGATGGTTTTAAACCAATATTTTCCGCAGCTTTAATGTAGATATCAGGGAAAGGTTTCTTATTTTCAACATCAAGGCCGTTTATTACAGAATGAAATGACTCTGCTTTTAATCCGATCTCCTTTAGATTTACTTCCATTTTGACTCTGTCTGCACTTGTTGCAAGTGCCATCTTAAAGCCTTTATTCCTGCATTTTGAGATGAACTCATGAACTCCGGGAAGAGGTTTAAGATTACCCCTGACTATTATTTCATAAATTTCATATGTCCTTGATTTTGCCTTCCCGATGTCAAGTTTTATCCCGTATTTTTCTGCAACCCCTCCAAGGTATCTGTTTTCGCCGGTACCGACGAAAGGATGAAAATCCTCAGGTAAAACATTTACTCCGAGTTCGCCGAACATCATTATCGCAGCCTTGCAGATAAAGGGTTCGGAATCCACAAGCACTCCATCCATATCGAAAAGAATTCCTTTTATCATCTGAAAAGTTTTTCTATTTCCTGGATTCTGGACCTGCTGAGAGGTTTCTTTTTCTTCATTATATCAGTAATGAGGGTCATTTTGGCAGCATTTTCAAGTACTTCAATTTTATCGAAAGCCTGAAGCAGACTTGAGCCCGTTGTCAGAATGCCATGATTTTCGAGAAGAAGTATGTCTGAGTAAAGAATATTTTCAGCTGCTATTTTTGCTAATTCTCCGGTTCCCATAAGAGCATAGGGAACATCCTGTGGATTGCCCAGTATTGCACATGCTTCAGCAGTAAGATTTGTATTGATTTTGCAGTTCAAGGCAGTGAAAGCCGAGGCAAATACCGGATGAGCGTGTACAATTGCCGTAATCTCTTTTTTCTTCTTATAAATTGAGAGATGCATATCATATTCGATAGATGGTTTGAGGGAAGGGGTTAGGTTTTCTCCTAAAATACTCATAATACCGACCTCTTTCCATTTCATCCTGCCTTTATCGGTGGCTGATGGTGTAATTACTACGATATCATCAGATATACGCATGCTGATATTTCCTCCGGAGGTAGTTGTGAGCCCGCGTTCATAAAGGCGCCTCATGAAACTGGCAACTTCTTTACGTTCGTTTTTATATTTCAATGTTGTTTCCATATTATTTATAAACCTGTAAGATCTATCACACCATTCAGAACATAATGAGGCCTGTAAGGGAAATTGTCGATCTCCTTTCTGGATGTGATTCCACTTAATACAAGTAAAGTATCGATCTCAGATTCCAGTCCGCACCTGACATCAGTATCCATCCTGTCACCGATCACGATGGAATCTTCCCGTTTTACACCTAACCTTTTAAGAGCTATACGCATCATCAGGGGATTGGGTTTACCGACATAATAAGCTTTTTTACCGGATGCAATTTCGATCGGTGCAATAAGAGCCTTCGTAGATGGTGTAATCCCATCCTCAACCGGACCGCTTATATCGGGATTGGTTCCGATCAGTTTGGCTCCTTTCAGGACAAGATTTACTGCCATTTCAATTTTTTCAAAATTATAACTGTGAGTATCACCGACAACTACATAATCAGGACTAACATTATTGACTGTGTATCCGACGCTGTACATAGCATGTATCAGTCCTGCATCACCAATTATGTAAGCGCTTCCGTCTGGTATCTGATTTGCAAGAAAACTAGCCGTGGCAAGAGCGCTTGTATAAAAATGCTCTTCACCTACATTGATTCCAAGTCTTTTTAATTTTTCATGCAGTTCCTTCGGAGTTCTTTCAGATGAATTGGTAAGGAAAAGATATTTCTTCCCGTTTTCTTCAAGCCATGCAAGAAATTCAGTGACTCCCGGGAGTAGTCTATTCCCATGATATATTACTCCGTCCATATCGATGATAAACCCTGCTTTTGATCTGATTTTCTCAGGTATACTTTCCATATTTATTTTATTTTCAGCACAATGATACAAATGATTTCTTTTATAACCACTAATTCTTTGTAACTTACTCTTTAGTTTTCTCTTCTATATAAAAGATGCAATAATGTCGGAAGGACGATCAGAAGCAGCGGCAAAGCAATTATAAATCCACCAATAACGGCGATCGCAAGAGGCTGATGCATCTGGGCTCCCGTACCAACGCCAACAGCTAGTGGCATCAATGCAATTATAGCTCCAAGCGCAGTCATAAGTTTTGGCCTTAAACGGGTGGAAATTGCAAAAACCAGAGATTCGTCAACTGAGCCGTTTTGACGGTTTGTCGTAAACTGCTGGAAGGTAAATATTGCATTTTCACCAATTATGCCAACTATCATTATTAATCCGGTGTAGCTTCCCACATTAAGTGGTGTGCTGGTAATAAACAGGGCAATCAGGCTGCCCGATGTCCCTAAAACTGCTATTAACAGGATTGAGAGAGCTGCCCTGAAATCCTTGAAAAGAAAAAGCATCAGGGCGAAAACAAGTAAACTGGACAATATCAGGATCAGAAGCAGCTCGTTGAATGATTTCTGCTGGTCAGCATATTCACCGCCATACTCAATATGATATCCCTGCGGCAGAAATATACTGGAACTAATGATTTTCTGAATCTCCTTCATAGCGCTTCCGAGATCGCGGTTATTTAGCCTGGCAGTGACAATTGAAACAGATTTCAGATTATCCCTGTTGATCTCAGGGATACCCTCTTTTAATCCGAATGATGAGAGACCTGTTAATGGCTTAAGTTTACCATCAGGCATGAAAACAAACTGATTTTTTATATTTTCAAGGCTGTTTTGAGTGCTCTTTGGATAAATCATTCTGATATTGGTCATCTGGTCCTTTTCAAGAATATTACCAATTATGTTACCCTCTACCATAGTCTGCAGCTGGAACTGAAATGAGGCTGGTGATATGTTAAACTGCGAAAGTTTCTGCTGATCGGGAACTATGTCAATAGAAGGGCCGGTTATAATGATGCCGTCAAAAACATCTGCAACGCCTTCAATTTTCTCCACTTCAGCAGCAACTTTTTTAGCCAGTTCATTCAGAGCATTCCGGTCACTTCCGAATATTTTTATTTCAATGGGCTGAACAGAAGCCATCAGATCTCCGAGCATATCTCCTATAACCTGTCCGAAATCAATTTGCAGGGCAGGTTGTGTTGCCTCTACTCTCTTTCTGATATCATCCATCACTTCCACAGTACTTCTTTTCCTGTCATCCCTGAGGTGAATTAAGTAATCTCCAACATTAGGTTCTGTTATGAAGAATCCCATCTGAGCTCCTGTTCTGCGCGAATAGGTCTGAACCTCGGGAATGGCAACTATGATCTTTTCAACCTCGATAAGGATCCGGTCAGTCTCATCCAGTGAAGTTCCTGGAGGAGACTTATAATCAAGTACGATTGACCCCTCATCCATTTCGGGCAGAAATCCTGTTTCAAGCCGTGGAAGGATGTAAATTATTGATGCAACAAGGAAAAGAATAAACAGGATACTTAATACAGGCCTACGAAGGAAATAAGATACCCAGTTCCTGGTTTTTGTAACTTTGATATCCGATTTTTTCTTTTCGGGAAAGAGCGATCTGAAATCAGAAAACCAGATGTAAATTACAGGCAGTCCGATCCATGTTACAAAAAAAGAACATATCAGAGTGATTACCATCGTATTGGTCAGTACATTGAAATATGCTCCTGCTACTCCGCCAAGCAACATAAAAGGAATAAAGATCACAATGGTGCTTATTGAAGATCCTATCATTGAGGGTATAAGATAATTTACTGCCTGATGAACGAGCTGGTTTGAAGGCCTGTCGGGATGCTCCTCATGTGTTCTGTGGATCTGTTCAACTACCACAACCGCATCGTCAATTATTAAACCAATGGCAGCTGCAATAGCGCCGAAAGTCATGATATTGAGAGTATAACCGATGCAATAGAGTACAATAACCGTAAGGAAAAGGGTCACCGGTATTGTGACAAGAATTGTTGCACTCGCCCTGAAGGATCTCAGAAACATTATTGCAACCAGTATCGCAAGCAGCAGTCCTAACCAGAGGCTGTCATTGACACTTTTTATTGCCTTGTTGACAAAATCTGCCTGATCATAATACAAAGAAACATGTACGTCGGCAGGTAGTATTTTTTCAAGTTCTTTTTTCTTTGATGCTACACTTTCCGAAAGTTTTATCAGGTTGGTTCCGGGTTGTTTCAATATTGCAACTAACAATCCCTGCCTGCCGTTAGCGTTAATTCTTGTATATTCCGTTTTTTCCCTGACGTTTATGTCAGCAACATCTTTGAGCTTTATGATTCTTTTACCGTCATTTCGGAGGACCACATTTTCAACATCGCTGAGGTTGTAAAGTCCGGCATCGGTAATGTTAAGGTACAAACGCCTGTAATCTGCCTGGAATCCATTTGAAGTTATGAAATGATTCTGGTTTAATACATCCCTTATCATTTCGGGAGTTATCAAAAAAGTACTCATTTTGAGCTGATTAAGCTCAATCCAGTACTCTTTTGTCTTGCCTCCGATTATACCTACAGATGAAACACCTTCAATCTGCGATAAAAAGGGTTTAATTATGTAGGTTGCAATGAGATTAAGTTCAATTGGTGTTTTTTTATCGCTCTCGACAGTAAATCCGATCACTGGAAGGATAGAGGGATTCATCTTTTCAACCTGTATCTGAACATCTGCAGGCAGTTGATTTTTTATCTGGGCGATACGCGATTCCAGCATCTGCTGATTAACGTTGATATCAGCCCCCCAGTTTAGAAATGCTGAGATTTCACAGGTTCCACGGCTGGTGGTGCTTCTTAGGATTTTCAGATCAGGAGCCTGTTTAATGGCATCTTCGAGAGGACGGGTGACAGTCACCATCATCTTGTCGACAGGCTGTTCCCCGTTGTCTGCAATAACCTTTAACTTGGGAAAAGTTATTTCGGGGAAAAGGGATACCTGGATCTGACCATAAAACATTATCCCTCCGGCAATAATGACAGCCAGAATGACAGATATGGGATTCTTGTATGTAAGGAAGAGATTCTTCATAAATCATTCCTTGATAACAGAAATTCTTGCGGTATCGGGCAGCCCGTAATTTCCGGTGAGTATTATCCGGTCCGACGCAAGAAAGTGAGGTTCGGTTATTTCCACCTCTTCGTTATTTTCAAAGCCTTTTGTCACAACTACCTTAACTGCAGTGCTATCGTTAATAAGTTTCATGACCCAGAACTCTGTCTGAGTTTCATTTCCTAATATTGCAGGTTTTGGAAGAATCACAGCATTTTCATTAGTTGATTTAACCAGAGAGATACTGGCAATCAGGTTACCCGGGAGATTGTTTAAAGGGAAAGGTATAACGACATATTTTACTGTCTGGGATTGAATATCCATTTCAGGGAGTTTGCCAGTAATTGTCCCTTTAACCTGCTTTTTATCAGGAAGTCTTATAATGCAATCCCTGTTTTTTTCAATATAGGCTATATATTCAAAAGGAACCTCCAGGATGAAGACCAGACTGCTTCGGTCAGAAATGACTGCCAGCTCATCACCTTCAACAACGAAGTCACCTTTCTGATGTGATACAGTACTAATTACTCCGTCTTTATCTGAACTGATATTAATCAAACCTTTAAATGATAAACTTGTATCTCCTTTGGAAATATTTTTAAGAGCCATTGCTTCACGCGTTCTTATTGTGAACAGCACCTGACCGGGAGTAATGATGTCACCCGGATTAAAAGATATTTTCTCAATGGTTCCCGTGGTAGTAGCCCTTACAATGCTTTTTTTCATGAACATTGTAACAGCAGGCAGGTCGACAGTTGAAGAGACCGATTTAAATGTGACCGGAACTATTGTAACCGGTGTTTTGACCACCGGAGTTTCTTCAGAGGTACCGGCGCGACTATGACATGATTGAATAATGACAATGATTCCTGCAAGAAGACATAAAAAAGAGTGAGTTCTGTATCTTTTTAACATCAGTGTAATTTTTATTGAGTCAGAAGGAAATTCATTTCATTGATAATCTGAAGCTTCTGTACATTTACCAGGTTGAGGTTCCTGCTTGTGTTTTTATAGTTTCTTATCGCATTTATGTATTCTGTCATCAGAATAATTCCTGATTCAAGTTGCTCCTTAAGAGCTTTCACCAGCTGGTCAGACGTTGTCAGTTGTCTCTCCATCTTTCCGGATATATCGTTCAATGACCTAAGCTCACCTGTAAATTGATTAATCTGCTGGAAATACTCTGTAAAGTAAAAGTCTTCATAACCCTTTCTGCTGTTTTCATCAAATTCAAGCTTATGCTTCTCAATACCTCTTTGCTTTCCGTCATATACAGGAATACTCAGACTTACCCCTGCGCTGTACCCGAAATGCCTGTAGAAATTCCATGGATTACTGGTAAGGAAGCCGGCATCTGCAAACCAGTTGAATTTTGGTTTATATCTGATGTCGACAGCAATCTTTTCATTCGCAATCCTGACACTGTCGATCTTATACCGGATATAGGAAGGTGACCTGGTAATATCAGGTGTTCCTGTTATTACAAGTTGAGGTTCAAGCAATTCGTACCAGACAGAATCATTAATACCGCAAAGTTGATTAAGAAGCATGAGGTCATTTATGTACTGACTTTGAAGTTGGCTGACCAGAATTTCCTGGGATTGGGTCTCGATGACCAACGAAAGATAATCTGTCTGTTTGCAGACGCCATTTTTCACAAACTGAAGTACAATCACATTTTCTTTTTCAAACAGTTCGAGGAAGTTTTTATTGAATAAAAGATCGGTGTAAGTTGAGAATGAAGTTAGATACTGGTTTGTAATGATCTTGTTCAATTCGGTAGCTGATTTCCGGGATGAATTACTTGCCAGCTGTTTTTGAACTTCTGCTGTCTTATATTTGTTTTCCAGTTCTTTTTTGTTAAATATGTTCTGAGAAACACCCACAACAGCTGAATAATTTCCGCCATCTGTAATTACTTCATCGTATCCGAAGTTCTTATAAAATGGAGAGTACTGTAATTGCGATCTGGCTTCAACCAAAGGTTTTTTCGCTGCCCTGATCAGAAGACTGTCTGAAACAGCTGAATTTAACTGATTTCTGTAATCATTCAATAACGGACTGTTCCGGAGGCCTACTTTTAAATAGAAGTCCAGGTTACGTGTCTGGTTATGAGCAATTAGGGTAAAGCCGGAAAAAAAAAGCAGAAAGAAAAATCTTTTATGCATAACCGTCAACTATCAATTTTTCTGACCATGCAATTTAATCAAAATCAGAATCAAAATTGAAATTTATTCTGAATCACATTTTTTTTCTCCGACAATTTAAACTCCTTCTAAATTCAGGCTGATTGACTTCTCAGTTGAAAAGTCAGTTTTATTTTGATGGTTTTTTAAAGGTGTAATCTTTTCGTGAATTGCATCGATTATCCAGTCAGGTTGCGGGAAAAAGTATTGCTCCATTTCATAAGCGGGAGTTATCCAGTTACGTGAACCTACCACGACCGGCGGTGCATCAAGGTAATCAAATGCCAGTTCAGTTATTGTTTGTGCCATCTCCTTAAGAAATGAGCCACGGGATGATGCATCACTTGCAAGTACAATTTTCCCTGTTTTCTTAACAGACTCAATAACCGGTTTGTAATTAAACGGAACCAGCGACCTTGCATCTATAATTTCAGCATTAATTCCGTATTTTTCCTTAAGGATGTCAGCTGCTTTTATTACAGTATATAATGTTGCTCCGACAGACAGAATAGTGATGTCATCTCCATTCCGTTTAATATCGGGTTCACCGAAAGGTATTTCATAATATCCTTCAGGAACACCTTCCGTATGGAACATTTCACCTATATCATAGATCCTCTGGCTTTCGAAAAATATCACAGGATCGGTACCCTGCAGTGCAGAGTTCATTAATCCTTTTGCATCATAAGGAGTAGCCGGGAATACTACTTTCAGACCCGGTATATGTGCTGTGAGGGAAGACCAGTCCTGCGAATGCTGGGCTCCATATTTTGATCCGACAGAAACTCTGATTACTACAGGCATCTTGATAATATTGCCGCTCATAGCCTGCCATTTAGGCAGCTGGTTAAATACTTCATCGCCTGAACGGCCAAGAAAATCGCAATACATTATTTCGGCAATTACTCTTCCACCGCACATTCCATATCCGATTGCAGTACCGACAATTGCTCCTTCGGAAATGGGGGAGTTAAACAGACGGTGATAGGGGAGTGCTTCTGTCAGGCCGCGATAGACTGCAAACGCGCCACCCCAGTCACGGTTTTCTTCACCCCATGCAGCAAGGGTAGGATCTTTGTAAAAGCGGTCAATAACAGCCTCGAAAATACCATCGCGGAACTGATAAATTTTAGCTTTGGAAACCGGTTTACCATCTTTGTCTTTGAAAAACCTCTCTTTGTTTTTAAGTGCTTTTACCCTGGGATTTTCGTCAAGAGTGAGAAGCACTTCGGGGGTTCCCTCTTCCATTTTATCCACAGATCCGTTTGAGAACATCATTTTACCGATGCAATCCGGATCTTTCTGCATATTTATTCTTGGTGATACCTCATCATCAATACTTATTTTCAGTATCTGTGACAGTAATTCTTTGGTATTTGCCGTTATTTCGTCAAGCTGGCCCTGATTAGCAATGGCTGAGAGAACCAGTGATTTTCCGTATGATAAAATTGAATCTTCCAGCTGCCATGCTTCTATCTCCTCCTTTGACCTGTATGAAGATGCATCGGATGGAGAATGGCCGCTTATCCTGTATGTCAGTGTATCGAGTAAGACTGGTCCCTTCTTTTCTTTTAAAATCTGTTTTTTACGTTTAAAAGCATCAATTACAGCAAGGGGATTGTAACCATCAATCCGTTCGGAATGCATGGATTCCGGATTAACACCGGCCCCGACTCGTGCGAGAATATCAAAACCCATTGTTTCACCCATGGTCTGACCACCCATTCCGTATAAGTTGTTCATAAAGTTGAAAATAAGGGGCAAACCTCCTCTGTATTCACCATCCCAGAGTGTTTTATACTGGTCCATTGTTGCAAAACAGATTCCTTCCCACACTGGTCCACACCCCATCGAAGCATCACCGATATTACAAACGATAATTCCCGGCTTACGGTTGATCTTCTTATATAAGGCAGCCCCGACTGAGATGTCTCCTGAGCCGCCTACAATTGCATTATTAGGATAGATGCCAAATGGTGTGAAAAAGGCGTGCATTGATCCTCCGAGTCCCTTGTTGAATCCGTTTTCACGTGCAAATATTTCAGCCAATGCTCCATAGAGTAAAAAATGAACAGCAAGATCTTTTATATCCCCCTGGTATCCTTTTTCCACAACTTTCAAAGCTGAACCTCCGAAGTGATTTTTCATTATGCTGTACAGATTGTCTTCATCGAGGCGGTGAATAGCTGACAATCCCTTTGCCAATATTTCCCCGTGACTCCGGTGTGATCCGAATATATAATCGTCTACCTCGAGCGTATAAGCCATTCCAACCGCTGCAGCTTCCTGTCCGATAGAGAGATGAGCAGGCCCGGGATGGTTATATGATATTCCGCGATATTCATTTGTTGTCTTTATCAGGTTGAGCATTGTCTCAAATTCCCTGATTATAACCATATCATTATAGATCCTTAAGAAATCTTCCGTGGTAAATATCTTCTTTTCCTCTTCAATGGTTTTGTTGTATTGGTTCACCGGAATTTTCCCGAATTCAATGAATTTTGGTTTCCGGACAACTTTTGGATTAATGTTCTGACTCTTTGGCATCTGAAATGTATTAATTATTGTCTTTACTTATGTCTTTTTACTTTTGTCTTTTAACTTTTATCCCCGCCGCTTTGGTCGGGGTCTACGCTGCGCTACGACTTTTTACTTTTGTCTTTTATCTTAATATGGCTTCAGGCGACAGGCGTTTAATACCTGAATGCTTCTATCTGGTCTTTGATCTCCTTGAGAAACAAAGTTGCCGGTCCACCGTCAATAGCCCTATGGTCGTAAGTAAGCGATAATCCTATGTACGGAACGAAACCGAAGATGTTGTTGCCCAGATTGGCCGGACGGTTTATTATAGTACAAACACCCAGAATTCCTACCTGGGGAAGATTAATAACAGGTGTAAACATCTCGACGCCGTAATTACCTAAATTGGAGACTGTGAAAGTGGCGGCAGTGCTTTGTAAAAGCTCCGGATTAATACTACCTTTCTTACAGGTATCTGCTATCGATTTCAACTCCCTGGAAAGCTGAACAAGGTCCATTTCAGAAGCATTTTTCACAGCTGGGACCATTAGTCCGCGCTGTGTATCAACGGCAATTCCAAGATGAACTTTCCGGAACGATTTAATGCGGTCACCGAGAAAATGGCTGTTGGCTTCAGGGTATTTTTTTAGTGCTTTTATTACACACCAGCAAACCATGTCGTTCAGTGTGATATCCTGTTGATTTTTTCCTGAAGATATCTCTTTCTTTATTTTTTGTCTGGCTTCAAGAAGGTATCTTACATCAGCGCTCATGTGATGGGTCAGCTGAGCTGAGTTCTGCAATGACTCGTACATTGACCTGGCAATAAGCTTTCTGACATTGCTTAATGGTTGTTCGGTGTATTCAGAATCAGTGTATTGAATGGTTTTTGCCTGAGGGATTGCACCAGATAAAGCTTTTTCAATATCGTTACTTACGATTCTTCCGTTTGGGCCTGATCCTATGAGATTATTGTAACTAACCCCTTTGCTTTCAGCCAGCCGTCTGGCTCTGGGAGAGATCCTGATTTTACCGGCAGGAGCTGACGTATCTTTTACTAAATCCTTAACAACCTCACTCTCTGAAATTTGAATAGCATCTATATCCTTTCCTTTCCCGGCTGCAGAAGTTGAAGAGACCGTAACTGAGGATTGAACAGGATTAAAAGAATCTGTTGGTTCGCCTGATTGTCCGATTACAGCAACATTTACCAGGACCGGCACTTCATCTCCTTCTCCAAAAAAAAGTTCAAGGAGGGTTCCGCTGACCGTTGATTCCATGTCGAAAGCAGCTTTGTCTGTTTCGTATGAAAAGAGGATATCACCAACTGATACACTTTCACCTTTCTTTTTGAACCATTTAGTTATGATACAGGATTCAACTGATTGTCCCTGTTTCGGCATAATTACTGCAATTGCCATTTTGATATGTTATTAGTTATTGGATTATTTGGTTGTAGTTTTTAATCTTTTTTCCACTGTTACTGATACTTAACTTGTTATCATAAGTGAATGAATTATAAAAATCCTGTTGTTGATGTTACTATAAATCAACGGTTACAAAAATAAATAAACTAACTTGTACTTACAAGTAAAAAATATTATATTTACGATTAATTTCAATTTAGATTGTATTTTGTTTAAATTCAGCTGAATTCAATATAAATCTTTTATGGTCATCCCTAAAACTATTCCGCAGTACCGGAAGCTCTATGAAGTTCTGAGAAAACACATTTCGGATGGTGTGTATCATGAGGGGGACCTTTTGCCATCTGAAAATGAATTATGCCAGTTATACGGTATGACCAGACCGACAGTCAGGCAGGCGCTCAGCACACTGGCGAATGACGGATATATCAGGAAGCGCCAGGGAAAAGGCAGTATTGTCCGCCGGCTTCAACGTG
>Ga0182021_10003492_pt1 | contig 18460 bp, 13 predicted proteins | sample 612E3MmetaG_FD_120493 | JGI IMG/M metagenome (GOLD analysis project Ga0182021, IMG submission 120493) | Permafrost microbial communities from Stordalen Mire, Sweden - 612E3M metaG (Illumina Assembly) | ecosystem: Environmental > Terrestrial > Soil > Wetlands > Permafrost | place: Sweden... | reverse complement strand
TGCTTCCGCAAAACCCTGAAGCCATTTTATTGGCTGGAATTCCTATCCCAAACGACCCATTTGAACGTGATTTGCCTGATTTTCTTGCCTGCCAGCTAGCCCGTAATTGGCGAAGGTATTGATGGGTACAAGAAATCTTAGCATTGGGGTTGAATTGGTCCCGGTTATGGATGTAATCGATGACTGAGCAACGAACAGTGAAGTCAATCTTGCTGACAATCGGGGTTGTCAGCCTGCTGGCGCTATTGACGTTGGGTAACTATCGCTTTGCCCTCATCAGCCCGGGCGGCAATGACTTCATGGCTCACTATTCTGTCTGGGAAGCCTACCTGGAACGTGGTCTTAATCCCTATTCGGATGAAGCGGCGTTGTACACGCAGCAGCGAATCTACGGGAGACCTGCTAAGCCGACCGAAGACCAAAACCGATTGACCTACCCGTTCTACTCGATCGCGCTTCACGGCCCATTCGTCCTGATCCGCGATTATTCTCTGGCGCGTGCCATCTACATGACTCTGCTCGAAGTGGCACTCCTGAGCGGGGTGTGGCTAACGATGTTCATGGTAAGGTGGCATCCGCCCTTCTGGCTGTTAGTGGCAATTCTGTTGTGGGTGCTGCTTGACTATCCACAGGCCCGCGGCCTGATCTTGGGGCAATTTGCCATCTTAGGGTTCTTTAGTCTGGCCCTGACGCTGTATTTGCTACAACGTCATCATGATAAGTGGGCCGGGGTAATCCTTGTCCTGGCAACCATGAAGCCGACCCTGGTCTTTTTGGTTGTGCCATTTCTACTCCTGTGGGCTCTATGGCGCCGCCGATGGCGTTTTGTGATCGGATTTGGCGTCACCATGTGCGGGGCGCTGTTCTTCAGTTGGCTGATGCTGCCAACCTGGCTAGCGGATTGGCTGATGCGCGTCGATCGTTACTCAGCCTACACGGTGGGTCAAAGTCCAGTGTGGTTGTTCACCCACCAGACCTTGCCCGCCTTAGGCCAGGTGGGCGAAGTGCTGCTCACCGCATCGCTGGTGGGTCTCCTGTTTGTGACTTGGTGGCAAGCTTTCAGGACAACGGATGAGGATCGCTTCTACTGGACATTAGGAATGACGTTGGTCGTGTCTGATCTGATCGTCGCACGCTCGGCGACGACCAATTACGCGCTGTTGTTGCTGCCGACCATTTGGCTGTTTGCGCAACTGGAGCGACATCGCCGGGGACATCTCGTCATTGTTAGCTATTTGGTGCTCACTGTCATTGGGGAGTGGTGGCTGCATGTAGCCACGGTTGTCGGAAATCAGGAGCAGCCCATCATGTTTGTGCCGCTCCCAATCGTGCTGGGCTGTGCCCTGCTGGCCGCGCGGTTGTGGCCTGGCCGGTGGCCTCGTGCCCAAGCTGATCGTCGTCGATAACAATTCAGTCGATCGCAGCGCCGAGATCGCGCGCGACACGCCGGCCAAATTGGTAACGGAAGCACGCCAAGGTTATGGTTACGCGCTGCGGCGCGGCTTGCAGGAGGCCAGCGGCGATTTGATCATTCTGGCTGAGCCTGATGGCACGTTCGTGGCCAAGGACATCTGGAAACTGTTGGTGTATTCGGATGACTTTGATATGGTGTTGGGCACCCGCACGACGCGCGAGTTAGTCTGGGCTGAAGCCAATATGGGCATCTTCTTGCGCCTCGGCAATTGGGTAGTGGCGAAACTGCTCGAACTCTTATTCAACGGGCCGTCCATATCGGATTGCGGCTGCACCCTGCGGCTGATTCATCGCGCTGCTGCGCTGCGCTTGCTGCCTCATCTCACGGTGGGCGGGTCACACTTCCTGCCCGAGATGGTGATACTTGGACTGCTGGGCAAGATGCGGATGGTTGAAGTGCCCGTGCACTATCGGGGGCGCTTAGGCCGATCGAAGATCACTGGCTCGCTCATCACGGCGGTGCGTGTCGGCTGGCGCATGATCAATCTTATTGTTGGTTATCGAGTGCGGGCCTGGCTGGGGCGCGCGCCTCGAATTTCGTAACTGGCATGAAATCAGTTTCGCAATTTCGAAGTCTAAAGAGGTGGTCGATGATGGCTAAGACTTTGGTCACCGGCGGTGCCGGCTTCATCGGCTCTCCCATTGCCGCGGTGAGGCAGTGGATTAAGGCCAACCTTCCACCGGGCGAACCGCTCATCACGACGCAGGCGAACACGCTGAACTACGTCAGCGGTCATCCCGCATTAGCCCTACCATCGATTCAAGATGTGACTATGCTGCGGTAGTTAGGCGATCGGTATGGAGCACACTATGTGGTGATCACGGAGCGCAGCGGCCTCTATCCAGAGGCACTCGCTGTGCCAGCGGCGAAAGCGCGGCTGGTGCTGGAGCAACCGGGTACATGGATTTACGAACTAACACCTTAGCGGCAAGGGCCGTTCTGCCGTATACTCTGAAGCCCGATCGCCATTCGTCGCACGCGCAGATCGCGCACTGGTTGCTCGCCTATCGCGCGAGCCTGGCCCGTGAATGCGCCGTGCTCGACGTGGGCTGCGCGCGCGGATTCCTGGGCCACTGGCTGGCTGCGCCGGATTTTTACTTGATGGGTATCGATAACAACGCGGAGTATCTGGCTGAGCTTCACCCGAACTATCAGCAGAAAATACTGGCCGACATTGAATCTGACGGGGCCCTGTCGCTTGATCGCATCCCCGATGTCCTGGTGTTAGCGGATGTGCTGGAGCACTGCCGCCATCCTGGAACCGTGTTACAAAACTTGTGCCGTGGCTATGTGCCGCCCGGGACACGCGTGATCATTTCAGTGCCGAACGTGGCGCACTGGTACGTGCGCTGGGGTCTACTACGCGGGCGCTTTGACTATACCGAGCGCGGTATCCTCGATCGGACCCATTTGCGCGCTTTTACCTTGCATAGTGCAACGGCGTTTTGTCGCCAGAATGATTTGGTGATCGATGAAACGCGTGTGACGCCTACGCCATTGCCGTTGGTCCATCCGTTGTTTGCCGCAGGGCGCGCGTTATCCGGGGTGCACGCGTTAAACGCGCGTTTCACCCGCGTGTTCAAAACGCTGCTGGGTTATCAATTCATTTTCTTTGCACGCTATGCACCGCGGGCAGAGGAAAGGGACTAGCATGCTGGCTACGATCGTTAATATAGTGCGGCGTGAAATCGAACTCCTGGGCCAGGACTTTCAGCAGTGGCGCAGTCGCATGGCGGGACGCGGCCGCGGTGCGGGCGATTTGCTGGCTGGTCGCCAAACGAATGAACGCGCCGCCGTGCTGCGCTATGTGCGCACCACGCTGACACTGGTTCTCGCTTTCGTCATACTGTATGCGGCGGGCGGCCTAATCCCCGTCGGCTTTGATTGGAAGTGCTGTTTCAGTACCGGTAACCTGGGCACATTCTTTGTGCCATGGATGAATCCCATTGTGCGGCTGTTCAATCCTCAATCGATTTTTGCCGTGACGATTCTGGCCCTGGTCTTGCGCATGTGGCGCTATCACGCGCGGGCGTGGCGCATCGCTCTGGCGTTGATCTCACTGCCGACGTTGTGGTTATTGTTTTTGGGCAATGTCGATGGGTTGGTGATGGTCGGGTTGTTGCTGCTGCCAGTGCTGGGGGTGCCGCTGGTCCTGGTCAAGCCACAGGTGGCGTCATTTTCGCTGCTGGCCAATCGGCGCTCGATCGCTGCCACACTGGTCTGGATCGTCATCTCGATTGTGCTCTGGGGGCCCTGGCCGTTGAATTTCCTGGGGGTGGGCGATGCGGCCTGGCGTGAGGCGTGGCCGCAGGATATTACGCTTTATCCATGGGGCGCATTACTGGCGCTGCCGTTGTTGTGGTGGTCGCGCGGCGATGAGGACATGCTGATGGCGGCCGGCTCACTGCTGACGCCGCATCTGTTCCCTTATCATTTTTACGTGTTGATGCCGGCTCTGGGGCGTATGAATGTCTTCTGGGCGCTGCTCTCGTGGGCTGTCAGCTTTACTCCCTTGCTGGCAAATTATTGGGGACCGGGAGCCTGGCATTTTGGCAATTTGCTCAGCCTGACCTTGTGGCTGGGCCTGTATTCACGCAGGCGTTCGCTGCAACGCGCTCTCGGACAGCGGCAAACTGCCTGACCCAGATAACCACGGACCAGAACGATAAAGGATGAGCCACGTATGCTATTTTCTTTGACGTCTACTCTGCCGCGCAAAATTGTGATCGTCATGCCCGCTTATAACGCGGCCAAAACCTTGAAGATCACGTACGATGATCTGCCACACGGCGAAATTGGCGAAGTCATTCTGGTCGATGATGCCAGCCGTGATGAGACGGTGCGTGTGGCGAAAGAACTGGGCCTGACGGTGTACGTCCACTCGCGCAACTATGGCTATGGCGGCAATCAGAAGACGTGCTATACCGAAGCCTTGCGTGCGGGAGCGACGATCATCGTCATGGTTCACCCGGACTATCAATACGATCCGCGCTTGGTGCCAGAGATGATCAAGCCGATCGAAACGGAGGAGGCCGATGTCGTGTTCGGTTCCCGCATGATGGGCGTTTCGGCCTATAAGCAAGGGATGCCGTGGTGGAAGTATCTGGCTAATCGGTTTCTGACCGGCGCGGAGAATCGCGCGTTCGGGCTGCATCTTTCAGAATATCACACCGGTTATCGGGCCTATCGGCGCGAAGTGTTAGAGAGTCTCGATTTCCGCGCGAATTCCGACAATTTCATCTTTGATCAAGACATTGTGGCGCAGATCGTAGAGGGTGGCTGGCACATCGCAGAGATTCCGGTGCCCGTCCGGTATTTCCCCGAAGCTTCATCGGCGGGCTTCTTAGCCAGTCTGCTCTACGGCCTGAGCATATTGGTGTTATTGGTGCGTTATCAGCTGCACCGGTTGGGCTGGTTGCGCAGCCAACAATTTGTGTCTTTCCGAGAACGATATCGAAAGGTGTAAGATGTCGCGTTGGAAATCAAATGTTTCGTATAGTCACTTGGGACTCTGGATCATCGGAGGTCTGGGAATAATATTGCGGCTGGAGTTAGCGCTGATTTCGCTTGGCTCAAGTGATATTTTTATTTGGCGTTATATTGCCGAAACAATCGACCAATTCGGCTTAGCCTATATGTATGATAATGTTCGCTTGTTTAACCACCCCCCTTTGATGGGCTATTTTGCCCAAGGGGCTTTGCACATCGCACAGGCGACGGGGTTTTCATTTGCGTTTATTTTTAAACTAAACGGGATGGTCGCCGACCTGCTCACGATGTGGATTCTCTGGAGAATATGGCGTACTTATGGCCAGCGCCAGGCGGCAATCGCGATCGCCGCTTTTAGTGTCAGTGTCTTGGCAATCTTAATTAGCGCCTACCACGGCAATACGGATAGTTTATGCGTGAGTTTGACTTTACTGGCTGCCTATTTTTATGAGCAAAAACGCCCTGCGGCAAGCGGCGTGGCATTGGCCGCGGCCATTAATGTTAAGGTCGTGCCAATTTTAGTGATCCCGATTTTTGTTATGAGCCACCATTCCAGGCGTGATTTAGTTAAATTTAGCATGGGGTTGCTGGCAGGGTTGCTGCCGATGATAGTGCTTTTCATCGGGCATAAAGAAGGGGTTATACTTAACATCCTCAATTACAATTCAATTCAAGATCGATGGGGAATCATGTCGTTTGTGCTTGAAGGGACACAAAACCCAGCGCTTAAGGAAGTGGTTACTGCGATTGGTGATTTTTACATTGTTAAAGGCCGCTATATTATTGTCGGATTAGTATCATTGACCAGTATTTGGCAATATTTTACGCCCAAAAGAACTTTGTATGAAGCCGTGGCGCTGTGTTTTGCCATATTTCTTATATTTACTCCCGGGTTTGGCATTCAATATCTGATTTACATCTGTCCGTTTATGTTTGCCATCAATTTACAGTGGGCCGTAGTTTATTCATGCCTTGCTGGAATCTTCGCGGGGGTAGTCTATTACAGTTTTTGGTCCGGAACTTTTCCATGGTATTCTCTATCGACTGCGCTTTTTCCGCCACCTGCATCGCTTATTGGAGTGCTCACTTGGGGTCTCTTAATTCAGTTCGCGTTTTGGAGTATTGCACGATTCAGACATCGGATTTCACCTTAGCCAGTATGCGATCGGTATGGTCTGTCTCGCGTAGCTCGTGACAAATAGATGAATGAGTCGCGTTATTCCTGGCGTAATGCCTACGTGCTGGTTTTTGCACTGGCCTTGCTTGTGCGCGTGATCGCCGCGCTGCCGCAAGATCAACCGAACTATATGGACGCGGCGTACTACACCGTGGGCGGCCAGCGCTTGGCGCAGGGTTTCGGCCTCAACGATCCGTATGTTTGGAATTACCTCGATCAACCCACCAATCTGCCGCATCCCAGCCACTTGTACTGGATGCCGCTGCCTTCGATCCTCGTAGTGGTGAGCCAATCGATCTTCGGAGTGAGCTATCGCGCGGCGCAAATTCCGTTTGTGCTGCTCGCGGCGCTGCTGCCCGTGCTGGCCTATCTCATCGCCTCGCGTATTTCTAGCGTCAGGCGACACGCGTGGATGGCGGCACTCTTGACGATGTTCAGCCCGTTTTATTTGCCGTACTGGGGCGTGCCGGAAAGTTTTGCGCCGTTTGCGGTGGCAGGCGCTTTAGCGCTGTACTGGGCCTGCGCTGAGGCGAAGTGGAAGTTGTTAGCCGCCGGAGCCTGCGTGGGTTTGGCGCATCTATCTCGCGCCGACGGCGCGTTGCTGTTGTTGCCGGTGCTGCTTATCCAGATTAGGTTGCGTGATGCTAACGGGCACAAGCGAGTATTCATCCCTCATCCTTCCGCCTTCATCCTTCTACTCGTCGGTTACGGACTTGTCATGCTCCCGTGGTTCTGGCGTAATCTCAATGTTATCGGCGCTCCGCTCTCGACGGCCGGATCGCAAACGATCTGGATGTGCAACTATGACGAACTATTCGCCTACGGCCAGCAGTTTGATCTCGCTCATCTACTAGGCTGTGGCAATGTCATCGCCACACGCTTGAATGGAGTGACTTCCGGCCTGGTGCACTGGCTGGCGGAAGCCGGCATGATCTTTCTTGCGCCGTTGATCGTGATCGGCTTATGGCGTGATCGCGGAGCGCGTTTATTTCAGGCGGCGGCAGGGTATGCCGTGCTGCTGTTCGCGGCGATGACGCTGGTCTTCACCTTGGCGGGCGATCGCGGTGGATTGTTTCATTCGACGGGCGCACTGCTGCCGTTCTTCTACGCGGCGGCGCCGCTGGGGTTGGATGCCGTCATCGATGGGATGGCGCGGCGACGTCGCACGTGGCAAGCCGTGACGGCCAAGCAGGTGTTTGGCGCGGCTTTCGTCGTCTATGCGATCGTGTTGAGTTTGTTCATTTATCGCGGGCGCGTCATTGGCCCGGACTGGAACGATCCGATCTGGAATCAAGCCGATCGGGTGTATGACTCGATCGGGCAGTGGTTGCGCGAGCAGTCGCGGCGCGATCGGGGAGAGACGGATCCGATCGTGATGGTGAATAATCCGCCGGGATTCTATTATCGCACGGGCTTCTCGTCGATTGTCGTGCCGTATGGTGACGTGAACGATCTGCTGAACGCCGCGCAGCAATTCGGTGCACGCTGGCTGATTCTCGATGCCAATCGCCCGGAGCAACTGGCCGCTTTGTATGCTCAAAGTGATACAGAACCACAGTTGAGACTGCGCCAGGTGATGGGCCCGGTTCAGCTATACGAAATCATACCGCCATGAATTTACGACGTTTACTGATTTGTGCACTCGTGTCGGCCAGTGTTGTCGCGCTGTATCAGCAGTTCTCAATTTGGCTTCGTAGTAACCGCTTCGCGTCAGTCGTGGTTGGCGGCCCAAAAGCGACTGAAGTCGCAACGACCGGCGTCAATTGTTTTCATATTGAGAATTGCTGGCGCTGTATGGCAGTCTGGCCGCGAATCGCCCGACGGGGCTGGCGGAGGCCTAACGCCAAGCCCGATTCGGCGGTCGTGTTGCGGCGTGAGGCCAGTTTTGGCGGCAATCTCCTGCCAAAGATCATGCCGTCTTGATGTCAGCTGCCCGTTGACTTTAGTTCTTGCTTCACTTATACTGGCACCATCGCGGGGGGAACTTGCAAACAGAAGGAGCAGGCGCGATGAAGACTAGCACAGCGAAATTGACACGTAGTATATGGGTTCGGGCGATCGTGATCGGGCTGGCGGTGTTATTGCTGCTGGGGCCGGCCTATTCACAGGCTAAACCGGGGGCTGGCGGCATGTTTGTGACGCCGGTCTATCCGACCGCGAATTTAGAAGTGACGGTGGCGAATCATCCGCCGGTGGCGATGCCGTATTTTGAATGGCAGCCCGTGGCAGGCGCCACGGCTTATCGGCTGCAAATTTCAGATCAGATCGGCTTTAACAATATTCAACGCGATGTTACGATTGCGTATACCAAGTATCTGGCGCCTGACCTGAACTGGATACGGGATACCACCTGGTACTGGCGGGTGAAGGTCCAAAGTTCGCCGGACGGTGAAGGCGATTGGCCGTTGTCTCCGTGGACGTTCTCACGCAATTGGGCCAAGGACAATGCGCCCACGCTGCTCAAGCCGGACGCCGGCGCGACGATTGAGTTTTTTGAAGATCCGATTTTCTCGTGGACGCCGGTCATTGGCGCGGCGCAATACGTTCTGAAAATCGACAACGATTCCGATTGTCAGTCGCCGTTGTACACTTACACGACGCCCTATACGCATTACACCCCCAATGGGCGCTTACCCAACGCCAATTATTATTGGTGTGTGACGCCGCAGGACCCGGCCGGTCGTGACGGGCAGATGAGCGTGGCGCGGCAGTTGTTCGTCAATTACGCCCAAACCACCACGCTGCTGGAACCGGCCAATAATTCATTTCCGGTGTATACGCCGCAGTTTAAGTGGACGGCGGTTAAGGGCGCGTATGCCTATCTGTTGTATTACGGCACCGATCCGACTTTTCAGACGAATGTCAGTACGGCGAACGTGAATCAAACGACGTACACGCCGCCGAATTCCCTGCCTAACGACAAAGATTATTATTGGAAAGTCCAAGTAGTTTTTGGCAATGGATTCGTGGGTCAGGACAGTGCGGTGTGGAAGTTCCAAAAGAAGTGGTACCATCAACCGATTATATTGTCACCCCGTAACAACGAAGTCGTCAACGTGCAGTCGTTTACGTGGACGCCGGTGCGTGAAGCAGCCTATTACGTCATTGAAGGCAGCACCGATCCCGGCTTCGGCTCGCTTAAATGGTCGGCGACTACGCCTAATACCTGGTATTGGCGCAATGAATTTCCGAGCGATGAGTGGAACATCACACTATATTTGCGGGTTCGGCCCTACGATGGTAATGGGAATCCCGGCAAAGACAGTAATTCGATCAGCTATCGTCCGCGCTATGACAAGGCGTTGGTGGAGGCGCTCTATCCGCGCTATTACTATCTGCCACCGTCGATCGCGAGCGGCAATTATTCCCCGCCCTACAACATTCCAAACTCGTACGACTATACCTTGGATGTACCGACATTGTACTGGTCGCGCACCTATGTGCCGGGGGCAAAGCCTGATTCGCCGGCCACCTTGCCGGAACATGTCGAGGCAGATTATTACAAAGTGGAAGTCAGTCGAGACGTAAACTTCCTTACGCCCGATGATTGGACGTACACGACGCAGAATCTTAGCGCCACGCCCGATGAAAGTGCGCCTTTCACGCCGACGGCGGCGATCACCTATTACTGGCGCGTGACGCCATATCTGGCTTCGGGGGCAGTGCTGACTAATGCGGCCACGAATCAACCGTGGGCGGTGCATTTCGATACGTCGCGGTTGCGCGCGCCGACGGCCACCAGCGCACCAGTGCTGCTTGCTCCACCCTTCAACGAAAAGACGATGGACACACTGCCGTCGTTTGAGTGGTTGCCCCTGCAGGGTGCAGTCCGCTACGAGTTCGCCATCAGCTCAAACAGTAACTTCACGTCGACAGACTATGTTACGCGCACCAACTATACTCATCACACCCCGAATGTCCGTTTGCCCAAAGGTACGTACTTCTGGCGTGTGCGCGGTCTTGATGCCTCGGGTAATCCGGTTGGGGAGTGGAGTACGGCGCGCCGCTTTATCGCCACGTATCAGACCCGCTGGGTGGCGTCGTGGCCGCTGTGTACGCTGGCCGCCGTTCCCGATACGCCGAATACGTTGATTGCAACCAGCCCGGTGGTAACTGGCACACCGACCGATCTAACGACACTGTATGTCGCGCAGGACAGAGATTACTGGTATGTGGGCTTTAACATTAGCCCGGCCGCCACAGGCACGATTGTGTATGGCTTGTATCTGGATGGCAATCAGACCGACCCGCCGCCCAGCGGTAACGTTGACGTTAGCGGCGCGTCGGTGGCGCCACCCGATCGGCCGGCGATCACCATGGTGGATTATTACCGGCCGGAGTATGCGGTTTATGTCGTCTACTCCAACACGCAGTTTATTACGGCGACGGCTAAATCGGTCGCGTTGTATCGCTGGGATGCCACTGCCGGTTCATGGGATCCAGAGATCAAAGATTTGCTTGATCCTTTGCAAGTCGGCGGCGGCTTTACATTCAGTCCTACCATCCGCTACGCGGAGTTCAAGTTGCCCAAGACCGCCATCGGCGATACGGGCTACACTCCATTTGTGCTATCGCCGGCGTTGTTTAGCGCTACGTCGAACTCGGCCTCGGTGGCGGCAGATACACTTCCTGACAACGGCCAGAATGTTTCAGTCTTCAACGAAGTAAAGTCCATTAGCGATCGACTGATGTTGTCACTGCCGTCGGATAATTCAGGTGGTAACGGTGCGGTTGTAAAGTCTATGCCGTTCATCTATGCTGAAGCGGGGAACCTTGATTGGCTGCGTGGCACGAAATTGCAAATTGCGCGCGATCCAGTCTTTAACACTATCGCGCTCGAGCAGACTTTCACCTGCGAAGGCTGTAATAACTACGTAGACATTTTTCAGCATGTCTATACTCCGAACCGAATTATTGAGGACAATACACTGTATTGGCGCTACATTGTGCGGCATTTTTCGACGGCGACCGCTGTTGTGCCCCTGTGTCCCGGCGGTGAATTTTACAGCCCGCCCACTGAGGCGCATGTCTTCGACAAATACGGTCCCACTCCTGACAAATTGCGTACCGAAGGCAACTACTCTACGCCCACTTTCCGCTGGGATGATGTAGAAGGCGCGGCGGTCTATCGCTTGCAATGGTCTCAGAATCCAGATTTCTCGGGTTCGGTGAGTGACCGCAGCACCAACCATGATGGCTTTACGCCCGATAGTCCGTTGGCGCCTGGGAAGTATTATTGGCGAGTGCGCTATGAAAATGGTTACAACAGCGACTGGTCAATATCGACGACGCTGATGATCACCCTGCCACAGGTGACGGTGACTCAACCGGCGACCGGGGCCATCGTTAGCCTCCCGCCCACTTTCCAGTGGTCGCCGGTGCTCACTGCAAGTTGGGGCTCACCTAACGTCCATCTGCAGGTAGCCACCTCCCCCACGGGTTTCGGCAGTCCGTTTGAAGATATGTTCGTCGATACGATCAACTGGACGACCAATCGCACGTATCCTGACGGCACCTACTACTGGCGTGCGGCGGTGCGTGACGCTAGCAATAACGATGGCCCCTATACTGAGATCTACACGTTTACCAAACAGTACCTGGCGCCAACGCTCGTCGCGCCGTTGTCTGGCGCACGCACCGGCGACGACTACCCTGAATTTGAGTGGAAAGCCGTCACGGAGGCCGCTGCCTATCGATTGATGGTGGCGACCAACCCGCAATTCTCCAATCCGGTGATTGACGCCAGCACTAACAATATTCACTTTATCCCAACCACCAAACTCAACACCGGCAGCTACTACTGGCGCGTCGCGATGATCGACAAAGACGGGCGGCAAGGCCCGTTTAACGATGCCACATTGATTGTCGATCCATACCCTCATCGAGTGTACATACCGCTGGTGCGAAAGTAAGACTGCGCTTGTGTTCGCAAGGTGGACAGAGTGGCTGCTCCGGCGGTCACTCTGTCTTGCTTATCAGGCGGCAGAGGTTACTACTCAGCCGTCATGCCCGAATGCTTTCGCCAAGCGCGCCCCCGCGCATTGCGCGGACAGGGCGTATCGGGCATCCAGATGACCATCGGCGAATTGTGCTGGCCATGCGCTGGATTCCCGCCTAAAACGTGCGGGAATGACATCGCCACGAAGGCTGAGCAGTTACCGGCAGAGATGAAATGATTGAGGCGGCTTGTCATGCCCATGCCTAAATTAGCTTACCGGCTCGCCTTGGGCGTATTGCCACTCATGGTCGTCGGTCTTTACCTTAGCCGCGGTTCCACGGGCTTTCCGCTCGACGATGCGTGGATTCATCAAACGTATGCGCGCAACTGGGCGGAGACCGGGCAGCTGGCTTACGTGGTCGGCTTGCCCAGCGCCGGATCGACTGCGCCGTTGTGGACGTTGTTGTTGAGCATTGCCTATCGGTTGCAGATCGATCCGTATTTGTGGACGATGCTGCTGGGCGTGGTCACGTTGGCGATCAGTGCGTGGTTGCTGTCACGCCTGGCCGATCGGCTGTTGCACGCTTCGCGCCGATCGGTGGTGAGCTGGCTCGTCGGGCTGGCGTGTGTGCTGGAGTGGCATCTGATCTGGGCCGCCGCCTCGGGCATGGAAACGCTGCTGTTCATCGTGTTGGCGCTGGCCCTGATCGATCGTTTATGGGCTGATTCGTCTGGGTGGATTATCGGCGTGCTGGGCGGCCTGCTGGTTCTAACCCGTCCCGAAGGCCTGTTGTTGATCGCGCTGGCGTTAGGGGTGATGCTCGCTTCGCGCCGATCGGGCCGCGCGGGATTGATCGAGGTGGTGAAGGCCGGCGGGGCGTTTCTCATCGTGCTGGCTCCCGGCGCATACTTCAATCTGCAAGCCAGCGGATCGATCTTCCCCAATACATTTTACGCCAAGCAAAGCGAATATGCCGAATTGATGAGCACGCTGCCGATCTGGTTGAACTCGATCGGTAACATGTTGATCGCGCCGCTGGCCGGTGGACTGTTGCTGTTGATTCCGGGTTTGTTGTGGTGGATGATCGATAAACGGCGTGATTGGCGAAAGCGGGAGCGCTGGATCGGGTGGTTGCCGCTGGTGTGGATGTTCGCGCACGTGGCGGTGTATGCGCTCCGCCTGCCGGTATCTTATCAACATGGCCGTTATCTGTTGCCGATCATTCCGATCGTGTTGTTGTATGGTATCGTCGGAACGGTGTTGTTGCTCGATGGGGTGAAGGCGCGCAGTACCAAGCCGGCGGCGCGTCTGTTGCGACGCGTGTACGCGCTAACCATCGCGGTGGTGTTTGTGGTGTATGTACCCATCGGGGCGTTGGCCTTTGCGACCGATGTGGCGATCATCAACGGCGAGATGGTGGTGGTGGCCAAGTGGCTCGCTGCGAACACTCCGCCGGGCGCGACCATCGCTGCACATGACATCGGCGCGATCGGTTACTTCACACGCCGCCCCATCCTCGATCTGGCGGGCTTGATTTCGCCTGAAGTGATTCCCTTCATTCGGGATGAGGCGCAGTTGGGTCAATGGATGCAGGCCAAAGGCGCATACTACTTTGTCACGTTCCCCCGTTGGTATCCACAGCTGGCGACCCGCTGGCCGCCGGTCTTTGCGGGCAACTCGCCGTTCAGCCCGGAACATATGACCGTCTACGCGCTTGAACCTCAGCCGTAGTCTTCCCTCTTGCCTCCTGCATCTTGCTTCTTGCCTCCTGCCTCCTGCCTCTCGCTTCAGTCTTGCGGTATAATCGTCCTGTCGTCTACACCCGTGGTTCTCAGGCTCCTGGAGGCTATGATGCCCATGTTCGAATTTCACGTTTCACGCCGTGCCCGCGACTATTATGGTTTTGACGAAGCGCTATTCTCTTTCAACGGCAATGTGATTTTTGCCAACTTCTACGCGGCGCGTGTTTTTGCCCAGCGGATCAATGAAAAACGTCCGCCCGATCAGACCGTGAAGGCCGGGCAGATCAATGCGCTGGGTTTGATCGACGAACTGCAACACTATGCGTTGAAGCAGTATCGCGAGTCGAAGAATCCGCGTGTCATGCAAGAAGCGTTCGACTACCTCACAGCGCAGATCGGGCCGGAGGAAGTGGAGAAAACGCTGCGCCGTTTCGTGCAAGAGTTTCCGCCGGTGGCGGTCTACCGCGGTGAGATTGCGGTGGAGGAATACTTGCGCGGCGAAACCGGCGGCACGCCGCATCATCAGATCGAATTGGAAGAGATGTTGATGTTGTGGCTCGCCAATCAGAACCCGGCCTTTGAGCCGTACCGTGAATTGTTCGACGATACGCCGCTGCGGCAAGACACGGCTTATCCGCTGGTCATGACAGGCATGCGCGACTTCTTTGCGACGCAGCCCACCTTCGGCCTGGACAACCAGAACCTGATCGATTTTCTGCGGTTGCCGTTGTTGGCCGCGCCTGACTCGCTGCTGGCGCAGTTGGAATTCATGCGCGGGCGCTGGGGCATCACATTGGGGCAGTATCTCTATCGGCTGTTGGGCGGCCTCGACTTCATTCGCGAAGAAGAGAAGGCCATCTTCACCGGCCCCGGCCCGACGCTGATTCCGGTGTTTGGCGAAGAAGGGCAGCGCGCGTCCCTGGCCTTGTTCGGCCCGGCAGGCAGTAGTTACGATCTCGAACCGGAGCTAGAACGCTTCAGTACCGATCTCGATTGGATGCCGCGGCTGGTCTTGATCGCCAAGAACGCCTACGTGTGGCTCGATCAACTCTCCAAGAAATATCAGCGCGCCATCACGCGGCTCGATCAGATCCCCGATGCGGAACTCGATCAACTGCGGCGCAGCGGCTTTACGGGCCTGTGGCTGATCGGGTTGTGGGAGCGCAGCCGCGCTTCACAAAACATCAAACGCATGATGGGCAATCCCGAAGCGGTCGCCTCGGCTTATTCGTTGATGGACTATCGCATCGCCGACGATCTGGGCGGCGACGCGGCGCTGGTCACGCTGAAGGAACGGGCGCGCAAGCGCGGTATCCGGCTGGCGAGCGACATGGTGCCCAACCACATGGGGGTCGATTCCAACTGGGTGATCGAACATCCCGATTGGTTTGTCGCGCTCGATTATCCGCCATTCCCGTCGTACACCTTCAACGGACCGGATTGGTCGTGGGATGGGCGCGTCGGAATCTACCTGGAAGATCACTACTTCAATCACAGCGACGCGGCCGTGGTCTTCAAACGCGTCGATAAGTGGACGGGCAGCACCAAGTACATCTATCACGGCAACGATGGCACCAGTTTTCCGTGGAACGATACCGCGCAGTTGGACTATCTCAAAGCCGAAGTGCGCGAGGCGGTGATTCAAACTATTCTGCATGTGGCGCGCAACTTCCCCGTCATCCGCTTCGATGCGGCCATGACGCTGGCGAAGAAGCACTATCAACGCCTGTGGTTCCCTGAACCGGGCACGGGCGGCGCGATTCCCACGCGCGCGGAATATGGTTTGACCAGAGACCAATTTGATGCGGTGTTCCCGGAAGAATTCTGGCGCGAGGTGGTCGATCGGGTGGCGGCTGAGGCCCCCGACACGCTGCTCCTCGCCGAAGCGTTCTGGATGATGGAAGGCTACTTCGTACGCACGCTGGGCATGCATCGCGTATATAACAGCGCCTTCATGAACATTCTGCGCGACGAGGACAATGGCAAATATCGCAGCGTGATGAAGAACACCCTGGAGTTCGACCCCGAGGTGTTGAAGCGCTACGTGAACTTCATGAACAACCCGGATGAGAAGACGGCGGTGGAACAGTTTGGCAAAGGCGACAAATACTTTGGCATTTGCCTGATGATGTCCACACTGCCCGGCCTGCCGATGTTCGGCCACGGCCAACTGGAAGGGTTTTCGGAAAAGTACGGCATGGAGTACCGCCGCGCCTACTACAACGAGACCCCCGATCAATGGCTGATCGATCGGCACGCGCGTGAAATCTCGCCGCTGCTGCACAAGCGCTACGTCTTTGCCGGGGTGGATAACTTCTTGCTGTACGACGTCTACACCCCTGAAAGCCGCGTGGACGAGAATGTTTTTGCGTATTCCAATTCGTATGAAACTGAAAAAGCGCTGGTGGTCTATCACAACAAGTTCGCCGACACACGCGGCTGGATTCGCCTGTCCGCGGCGTATGCGGTGAAGACGCGCGATGCGTCGCGCGGCAATGGCGACGAAAAGGTGTTAGTGCAGCGTGAATTGAAGGACGGTCTGGGCCTGCGTGACGCTGACGACGTGTACTATATCTTCCGTGATCAGATCACGGGGCTGGAATACATTCGCAATGGGCGCGAGTTGTGCCAGCACGGTTTCTACATCGAACTGGGCGCGTACAAATACCATGTCTTCATGGATTGGCGCGAAGTGATCGACGACGAGCAGCACCACTACGCTCAGATCGCCGCGTACCTGCAAGGCGGCGGTGTACCCAGCATGGACGAGGCCGTGCGCGAACTCCATTTGCGATCCGTCCATGGTCCGTTCAAAGAACTGGTCAATGCGGGCATGTTCAAGTGGTTCACCACCGAGCGCGTGCGTGACGCGGCAGCGACGTTGAATCCAGCCGTGGGTGATGAAGTCGAGGAGAAAGCCACCCGGCTCTTCAAGGCGATCAAAGAATTGATCGGCGGCACGGGCGGTGAGGTCGAGCTGGCCCGATCGGTGCGCGCCGATCTCGACGCGGTCAGGCAGCTGGCGGTGTTCCCCGAGCGATTCCCGGCGCCGACTGCGCGCAAATATCAAGCGGCGGTGAAGACGTTGTTGGCGAATCTGGCTGGGTTGCCTGAAGACATTCCGGCAGCGAAGAGCAAAGCTCGCCAGGCTCCGATCGTGCGAACGCTGCCCGCCGATGACAAAATCGTGTGGGGCACGCTTTACGGCTGGACGTTCGTGCGCTCGTTGGGCAAGCTGCTCGACGAAGCCGACTTTGCCACGGTCAGTCGCACGTGGATCGACGAATGGCTGTTGGGGCGCATCATCGCCACGGCGCTGCGCGAATTCGGTGTGGAAGAAGGCGCGACTTTGCGCGCGGTCACTGTCATCAAAGTGCTGACGACTCAGCAAGCCTGGTTCGACGTTGAGGCGAAGGCCGCTCAGCGCCCCGCGCAGGTGCTGGGGGCGCTGCTGGCCGATGAAGATGCGCGGCGCTTCTTGAACGTCAATCTCTACAACGGGATCGAATGGTACAACAAGGAATCGTTCGAGGAACTGTTGGCGTGGTTGATGCTGGCGGAAGCAGTCGTGACCTCGGTCGAAGGCGTTGAGGTGCCCAAGACGTTTAGCGCGGCCAACGATGTGATCGTTGCCTTGCAAGCGGCTGAAGCAAGTTCAGAATATCAAGTGGAGAAGCTGAAGGAAGCAGCCCAGCCTGCTCCTCGCGCAAAGGCCCGCCCGGTTGAGGATGGGGTATAACGATCTAGAGCGCTTTCCGGTTTGGTTTACGACTTTGCTCCCGCTGGATGGTTACATCCAGCGCCCCCAACAGCGAATGTAACCATCCGCTTGGAGCAGACAACGTCGTAAATCAACTTGGAAATTGCTCTAGGGAAACGGAGGTGGATCATGAGCGCTGTCTTAGCGCCGGCGGAAGATAGATTGATTACGGGAGAAGAACTATCCCGCATGGCTGGTGTTGAACGAAGCGAGATTGTAAACGGAAGGTTAGTACAGATGTCGCCTACTGGTAACGAACATGGCGCGATCGAGCTCAATATTGGAGCGCAGCTGCTGGCCTATGCTGAGACGCATCAATTTGGAAAAGTGCGCTCGGGTGAAGTGGGCATCTACATTCGCCGCAACCCAGACACCATCCGTGCGGCGGACGTTTTGTATATTTCCAACGAGCGCTATGCCGGCAAACGTTCGGCCAGTTATCTGGATGTCGCACCTGATCTGGTGGTAGAAGTACTGTCGCCCGGCGATAGCTGGTCGGAGGTCATGCAGAAACTACGCGACTATTTCAGCATTGGCGTGCGGCTGATCTGGGTAGCCGATCCCGATGCCTTGACGGTCTATGCTTATCGCTCGCTGACGGATGTGCGTGAATTTGCAGAGCAGGATGATCTCCCTGGCGATGAGGTGCTGCCGGGTTTCAGCGTGAAAGTCGCGGAGCTGTTTGAAATCTGATCGAAGACTGGCGATCAAACACGAACCACCTCGCGCGAAGAGGCTCGTGTTTGTTTCTGCGTTTTGGAATGGAGGCTTTAGCCGGGTTCGCAGGGCAATTCTGATCCGGCTAAAGCCTCGATTCCTGCCTGGCCCGTTTCATTTGGCCTGCGGTGTCAGTAAAAAGACGCCAATCTACTGGAAGAT
>Ga0182021_10003489_pt1 | contig 18465 bp, 16 predicted proteins | sample 612E3MmetaG_FD_120493 | JGI IMG/M metagenome (GOLD analysis project Ga0182021, IMG submission 120493) | Permafrost microbial communities from Stordalen Mire, Sweden - 612E3M metaG (Illumina Assembly) | ecosystem: Environmental > Terrestrial > Soil > Wetlands > Permafrost | place: Sweden... | reverse complement strand
GGCGTCGTCGGTGGCCGCCTCGCGCGAGCCAAGCAACTCGTGGAAGAAAACCCCGGCCAGGCCTGCGCCGGCCAGTGCGGGCACGGCGAGCAGAGCATTGCCCACGTCGCCCACTGCCGCGGTTCCCGCCGCAGCCGCAGCCAGGGCCGCGCGCCGGGCAGCGTCGCAGCGTTGCTCCGCCGAAAAAGCGGCCACCTCGCGCCCCACCTGCATTGCCCAAGATGGAAGACCCTCGCCGCCGCGCAAGCGGCCGGCGAGCACCGACAGTTCAAGGTGGGTGTGGGCGTTCACCAGTCCCGGCAACAGCGCACCCTGCGCGCGCTCCTCGGGCAGCGAGGCAAACGTTCGTTTGATCTCGGCGCGTGGCCCGACGGCGACAATGGTTCCCGCGCCGTCCACGACCACCGCTGCTTCGGCGATAGCGGGCCTCGCGATGGGCAAGACCCAGGGCGCACCAATGAGCCGGGCGGGGTTCGAAAGAGGCACAATGAGATGCCTAGCACAGGGACGCGACGCTGGTTGGACTTCTACGCCTCTGCGCGCCATCGAAAATTCTTAGGCTACCTACGGATTTTCAAACCTGTGGCCCGCCCGTCCGAGCCGCGGTGGTATCGCAGCTTGCGAGCGCACTACGACCCTTTTCGGGGATGTTGCTATTGACGGCGCGAAGCTCGTGCCCGCAAACTCCGCCGCATTGCGGTTGCACCTGCCACGCGAATTGCCCACAGGGTGGAAGCCCTGCGGGCGGAGCGTGGGGCAAAGCTGATGGCTTGAGGAATGGCCGCCCCGAGCCTTGAAACCATCTAGTATCAGTGTGATACTATTCGCCAGTGCCGCGGAAACTCCGGGAGCTGATCGCTGACCTCAAGCGGGCCGGTTTTGTTCAGGAGCCAGCCCGTGGGAGCCATCGCAAGTTCAGGCATCCAAAGGGTGTCACCGCAGTCCTTTCCGGGCACAGCGAGGGGACGGACGCGCTCGCCTATCAGGAACGCCACGTCCGCCAGGTCATTGAGGAGAGTCAAAAATGAATGCAAAACGCGAACGCAAGGCGAAGATCGGCCGCCTGTCGGCGTGCTATCCGCGCGTCATCGAATGGAGCGAGGAAGATCACTGCTATGTGGGCAGCGCTCCCCCATTGGTCGGCCAGTGCTGCCACGGTGCCACCGAGACCAAGGTGGCGGCTCAGTTGGCGATCATTGTGGAAGACCTGGTGCAGGACGTGATCGACGGGAAGATGCCCGAGCCGGAGAGCCAGGCGGGCAAGAGCTACAGCGGAAAATTCGTCGTGAGGATCCCGCCGGCCGTGCACAAGAAACTGGCGCTGAAGGCGATGGCCCGTGGGGAAAGCCTGAACCAGTTCGTGGCCGAAGCCCTGGCGCGCGCGTAGTGCCGCCTATCTACCGAACGATCCTGGTTCACCGCTCATGAATAAACATCGGCAGGAGGTCGTCGAAGTCTCGATGATTCTTTCACGACGCCCGGCGCTGCGGGAGCAGTTGACCCGATACCCACGCAGGAATGAAAATAGTCCCCCTTTGACAAGGAGAGCACCATGAACTGCCATCTGAAATCCCTGGCCCTGATCGTCCTCGGTGGGCTCGTCGGAACCCCTGTTCTCGCCCAACCGACTGGCTCGCAAGAAGTGCGAAAAGGAGAACGCGTCGAGCACCGTGGCGAGCGGCAGGAAAGAGTGGGCGCACGGCAGGAACGTCGCGGGGCGCGGCAAGAGAACAGAGGCGAGCGAGAGGAACGCCAGGGCGAGGCCAAGGAACGTCGGGGTGCCGAACTTGTGAAGGAGGGCAAGGTCAAGGAAGGTGAAGTCCTGGAAAAGAAGGGTGCCCAGGAGGAGCGCCAGGGTGCGCGCGACGAGCATCAGGGTGAAGCCAAGGAGCGGCGTGGAGCGCGCAACGAACGCAAGGGAGAAGCCAAGGAGCACCGGGGCGACCGCCTGGAGCGCCAGGGCGTGCGGAGGGAAAAGGCTGGCAAGTAAGGCCTGAGGCGATCCCTGTCGTGTCGGCTGCCCGACAGGAGGCTCAACCCCGAGTCGATCACCTTGACTGCAGCACGAATCCGACGAGAAATGCCAGGCTGACGGCGACCATCAGGCCGTGTACCTGGCGGGCCTTGCCGCGCAGGAGCTTGATGAGCGTGTGGCTGATGAAGCCCAGCCCGATTCCGTTGCTGATGCTGTAGGTGAGCGGGATGCACACAAAGGTGAGAAAGGCGGGGAAGGATTCTTCCCAGTCGTCCCATTCGATGTTGCGGATGGCGTTCATCATCAGGAACCCGACGAAGATGAGCGCGCCCGCGGTGATGGGATAGACAAAGGCGTCGCCCATTCCCGCCGGAGGCAGCACGTCGGCCGGCGCGCGAAAGCCGGCACCCACCAACTGCGAGTAGTGCGCGGCATTCGGCACGCGATAGCCGCCGCCCACCATGGCGATGATGGGCGAGAAGAACGCGGCCACGGCAAAGAGCAGCCCGGTCACGATGACGGTCAGGCCGGTGCGCCCGCCCTCGGCCACGCCGGCCGCTGATTCCACGTAGGTGGTGATGGAACTGGCGCCGAACAGGCCGCCCACCGCGGCCGCGCTGGCGTCTACCAGCAGGATGCGCTTCAACCCGGGCACGCGGCCCTGGGCGTCGACGAACCCGGCCTGTTCGCCCACCGCCACCACCGTGCCCATGGTGTCGAAGAAATCCGACAGCAGCAAAGCAAAGACTGCCGTCAGCAGCACCGGCGAGAGCATCTTCGCGATGGCCGGGGTGCCGTCCACGGTTGCGAAGGGCGCCCAGAAGGTCGAGAAGTCCATGGGTGCCAACACAGCAGTGGGCCAGCGTGCGACACCCAGGAGCAGCGCTGCCAGGGTAGCCGCCAGCAAGCCCCAGAAGATGTCGCCCTTCACGCGCAAGCAGCGAAAGGCCAGGATGGCGGCCAGGCCAATGAGCGTGACCCACACGTAAGGCTGCGAGAGATCGCCGAGAGCCACCAGGGTCACGGGCGCGGGCCGGATCACGCCGCCCTGGTTCAGACCGATGAAGGTGATGAACAGGCCGATGCCCCCGCCGATGGCGCGCTTGAGGCTCATGGGGATGGCGTTCATCACCGATTCGCGCAGCCCGCTGAGTACCAGGACGACGAAGGCCAGCCCTTCCAGCAGCACCGCGGCCATGCCCACCTGCCAGGGCACGTGCGCCTGCTGCGCGCCGATGATCGAGAACGACACCACGGCGTTGAGGCCCATGCCTGAGGCGAGAGCCAGCGGCCGGTTGCTGACCAGGCCCATGGTGATGCACATGACAGCGGCGCCCAGAGCAGTGGCCGTGGCGGCGCCGGCAAAGGGGACGCCGGCAGCGGCCAGGATGCCGGGGTTGACGAACACGATGTACGCCATGGTCAGGAAGGTGGTGGCGCCAGCCAGGGTTTCGGTGCGCAGGCTGGTGCCACGCTCGCCTAGCTTGAAGAATCGATCGAGCATAGCGCCGAAGTGTACACCGGTCTGCCCCGCGCCGTTTCGGCCAGCCGATGGCTCTGCTGTGACCTCGATCACTCACTGTTGTGGAGCGCGCCCCGCACAGGCTTCCATTGACCCAAGGTTCGGTCTAGACTTCGTCCATGCAGACCGGTCGCGGGGCATGGATGCTGGCGCTCTGCTTGCTGTGCGCCTGTGGCAGCCGCTCCGGACTCGGGACACGGCAGGACGGTGCGGCGCCTCGACTTGTGGACAGTTCGATTGCCGGCATGGCGCCGGATGGATCCTTTGTCTTGCCTGACGCCGCTCCCGCGCTGCCCGATGGCTCGCGCGACGTCTCTCGCTCGCTGCCGGATGCTGCCGTGTTGGCTGATCTGTCTCCCGTGTTGCCGGATGCCCCTGTGCGGGGTGACGTTTCTCCCGTGCTGCCCGATGCGCCCGTGGTGGGTGACGTCTCTCCCCGGTTGCCGGACGCCTCCGTGCCACGCGACGGTTCTCCTGCGTTGCCGGATGTCTCGCGCGACATCCCATCCACGTTGTCCGATGTCTTGCGTGATGCCTCTCCCTCGGAGCCCGATGTCTCGCGTGACGTGTCTCCTGTGTTGCCCGATGCTTCGACCGAGGAACAGTCGCCTTCGCCAGATGGCTCGCCCAGTGCTTTCTGCAGTGGAGCGACCAGCCACATGGTGGTCAATGATATCGAGTCCTATCCGGTGGTCAGCGGAAGAGCGATCCCCCTCGACTGCTGCGAGGGCGGCGCGTTCCAGGTCACCACCGATACATTCGCATGGACGATCGCAGTCACGTGGCGCAACACGGATTTTGTGCTCCCTGCCACGCTCGATCTGGCCAACCTACCTCGGACATGGGGCGTGCAGGTGTTCGTTGGTTGTCCCACGTCCGCGCCCTGCGCCTCACCACCGGATAGCTACACCAGCGGACTGAGCGGAACTCTGCAAGTGTCAGGCAAAATCGATGGCTACGACATGAGCCTGTGTCTCTCGGTGGCCGAATCCCCGAGCAGCCCGCACCCGGTGGTTCACACTCTCGATCTCTACGCGCCCAACGTGCACGCGGGCTATTGATTAGGCGGCTCCCTGGCGGCCGGCTCGTTTCGTCGAGTCTAGCCGCCGTCCAACTTGGCCTGAACCACGAATTGTGAAATGGGGAGATTGAGCGCCTGGACCCCCAGCGCCACCAGTCGCGCCATCTCATAGGCACCATGTGCCTGAAAGTGCAGAACGTTGGGTTGGCCTCCTGAAACCAAGACTATCGTCGTCTGCACGGCCGTAATTCCGATCTGCGTGTAGTAAGCGAGTGCCATGGTTTGCAGGTCAATGAGAGGGGTGTTGCTTGACGCGGCGACGGCCGCGTCGGCCTGGCAATAGGCCACATAGTCATTGTTGAAGACACCATTTTGATAGTCCAGACGGGGTGTGGGCGTGATGATGACCGGTATGGCGTTCTTGCCGCGGGCGCCGTCAATGTACTGCTGCAAGTAGGTTCTGTACGTGGTCGCGGGATTGGTATAGCGAGTCGTATCGCTCGTGTATCGATCGTTGATTCCCCATGCGGCAAAGAGGTAATCACCGGGCTTTATTGCGGCCAAGATCGCAGTCAGGTGTCCTTCGTCAATGAACGACTTCGAGCTTCTGCCGCCAATGGCATCGTCCACGACGACCACATCGCTGGTGAAGAAATTCTGCAGCTCCTGCCCCCATCCCTCCTGGTTGTCGGGGTTGGAAGCGTAGTACGAGACAGTTGAATCTGACGCCAGATAGATGGTGGGTTTCCCCGACGACACGGGGTAGGTGCCGGTGGCTGGGGTGACGACCGCACCGCCCGCGGCTGAGCCGCCTGCGCCGCCCGTCGCGCCCCTTCCGCCCGCGCCTGTTCCGCCGGAGCCACCGGTCGAACTCCTGCCACCCGAGCCGGAGCCGCCTGTGCCGCCGGTAGCGGTCGAGCCGCCCATGGCGGTCGAGCCGCCCCTGCCGGTTGCACCACCCGTGGCGGTCGAGCCGCCCCTGCCGGTTGCACCACCCGTGGCGGACGAGCCACCCCTGCCCGTTGCACCACCTGTGGCCGTCGAGCCGCCTGTGGTGGACGAGCCGCCTGTGGTGGACGAGCCGCCTGTGGTGGACGAGCCGCCCGCAGCCGTCGAGCCGCTTGTGCCGGACGAGCCGCCCGTGGCGGTCGAGCCACCCCTGCCCGTCGAGCCGCCCGCGGCGGACGAGCCGCCGGCAGCCGTCGAGCCGCCGGTAGGCGTCGCACCGCCAGTGGTCGATCCGCCCTGGAAAACCGAGCTGGTCTGCGACTGCCCACCAGACGCAGGTGTACCGCCGCTGGTCAGAACTCCCCCGGTGCTTGTCGGACTGCTCGTAGTGCCGCCAGCGCTCACGCTGCTGGAGGTCGGGACCGTACCGCCTGTACTTCCCCCAGAACCAGCACCAGGAGGGGAGCTGTCGGAGCTGCAGGCCAGCAGTGAACAGGTAGCGAGAGCGAGAACGCCAACGAAGACTCGGCCGAGACAGGTTTTCATCTTTGGGAAACTCCTAGGCAGTGCATCGTCGTGACCATTGGGGTGGGAGGCGGCTGCATCTTGACGTGAAGAATCGTCAGGGAATGACCCCTTTTGGGGGTTTCACTGCCCCTAAAAGGTGCCGCTCTAAGAAATAGCGGCTCACGAAATTGAATATTGCGCCGCAGTGGACGCCGCCCTAGCGGCGAGGGGAGCCTTTGTCAGACCAACTGCGCGGGCGGCAGCAGTTCGTAGCGCATGTTGCGACGGCGCGGCACGAAGCCCGCGTTGCGCACGCAGCGCTCGATGTTGGCGGCGGAAATCTTGAAGACCGTGCCTGCTGTCGCGACCACGTTCTCCTCGATCATGGCCGAGCCGAAGTCATTGCCGCCGAAGCGCAGGGCAACCTGACCCACTGCCGGTCCCATGGTGACCCAGGAGACCTGCAGGTTGGGGAAGTTGTCGAGGTAGAGTCGCGCCAGAGCCAGCACGCGCAGGTAGCGGAGACTGCCGGTGTCGTCGTGCAGCGGCAGGCGCGTTCCTTCGGACTGGAAGCTCCAGCAGATGAAGGCCGTGAAGCCCGCGGTCTGATCCTGTAGGCGGCGCAGGCGGTCGAGGTGTCCGACCAGTTGGCGCGGCGTCTCGCCGAAGCCAAACACCATGGTAGCGCTGGTGCGCAGACCCAGGCCGTGCGCCTCGCGCATGACATCGATCCAGGTGTCGGCAGAACACTTCCTGGGCGAGATGCGACGGCGGATTTCATCGTCCAGGATCTCGGCCGCGCCGCCCGGCACGGAGTCCAGACCCGCGGCGATGAGGCGCTCGAGCACGGTCCGCATCGGCAGACTCTCGCGCTCGGAAAGATAGCGAATCTCCTCGGGCGAAAGGCCGTGAATGGCCAGGGGAAAGTTGGCTTTCATGAAGCGGAAGAGAGCTTCGTAGTACGCGAGCGACAGATCCGGGTTGATGCCGCCCTGGAGCAACACCTGCACACCGCCCAGTTCGACGGTCTCGCGAAGCTTCTGCGCCAGCTCTTCTCGAGACAGGGTGTAGGCCTGGGCGTGGCCCGGGGTCCGGTGGAAGTTGCAGAAGGAACAGCAGGTGGTGCAAGCATTGGTGTAGTTGACGTTGCGGTCGACGATGTAGGTCACTACGCCGTCGGGATGCAGCGCTTGCCGACGGAGGTCGGCGGCCTGGCCCAGGTCGAACAAGGGCGCCTCGGCGTACAGGCGCGTTCCCTCGTCGAGGGTCATCCGCTCGCCCGCAGCAGCGTCAGTCAGTAGGCGATCCAGGGACAGCCCCGATCGTGGCGGCGGGTGCGGCAACGCCGGGGCATCGAACAGGCGCACGCGCATGGGCTTGGCCAGAAGTCCCGCCTCGTGGCAGCGCGCGAAGAAAGCCGTGGCGCCAGACAGTTCGTCGGAACCGAGGCGGTGGCGAATGTTGTTCAGCAAGTAGTCCTCGCCCACCGCGGGGGCGACGTCGTTTTCCAGGGCCCAGGCCCGTCCTATCTTCGCCCGCTGCTCCAGACCCAACCGCAGGCTTTCTTGCAACAGCGCCACGTCTTCAACTGAGACCACGCCGGGCCGGCCAGCCCAGACGGCGTAAGCGAAGGGAAGCCCCACCAGGCTGTGCCATTCCTTGCCAAGGTCGTAGACATGGCGAAAGCGGCCGTCGATGTGCAGGCCGAGGTCGCCGATGATGAGCGCGCCACGCGTGCCGCCGACTGCATCCGCGATCTGGTCGTGCGGCGTTTCGACGAAGCCGGGCCGAAGGCTGCGTTCCCTGGTCAGAAGGCGCGCCAACATCTGCGAGGTGCGCGAGGCCCCGTCGAGAGCGATGGCGGTCATCTCTTCCCACGGCACCTGGCCCACCAGCACGACCGTGCGCACCGGGCCGCGGCTGGCAATGGCGATGCCGGGTACCACGCGCAGTTCTTCGATCGAAGCGGCGTAGCTGGCGATGGGCATGAGTCCCAGGTCTGCCTCGCCCGCGGCAACCGCGGCCGCACAGCGCGAGGGCTCGGCAAAGCGCAGGTCGAAGCGGTCGGCGCCCACCAGGCCCTGCTCGATTCCGTAGGTGATGGGCCGCGCGTTCAGGAAGGACACCGCGGCCAGGCGCAGGCGCCGGCTCATCTGAACACTCCCACGGGGATCTCGTGCCCTTCGGCCAGGAGCGCGTCGCCTTCTGCCATCACGTTGTAGAGAGTGTCCCGCTCCACGGGCGTGCGGCCGGCGGCGCGAATGAGGCGTACGATCTCAGCCGGCGCCAGGCTCTGCGGCGCGCCCGAGCCAGCCAGGTGATAGATCTTCTCCTCTTGCACGGTACCGTCCAGATCGTCGGCACCGAACCACAGCGCGGTTTGTGCAGTCTTGATTCCCAGCGAGACCCAGTAGGCCTTGATGTGCGGGATGTTGTGCAGCACGAGCCGAGCCAACGCGAACACGCGCAGATCGTCGATCGCTGAGGGTGCCGGCAGATGCGCAAGGGCATTGTTGTCGGGGTGAAAGGCCAGAGGGATCAGGGCCTGGAACCCGCCGGTCTCATCCTGAAGCGCGCGCAAGCGCAGCAGGTGCTCGACTCGTTCCTCGATGGTCTCGATGGTGCCGTAGAGAATGGTGCAATTGGAGCGCAGGCCCATGTGGTGGGCCGTGCGGTGCACGTCCAGCCATTCCTGCGCGTCGCACTTGTTTGGGCAGATGCGCTGGCGCACGCGGGGCGCGAAGATCTCGGCTCCGCCGCCGGGCAGCGAGTCGAGCCCAGCCGCGCGAAGGCGCTGCAAGACCTCGCGCACCTCCAGCCGGAAGAGCTTGTGGAAGTGGAAGATCTCGACTGCGCTGAAGGCCTTGATGTGGAGCGTGGGCTGCAGGCGTTTGAGGCCGGCCAGAAGCTCGGTGTAGTAGTCGAAAGGCAGACTTTCGTGCAGCCCGCCCACCACGTGGACCTCGGTCACGCGATCGCCAGCGTCGAGGCGCGCCTTCAGCTTGTCCCATGCCTGTGCCATGCTCAGCACGTAGGCGCCGGGCTGGTCGAGGCTGCGGCGAGAGAACGAGCACAGTTTGCAACTCGCCACGCACAGGTTGGTCGGGTTGATATGCAGGTTGCGGTTGAAGGTTGCGCGAGCGCCGTGGAGTCGTTCGCGCACCTGATTGGCCAAGGCACCCAGCTTCAGCAGATCGGGCTCGCGGAAAAGTGCAAGCCCGTCGTCAAGAGACAGTGGAACCCCGGCGTCCAGCTTTTCTGAGATCGAGGCGAAGCTCACGGCGCGAACTCCTCCAGCCCACCTCCTGCCACGCGCTCGAAGGGGCTCAGCCCGGCCCCGCGGAGGAGTTGGGCTGCTTCCGCGCGCGTGAGGACGCGGCTGCCGGCGTTGTCGCCCAGGCGCAGGGCCCGCTTCTGCACGATAGACCCGCAAAGCTCGTCAGCGCCGAAGCCCAAGGCCAACTGCCCCAACTTGGGGCCAAGACGATCCAAATCGACGAGGACGTGCGGCACTTCGGGCAGGGCCAAGCGACAGCGGGCGACAAAGAGCAAGGTCGCAAGGCCCAGGCAGTCTTCCTCGGGCGTGGGCACGACGCCGTCGAGGACCAGACCCTCGCGCACCTGCTCGGCGAGCGTGGCCAGGCGTCGTTCTTGTTGCGGCAGGGATTCCTCGGCTGGCACGGCCAGCCGGAGCAAGCCGCGCAGCCCGCGGCCCGTGGCTTCGGTCAGCATGGGAAGCGACGCCGCGACCAAGACGTTGCAAGCAAAGAAGCCGCGGCCGCCGGTTGCGGCCCGGGCCGCGGCCTGGGCCGCGCGGCCCAGCACGAACAGGTCAGGGGACTGGATCGCCGCCGTCGCGACGCCGGTACTCATCGCGGCGCTTGCTCCTCGGCCCAGCGGGGCTGCAGCGAGTGGGCAACGCCTAGCTGGTCAAGCACGCGCGCCACCACCGTGTCGGCCAGTTTCTCGACCGTGGCCGGCCGAAAGTAGAACGACGGCGCTGCCGGCAAGACCACCGCCCCTGCGCGTGTCACCACCAGCATGTTTTTTAGGTGGATTTGTGACAGCGGGGTTTCGCGCACCACCAGCACGAGCTTGCGTCGCTCCTTCAACGCCACGTCCGCGGCCCGGCTGATGAGATCGTCGCCCACGCCATGCGCGATGCGCGCCAGGCGGCCCATCGAACAAGGAATGGCGACCACCGCATCCCACAGGGCCGAGCCCGAGGAAAAGGGCGAGGTAAAGTCGTCGACCGCATAGCGGCGGAACGGGAAGTGGGGTTCACCGCCGAGCTCATGGCGCCAGACCCGCAGACCGCAGGGAGAAAAACACGTGGCCACCTCGACAGCGGGCGACGTCGCCAGGGTTTCGAGCAGCCGGCGCGCGTACAGCGATCCAGAAGCACCCCCGACCGCGACCAGGAGCTTCATCGCGCCTCCACCAGTGAGGCGATTCCGCCGGGAAAGAGATCGTGGCTGCGCACATCGACGAATCCAACCGCGCGAAGTCTGGCTTCGAAATCGGCCTGGGTGTCGAAACGCTGGATCGACTCAGGCAGATAGCGATAGGCCGCGCGATCGCCGCTTGCCGCCCATCCCACAAGGGGCACCAGGCGGCGCGTGCAGAGGCCATCCCAGATTGGGCGCGGCCGCGCGGGGCGGAAGAATTCCAGGATGACCAGTCGGCCGTCCGGACGCACCACCCGGCGCAATTCGGCCAAAGCCAGCGCAAGATCGCGCAGGTTGCGCACGCAGAAACCCGAGAAGGCCGCGAGGAAGGTGCCATCCCGGTAGGGCAGCCGGTGGCCGTCAGCCTTGTGCAGAGCCACCCCGGACGCGCCCGGTTTGCGCCGACCCTCGACTAGCATGGTGCGCGCGAAGTCGGCAGCCACCACATGCGCGTCCGGCCGCTGGCGCACGATCTCGACCGCGCCATCGAGCGTGCCCGCGCCCAGATCAAGCACCCAGGGAGACGGCTGCAGTCCGTCGAGCAAGAGGCGCATGGCCCGGCGCCGCCAGAGCACGTCGAGACCAGCGGACATGATCCGGTTGGCGACATCGTAGCGACCGGCGATGCGGTCGAACATGGCGCGCACGTCGGTTGCGGCCTGGGCCATCACGCCACCCGCTCGACCGACAGGCGCGCCAGTGCGGCCAGCGCATCCCTGAAGGACGAGGGGGGCACGGCTTGCAACTCGGCAGCGGCGGTACGGGCCAAGGCCATGGCCTCGGCGCGGGCACAGTCGAGGCCGCCCGCGGCGCGCGTCTCCTGCAGGATGCGGGCGGCGTCTGCCGTCGATACGCCCGCTTCGCCCATGGCAGAACGGATGTCGTCGCGCAGGGCCGGTCGGGCCTGGCAGGCCAGCAACACGGGCAGGGTCAGCTTACCCTCTTGCAGATCGCGCCCCGGGGACTTGCCACTCGCCGTGTCGTCGCCCGCGCAGTCGAGCACGTCGTCAGTGATCTGGAATGCGCGCCCGAGCAGGCGGCCGTAGCGCGCCAGGGCTGCGTCGAGAGGCCCGGGCAGCACGCCACCCACGCGCGCACACCACGCCATCAGCGATCCGGTCTTGCGGTCGATGACGTCGAAGTAGCTGTCGGCGGTGGCCTCGGGATCGCCCGCGCTTTCCAGTTGCGCCACTTCACCCTCGGCCATTTCGGTGACAGCGGCGGCCAGGGCCTCGACCGCGGTCAGCGATCCAGTGGCCGCGACCGACCCGAGCCCGCGCGCGAAACAGAAATCGCCCACCAGCACGGCGATGCCATTGCCGTAAACCATGCGCGCGGCCGGCCGTCCGCGCCGGACCGCCCCGCCGTCGACCACGTCGTCGTGGAAGAGAGTGGCGGTGTGGATGAGTTCGGCTGCGCAGCCGACCGCGATGCCGACGTTCAGGGGCGCGTCGGTCGCCCGGGAAGCGAGCACCGCCAAGAGCGGCCGCAACCGCTTGCCACCCGCGCCGAGCAGGTGGCCCCCCACCTCGGGAATGCGCCCCATGGGGCTGTCCATATAGGCCAGCAGGCGCGTCTCCACCACCTGCATGGGATCGCAGACCAGCGCCAGCAATTCAGCGGCAGAGAGCCGCGGTCCATCCGGGGAAGGGCTTTCGCGCCAGTGAAGCGCGGCCCCGATCATGAAGCGCGTCCTGTCTTGGCCACGGCGGCCAACTCACACTTCTGCAAGCGCTCGTCCGCGCGCGCGGCCAGTTGCCCGCACGCCGCTGCGGCGTCCGAGCCGCGCGAGGTGCGGATGTAGACCGGAATGTCCGCAAGCCGGACGGCGTTCTGGAAGGCCAGGGCCCGTTCTGCGCTCGGGCTCTCGAAGGGCAGGCCCGGCACGGGGTTGTACGGAATGATGTTCACCTTGCTCGGAATACCACGCAAAAGGCGTGGCAAGCGAGCCGCATCCATGTCGCTGTCATTGACACCGGCGAGCAGGACGTATTCGAAGGTGATGCGACGGTGGTGCGCCAGGGGGAAGCGGCGTGCAGCGGCCAGCAACGCGGCGATGTTCCATTGCCGGTTGATGGGCATGAGCCGGTCGCGCACCTCGTCCGTCGTCGCGTTGAGCGAGATGGCCAGGTTCGGCGCCGGCCGGATCTTCGCCAGAGCGTCGATCCCGGGCACGACCCCGGCGGTAGAAACCGTGAGGCGTCGGGGCGACAGGCCCGCACCCCAAGGATGTTCGAAGATCTTGAGCGCGCGCACCACCGGATCCAGGTTGTGCAGCGGCTCGCCCATGCCCATGAAGACCAGGTTGCTCGGCTTGTACCCCGCCAGTTCCATGCCCCAGTAGAGTTGCTCGACCATCTCCCCGGCCGACAGGTGCCGGCCGAAGCCGAGCCTGGCGGTGGCGCAGAAGGTGCAGCCCCAGGCGCAGCCGGCCTGGCACGACAGGCACAGGGTCAGCTTGGCCCGCTCGGGTTTGTCATCGGGGATCAACACCGACTCGATGGCGCAGCCGTCGTGGGTGCGGAAGCGAAACTTGCGCGTGCCATCGGCCGCGTCCACCACACCGTCGAGAAGGATGGGTTGCAGGGGCGTCTCGGCCAACAGGGTGTCGCGCAGGGAACGGGGAATGTTACTCACAGCATCGAGCGCACGAACGCTGCCCACACCGCCCGGCCCAGGGCCGTGCAGCCAGCGGAAGATCTGCTCGGCGCGAAACGGGGGTTCACCCTTGCGCGCCACGCGCTCCCGCAGCTCCTCGATGGTGAACGATCGAAGGTCCAACGCCGGGGAGTATAGCTGTGGATGAGCGCAACGCCTGCCCTAATGCCACCACGCTAGCTGCACGAAGTCGTGGCGGTAGACGACCCCGCAACCTAGCACTACTGTGTCGGATTCTCCCGTCGCCGTCGCTGCTGTGGGTCCCGTCCGCTTTCTCGCTTCTCGGTCAGATACGTCGAGTATCTTCCCTCGGCGCTCGTCGCGGCCGGGCCTCCTCGCGACGCGACGGCTCGGTCCGAATCCAACACAGTAGTGCTAGCCCGCTTCGGCTTGTTCGTTTATCAGGTACTTGGCGACCACGGCCTCGACCGACAGAGCACTCTTGGTGCCTTTCAGAATCGATTGAAGCGCGTCGAGGTCCGTCTTCCAGGTCAAGTCTCCCGGGGCGACCACGCAAATGCGACCGGGGGCGTAGTCGCCGAACAACTTGCCGTCCGCGAAGTAAAAGTGTTCGGAGCTAGTAGCCGTGGGATAGGGGTGCATGGCCGGGGGGACGTCGCCGGGACGGAACCACAGCTTGATCTCCCGTTCGGCATCACCCGAATTGGCCGAGGCGTGGATCAAATTGTCCATGCGAGCCCCCAGCACCTTGCCTTCAGCGTCCTTGACTTGCTCGATCGTGCCGAGTGATCGAATGCAACCCGGTTGCTTTTCGCGTGCCACATGTGGATCGGTGGGTCCCGAGATCTCGCGCACCTTGGAAATGGCCTTGGGTCCCTGGTACATGATGGCGATCACGCGGCGCCGCCAGGGCTCGTTCCGGTAGTGCAACTTGCCCTGGATGTACTCGAGCAGCGAGGGGAAGAAGAATTTGCCGCGGTGCTCGGCGTAGTGTTCATTGGCCAGCATGGTGCTGACGTGAACGATCTTGGCACCCGCGAAACGGAGTCCGGTGTGGAACTCAGAAAGCTGTGACAGCACGTAGCCGGTCAGCGAGTTCTTCAGGGCGTCGGGCTTGATGAGGACTAGTGTCTGCTCGACATCGTTCTGTTCCACGGAAAATTCCTTTCTTTAGGTCACGGGGCCGACGACTCGCAGTCGGCCATGTTCGATGGCGGTGATGATAGCGCCGATGGCGTTGCGTGCCACTGCGTCGGGTTTGATGATAGCGAGAGTGCGTTCGAGGGCCATGAAAAGTGACTGCAACAGCTAGTCGATGCGCCCGATGGCGAACTTCAGGTAGTCGCCCTCGGGAAAAGCGGGCAAGGCAGGGTGGTCGAATCCAGCGCCGGTCACGGCTTCCAGTCCGAACCTGCGGCCGGCAGCAGCCGCGCCCCGCTCCACACTGGCCAGAAACTCGTCGCGGGGAAAATGGCTGGAACAGGAGGCCGCACAGAGCAGGCCGCCGGGCGCGACGACAGTAGCCGCCAGACGATGCAGGCGAAAGTAGGCGCTTCGGGCGGCGGGCAATGCGCGTCGAGACGGCGCAAAGCTAGGCGGATCCGACACGACGATATCCCAGCGCCGCGTGCGGCGAGCCGCCTGGTCGAGAAACGCCAACGCATCAGTCGCGTGAAACCCGGCATGTTCCAGCGACAGGTGGTTGAGTTGGAAATTGCGTCGCGCTGTCGCCAGCGCCGGCTTCGCACTGTCCACCGTGTCGGTCCGGGTGGCGCCGGCTGCCGCGGCGTACAGCGAAAACCCGCCCGTGTAGCCGTAGAGATTCAGCAGCGACTTGCCCGCGGCGCGCACCGCCACCGCATGCCGGTTCTCGCGCTGGTCGAGAAACAGCCCACCCTTCTGGCCGCGGCCCAAATCCACGATGAAGCGAATACAGTTCTCGCGCACTTCGATCTCGCCCAGGCTGGCGCGCTGTTCGCGATCGACGACCTGCGACAGGCGCAGCGGGGCCGAACACTCGGCCAGCAGGTGATCCAGATCTCTGTAGAATGCCCTGGCGCCCGCGCCGTCGAAACGCACCACAGCCACCTGATCGTACAGGTCGACGTGGATGCCCGGCAGGCCGTCACCTTCGCCATGCACCCAGCGAAAGGCGTTGGTCTGGTTGCGGTCGAGACGCGCCAGTCGCTTGGCCAGGGCCTGGCGCAGGCGATCGCAGACCAGCACCTGCACGTCGCGCACCGGCAGCAGGTCCAGCACGCGCACCGCAATGGGCCCGGTTGCATCCCAGTAGCCATGGGCTAGGGTCCTGCCGTCTCGCCCAGCCACCGTAACCACGGCCCCACCGGGAACCGCGGGTGCTTCTACCAGGGCATCGCGGAAGATCCACGGGTGGCCCTGGCGCAGGGCACGTCCCAGGTTCTTGCGCAGGATCACCTTGGCAGAGGCGGGCATCACGGGTGGATCCTTGACTCCGATACGAAAGGAAAGCACGCGCAGATTCTTCCGGTTCTCGCCTCAAGGGACAGCGCTGCCTGCCGATGTGGCTCTGGCGGACCACAGGCGGCGGACGGTAGGCCGGCGGGGGCTGCGGGGAGGCGAACTTCGGCGGGTCCGCTAGAGGGTCGGGGGATCCGGCGGTGACGCAACTCCGAGGGGGTGGGGCAAGGAAGGTACGTGCGGCGCCGCCGGGTCGATTAACATGGCAGCGGACTAGAACCCCAGGCCGACGTTGAGCAGGAAGCCGTGGCTGTAGTGCTTGGGTAGGTCGGGGGAGGGTACGACCGCGACGCCCATCGGGCTATTCTCGCGCTCGCCAAAGGTATTGATGAAGTAGCCGACCTCGGCGCGCAGTTGCACCGACGAGAGGCGGCCCAGGAGCACACCGGCAGTCGGCTGCAGCACGATGCCGCTGGCGCCCTGGCCCCCGAGGCTCATGTACGCCCAGCGCACGACCCCGCCGAGGTACGGCGTGAAGTCCTCGCGCAACAGGGGATAGTAGCCTCCGATGGAGGCAGCAAAGGCCCCGTGGTTGTTTCCCGCCCCGACATCGACTGCGACGTCAGCCATCCACGAACGCGCGTCGTACAGCCAGAAAAGTCCCCCACCCGGCAGCGCGGTCATCGAGCCCGCCGGCGTGTTGAATGGCAAGTAGGTGAACAGGTGGATACCGAACGACTTGTTGGCCGTTCGCCGAGCCAGGTTGTTCGTCTCTTTCTCGGTCACCGTGTCGATTTCCGCGCTGTCGCGCACCGGCTTGCCGATCAGCATCGCATGGGCCAGCCGCTGGATGACGGTGTCCAACTCGTCCGGGCCTCCGGAGATCACCATGCTGTCCCAATACACGACCTGTCCCGAGCCGGCCGCGTACGCGGTCAGCCGCACGCGCGCCGAGGAACCGAAATGGATGAGGCGAAGGACCAGGGCCTGCTCGGCGCCGAGGGCGGCCGCCTGTTTTGCTGCCTCCGCGGCGGTCGGCTCCTCGGCCGTCGGCGCACCAGAGGGCTCCAGCACTGTGTAGGCCCCGGTTCGCTGCAGGTGGTCCTTCAAAATGTCGCGGCACGCCCGCAGGATGTCCGGAGCCACGTTGTCCCCCGAGGGCGGCAAGAGCGCGACCACGCGTGGAGCCGCCCACGACACGGCTGGCGACATCCAGAAAATGGTGGAGAAGGCAAAGAAGAGAATGAAGGGCAGCGGCTTTTTCATGGTGTTGTCCAGGTTCTATTTCCTATTGTTGGGCGGGGGAGCCATCTGCGCGGTCAGCGGTGGCGACGAACTTGATGAAAATCGGACACCGATGTCAGGGTTTCAACGTTCTTGCCCAGGGGCTTCACCTTTTGGGGCAGGGGGCGGGTTCGATTCCGGGGTCGGCGCGCCCGCGCCCGGAGGCGCAGACGGCGGCGCACCGACGCTGTGCGGGGGTGGAGTGACCCAGGGGTCGTAGGGTGCCGGCGGCTGGTACGGAGGCACCCCTTGCTGCCCGAAACCGAACCCGGGCGCAGGTTGCATGCGAGTCAGCCGCACCTGAAGCTCTTCAGTGGCTTCGCGGCACGCCGAGGCTTTCCCATATCCAGACACTGCCGACGCTGCGAATAGCACTGCCGCACCACCCGCGATGAGAGCCACTTCCGTCCCGCCCGTGCTGGAACCCGATTGCCTACTGGCCAAGCTGGCAAAGCCGACCGCGTCGATCGCGTACGCTGCGCCCAGCACCGTGTCGACCACCGGCCAAGCCCTGCTGGTCGTGCACGTGAAGTACGGGAGCTGGCGGTGCTTCTCCGGCGGCCCGTCGACGAATATGTACGAGCAGGCCCCGCTCCCTGCCGTCAGAAACAGCACACACAGCACCAGAGGGGCAGACACGCGGAAGGGGCTTCTTGCGGGCATGCTTCGCTTCCTAGCAATTGTGGGGCCACCACCAGGGACGAGAGGTCCGCCGCACCGGCGGTGGGTTCCTGTCAGCGACGAGACGGCTGGCAGATCGGTCGGGGGTTTTCTGTGTGTCAGCGGCATGGAATGAGGACCACCCGGAGGATGATACTACGTCAGCGATGTCATGCCGCGCACTGTTCCGTGGCCGCTGCTCCCTGTGCGTCCTCGGCAGCGGGTCGTCGTCGAGGTGAACAGACGCGCCCCGCTTTGGTTTCGGCCGTGAGGCTACCCTGTGATAGACGTAGGCTTGCCCCCTGAGCAGGACGCCACGTGATCACGCCAGAAGACGCCTCGACACTCGCTTCTCCGGCCTCCGCCGGCCCGGCCGCGGGCCCGCGCAATTCGCGTGGGGAGCCCGCCGGCTTTGCCGGCGGCGCACCATCGCGGGAGGGTTTGGCGAGGCCGAGCGAAGCGAGCGGGGTGGGGGAGGGCGTGGGGGGCCGAAGGGCGGAGCGAACCCTTGAGGGTTCCCATGTGAATTGGTTCGACCGGCTAAGCGAGCGGCAGATGACACTGCTCGTAATCCTGGTCGGCCTTCTCCTCTATATACCGTTCGCCGGCAGCTACGGCCTGTGGGACCCGTGGGAGACGCACTACTCGGAGGTCGCGCGCCAGATGACCAAGCGGGGCGACTTCATCAGCCTGTGGTGGCCTGGATCGCCGCGCGACGCTGAGGTGTTCTGGTCCAAGCCGGTGCTGACCTTCTGGATCATGAGCATCGGCATGCACATCGCGCGCATCGGCCTGCCTGGGAACGATCCAGGCGAGATGGCCCTGCTGTCACGCACTGAGTGGGCGGTGCGCGTGCCCTTCTGCCTGCTCGGCGTGCTGGCCCTGTGGGGCGTGTACTTGGTGGTGTCACGTTTCGTGAACCGTCGGGCCGGGTTTCTGGCGGCGCTGGTCACCGGCACCTGCCCCATGTTCAGTCTCATCGCTCGCCAGGCCATGACTGACATGGCCTTCGTGGGGCCCATGACCATGGCCCTGGCGCTGG
>Ga0182021_10003488_pt1 | contig 18465 bp, 17 predicted proteins | sample 612E3MmetaG_FD_120493 | JGI IMG/M metagenome (GOLD analysis project Ga0182021, IMG submission 120493) | Permafrost microbial communities from Stordalen Mire, Sweden - 612E3M metaG (Illumina Assembly) | ecosystem: Environmental > Terrestrial > Soil > Wetlands > Permafrost | place: Sweden... | reverse complement strand
TTCATGAAAAAGAACCATCTGACCTTTCCTGAAGCATTTGAACTATTCACGGTTGGTTATGAGAAGGCTGCTGCCCGGAGCGGACTCTTTAGAACAAAAGACGGAAAGGTGATACGACAACCAAAACGAGAGTGAACTGAAACAGGAATGCTCCAAGACATTGAGACGTTTATTTAATTGAGCGTGGGTGCGTCGAAGTTTCTGTATTAGACAGATTTGTACGTCGTAAACCTAACAAGATTCTCCTCCTAACAACCCAACAAAGTTACTAACCCACGTGAACACGGTGGTGAGAGCGTCTTCTTGAATCTCGCGAACCGAATCTCTTTTCCCACCGTGCATTGTCTCGCGAATCGACGGTCGATTAGCTGTTGGACGACAGCTCCAGCTCTGGAAGAGATCGAAATCGTCCTTTGGCAGAATGCAGATTGAAATGTTCGGGATTTTCTTTGCTTCAAAGGAGCGATCATCGCTTTTAGGCATGCAATCAACAACATCGGAACTCGACTTGGGCATTCCTTTCATGGGCTCGCGCCAGGGAACTCTCCTTGCATTCTTGCGTGGTCCAAGCACAACCATTTCACCAATCCCACACATATCCAAGTTTATCATCCCTTTTATTTCTTTGCGATCAATCCGTTCGACATATCGTCTGCTGCCGTATTGGCCTTCCCGGGCCTTAGTCCTCTCCTCAAGATCGAAAAACACGAATTCCAGCGGAACCTTCGGGCGACGGCGTCGGTACCTTTTGAGTAGCGCCAAAAGAACCGCAACACCAGAAGCATTGTCATTAGCTCCTGTACTATTGTTGCAGTCGTCACAAACGTCATAGTGTGCGGCCACGATGAAGTAACGATCACCCTTATTGAGGCGAACACTAATGTTTTGAGCTTCGCCGTCTTGACAAACACAGAATGGCAGACCAATCTCTCCAAGAATCTTCAACAATACCGCCCGGCGTGCATCTCCACCTTGTTGGGCCAATTGTTCGACTAACGGAAGAATCTTTGTATTTCTTCCCTCCATGTCAACCTCGCGCTCCACGAATTCTATAGGCTCAATTCAGATGAACTGGCGTTTATTGCCTCCGTGTGATTCAACTTTTCCAAATTGCTTTATTCCCCCTGCTTGTTCTTTGCCGCAAGCTTCTCTATGCTCTCAATAGCAAGATTCATTTTCGGGTAAACTGAGGAGTTAGCGCTGTGTATTTTGATTATTTGGGGTGGAATGAACCCGTTCGTGACAACCTCATTCTCAATCCATTCCAGTACATCATAGCCGCTACCCACAGATTCTTCGTCTCCCAAATCGTGGTCAAGGCTCAATGCTCTGACCGTACCTTTCTTAAGGAGAGCAATTGCCTCGTGGGCAGTCTTGACTCCAACCCATTCTGATGGTGTTCGTCGGTCGCAATCGATATCACATTTGTCATCTAACCAGACTTTCATTGAAATGTCCTTTCTTGTTTCCAACTCTCAAGCGTCCTCTGTGCTTTAAGGGCGATGTCTTATGAGAAAAGGACTCCTTCATGGACCCGTCTAATTGCCGTGAGCTGCAACGTAAATTTTGATCGGAGAAATCCAAAGGTCCACTCTTACGATCGCGTGAATCGGGATTAGAGTTTTCCCCAACTTCGGTGTCGTAACAACGATACAATCTGCATTCACTTCAGTGATTTTCCCGAAAACCTCTTCACAAATGACATCCTTGCCAACCAGCTGTTTGAGATGCGTGACGAGGGAGGCGTCTGGACTCTGTGCAAGTGAAATGTTCATCGAGCTGACGAACGCCAGGGTCAGAGCGACACACAACAAGGATATCGAAAACGGGTGTCCTTTCATGCCTTCATTATGCTCCTTTCGAGCGAATCCAAGAAAAGAACCGTCGAAACACTGAGCGATGCTCCACTACGCGTCGCAACGGGAAAACTACTTTCTCTTGTCGGAGATCCCGGCTCTGTAGGCGCGGACAATCTCCTCTTAAAGGGGCTAGGCCGCCGGCCGTGCTACCGGGATGACTCGTTGGGCGGTCTTGAAGAATCGCTTCGGCGGCGTTCCTTTCCCTCTGATTCCGACATTGGACGCATCTTCCGCTCGGTCCTACGTGCATCGATCACGCGCTCGATTTGTTTTTGCAGCATCCCAACTCTTTCATCTCGATCCCTTGGGAAGCGGATATCGACCGTAGTCAGGATATTTATTGAGCCAACCAATTCCTCCTCGCTGTTTCCTTCTTGCTCGGGTGGAGGAGGTGGAAGTAGCTCGTCATAGACCGCCAGCAAGGACGGCTCCGCAATTCGCCTTAGTGAGAGAATTGCGGTATCAAGAATCGTCAATACCGTGTTGCCAAATGAAATGGATTCTTCGTCGGTCGGAGTATAGCCCCGATGTACGACTTTGTTCCTAAATTCAACGGCAGCATTCTCAAGAATCGCCGGTGGCTCATGAGCTAGCAAGGAGTAGCTGGCTAGATAGAGGCCGAGTTGTCTCTCAGATTGACGAGATGCCGTACGCCACGCCTCTTGAACTGCATACGCGGGGCTGGCGAGATGTCTTGCCGCGACACGAAAATAGAACTCGTAGAATTCTTCCAGAGCCGAAACGAATGATGTTACCGCGTCGCGGTTGTATCCGTCAACAATGGCATGGATACCGTTTTCAAAGAGTAACTCGAACTTCAGATTGATGAGACGCACTGTGGAATCGTGACCTTTCGGGCATTTGAAGTGATAGATTCCATCGTCTCGAATTCGCAGCAATGGAATCGTGACATATTGATAGGGCACGCCCGCTTGGGCGGACATGTATATGCAATCGGGGCAGAAGAGGTCAACAATCATGGTATTCGCGCACGCGCCCTAACGGCCGTGGCTGATTTGCAGCCAATATGTCATGAACACAACGACGTCTCCCATCCTAACCCAGATGAAAGAGGTCTCACCACTACCAACTTCGCGCCTCCGTAGCCAAAGGACGTGATAATAAGCTACCTAACGATTCGAACATTCGCAAGCAAGCTACTGGGGCGGCCAATTCGTGTTCACCACGGCCTCCAGACTATCCTGTTCCGACTTCCGCAACAGATTGAAGAAATCCAATCCCGTCAACTCCTCAATGTGCCGAACGCTGACGACGTAATCCTTCGGTTTCCCTGGGAGAGCCGTTTCTCTGTTCTCCATGATGAACGCATTCTAGTAGGTATTGAGTATTTCGCTATACTTCGCATTGTGAGGCGTGTCGAAAGCAAGACACTCGTAATTCGAAAGAGCTTTTTTGCTCATCGGGATTCCCGTGTTCCCGTGTAATTGCTCCAGAGTACCGAAGTACGCCGAGAACGTTTCGGGTTCAATCGGTATAGCGAGGAATGCTGGGACAGCGTCCAATTTACGAGATACGGTCTCTGAATGTTGGTAACACTTCGTACCCAGCTTGTACCGCGAATTCAACACCTTCTGGCCATTTTTTCTAAACTCGTATTTATTTCGGGTCTTCACGCTGATCACGTATCTCTTCCCATCCCGCACCCCCAGAATATCCCCGAACTCATGATTGGGATGATCTTCGTTGAGATTCTCAACCCGGCTAAATCCACTACTTGTCAGAACGTCAATCGCGAGAGATTCACCAAGATCGCCAATCGTCTTCCACTTTACGGCATGGTGCTTTGTCAATTTGATATGTCGCATTGAGGGATCATATTTTGGCATGACCTACCACCTCTTGTTCAATTGAGCACTAGCTTGACCGAAACTCCAATCAGTAAAAGTCATCGCGATAGCAGCACCTTGCGCGTTTGACCAGCCCCAGCCTGTGTGCCGATGTGAAGTCAAAATTCTCCCACCCAGGCATTGGTGCCTTGAAAGGGTATCCAAACACGACATTTTTGTCATATGCCCCTTGTAGGTCAAATTTAAACGAATAAAGGGCATTCTATGAAGAATCCCAGCACGATTTAAACAGCGGCAGGTAGGAGTGGGGTACCGATAGCCCCTCTCGCATCTCGGTGATCCGGATGGTGGCCGCTCTCTCTCGCGTTACCTTCACTCAAATCTGAACACCTTTCCAAACGCGTCTGTGCGTTTGACCATATCCAAATGCGCATTTCGAATCCCATGTGTAGACTCGACTTTGACAAACCCAAACCATTCCAGAAATCTCTCGAATGTCCGAACTGTGTATACCGATCAATCCGACCAGCATTCCGGAAGGTGCCTACCTCTGGTCGGATAACGCAGGAAGACGTGGTCGCTTTCCGTCGGAATCACTGGTCGGATTCTTTCGGAATCCCTGGTCGGATAACGTCGGAATACGCATCAAGCCAAAAAAATAGTTGAATCGGCGCTAATTTTAGCCTAAAAATATCGATACATCATTTGTATCGATTTTTTCTGATGCTTTACGTTTGCAGCCCACGTGGTTCGCAGGACGTAACGCTAGTTTGCTCGTATAGAAACGACAACTACTGAGTTCTCGCCGCCTTCAGCGTTGTAGTACTTCTTCTCATTCTGTGGATCGATAAACCACTTCCCATCAGCAACGAACTTATAACAATAAATTCCAGTCGAAAGAGTCTTCGTAATCCTCCAAGTGCCATTTCCCTGTTTCGTGAGCGTATCCGATGTTGGGTTCCATCCATTGAAACTTCCAGCCAGAAAAACCGCTTTTGCATCTGGAGCAGAAAAGCTGAACTCGATGTCCATAAGTCGGATCTTCGCTTCAGCAAAAAGCTTCATCTGCGTTTGACTCTCTTCAACGAGTGCAGTTGCTTTGTCGAACTCGCCCTTTAGGATCAACTGGCGAATATGGTCCTGCCTCTCCACTGGAAGGAAACGGCGTAGCACTGATTCCTTGCCTTGTTGTTTGGTTTGAGTGCAGAGGTCATCCAGGCGCTGAACCAACAACTCCTCTCGCTGCCATTGCACAGGATTTACAAATTTCTCCAAAGTATGTTCCAGCCGATCTCCCCTCAATTCATCTTCCAGGGCCACAATTATCCCCTTCGAGTCAACAAGAATTGGAAATGGATAGTGGGGTACTCCAAAAGCTAAGATTGTTGCGTTTTGACGGTCATTCCCAACGCATGCATTGAGCCACGGCATGTGCCATTTGTTCTTGCGAAATCTCTCGACATTTGCGACTTCATCAAGCGCAATGCTCACAATCGTAAAACCTTTCCCTTTGGAACGTTCATATGCTTTGTGAAGATACGGCATTTCTCCAATGCATGGACCGCACCATGTTCCCCAGAAATCAATCAAATAGACCTTCCCAAGCATCTGTTTCGATGAGATATAGGCTAGCGTATCGTCAATTGAACGTAGGTTGAAGAGTGGCACCGTATCCCCGGTCCTGAGGATTGGATGGATCAACCGGTAAGTCCTGGCTGCCCATTTTGTATCGGAGTAGTCACTGGTGAGTACGGTCAGCGTTTGCATAAAAGTAGTAGTATCACGATAGGCCAAGGCCAATTGGGCGCGATCTGCCAAGAGCATGGCTCGAAAGTTTCTGCCTGGGTTTTTTGCGATCATCTCATCCACATACGAAGACCAGTCATTGAGGTGATAGGAATAGGCCAAACTGTACAGGTTCAAATGAAAACACCACGCAGGAGATTCCGGTGGAATCTCAGGAATCCATTTCTTGATGCTATCGTTTGACGTACCCTGAGGTGACAGCGCATACATTTCAAGGTATTGCATGATCAACTCTTGACGCAGGATTGGTTCCATTTCCTGCAGAAGTCCGTTAGTTATCAATCTGGCATCGTCTGTCCAATCGGCCTTGAAGCTATCCATGTCTCCACCCGTCTCCAGGAACCGGTTGCGCTCATTTGCATATCGAACATTCAATCGGTAACGCGATTTCATGTGCAGCCGGGCGAACTTTGCCACTAACGAAGTTGAATCAAGAAATGTGATCCGGCTTTCTTCATGACGTTTCGAGACAGGACTTAATTGGACTTCAACAGTGTCAGATGTTGATCCTATGGTCAGAATTGCGGCCTGCGCCGGATTGAAACCAGGACAAGTAATGTCCAATAGAAGTCCACCTGTTTCTCGACTGGACAAACTAAAGGTATTGCTTCGGGACAAATGGGTCTGAGAATAGATGGTCTCCCCCGTTCCGTCTTTGAGAGCAATATTCACGGAATCGGCAACGGTGGGGTCCACGCCAACAAGTCTTCCAATAATCGTTGTCTGAGAGTGAGAAGCGGAAACGACCCAGGCTGATAGAACTGCGGTGCAAATCAATGATTTCAAGCTCACTCCGAAAATAGTGGCGTAATTGGATTTCATTTGTTTGTCGGGCTGGCGGCTGCTATATGTAAAGTCAAGCTTCAACCGACGGGCGGATCGAGTGTAAGAACCCAACCAGCTTGCTATTCGTGGGCCTGCCTGATGGACAAGTCACAGTAATTTATCCGATGTGTTCCACACTTCAGTGCTGGTCGGGTTCGATGTCAATTACAATGCGATGCTCCACCACGCCTCGCAGCGGGAGATCTCTTTTCTCTTGACAATCTCCTCTATAATGAGGTTAGGGCGCACCTCCTATTGATGCAATCTGTGGGTCCGGCAGAGCTATGCGAGCAAGAAAACTGGCAAATCGATGGGAAACATCTTCTCGATAAAGAAATGAAACGGTACATACGAATGCGCTTCGCTTCCGTTCTCGCAAATACTCTTCGTTCACAGAGAAGTAGTGTTTGAAATCAATGACTGACGGAACTATAGGAACATCAACCGGAAAATCGAGATAGTGGAACCGGGCTCGTTCGTTGTTCAGCAGGTATCTACCTGGCGTTTTCTTCGATATAGGTTCCATTTTTAAGCCTAGCTCGGTTAGATGCATGCCGTTTAAGACATGCGCTAGGTTATAGAGTGGCGCTACGAGAACGGAAAGTAATTGCTTGTCTTGAGTAAGCGAATCTGGCAATCGGAATTTGGCATCCTGCTCAAGATCGCAATCTTGAGTGAGGACTATTATCAGCGGGAAGCGGATCTTTCGCACTTCTATAACACCAGAAATCTCATCAACTCGCTCCACAAGGTCAACGTCTCGAATTATGTCGCCTTGTTGCACTCGATCCACATTGTCACATCTAGTCCTTATCATGAATCAGATTCCCTCTGAGGATGATGCGAATCGGTTTTGCAAATCCATACCTCTGCTGATCCACTGTAATCTCAGGCTGGGCTTCGTCAGCGGTCGTTCCTGTTGGAGAAGCTTGGTTTACATCGTGCGGCTCGATTGGAGTAGCAAGAGTGCCGGTGGCTTGATCAGTGAGAAACGGTACCTCGGATGACGTTGTTTGATCAGGCATTCATCAGCCTCCTCAGTGGTTCCTTGATTGTTCCTTCAAACCTAGCCTGGATTGCGTGATGATATTCATCCAACGCTGATTGAATGTTTCCGGGTTCTATCGTGCGTTGGGAATATGCATCGAGGTCAAGGACAAATAGTTTCCTGCGTATTGGAGCAGGATACTCAGGATTATGCATGCCAAATTGAAACCGCAAGTTGAATGATTCACAATTAAGCTCCAATGAATGGAAATCTCGAACGATCTTGCTCTTATCTGCCTGTGCGGAAAGTGTCGCTGTAGCGTAATCAGCTAGGTATTGAGACCAATCGAAAGGATCGATTTCTTTTAACTCGATTTGATTGATGTACCGAATCCCCAGCCTACTGATTTGAGCATCAGGGAACGCTTCGCAAAGCGAGAGAAGCGAAGTAATGAAATCATCTCTGAAAGACTCGTACCGTTCGTATCGCTTCTGTTCAATCCAAATCCACCCTGGAGCAATTGATAGACTTTTCTCACGTTCCTTTCCGTAAAATAGCCATTCAGTGAACTCAGATCGTTCACTGACATTGCCTTCGGGCAAGTTCACTTTTTGTGAGATCGCTTTCCTTGGCTCTGGAATTGGGAATCTTTCGCGGATTGAAGTTCCTATGGAAGCAGGGAGCCCCGATACAAGACTGGAAATCGGGCTCAGGAAATCCGCTCTCGCGATTACCTGAGCGACGAAGTTTGAATGATAGCAAATATCCTGTAACTGTTCGATTGTAGGCATTATGATTCCTCTTTGTGATCAAAACTCAACACGCTTCGGATTACTCTCCATCTTTGGGTGTAAAATAGATTGTGCTTGTGCCTGATTGTCCCCGTATATACAATCTAATCAGGCATTTCTCTAAATCTACATCAATGCTCGTGGATCTAACATTTACCAGAAAGTAAACGCTACCACTTACATTTTGATTAGGCCAAATCGTATTCTTTCTCAAGATGTCATAGTTTATAGTATTAGCAATATTTCCATACTCATTCATCGTGGCTGTTATCCTTGCACCAGTTTGGTCCCTGATATTCTCTCGTTTTTGTTCTTCATCCCCAATCTTAGCTAATGTGTTACCATTTCTATCGGTTATCTTCGTGTCCTTTGTTGACATTTCCCTTAGCGCACCAGTTAAGCCCTGAAAAATTGCACTACTTGTCGCTGTATTCTTTATGTCAGCGCTTATGGCAGTTGGCGATCTGGGAAGTAGCTTGAGAGTCTTACTATCCTTCTTGTCTCCTACTATTTCCAAAGTAAATGATCTCAATGGTGCTAGAAGGTATGGTATGGATGAATTGTTTTGGGATAAAAACCAAAGTTTAATGTAGTCACCACCCACTATTTCGTATTTTTCCAGTGAAGCTACCATATACTCACTATCAGCAAATACTTCAGCATATGGAACACCATTTTCATAATATGATGATATGTTAGGAGAAATGGTGGGTTCATAAACTTTTGTGGGAACATAGCTTGCACAACCCCCCCAAAAGCAACAGAGACAGTATCGCCTGTTTCATTTGAGTCCTCTCTATTTATCAAACACGGATTGTCGCTTCTTCTGAACCGCTTCTATAGCTGGAGTGCTCTCCGCTTCACGGACTGCTTCCCAGCCTCTCCTGCAAAATATTAGCACCTGAGCAGGCTCTGAAAATGTGTCAGCTTCATACCGTGCGACGCACAATGCAAAGTCGCTCAAGAGTCGGCCATTCATGACTACTCTTGCGCAATCGGCGCAGTCGCCTGCACATAACCACCATCAAAGACGCTGGGTTTCTATTTCGTACTATATGCCTCGCTGACGGAACTCAGAGTATTTTCCCAACATGTCTTCAGTAAGACTGGATGGATTTCTTCTAATCGAATCCGCGAGATGGCCAATGTCGATCTCCTGTTTGTTGTCCCGCAGAGCCGCTCGGGCAGCATCATCTACCACATTCCGAATGTCACTACACGAATATCCAGCAAGCAATTCTGCGAGGTAGTTTAGATCAACCTTGGCCACGGGCCTATTGGACAGGTACATCCTCAGCAGGTCCATCCTAGCTTCAAGATCTGGAGGCCCGACATAGATGAGTTTATCGAGCCGGCCTGGCCTCAGAACCGCGTTGTCAATCTTGCCGGGTTCGTTAGTCGCCGCCATCACCAAGACTTGTTTTTGAGCTGATTCGTTCAAGTGAATCAATAGCTCGTTCACCTCTTCGGACTTGTATTGCTGATGGCCACCCAAATCCGTTCTCGCGGGAACAAGTGCCTCAAATTCGTCAATAAAGACGATGCTTGGAGCTAGTTCCTCCGCTCGTGCGAAGATGTCGCTGATCTTCAGCACGGTGTCATGAATAAATGGACTCGCAACCTGTGATGGGATGAGTTCGAAGAAGTTGAAACCCAATTCTTCCGCAAGCTGTTTGGCTATAAAGGTTTTTCCACATCCAGGTGGCCCGTAGAGGAGCAATCCATTGGGGATGGAAATCCCAAATCTCTTGTATGGCTCTGGATCTCTGAAAGGACTTACCACTTCTTCTATAAGCAGGGACTTCAACTGAAGCATGCCAGCAACCTTCGCCAAGCCTTGAAGCCCACTTTTCATCTCTTCTTTCTTAGGTGGCTCTTGACGAATGGATACCACGCTGGGTTCAATGCCGATGGCACGTGCGAGGTCACTCAAGGTTTCCACCCGGTGGGGCTGCGTCGTATCGAGAATTCGATTCAGCAGCAGTGAGAGTGATTCCTCGATGTTCTTGTTCCACAGCCGAGCTTGCCGCAGGGGAGTGGCCAACCTGTGTGTTTCAAGAGGAGCCCCCTGCCTTAAATCCACACCCGTGACGAGATTATAAGCAAATTGCGCGATGGACTGTACACAAAGGCTTTCCTGAGTTATGGCATCTGTTTCTTCTGCCAGGAATATCGGGAATGTATAATAGGCTGATGGCTTTCTCACAAGCAACACGGATCCAGTGTCAAATATCGGCCAGAGACCTCTAATCTCACCCGATTGACAAACCCTGATCATCTCCCGAAGCGTCGATGTCGCATCTGTCTGAGTGAGTGGTTCAACATCATTCAAGTCCAATCTCGCATTCGCGTCTCTAAGTTCCAGCAATGCAGAGAACGCGGTCCCTTCTGACTGATTCTCAAAAGTTGTGTCAGTCAATGTCAGGACGTCTCCTCCACGTGCTTTCCACCATTGAACTTGTCGCCACTGCATCCTCTCCCCTTCCACATTCGACCCAGACCTAATAATAATTCCAATTGCCTTGTTCTTTCCAATACGTACGTGGTAACATTCATGTGCCGTGGTGCTGTAGGTGCACAGCTCAACCACGCCGCTCGATCCAAAACTAGCCCCGGTCGGATAGGTCGGCTTGCGTTCAATGCGCACCCTCATGACCATCTCCTCTTGATTCCTGACTGCAAGGCAATTTGCTGCTCCATCTCGACATTATCCTTGGGTTGAAGATCCCATAGTTTTCTTACTGTCGACTGCAACGAATCGAAATCCCCACTGACTAATTGCTGCTGACCTGCTAGAATCAGACTTGTCGCTTCCTCTTTGTTCACATACGGTGTCCCTTCGACTGAAAGCTGTTCGAAACACTCTTTCCACCACCAGGGTTGCCTTGCCAAAACTCGCCACTTTAGACCTGCAAAATCATTGGCCACCTTCGCGAGGATTCTTTCATCTTCCTTGTCTGAAATGCGTTCTGCCTCCTTGCAGAGAATCTCATATTCCTTCTTGTCGAGTTTCTCTCCCCATTTCTGGACCACTTCGCCGGCAATTTCCTTTTCCTTGTCGATTCGCCGCAAACTCTCCGGCAACCGCCGCTGCAACCCGATCTTCTTCTCTAGGGACGAGAGCTTCCCACGGACATTCTTTGCCTCATGAACCAGCTTCTTCGCAGCGTCCGGATTATCTTGTTGGTTAGATTGGACACGCTCCTGTTCCGCGGTAAGTTCGTCAAGGTCTTTACGTAATTGAGTCAATTCGTCTTCTAGCGCGGCATCGTTTGTGCTCAAACCTTCCTTCTCCAGTTTCTCGAGCCGTTCAACCTGATCATCAATCACCGACCCCATTTCTTGCGCCTCGTCCATTGCCGGCCTCTGATTGTCTTTTGCAACATACACGCTCTCCTGGAAGTACTGACTTAGGATCGGGACATACGCGCGAACGTCCATAAGTCGCGAGGCACTGATGGAAATAGAAAGCTCAATGTCGGCTCCCTCCGGTACAGTGCGCCTGATATCAGTCGCGTTGATCTTCAAGGCGCCCACGAAAGTGTTTGCTTCTGGGTCGTTGACCCACTCCCCCTCCCACACTTTCACCGCGAGACAATCCTCATTCTTCCCTGGTTTTAGGGCTCTTCGAGCTTTGTAAACTATCCTCTTTGTGATAGGCAGCGGCGTTGAGCGAGGAAAGATATTGTCAACCTCGGATCTGCCATCTGCTCCCACTACCTCTACTCCAACTGAGTGTGGCAAGGGGGGTTCCGCAATCGCCAGGCCATGGCGAATCGAGAAGGAATCAGGCGACACCGACAGGGATCTTCCGACTTCATCCCGCAAATAGACCCAAAAGCGATTTGTACTCTCCTCTAGCAGGTGCACCTTAAGCTCGAAGAACCCGTCCTTGATAGGTACCCAGCCACTCTTCCACACCCCGGTTTCACTCTCGATCAGGATTTCAATTGAATGCAGGCTTCGAGGCCACTCGGAGACGCGGCCAGCCACTAAGCACGTCGCATCAGGCCATACGGGTTCATACGCCAGTTGTAAGGATACCGTGGCACTTTCTCCAATACTCACCTGAGTGGTCGGAACTGGTATCGAGGACGCATAGATTGCGGCACCTCGAGCCACAACAGTCATTGGGTCTATCGAATAGTCGAGAGGCACCCTGAGCTCGGTAGCCAGCATCTCCCGGACTATCGGCATATATGAGGGCCCGCCCACCAAAATGAGCGATGCGATTTCATCGCTCGTCAATCGGGCCCCCGATAGTGCTTCCCTGCAGAGTCGAATGGTCTTTCGGACATAAGGCTCAACAAGCGTATTAATTTCATTTCGCCTGACTTCCACTTCGAGCTCAATCGGCTTGCCATCAAGGTCAGTACCAACGTCATTAATGATGACAATACTGCTTTCAGAAGTGCTCAGATCGGTCTTCACCTCTTCAGCCTTGAGGCGGAGAAACTGAACCAACTTACGAACGTCACGGCTTGAGTTTGGATCTGGCAGGTTGAAGTGCTCCTTCAAGCGTGGCAGGAGGATCTGATCGACAATTGCCCGGTCAAAATCCTTCCCGCCCAGCATATTGTCCCCTTTGTGCTCCAGGACAGACAGGCGACCATCCTTCGTTGAGATAACGGCCAAATCGAAGGTTCCCCCTCCCAGGTCATACACCAGCCAATGCTTGTCTCTTGCGTCTGGTTTCATACCGTAGGCTATAGATGCTGCCAACGGTTCCTGAATCAAGGCTGCGTTCACAATTCCAGCTCTCGTCGCCGATCTAGCTGTTGCTTCACATTGAAGCTGACCAAAAGCCGCCGGGACAGTAATCACAACCGATTCGACAGGAGTAGGGCTCAGCCGTCGAGCGTCCTCAAGCAAGGATTTCAAGACTTCCGCTGACAATTCTTCAGCGTCGAGGGATCTACCAAGCGCTTTGAACTCTTTCCGATCGCTTTGACCCATCCAGCGCTTGAACTCTGCTGCGACGTTCTCGGGATCGGAGTACAGGGTCTGATACGCGCGACGCCCCACTATTATCCGTCCGGAACGCTCAATTCTCACAACGGATGGAGTGACGTCCATTAGATCTCGGTTTTTGACAATCTGAACTTCCGCGCCGTCATATTTCGCTATGACCGAATTTGTCGTCCCCAGATCTATTCCGTAGAATACTTGTGTGCTCATCTCACTCCCCAATCATCATGCTTGATATCCAGAGTACCTTTGCTCACTATCACTTGACCAAAGTGCACCACTGACCCTTGCCAGACAATAACAGGACTCACCATCTCCTTTACGATTAGCGCACCAACGGGTTGATCTCGATCGACCTCGGTGTCGAGAATGTCCACCGCCAACCCCGCATCATAGGCTTGGCCTGTGAGGTCAACGAATTTACAGCCAGCTTCCTCAATTACTTCCATCAATTTCCGTACAGAATCGTGGTGTGCATCGGAATTCGGCGAGTTAGATTTTACGGATGACCACATTCTCCAAATTTCCAAAGCAAGAGTTACGATTTGGTCCTTCGACAACTCATAGACCGGTGTCTTTTCCATGGTTTACTGTCCAGCTTCGTGCTGTTTCTCCAATGAGGCGGCATGGGCCACGAGTTCATTATACTGAGGAACGAGGTTATTGTATTCTTCGACCACATCGTGATTTTTCCTCAACGCCTCTCTGTAGGTAGCCAATGTGTTAGCATACGCGACTTCATCAATGGAGATCCCGAGATCCTTATCGGCGCCGAGCCGACGCAGTGTAGCGAGCGCGTTTTCTGCGTCAGATCGTGAACCACTTGCTGACTCATTGAGCTCACTCATGTGTTTTTCCATGGCCTGAATCTTGTTCTTATCGTTCTCGATTTGAAGCTCAATTCTCGATATGTGCTCAATGACAATCTTGGTTTGGGGGGCACTTGCCTGAATGCTTTTGGGCGGAGTCTCAAGAATATAGTCAGCGTGTGCCTCAAAGAACTCTGGGTTTCCAATGTACCGAACGGTGGGTTGGACAGTGCTCGAGCCGTAGACCACAGTATACCATTTGTAGCTATTGAGTCCTCCCAGGTTGAGCATCCATATGCCGGAACTGGTGATCTTCATTCGCCGTTGGTTCCCAAGGTAGGAAAGGTCATATTGGCCGGGGGATAGTCTTATCGCCTTGAGTCCTGGTGGAGCTACAATCGGATCGAGTCCAGAAATCGATAATGTTACTGAAGTACTATAAGCGTTGTCTACATAAACCGTAGCATGGCTACTTCCCCACAATCCAGAATAGAGAATCGCACACACTATTGCTGCACAAAATATGCCCAGGTGGATTTTGTCGAATGTCCGAAAAGGCGCTTTGCCGTAGAACCTATAGGATTTACCATCGCTACTGCTGACACGATACCGAGCGAGAGGCACAATCGGAACAAAGAGAAGGACGAAATAGAGTGTCGAGATGAACGACCCTGTACTAGTATCTAAATCCGTCTGGCCGTATAAGTGTGTCCCACATCCATTCAGCGTATACATCGACGGGGCGGATTCTATCGGTTTGACGGAGCTGTATATTGCTTCGCGATGCGCCAATGCAGCTAGATCTTCCAAGTCCTTGTTAATTGCCCCGAGGACATCAGTCCCTGGGACGAGCTGTTGGGCATGCCTCAATATGGTAATCGCGCCTTGTGCCGTACCTCCATTTGAGAAGTAGGTCCTCGCAAGGTATCTCAAAGCGTTGCCCACCATTTGCCGCGCGTCACGCATAGTGAGAGGATCACTCGTGGCGGTCACAATGGTTCCAAGTGCAGGTGTCACTTCTTTTCGGAAGAGCGCAAACGAGTCCCGGCAAAGCTGTTTGGTCGATTCAGATGGCGGCGCACCTTCTTGTTGTTCCGGCAGCCTCTTCATGATGTTGTTGACCAGGGAGGACAAGGGTGCAAAGACCTGAGCGCGATTCTGCTGTTCGATGTGTGAGGTAACGACTTTGAGATCTTGTTGCACACGCCCAGAAGTGATAGTATCAGGCGCCATAACTTCAGCTTCTCTTAGCAGCTGTTCGGCAACTTCATATGCATCCGCCGCGTTATGATATCCGACGACTGCAATATCCCTAAGGCACGTCGCTGCCTTCTCGCTAACCATTTTTGATGCTTCCGAATCCTCGCCAGCGACCAGTCGCACCTTGCTCAGAAGTGGGATGATAGCCGCATTCCAGGATTCGTAAGCGAGGTCGGACGCTTCTCGCTTCTGCGTCAACGACGCCACGTCCCCCTGGACCGAAGATTTCAGAACTTTGATTATCTGCTCAGTCGCCTCTTCAAGTGTGCTCTCGAGCGGATCTACCAGATCCTTTATGAGCCTATACGCCTCAGGCGCTGGAACACAAACCGATTGGACCAATCGAAGGTGTCCGCTTATGTCGCTAGGTCGGCCATCTTCAATGCCTGTGATCATTCGCTCCTTCGAGAATCCGAGCAGGAGCTGCCAGGCGTCATTTTGCAGGCTCTGCATCTCCGTCGGCGTGGCACGGGGTTCGAATACAGACTTTGCTTCTAACGAGTCGAACCACTCCCAGAATTCTTTGAGTCCAAAGAGCATCCGCCAGTCAATGAGCGCCTTCTGCCAAGCCGACTCTTCCAGTGCCAAGGGATCACGTGCGATACACTGTGCTTGCTCCCATATGGCCGCGTTGAATCTCGAAGTCAAATCGCCAGCTTTGGTTATGAGGTCAACGGCATGAGCCACTTCTTTTGTCGTGAGTTTGGATATTTCCTTTGCCACTTTTGAATCGTAGCTAAACCAGAAAAGTCTTTCACGGAGTCTGCTTTGCGGGCTTTCAAGGCGGGTCAGGGCGTCGCGGAGTGACTGTTCACTCTGATCGCAGGGACCGTAGAACGACAGGAGGTCAAGAGATGATTGGGGGCCGCCAACCCTTGCCCGGGCACGATGAGATTGATAGGCATCCAGGACCTCAGGCCGCGCGGAACTACCCGAAATTCCCAGGACTCTGAAAGCATTCGATTTGTAGTAAAGAGTCACGTCGACCTCGAAATGCCAGTGCTTTCGAGATTAGACACCCTGATACCCCTTTCAGCACTTTCACAGGCGCTGATGTCAAACGGATAGGTCATGGAAGAAGAAGGAGCGCACGTTTCGATCCAGGCGGGGGAAGGGTCTTTCCCGTTGAGATGCTTTCCCAAATCCTCCTCATCTACTCCCGTTAGAAAACGAAGGCTCCTTTGGCTGTCAGCGCAAAAGAGGGCGAGATTCAAAGAGCTATCCGGCGCCACTACTCTCTTTCGGCTATTCAATTTCCACACTATTGGGACATTGCCGAGCGAAGTTAAGCTCCGATTATCTATCGGTAGATATTCTTGGTTGACTCTGAAATGGAGTAGTGTCTTCTTTTTTCAACAGTCATTTGGATAAGTTGAGATTTATTGAGCTTACTCTCTGGTCTCTTCGGTCCAAGCATGACTCCCTTTATCGCCAAGGGGAAATCCCGGCTAGACAAATCAAATTTCACCATCGGGTTGACGATGCTATATGGTTCTGCAGCTATCCATTCTTTTTCTCTATCCCTTCTCTTATGGATGTAGAGGAGTCTTATCTCCTTTTCGTACTCATATTCTCTGGGTTTGAAGAAGTGTCGCCACCCATAAAACAAAACAAATCTGATATTCAAGCAGAACCTGCTTCGAATTTGCTGTATTATGTTCCTTAGGAACAGCAGCTCAGGGTGTTTGCCATGTTCATCTGCGTATTTCACTCGACCTAGAAAGAACTGTTGATTTCCTTCGAGCGTTTTGCTTACTTCAAATTCCAAACACGCGCCTTTACCATCTTCCCCGTACAATCTCCATTGCATTAAGTCATCTTGTAGTTCCGTGCAAGACATGATAAACCGCCTATTGATTGCAGCTCGACTTTGCGGTGACATCTCCCACACTTCTTCTTTATCAGGTCCATTTAAATAGTTTTCTGCATAGTTTGGCTCCGTTGTATCGTTCATCCCAGACAACCCTTGCATTGCAATTGTATTATCGTTTATGACTTGAAATGCCCGAGCAAATGAATAATAGCGATAGATGCTATTGGGCACATTATTGTCGAGCAGTCGGCGGAAGAATTGGTGCTCAAATGAATCCGTATCGTTAGTCCCACCGTCAAAGTACAAAGCGTAATCATATGAAAGCTTCAACTGTCGCTCTATCTGATTGCCATGGACTTCGAGCAATTCTCGTAATCTAGGAAAGCTGTCACTGGCTTGGCCGACTAGGTCTCTAATGGTGTCTGCGGCAAGCTTCTTAACTTTTCTTAGTCTTTCCTGAGTTATTCGTGTCGTAATACGTCTTACGAAGCCAGCTTTGTTCGTCTTGATTGGTTTTGCGGGGCTCCCTAGTCTATCGTACATGTAAAATCGTTCTCCATCAGTGTAGACAAAAAACCGCACTTTGAGAGTAAAATAAAGGGAAGTATCAAAACTGGACGAAGCTCTTGTCAGTGTCTCCTGCATTTTGATTTCAAGTGCAGCTATGCATCTCTTCCTTGCTTTGATGATCATGTCGGGCCGATAACCATCTACTTCCGGCTCGATGAGAATGTCGAAGGGTTCATCTCCGTACCGGAGATCAATTAAGGCATTCTGAATTGTCAGAGCTATCTCGTGTTCATCCATTTGCTATTCTCTAGCCAATTCCGTTTTGGTCTCGTTGGCCCCTGCAAGTGCCGCTTAATTCAAAAGGCCACTCTCATTTTGGTATGTTTTGAAATGCCGCCGGTCGGAACAATCGGCGATCACCCCGTTATGCATCGCTCCACCTACTATGGATTACCTCCCATCCCCTTCCCTTTATAGAACTCCTCAAACCATCTCCGCTTCAGAAACGCATTCACATTCGCATCCGAAAGCTTCTTGTACAGATCAACTTTATTGTTCACAAAGTCCAGCATGATTTCATCCAAGACTTTGTCAAACTTGTATCTCACATTTGCTTCTGTATTGTCGCTATTTCGAGCTTCAGCAAGTTCTTGATGGGCGTTTACCTTTTCACGCATCTTGCCTAAATCGACCTTGTCCTCATCTGTGAGGTTTGCGCCATAGGCATCATTCAAAGTCTTGATAATGTTGGAGAGAAAATCCAACTCCATCTGGTATGTCCCCTTTGTCTCCGTGCCTATTGGCTTTATGGGCGCATCCTTGTAGATAAGTGGGATTTGCCCAGTGAATGTCTGCTGTACCCTGAATGAGTCCAAGTCCACAGAATCCTGAAGCTCAAGAGGCAATCGTGTCCTGCGCCTTGGGAGTTTCCTATTCAGGCTTTTGGCGAAGACGTACAATTCCTCTAAGTCCACATCCTTGAACGTGATGAGTTGTGAAACAAAGGCATAGAAACGAATGTAGTTCTG
>Ga0182021_10003487_pt1 | contig 18467 bp, 15 predicted proteins | sample 612E3MmetaG_FD_120493 | JGI IMG/M metagenome (GOLD analysis project Ga0182021, IMG submission 120493) | Permafrost microbial communities from Stordalen Mire, Sweden - 612E3M metaG (Illumina Assembly) | ecosystem: Environmental > Terrestrial > Soil > Wetlands > Permafrost | place: Sweden... | reverse complement strand
GTCGGTGGCTCTTGCCGCGGCCGCCATGGTCGGCAACGCGGGAATGGTCTTCGCCTGGGACGCGTCGGCTTTCAGCTCAGCCGACGAGGGGCTCCTGTTCACCCTCACCAACCAGGACCGCGCCTCGGCCGGGCTCAACGCCCTCGTGAACGACAGCTACCTTCACCAGAAGGCCGAATGGCGGGCCCAGGACATGGGTGACCGCGGCTACTTCTCGCACGAGATCCCACCCGACAACAGGATGGTCTTCTCCTACATGCAGGCGGACGGTTACTGCTTCAACGTCGCCGGCGAGAACATCGCGACCAGCACATATGGTGACAGCGATGCCACCGCCAACATCGAGGTCGGCTTCATGGGTTCGCCGACGCATCGGGCCAACATCCTCGGCACCTGGGCCCGCCTGGGCGTCGCGGCCTACAAGGCCGCTGACGGCACCAAGTTCTACGCCGTCCTGTTCTCGATCCCGTGCGGCGCGGTGACGCCGACGCCGGTGCCGGTCCCGGTCGTGACCCCGGTGCCGACGCCGGTGCCGGTGCCGGTCGTGACCCCGGTGCCGACCACCCCGCCGGACGTGCCGCCGAAGACGACCCCCGTGCCGATCGTTACGCCGGTCGCAACCCCGGTCACCACGCCGACGCCTGAGCCGACCGCGGCGCCCACGCTCAACGCGACGTCCAGCCCCAGTGCCGGCGCGTCACCGATAGCTCCCTTCGTGACCTTCGCTCCCAACGGCGTCGTGGTCGGGCCGACGGCGACCCCGTCTCCAACGCCGGCCGGCCCCGTGGCGACGACGGTCCCGGGGGTGCCGTCCAGCCTGCGGGTCTACGAGCAGCCTCTCCCGAGTGGTCCATCCGATTCGATTCTCTCCTGGCTGTTTGGCGGGCTGTTTGGCGGGCTGTTCGGCCTCTAGTCGTCGGGATACACTCCCACGATGCAGCCTCGACAGCCTGAAGCACCGTGGGAGGATGGCCAGTTCATCGAGTCGATGGCAGGGCGGGCGAGCCCCGACGCCGCGATCCTCGAGGCCCGGGACCTGACCAAGCGCTACCGGCTCGGCAGCGGCAACGTGGATGCCCTGCGGGGCGTGTCGCTGCGGGTCGGCCGCGGCGAGTTCCTGGCCCTGATGGGGGCGTCTGGCTCGGGCAAGAGCACGCTGCTCCAGCTCCTCGGCGGCCTCGACCGGCCTACCAGCGGCGACGTGATCCTCGACGGCCACGTCATCAGCCAGCTCGGCGATGCCACGGCGACCCGGCTTCGGCGCGAGAAGACCGGCTTCGTCTTCCAGTTCTTCAACCTTATCCCCCTCCTGGACGTCTTTGAGAACGTGGCCCTGCCGTTCACCATCGCCGGGGTCGATCCGAGGAAGGGCGATACGGCCGTCCGCGTTCGCGGCGTGATCAAGCTGATGAAACTGGACGGCCGCGAGCACAACCGGCCCGATCAGCTGTCCGCCGGTGAGCAGCAGCGGGTGGCGCTTGCTCGCGCCCTCGTGACCCGGCCGGCGATCCTGTTCGCCGACGAACCGACCGGCAACCTCGACTACGCCACCGGCCGGGACATCCTCGACGAGCTGTGGAACTCCTGCGACGTGCTCGGCCAGACAATCATCCTGGTGACGCACGATGCCCGGGCCGCCGCGAACGCGGACCGTGTACTGGTCATCTCGGACGGCCTGATCCGCGACGAGATCAAGCTCGGACGCCGGACCAGCCGTGACGCCGGACCGCTGATCGACCGCCTCTCGAAACTGGGGCTGTAGCCGGTGCGGCGGCTGTCGTCGCTGGCCTGGCGCAGCATCGGCGCCCGCAAGCTGCGCAGCTTCCTGACCATGGTCGGGATCGCCCTGGGCGTGGCCGTGCTGTTCGCCTCGCTGTCGGCGGGGGCGGCCATGGACGCGGCCGTGGACCGGGCCGCGGCCGATGAGATCGGCCACGCGGACCTGCGGATGCAGGCGCTGGAGGAGCGGGGCCTGGGCCAGGCCACCATCAACGCGATCATGGCGACCGCCGGCGTGGGCGTCGCCGCGCCGGCGCTGGAGCGCCAGACCTACGTCGCGGCCGGCCCGAACCTGACACCGACCGCCGCCCTGCCCCCGTCGGTGACGGTGCTCGGAATCGACCCGGTCGCCGAGCCGCGGCTCCACGACATGCCCCTGGCCGCGGGGCGGCTCCTGACCACCGGCGACGCGCAGGCCGCCCTGATAACCGAGACCCTGGCCGGCCAGCTGCATCTCGCGGTCGGGGACTCGATCCGCCTCAACGGTTCGGTGGCCTCGGGACCCCAGGCGTACGAGATAGTCGGCCTGGTGATCGGCGACGCGCCGCTGCCCGAGTCGGACGGCCGGCTCGTGTTCATGCCCCTGGCCTCCGCCCAGGCGCTCTTCGGGGTCACGGGCGTCACCCGCGTGGACCTGGCTTCGGCGCCGGGCGTGTCGGTCGACGAGTTGGTCGGCCAGCTCGACGTGGGCATCAGGACGGAGCCCTTCCTGCTCGACCGGGCGGGGGACCTCGCGGACTCGCTGCGCGCCCAGACGACAGATCTCCGCGGTGCCCTGCTGCTCGTGGCCGCGGTCATCATCTTCGCTGGCGCGTTCCTGATCTTCAACACGCTCTCGATGACGGTCTCCGAGAGGACTCGGGAGATCGGCCTGCTGCGCGCCGCCGGCACCAGCCGCTCCCAGGTGATGTGGCTCGTCCTGCTCCAGGCGCTGGCGTTCGGGATCCTGGGGTCCGCCCTGGGCGTTCTCGCCGGCGTGGGCGTGGCGACCATCATGGTCTCGTGGGTCCGATCCGCCGGTCCGATCGCCCTGTCGGCGCCGGCCCTGTCGGGCTCCACGATCAACCTGGCGCTCGCAGTTGGGACATTCGTCACGCTGGCCGCCTCGGTCGAGCCAGCCTGGCGGGCAGGTCGCATCTCGCCGATGGATGCGCTGCGTCGCGGGCCGGTGGGAGCCGCGGCCGGGACGGCCCGACTGCGCTGGCTCGTCGCGGTTTTCGCGGTGCTGGCCCTGGCGGCCGTGGCCATCTGGCCGAGGAGCCACTCCGGCGGAGCCGCCGGGCAGAGCCTCCTGGATACCGTGCGCAACTCCGGGACGTGGGGGCCGCTCGTGATCTACGGCCTCTTGCTCGTCGTCGTGCTGCTGCTGCCGCGGCTGCTCGGGGGCCTGGTGCTCCTGGCCGGACTCCCCTTCCGCGCCTTCCGCAACGCCGAGCGGCTGGCGCGCAGTTCGCTCTCGCGCGATCGCAGCCGTACCACGCTCGCCGCCGGAGCCCTGATCGTGGGCGTGGCGATGGTGATCGCCCTCGTCACGTCGGCCCAGGGTCTGCGCAGCATCAGCTCGAGCTGGCTGACCGAGACCCTCCCCGGCAGCGAGCTGCTGACGTCCATCCGGCCGGTCGATCCGGCCGATCCCGTCCTGGCGGCCCTCGCTGCCACCCCGGGGGTCAGGTCCGTGTCGCCGATCGGGATCTTCGGCGCCCCCTACGTGGCCGAGTCGCTCGTGAACGGCAGGCCCGTGGCTACCGCGGTGCTCCAGGAGGGAGCTGCCATAGTCGGCCGCGACTACCTCGCATCAGGGCGCCTGAACTTCGTCTCGGGCGACCCCGCCACGGCCCTGAACGCGCTCGACTCGGGTGGCGCGGTGATCGTGCCCAGCTCGTTCGCCGGATCGGCGAACATCCGCCTGGGTGACACGGTCTCGTTCGCGACGGGCACCTCGCCCGTCAAGCTGCGCGTGGTCGGCATCGTGGCCCACTCGATCCCGGCCGGTGCCCAGGAGGCGATCCTGGTCGGCTGGTCCGACGCGACAAGCGCGTTCGGCGTCACCGGAGCCGACTTCATGGCCGTTCGCTACCTTGACGGCCAGGAGGCTACCGCGCGACCCGTGCTCGACGCGGCGGCTGTCTCCTACGCCCTCCAGCCGATGGGCCTGGACCGCATCTCGACTGTGGTGGGCGATGCCCTCGATCGCGCATTCCGCCTGCTCGATGCCCTGGCCCTGATTGCCATCCTCGTGGCCGGGCTCGGAGTCGTGAACACCCTGTCGATGAGCGTGTTCGAGCGCGTCCGGGAGATCGGAGTCCTGCGAGCAACCGGGATGACGAGCCGCCAGGTCTGGGGCATGGTGGTCGTCGAAGCGGGCGTCCTCGGGATCGTCGGATCGCTGGTCGGCGCGGTAGTAGGGCTGCTCGTCGGCTCACTCATGGTCGTGTGGTCGAGCGGCGGCTTCGGACTGGTCTTCGATCCGCCCTGGCTCGCGATCGCGGCGCTCGCCGGGCTGGGTGTGCTGGTCAGCGTTGCGGCTGCGGTCTACCCGGCCAGCGTGGCCAGCCGCATCTCGATCATCGACGCCGTCCAGCACGAGTAGGACCCGGCGTCTGAGCGGCTCAGGCGGCGTCCTCGACCAGTTCGACGATCATCCGGCGAGCGTGACCGGACCCGGAGAGGACAGACAGAAGTCGGTCGAGCCGGCTGCCGCCGGGCTCTCCGAGCGATCCGCATTCGAGCCAGAGTCCATCCGCGTGCGCCACGGTCACCGTCTCGCGGCCGCATGCGCAGGAGGGCATCTCGCGCTCGGCGATTTCGATTCGGTCGACGGCAGTCCAGTTGTCGATCATATTGATTCACCTTGTATAGATACGACCCGTTCCGTATCATAGTCCAATGGCCGCGATTCATCAAGACGCACCGTCTCGTATCTCGCTCGCCGCTGCCGGGGCGATGCCGCAGAGCGGGGCACACAAGGGCCGGCCGCGCAGCGACATGGCCCATCGGGCGATCCTCGAGGCGGCCCGCCAGCAGCTCATCAGGGAGGGCTACTCGGGCCTCAGGCTCGAGCACGTTGCCGCGCACGCCGGCGTCGGCAAGGCGACGATCTACCGCCGCTGGCGCTCGAAGGAGCAGCTCGCCCAGGCGCTCCTCGCCGACCTGGCCGCGCCGCACATTGCCATCGACGAAACGGGCGACACGCGCGACGAGATGCTCGCGGCGGTGATGAACCCCATGCGGGCCCTCACCGAGTCCGACTTCGGCCCGGTCATCCGGGCTCTCCTGTCCCAGATCGCGGCCAACCCGGCGCTCGGCGACCCGTTCCGCGCGACCGTCGTCCAGGCTCGGCGCGACGAGATCGGGCGCATGATCGCCAGGGGGATCGAGCGCGGCGACCTCTGTCCCGACGCGGACGCCGACGTTGCCACGGAGCTGCTCGTCGGCCCGGTCTACTTCCGGTTCATGTTCGGCGGCGAGTTGAACCGGGCGTTCGCCGAGCGGGTCGTGGACAACGTCATGCGCGGCTACGCGGCGAGCGACAACCCGCCGACAGAATCCCGGCCGGACCGGCCGCCGCCGGATTGAGGTGCAGTCCGGAGGCCCTGACGCTGGCCCGAGCCGGACCCCCCGGTGCAGGCCGTGAGTTTCCACGGACCGGCGCGGGCGACCGTGGCCGGCCTGGGCGTGTCGCGCCGGGTGACCCTGCTTTGGCCGGTTCTTGGGATCAGCGCCATACTCAAAGCCCCATGAGTCGACCTGGAGATCCACTGCGCGCTCGGACCGGCGCCTTTGTTGGCCTCGCGTTCCTGCTGTCCGCGCTGTTGGCCGGGTGCTCGGCAGGCGGTCCGTCCGCCAGCCCCTCCCCCGCGAGCGACCAGCCCAGCGCGGCGAGCCCCAGCCCCACGCCCGAGGTCACGGCGAGCCCCACGACCAGCCCCGACCTCGCCAGCCCGAGCCCCTCGCCGCGGCCCTTCGCCATCATCGCGGCGACCAGCTGCAACCCGTCGCTGGTCCCGTATGCGTTGCCGGTGCCATCGAGCGTGCCGGCGGTCTCTTCCAGGTTCGTCCTCCAGGTCCCGGTCCTGATGTACCACCGGATCGTTCCGCTGAGCGAGGCCGGCGACTCGCTCTCGGGTCTCGTAGTGCCGCCCGCCACGTTCGACGCCCAGCTGAGCACCCTCGAGGCTGCCGGCTGGCACACCATCACCGCCTCGGCGTTGGCGGACGACCTCGAGAAGGGCACCAAGCCGGCGCCGAAGACATTCGTCATCACGATCGACGACGGCTGGTCGGACGGCTATACCTACGCCCTGCCGATCCTGCGCGACCACGGCTTCGTGGCCACGTACTACGTGATCGCGGGCCGGATCAACTGGGTGAACTTCCTGAGCGTCGACCAACTGAATGGACTCATCGCCGCCGGCAACGAGGTCGGCGTCCACACGATGGACCACGTCGGCCTGGCCGGCCTGACCGACGCGCGGCTTGCCTACGAGATCGACGGAGCGGCAGCGACGATTGCCTCCGCCACGGGTCGCTGGCCCGAGACCCTGGCCTACCCCTTCGGCGACTTCGACACGCGCGCCGAGGCGGCGGTGCAGGCCTGCACCGGCCTGAAGATGGCGTTCCTAGAGGGCGACGGCACGTACGAAACCTGGCCCACTCGGTTTGCCGCGCCGCGGGTCCACGTTTACCCGAGCACCACCGCGGCAACGCTGCTGAGCTGGGTGGAGCATCCCTGGCTGCCCGTCTTCGCGACCCCGACGCCGTCGGCGCATCCAAGCACGGCGCCATCCGTCCATCCCAGCTCCACGCCGTCGACGCCATCGGCACCGTCGACGCCATCGGCACCGTCGACGCCACCGGCGCATCCAAGCACGGCGCCAACCCCGCATCCGAGCGCGGCCTCTTCGTAGACGGACCGCGGGCCTCCCCGGGCTGCGCCGCGTTCAAACCAGGACCGCACTCCTCGGAGGCGCGTAATCTGGCAGGCGTCGGCGGCCGTGCAACTCGCAGAATCGTTGATCGACGGCCCGTGGCCATCGTCGGTCCGCACGTCGTCGACGAGGAGGACCTCTGGATGCGTCAACTAAGGGGGACGCCCGCTTCATCAGGAGTCGGTCGCGGCGCGCTCGTCCTCCTCGCCCCGGAGACGCCGGCGGCGGGCGGACGGATCGAGGCCGGCCGCGCGGACGCGGAGATCGAGCGCCTGGCCGCCTGCGTGTCGTCGGCGGCCGATTCGCTGGACGCCCTCGCGTTGGACGTGGCGGCGGCCGGCCATGCCGACGAGGCGGGCATCTTCTCCGCGCAGGCGGCCATGGCCCGCGACCCGGCGCTGGCGGCCGCGGCTGAGACGCGGATTCGAGCCGGCCACGACGCGATCGGCGCCATCGAGGCTGCCGGAGCCGAGCTGGCCGACCAACTGCGGGGCCTGGGCGACGAACTCCTGTCGGCTCGGGCCGCGGACGTCGAGGACGTCGTCGACCGAATCGCGGGCCTGCTCGCCGGTCGCTCCGGTCGGAGGCCGACCCTGGATCGCCCGGCCGTGGTGGTGGCCGCCGATCTGTCGCCGTCGTTGGCCGCGAGCCTCCCGCGCGACCGCCTGCTAGGGTTCGCGCTCGAGGCCGGTTCGCCGACCTCCCATGCAGCCATCCTGGCCCGCGCCTACGGCATACCCGCGGTCGTCGGCGTGCCGGGGCTGCTGGCCGCGGTCGAGGCCGGGAAGGGCCGAAACCCTGAAGGGAGCCCCACGATCGCCATCGATGGCGATTCCGGCGAGGTTGTGATCGACCCCGACGAGGCGACCGCCCGCAGGTTCGCCGGTCGGATGGCCGAGGCGGCCCGGGCCTCGGAGCGCGCCCTTGCCGAGGCCGACCTGCCGGTCGTAACGGTCGATGGGACGGCGGTCAGTTTGCTGGCCAACATCGGGACTCCGGGAGAGTCGGAGCGGGCGATCGCCCTCGGCGCCCGCGGCGTGGGCCTGTTCCGGACCGAGTACCTGTTCCTCGAGCGATCGGCCCCGCCGTCGGAGGATGAACAGACCGAGGCCTACCGTTCGGTGGTCGAGGCGTTTCGGCCCCATCCGGTCACGATCCGGCTGCTCGATGTCGGAGGTGACAAGCCGATCCCGTACCTACCGATCGCCCGGGAGGCCAACCCCTTCCTTGGGGTCCGGGCAGTCCGACTCGCGCCCGAGCGCCCGGAGCTGTTCGTCACCCAGCTGCGAGCCACCATGCGGGCGGCCGCCGTGAAGGGTGGGCCGGCCGGGTCGGTCAGGGTCATGGCCCCGATGATCGCCGACGCCTCCGACGTCGACGTTCTCGAGTCGCTGGCCGCCCGGGCGAGGTCGTCGCTCGAACGCGAGGGCATCGCCCACGGCGAGGTCGCCCTCGGGGTGATGCTCGAGATCCCCTCCGCCGTGCTCGTGGGCGACAGCTACTTCGGCCGGCTGGCCTTTGCCAGCCTCGGCACCAACGATCTTCTCCAGTACACCCTCGCGGTCGACCGCGGGAATCGGGAGCTGGCGCGATACCAGGATTGGCTGCACCCGGCGCTACTCCGGCTCATCGCGGCGGCCGTGCAGGCTTCCGCACGGGCAGGCATCGATCTGTCCGTCTGCGGCGAGATGGCCGGCGATCCGGTCGCCTCGCTGGCGCTCGTAGGGCTCGGCATCCGTCAGCTGAGCATGGCAACGTCGAGCCTCGCCCCGGTCCGGCGAGCGATCCGGGCCTGCCGGCTCGACGTGCTCGAGCGAACCGCCGTCGGCGCCCTGGACCTGCCGTCCGCGGCCGCCGTGCGGGAACGCTTCGCCAGGCTGCTCGGCTCCGCCTGAGAACTGAGCCCGACCCGCGGCGGGCTCCCGACGCGGCCCATTGGCCCCTCAGCCGGCGCTCGCCTCGCCCAGCCCGGATTCGACGAGGCCGCGCAGGCTGGCCAGGGCTTCCCCGGCATCGGGGCCTTCGGCCGTGATGCGGATCCGTTGGCCCCTTGCGACCCCGGTCGTAAGGAGCATCAGGATCGACTTGGCGTCGACCGCCGGCGAACCTCGATCCACGTTCTCGACCGTGATCTTGGACGCGAAGCGCGCCGCGGCCTCCACGAACAGCGCGGCCGCCCGGGCGTGCAGACCGGAAGGATTGACGATCTGCAGCTCGATGGTCGGCATGGGCCACGCCTCTTCCTGATCAGCCGCTCCGGGCGGTCCGCCCGATCTTCGCGTCGCAGAAGGCCGCCAGGGCCCGGGTCGCGGCGTCGGCGGACCCTAGGGTCGGGATGCCGGCGTCCTCGAGGAGGCCCCGGAACGGATCGTAGAGCGGCCCCGCGTCAACGACGGCCAACCACGGCTTCGTCGTTTCGCCCCAGAGCCGGGCCAGCCGTGCCCCGATGGCGTCGGGCCGGGTCAGGTCCTCCGAGTGGTCGGGGCCGGGAGCCAGGGTCTCGACCGAGTCAGTGAATGGAGCGATCCCGACGATGCCGACGTCCACTTCGGCCGCGCCCAGGATCGTTCGGGCAACCGCCTCGAAGATGGCGCCATCGGCCGCCGGGGTCAGGTCGAGCGGGTTGTGGATGTCGACGAGCGAGTCGATGCCGGCCGGCTCGACGATCCGAACCAGCTCGGCCTCGGTGGCGGGGCCAAAGGCCGGCAGATCGAGCGAACCGGCGTGGTCGGCGAACGTCACGCACTCGGACCCGGCGTTGCTCATCGCGCCGAGTCTCCGTCCGTGGGGGATTCGGCCGTCGAGGAGGGCGAAGGTCCGCAGTAGCTCGTCGAAGGCCTCCGGCGTATCGGCAAGCACCACGCCCGCGGACCGGGCCAGCTCGCGGGTGACGACCGCGTCGCCGGCGATGGCCGCCGTGTGGCTGGCCGACGCCCGGGCCCCGGCCGACGTGCGCCCGGCCCGGTACAGCACGACCGTGCGGCCGTCCGCCGTAATCCGGGCCGCCGCGTCCATGAAGCGGAGGCCGTCCAAGTGGCCGAAACCTTCGACATAGACGCCGATGACCCGGGTTGTCGAGTCGGCCGCGAGGTAGGTGAGGTAGTCGCCGACGGTCAGGTCCATCTGGTTGCCAACGGTGATGACGTACCGCAGGTCGAGCCGGTCGAGGCGGGTGATGCGGGTGAGGGCGAAGGCGCCGCTGCCCATGACGAGGGCGACCGGCGCCGGCCATCCTCCTACAGGCAGCTTCCGGCTGGGGATGAACATGGTGTCGTAGTTGCCGGGGCGCGAGCGGATCCCGACGCAGTTCCCGCCGTTGATGACCGGCCCCCGGTCGGCGGTCTCGCGCGCAGCCGTCAGGGCGTCGCGCATCCGGGCGGTCAGCTTCTCGCCCCCGCTCTTTTCCTCCAAGCCGCCCGGGATGACGATCATGCTCTCGGCCAGGTCTCGCTCGATGACCTCGGCCACGAAGCCCGCCACCTGGGCGGCCGAGACCGAGACGACGAACAGGTCGACCTTGCCCGGCATCGAGGCCAGGTCGGGCACGCAGCCGACACCATCGATCTCGTCGACGCCCGGCTTCACGACCACGATCCGGTCCCGGGCGAAGCCCCCGCCGACAAGGTTGTCGAGAATCACCCGGCCGGGGTTCGACTTGCTGGAGACACCGACGATGGCGACCGAGCGAGGTTCCAGCAGCCGGGCGATCTTGTGGACGGGTCTCTCCGGTCGGGCCCGCGCCGTACCGCTCCCGATGGAGATGAGCACGTCGAGGGCGACGAGCCCGCCGGCGGTCACGGCTGCCGGGTTGATCTCGCACTCCAGGATCTCCGCCGGAACGAGGGCCGCGCCGACGTCAAGAAGGCGCTCGACCACGGCCACCAGCTCCGCCGGGGGCAGCCGGGCTGGCTGGCCGCGGAGCGAGGTCGTGGCCAGGCGGACCGCGGTGGCCGCCTCCAGCACCGGACCGATGACAGTGCGAGGGGTCAGAGTCGGCGAGACGATCGCGATCTCGCATCCCGGCCGAAGGTCAGCGGCGAGGGCCTCGGTGTGGATCCCTCCCGCACCGACGCTCACGACCGGACCGAAATCGTCCGTCCAGCGCAGTGACAGGAGCAGCTCGCCGCCCAGGGCCGCGTCGTGCTCGACCAGTTCGGCCACGGTGTAGCCCTCGACGGCCTCGCCGAGGCGGGCGCCCATTGCCGTCATTGCCGCCGCCACCGCCGCGCGATCGCGGGCCACGAAGGCCACGCCTCCAACCTCCGTCTTGTGGACGATTTGGCTGGAGACGACCTTGACCACGACCCGCTCGCCCGGCAGACCCTTCAGCGCGGCATCGTCCAGTGCACGTGCGTCCCGAACGAAGCGCCAGCGCGGGACGGCGATCCCGGCGGCCTCTAGGACGGCCAACCCCTCCGGCTCCAGCAGCGTCGTCCGGCCAGCCGCCCGGGCCGCGGCAGCGATCGCCCGGATTGCATCGAGGTTGGGGCGGGCGGCGGCGGGCGGTCGAGTCATCGGCCACATCCTCCCACGCAACGGCAGTCGGCGTTCGCACGTGTACACGCGAACCCGCTGACATCTTCGACCGTCACGCACGCGGAAGGACTCGGCGACCAGTGGGGCCGGGCTACAATCTCGCCCGGTCCTACCTGCGCAAGCCACGATCAACGAGGGCTGACGAATGCCTGAGCCGGGCGCGAACTGGTTGGGCGGCCCCGGAAGCCCGGTCCGAACATGGCGGTGACCATGCGCGCGTTCGTCATCACCGGACCCCGCCGCGCGGAAGTGCGCGAGATCCCCCGCCCGGAACCCCGTCCCGGCGAGGTGGTCGTCGACGTCGAGCGGGCGGGCGTCTGCGGCACCGACGTCGAGTTCTACAGCGGCGAGATGGCCTACCTGCACACCGGTCAGGCCGAGTACCCGATCCGCATCGGGCACGAGTGGGCAGGCGTCGTCTCTTCCGTCGGAGATAGGGTGGATCCGTCGTGGGTTGGCCGCCGAGTCACGGGCGACACCATGCTGGGCTGCGGGGAGTGCGAGCGGTGCACGCATGGACGCCAGCACCTGTGCGCCGACCGCTACGAGATCGGCATCCGCAACGGCTGGCCGGGTGCCCTGGCCGAGCAGCTGCCGGTGCCCGCCCGGGCGTTAGTGCCGCTGCCGGAGACGGTCGGGCCGTCGCTGGGTGCCCTGGTCGAACCCGGCGGCAACGCCCTGCGCGCCGTTCGCGGGGCCGAGCTGGCATCCGGTGAACGGCTGCTCGTGATGGGAGCCGGAGCGATCGGGCTGCTCGCTGCCCAAATCGCCGTCGCGGAGGGCATCGATGTCCACCTCATGGGTCGCAGCGACAGATCCCGGGCCTTCGCACGAACCCTCGGCTTCGAGCACGTCTGGACCCGCGAAACCCTGCCCGACCTTCGGTGGGATGCCGTCGTCGACGCCTCCAACGCGCCGGAATTGCCGGCGCTGGCGCTCGATGTCGTGGAACCTGGGCGCCGGGTCGTCTACATCGGCCTGGCCGGCCAGCCGAGCCTCATCGACACCAGGACCATGGCCCTGAAGGACGTCACCGCGGTCGGCGTGCTCAGCGCCTCCGGGGGTCTCGAGGGCACGATCGAGCTCTACGCCGCCGGCGCCGTGGACCCGCGGCCGCTCATCGCAAGCACGGTTGGGCTGGACGAGGTCGCCGACGTCCTGGACGGCCAGCGCCTGCCCGGCTGGGGCGACGCTCCCAAGATCCACGTCGACCCCAGGCTCTGAGTCGCGCCCTACCGCGCCCGGCGCGACCGTCGTCGAGGTCAGGCTGGCTTCGCGGCAGTCCCGCCTCTGCCGCGGCGCACCACCGATGACCCGGATTCGACGACGGGGCCGGGGAAGTCCGACTCGACGACCGAGGGCGCGACCAGGCAGTTGCGTCCGATCCTGACACCCGCCGTGATCCTGGCTCGCTCGCCCACTAGGGTGATGCCGCAGTAGAGATGATCGGGTTCGTCGACGTTGGGCGTCCCCGGGAGAGTTCCGAAGCCGACGACGGCGCCGGCGCCGACCACCACGAACTTGTCGATGATGGCGGTGTCGATGACGGCGCCGGGCCCGATCTCCGTGTCCAGCAGGACCACCGAGTCGCGGACCAGGGCGCCCTCGTAGACCCTCACGCCCGGCGACAGGGCGGAGTTCAGCACCATGCCGTTGACGATGCAGCCGTGGCTGATCAGGGAGTGGCGCACGATGGCGTCGGGGCCCATCTTGGCCGGCGAGCGTTCCTCCGAACGAGTGTGGACGAGCCAGCTCCGGTCGAACAGGTCGAGCTCGGGCACCAGGGCGGTCAGGTCCAGGTTGGCCGCCCAGTAGGCCTCGATCGTGCCCACGTCGCGCCAGTAGCCGTCGAAGCGATGGCCGTAGACGGCGGCGCCGCCGGCCAGCATGGCCGGGATGACGTCGCGGCCGAAGTCGCTGCGCGATTCGTCGAGCCACTCGTGCAGCGCGGCGCGGTCGAAGACGTACACGCCCATCGACGCCAGGTTGCTCTTCGGTACCGCCGGCTTCTCCTCCCAATCGGTCACCCGACCGTCGTCGTCGAGCGAGACGATGCCCATGCGGGACGCCTCGGCCGGTGGAACGGTTCGGACGGCGACGGTCACGGCCGCGCCGGTCCGGCGATGGGCCTCGATCATCGGCCGGTAGTCCATCTTGTAGACGTGGTCCCCCGCCAGGACGAGAACCAGCTCTGCGCCGTCCTGGTCGATCTCGTGCAGGTTGTAGCGGACGGCGTCGGCGGTGCCCATGTACCAGCCGGCGTGGCCCTTGGACATGAACGGCTGGAGGATCTTGACGCCGCTGCCCCGCATCCGGTCGAGGTCCCAAGGCCGCCCGGTCCCGATGTGGTCGATGAGCGAGCGGGGGTTGTACTGGGCCAGGACGAGGACGTGGTTGATGTCGGAGTTGACGCAATTCGAGAGGCTGAAGTCGATCAGCCTGTACTTGCCCCCGAACGGCACCGCGGGCTTGGAACGGATCGCGGACAGGTGGGAAAGCCGTTCACCGGCCCCGCCTGCCATGACGACGGCGAGCACACCGTTCACGTGGTTCTCCCGATCATGTCAGCCCATCCGCGTCGGCGGGACCAACGCATCATATGATGACGCAGGCGGGCCACATATAGGCCCCAAATCTCCTGGTAGCCGGCCTCGGGTTCCCCGCGCCGATACACTTGGGGTTCACACGAGCCTGCTACAGCATCACGAGGTCGACGATGCCGAAGTCAGCCAATTCCTACGCCGCTCGCCTGACTATTGACTACCCCGAGAGGCTCAACCGGCTGACCACGTTCTTCCGGTTGATCATGGTCATCCCGATACTCATCGTCCAGAGCCTGCTTTCGAGCGGCATCTGGTTCGCGACGCTGCTGATGCTCGTGTTTCGCGCCAAGTATCCGCGCTGGTGGTTCGACTTCGCCCGGGAGCTGTCACGCTTCAGCGTTCGCACCGGCGCCTACGCCGCGATGCTGACCGATCTATACCCGTCGACGACCAAGGATCAGGCCGTCCACCTGGAGATCGACTACCCCAACGTCAGCAAGGACCTGAACCGGTTCCTGCCTCTGGTGAAGTGGTTCCTGGCGATCCCGCACTACGTCGTGCTCCTGGTCCTCTGGGTCCTCGCCTTCATCTCGATCGTGATCGCCTGGTTCGCCATCCTGATCACCGGGCGCTATCCGCGGGCGCTCTTCGACTTCGTCGTTGGAGTCATGCGGTGGAGCGTTCGCGTCAGCGCCTACATGTACCTGCTGGTCACGGATCGGTACCCGCCTTTCAGCGTCAGCTGAACCGGCTCGCGAGAAGCTGCCCGGGGCTCCATCGGGGGAACGGGGCGCTCGGCGACCGGTGGGTTTCCGCCGTCCCCCTCAGCTCTGCGTTTCCGCGCGGAAGTCGGTCAGCCGGAAGCCGGCCAGGTCCTCCAGCAGCGTGATCAGGCCAGAGTGGTCGTAGTCGGCCCGTCCGGCGGCGGCAGCCGCCCTCATCAGCTGCTCGACCTGGGCCGCCGCCGGCAGCGCGACGTTCGTCTCTCGCGCCAGGTCGAGGGCATTCCTGAGGTCCTTGAGGTGCAGGCGGATGCGGAAGCCCGGCTCGAACCTGCCGCTCATGAAGTTGTCCCGGCGCATCTCCAGGACGCGGGTCGAGGCGAGACCGCCCTGCAGGACGTCCGCGATGCGCTGGGGGTCGACCCCGGCCTTGGCGCCCAGCACCAGGGCCTCCGACACCGCCTCGATGACGACCGCGACCACGACCTGGTTGCAGGCCTTGACCACCTGGCCCGCGCCCGCCGCCCCGCAGTGGACGATCGTCTTGCCGAGCGCCTGGAGGATCGGCAGGGCTCGCTCGTAGGCCGCAACGCTGCCGCCGACCATGATCGAGAGCGTGCCGGCGATGGCGCCCTTGTCGCCGCCGCTCACCGGCGCGTCGAGCATCTCGGCCCCGGAGGCGGAAGCACGCTCCGCCAGCTCGCGGGCAGTGCTCGGGGCGATCGAGCTCATGTCGATGGCCAGCCAGCCGGGTCGCAGCGCCTCGAACGCGCCGTCCGGGCCGAGGTAGACCTCGCGAACCTCGGGCGAGTCGGGCAGCATCGTGATCAGGACGTCGGTGGAGGCCGCGACCTCGGCCGGCGTGGTGCCGGCCCTCGCGCCCTCGGCCGTCAGCGCGGCCACGGCCGCGGCGTCGATGTCGAGGACGGTCAGCCGGTAGCCCGCCTTCAGCAGGTTGCGGGCCATGGGCCGGCCCATGATCCCGAGGCCGATCAGCCCGAGAGACAGCTCGTTGTCCATCAGCGCTTCTCCATGCCGCGTTCAGCCGTGCCAGAGACCGGAGTGTAGCCGCCGGTCCGTTCGGCGCGGAATCCGGCGCTGTTCTGGCAGCCGCCGTTATTGCCCTGCCCCAGGCCGTAGCCCGCGCAGCCGAACTTGAGTCAGCCAAAGCGAGTAAGTAGCGACGAAGACCGCTCTAGCGGCCGCGGTCCAGGCAATTCACCGCTGAGTGCCTTCGGCGGCGCTCTTGGCGCTCCCGTAGTCTGGCGAGACGACCATGAACAGGGATGGCCCGAAGGACGGCGGGTAGCCGTAGTAGGGATAGAGGTTGAAGAAGTAGTCGAGCCTGGTCTCGACGAGCTCCGGGTCGTAGCGCGGAGCGCCGGCCACATGCTCGCGGGTGTGGCCGATGTAGACCGCGTCTGGCGTCACCCGCGTGATCGCTTCGACTGGGATCATCGACTTGCTCTCGCCCAGGCCCAGGAAGCCGCCGGATCCCACTTCGATGAAGCGGACTTTTCGTTCGGCTTCGTCGACCAGCAGGCCTTCGATCGTGCCGAGATCGTGGCCGTCCTTGTCCTTGGCCATCCGCCCGCGGATGTCCTCGTCGGAGCTCGAAACGGTCCGGTCGGTGTCGCGCAGCCTGACGAGCTGCGGGACCTTGTCTGCATCTTCCTGATGGACCGCGGTCTTCTTGTTGGTCATGAGTGCAACCTCCTGGAACCGTGCGATTCGTAGTCCCGCTGCTCATCGATGGTCCGCTCGGCAAGTGGCTCGGCCTCGAGTCGCTCGTCCGGGATCGACAAGCCACTCTCGACCGATCTGCCGAAGGTGCCCTTGGCGAGGCGCTCCTCGGCGCGCCCTACGGCGGCGAGCTGCTCGCGCAGGTCGGCCGCGAGGGCGACCGAAACCGACTCGGAGTTGAGCGCGCTGGCGGCGTCCTCGTACTCTCCGGTCTGCTGGCGCCGGAGAGACCCATCGGCGCGGATCTCGCCGACCTGCTCCGCCAGCAGGGCTTCAATTCGCGTTCGCTCGCGGGCAACGAGTTCACGGGCGCGCGATTCATTCACGATCGCCTCCAGGTGAGGCCTGTGGCTCCGGCACGATGAGGACCGAACAGGACGCGTGGTAGAGAACGGCCCGAGAGACGCTCCCAACGAGCAACCGCTCCAGGCCGGTCTCGCCGCGCGAGCCGAGGACGATCAGGTCGGCGTCCCAGTCGGCCGCAGCCTCGAGGAGCAGGCGAGCGGGACTGCCGTCCTCCACCTGGGCTTCGGCTTGCATGCCTGCGCCAAGAAGTGTGGCGGCAGTGGCCTGGGCGAGAGCCTCACGAGCTGCGTGCGCCTCCTCGGCGGCGGCGTTGTCGGATTCCCGCCGGGCCTCTCCGCGCGACCAGGGAATCCGAAGCGCGTCGTGGTCGCTGACACTCAGCACACGAACCCTGCCGCCGTGGAAGACAGACCAGCGGCGAACGAGCTCCACTGCGGCCGCGGCGCACTTCGATCCGTCTTCACCGACGAGGATGCGGCCCATTCGGTCGCGGCGGACGACAAGCACAGGTCGGTGGCTCTGGTCGATCACCTCGAGGCAGGTCGATCCGAGGAGCGCCGACCCGATCGCTCCATGGCCGCGGTTGCCCAGGACGATCAGATCGGCTTCGATTCGAGCCGCTTCGTCGAGGATCGCCTTGGAGGGGCGATCGGGCACGACGCGCGTCTCGACCGTGAGATTCGGTGCTGCGAACCTCCGCGCGGCGTCGTCCGCTATGCCCTGGGCCGCAACTTCGACGGTGTTCTCGCGTTCCCGTGCCAGATCCATCGGCGGCGTCGTGCCCGCGCTCCCGGCGGCTGAGCCTGGATGTGCGATGAGGACGTCGATCGTGCTGCCGACCGGCCATGCCAGATTCGCCACCAGCGACGCGGCGCGGTCAGACGATGTGGAGCCGTCCACTCCCAGCAGAACTCGCATCTCGGACTCCTTGTGCCCTGCCGATCTCCTGCAGGCAGCGTCGGCCAGATGGACTGGCTCAGCCCAGGAGGACCGTGGCGCGGACGACCTCGGCGACGTGCGGCCGTAGCAGGACCCTGATCCAGAGCAGCTCGTCGAGCATCGGGTTGGCTGGACGGGTCATCGGATCATTCGGTCTCACCTGGCCGGCTTCGTCTATGGCTCTCGAGTCGGGTCTGCGACGATGCCGCCCAAGCTGGTCATGAATCCTCATGCCACTCTTTGAGCCTAGGCCGAGTCGCGGGCCGGCCGTGAGGATGAGACCCTTCCCAGCGCCATTGAGTCTTTCGCCGACTTCGGCTCGGCAACTGCGCGGGAGGCAATCCAGTCACCAGGACCTCCAAACGAACCCTGCACCTCGTGGAGGGCGTCGCTCACGCTACGCACTGCTGCGCCGGCGGATGTTCTGACGTGACCTCCGAGGCGTCCGGTTGGGCCTGTTGCGGCCGGCTTGTCAACATATTCAACACTCGCAAGGCCGACGCCGCGCCGAACTGGCGGTTCGCGTAGGCACCAACGCTCAGTCCAGCGCCTTCACCGCCTCGCGCTCGATGGCAAGGCCCTTTCTGTGCCGGGCGAAGAACTCGGCGAAGCCCGTCACGTCGCGAGGGTTGGGCTTGACGGGCTTGCCGATGCTCTTGGCGATGCGCTCGTCGAGGTAGTCGGGCAGCGACTGCCTGGCCTCCGCGCGGAGCATGTAGGCGGCCAGCACGGCCATGCCCCAAGCGCCGCCTTCGCCAGCCGTGGCTGGGATACTGATCGGGACATCGAGCGCGGCGGCCATCATGCGCTGGCCGGTGTCGCCTCCCTTGAAGAAGCCCCCGTGGCCCCGGATCTCCTCGATCATCACCCCTTCCTCCTCGGTGAGGATGTTCATTCCGCTTCGCATTGCGCAGAGCGAGGCGTAGAGCATCGAGCGGATGAAGTTAGGAAGGGTGAAGTTGCTCTCTGGC
>Ga0182021_10003486_pt1 | contig 18467 bp, 15 predicted proteins | sample 612E3MmetaG_FD_120493 | JGI IMG/M metagenome (GOLD analysis project Ga0182021, IMG submission 120493) | Permafrost microbial communities from Stordalen Mire, Sweden - 612E3M metaG (Illumina Assembly) | ecosystem: Environmental > Terrestrial > Soil > Wetlands > Permafrost | place: Sweden... | reverse complement strand
CATTGGCGGGATCCGGCTGCAAACAGCAACGCCTCCATTTCAAAAGAGTTGGATATGGGTTTTTCTGAGAAAAAAGACCTTTGGGCGTGTTGTATTGCGGTTTCAACATGATCCGGCCCTGCCATCTTTTCAGCATCAAAACATATGATGGATGTTGTGTTACGTTTTCCAACAGTGCGGAGTGTTTGAAGGAATTCATCCCGATGACCTATAGTCACTGTCGCCAGGCGGATTTCATAGTTATCTTGAGAACTGCTCATGTTTTCATCCGAAACGACTGAATGTCGACTGACCTGGAGGGGAAAGCAAGCCATTTTCTATTATTGATGGCGACGTTTTTTTTCGCTGGACCTGATCAAAAATCATCTCGGCAACTCCCTGACCCAGAATTCTTGTTAATTCCTCGATTCCCCGTGCCAGTATTTTATCCGGCGTTGTGATCCCGTTGTTGAAAAGTCTTCTGGCCCGGACTCTTCCTATCCCCTTCAAACTGATAAGTGGCAAAAGTTCCCGCCGGGTACCGTTCTTCATACAAATTTCATATTCCCGAACCTTTTGATGGTAAGCGGGGGCAAACATCCGCGCAAGTTCCGTACTCGCATGGAGAAGCCAGGTTACACTTTCCACCATTCCATAAATATCACCGGGTCCGACCATGTACCGCTCGCATATTTTTGTATCAGACATCTCGTCCGTCCAATCGGACAGGAGCATTGCAGTTTTAAGTGAACGGTAGTATGGTTCTGTCATCTCATCGTCATCAGAAAGTGAGAGCCAGAGCTCGTCTGCATGATTTTCCATGATACGGGACAGCAATGCTATGTCAGTATTCCGCACATAAAGTTTGGGCATATCAGGAGTACTGCAGATAACCTGAAGCAGACCCATATCGGAATACTTCTCTTTTTCGCGGAGTGCACCGACGATCATAGCAGCACTTCGTGGATCGATGTACAGTTTTGAAACAAGGGTGCCGAAACCAGTAGAACAGATATGGTCCCCAACCTCTGTCACCATCTCGCTGGATATCAGAAACGTGATTGCTGCATCCACTGCCCTCTGCATGAGCCTGCCTTGGGGATGTTCATGGATATAGAATGTCCGGCCCATAAATGAAGTGAGTTCATGACGGTTGTTGACAAAGCCGGATGCAATCAATGATAAAACATGAGTATAAAGTGCAGTGGGTTCAGCGATTTTTGAGTGAACCTCTTCTGGAGGCGCCTCAATATACCATTCAAAAAGATCTTCTACCTGCTGCTGATCTTTTGCAATAAGAACCGCTTCACCATAAGGATCGAGACGAGGACGACCGGCCCTTCCTGCCATCTGGTGGTATTCGCTCGCAGGTATAGGCTGCATCCCCTCCCCTGCAGCAAATCGATGGTAATCACGGATAATTACACGCCGTGCCGGGAGGTTAAGTCCGGCAGCAAGGGTAGGCGTGGAAGAAATACATTTTATGAGACCGTTCCGGAATCCCTCTTCCACAATGGTACGCTCGGGCCGGCCCAATCCGGCATGGTGAAATGCTGCTCCCTTTGCGACACACGCTGCCAAGGCCTTTCCAATCTCTGTATCTGAATTTTTCCTTATCCGCTCCGCATATGCAGACAAACCGGGATCTTCACAGTTTATTGCCGCGGCAGCGCGTTTCGCAAATGCCTCAGCGTTTCTGCGCGACGACACAAAAATAAGGCATTGTCCACCTTCTGCAATCGTATCAAGACTGAGGTTTAGATCGTCATAATTCTTCGAAACAGCTTTAATCGGGCGGGTGCTGCCACGGAAATGGATATGGTTTTTGAAAAACACTCCCTGCCTCAGGTCTACCGGGCGCCAGTCACTTGTCACGAGTTCTGCATCAAGCCAGCTGGAAAGTTTATCAGGATTACCGATAGTTGCAGAAAGGGCAATTACCTGCATCGAAGGATTCCGGAAACGCATCTTGGCAATCACCATCTCAAGGGTCGGACCGCGACCGGGCGAATCTATAAGGTGGACTTCATCAATCACGAGAAGAGTGATGTCAGCGATCCACGATGCGCTGTTGCGCAGGAGAGAATCTACCTTTTCGCTTGTGGCAACAATGATATCATTTTTTCCCAGCATGTCATCGCGACGGTCGAGATCACCAGTCGCAATACCGACCTTCACTCCTTTATTACCAAATTCCCCGAATTTCTCGCTTGCAAGTGCTTTGAGGGGGACAATATAGAGACATTTTCCTCCGTTCGCTATCGTATGGTGCATCGCCATTTCAGCAATCAGGGTCTTACCACTTGCCGTTGGAATGGAAACGAGCATGTTTTTATCTGAAAGTACCCCCTTTTTTATGCACTCTGTTTGAGGAGGATAAAGCTCCGAAATGCCAGCTTGGGAGTATCTCTGCTTGAGATTAGGGGTGATTGCGAGATTCTCAATTAACATAATTAATCCTTTAAATCTCTCCTTTCCATCCGATAGAATCCGATGGAAATCTAATTGTATAAAATATGCTGATAAATGAAATATTCTCTATTGTTTACCCATTTTAAATCCTTTGGAGTGCTGGAAACGGAAAAACTCAGCTCAATAATAATAACTGATCATGTCCTGCTTTGCCTCTTTCTTTTTCCTGTCCAGAAATGCAAATACGTTCTCATGAGGTACTCCCTCAATCAACATATCAATGGCAGCACGTGCAGTTTTGAGCTGTTCAGGATATCCTATCAAAGCAATAGTCTTTCCAAAAACAGAAATTTCAACATCCGTCATATCCTCGATTTGTTCGCGGGCACGACCATCCTTTCCTATTATTCTCCCCCTCAGACGATCGAGCTGGCGTGGCCCTTCTGCCATGACAGAGAGATCAATTACGTCGAGGAGGAGATCTTCATCCTCAATCATTTCAAATGCACGTTCAGGTGAAAAACCCCGGTTTATGGCATTGATTATCTCGACGGCTCGAAGAAGAGATACTGTGTTCTCTTCTGAACTCTCGACCTTCACGAGGCCTTCTTTACTATCGACAGTAATGGTAGTATGGGTCTTTCCTTCAAGTTCTCTTTTGGTTGCGCCACTTTTTCCAATCAGTACGCCCACTCTGCTACTGGCGATTTTAACTTCCTGTATCATATTTTAAACACCTCGTTTCAGTACATTTCTTTTAGCACGATCGCGCTTTTCTACTTATTTCAATATGTGTTCCACGGATATCAAGGTTCAGCGGTATCAAGCCCGGTTACCGAATTGAAAATCTCAACATCATTTCGCACATCGCACCGGTTTTTGAAAAACCGGTTGATATTGCGTATATCCCTCATCAGAAACTGGTAAGCACGGGGGTGATCACGAGTAACTGATTGACCCATATCAATAAGATAAGGCTGGTCTCCGTATAATATATTAAACTCACTCAGGTCCCCGTGGACGAGTTCAGCCTTTTTATACAAGGTATCGATATAGTGTAAAATAGTGGCATAGATTTCCGCAGGGTCTTCGAAATAAGCATTTTTGAGCTGCGGGTAAGGGATCTCATCCTGGCCCAGGTACGACATAATTAAAATATTCCGATCCCATACGAGAGGCTTTGGAACCGGAATCCCAACTTCCGATGCCCGCGCAAGATTGGAATACTCCTTCCGTGTCCAGGCAAAGACAAGTTCCTTTCTGGATTTTTTCACACGGGAAAATCTACGGTCTCCGATGATATAGGAACTCATCGTGGTAAAATTAGCCGTGCGGATCCGATAGATCTTTATCGCAATCCCAGATCCATCACGTTCACCGTAAAAGACATTCGCTTCTTTGCCGGTGCTTATCGATCCACCTATTGCTGAAAGCCATTTTTTATGTACAAGTTTATAAAGGGCAAGGAGTGTGACTTCGTCAAAAACATCCTCAGAAACTTTGAACTGGTTGGCATCTTTGATGCGTATCCCCATTTCTTCGAGTTTTTTATCGAACTGGTCTATTCTTTTCTCTAAACTCACAATTATCCACCTTTGATTAACGGCAATTGCATTTACAGTATATATTCCCGAACCGGGGCAAGTATCTCAACAAGTGACTCTCCACAGCACTTCTTAAGATCGAGAGGGTGCACTTCGCCTTTACCATAGGACAATTCAAGATCTGCGTATCTCGAAAAAGCTCTGTCACCACCGAACTTTTCCGGTCTTTTGATGATAATTTCTGAAATCCGGGGGAAAATATGGTACTGGAAAATCTGGAGAACGGGATTCTCTGGAATTTCAGGAGGACAAAATGCCTTCTTGCATTTTTTTAATATCTCTTCTTCCGAGTCCGCAACAGATATGTAATTGCCCTGGGAAGATGACATCTTTTTCCCGTCAAGCCCATTAAGAATCGGCGTATGAATACATACTGGAGCTTTATAGCCGAAATTTACTAGGTGCTCCCGGGCGAGCATATGGATCTTCCGCTGGTCGATACCACCGACGGCAGCATCGACACCGAGCATTGCAATATCGGCCATCTGCATGATGGGATACACCATCTGTGAAACTGTCGGATGGTCCATCTGCCTCCCAACTTCATCCATGCTCCGAGTTGCACGATTTAAGGTTATCTGCTGGGAGAGCTGGAGCACAAGTAGTTCATAGTCCCGGTTAAGCTGTAAATCGGATCCCAGTATGTACTTTACGCTCTTTAAACCAAGACCCTCGAAACAGAGTTTATTGTATTCAGCCAGTTCCCCAACTTTCTCCATTGTTCCTTTCCGGTTCAGGAATGCATGGAGATCGGCGAGCAAAACAGTGATATCAAAACCCGCAGTCTGGAGATCCACTAGCTTGTTGATCGTGACCAGGTGGCCGAGGTGGATCTCCCCGCTGGGTTCATACCCTGCATAGACTCTTTTGCAAGGCTGTAAAAGAAGCGCCCGGAGGTCATCGTCTGTGACGATTTCGACGGTGTTCCGGGTAACACATTCGTATGCGTCCATTGAAAATAATGGGTGATAGTGAGAGTTAATGGTTATTCTGGATGGTGGTAAAACCCAGAGCAGCGTTGGTGGCTGCGATTGATTTGACCTCGTCCTTTTCACTACCCATCATCGCGCGGATTGCGTCAATATTTTCCACAACTACATCCGCTTCCTGGTGGATAGCCTGGAAAAAGCAGAGCTCATTTTTGTTGGCATATATAGACTCTTCAAATATGCAGTTTTCCCAAAGATCAGAACGCTGCCGGCCGAGATCCATTGCAAATTCCTTGAGTTCAGCGGTACTTTTGATTCCAAGTGTCTTTTTAATCAGCCCCAATCGAGGGTGATTTTTAATCAGGTCGATTACCCTGTCACGGTTCACGGGTTTTTTGGTAGAAATCTGAATTGCATGCATGTGCATCATGGTAGTAGGCACGATCATAGCCATGGTAGTAATTGAAATGTGGGGAAGTACTGTCTGAACATCCGGTCCGTGATGACTGGGGACACCTACCGGATCAAGAACTACCGCATCAATCGGACCTTTTTTGATCTCCCCGGGATCCGATCCCCGCCGAACCATTACCGCGTGAACATGTGAAACCCCATACTCTTTATCAATTTCATGAATGACTCTGCAAAGTCCCGTTGTGTTGCATGAAACAACTCTGACGAATTGCCTGCCTATTGCGCTCTTGTAATTGCATGAAGAGTTGAACGAGAACCCGGCTATCTCATGTTCTTCCCCGCCCTGCCAAAGTGCTTTTTTCCCGAGCTTCTCATACAGTGGTTTATTTGTTGCCCCCACGTCACCAGGGGTTGCATCGACAATCACATCTGCGGCTTTACACATGTCTTCGACGGATCCGACGACGCTAAGCCCGGCCTTTTCGAATGCGGATTTTTTTGATAAATCCGCAATATACAACGGATAACCTCGTTGCTTTGCAACAAATGCTTCAGCATTCGGGCGGGTTTTAGATACCCCTATCACCTTCATGTCTTTCTGGACGGCAACAGCATCGGCAACACGTTTACCGATCGTGCCATAACCATTGATGGCAACCTTGATCATACAATCTAACATGGCGGTGGTATACAAAAAAGCTATGCAGATGAAATGTCAGGTTCTGACTAGCGAGGGGTCAGGCAAAATCATGAATATCCGTGTCGGACTTCAATTGCAGAGAAGATCAATTACTAAGATATGTTTCAGTACTATTCCAGTCGTAAAATTTCAGGATAGAACGATTTGATCAGTTGTTCGATCTGTAAAAATGCTGTTTTATGATCAATAAACATCCTGAACGATTCCCCCGTCTTGTTATAGAGTGTCAGGAAACCGGGAAGCAGGACCGGGTTCATTAATTCAATTGTCTCAAGATCTTGTTTTTCAATTTCATAGACCAATAATTTTTCAATATTCTCTATTGTTTTTGGTCGGTTATCGATAGTCGCTCTCGTACCGAAAAGATCATCAAGGACGAAGGGGCCGTATTGCATTCCCCTTGGTTTTGAAAGATCAAAATCGGGATTCTGGATGATAAACAAACGCCGGTTTGTCGCATAGATACCGTACCCTCTTTGAGGTGGAGGAATAAGACCCGCAAGCGTTCCACTTGCACTTCCCCCGGCTACTTTGAGTGTTGGACTTGATATTCCACCGATATATCTCTCTTCTTCCGTATCACCGGCTGTGTGATCTGACTGCTGGTGCTCGACAACGGTTATTGTTTCGATTGCGGCAATTAACATGCCTTTCCCATCGTGAACCGCCGTTCCCTTTCCCCATAAGAACATCGGCTTTTCACCGATTCTGACTTTTTCCATTTCGCCGATAAAAGTGTTCCCTACACGTTTTATTCCCGGGAATTTTCCGGATTGCCTTTTATCAGTTGATATAACGATATAGTCAACCAGCATGGGTCTTGGTTCGCCGTAAAATGGAATTGCATATTCCCGGTTTCCTTTACCCAGCATATCTTTTGCTTTGATACCGGTCAATAGTTCAATTGCTTTATTCCAGCTAATGACAACACCGGTTTTGTCGATAGCAAATACAGGGCTGTCAAGAGCATCGATTGTTTTGGTAAATGTTTTCCAGTCATCTTCAGATTCCGGACTACCAGAAGTGGTGTCCGGGGTGGAGGGACTACTGTGTATAACCGGAGAAGCAGGATCTTCATGAAGTTTTAACTTCCCGGTAACTCTTCTGCCCCCGGTTTGGTACTCAGGATCCTTTCCCTCAGGACTTAAAAGCGCAGTGTAATTCCATTGGAGTAAGGGAAATGAGTCATCATTCTTATGAATCGCATGTTCGATTAATACACTCGGATTCGATGGTGTAATAGTGGGTAATATCTCCATAATTTTGTTGGAATCTTCTTCCGGGATAAATGAAAAGAAATTGGTTCCGACACATTCAGCCTTCTGTTTCCCGATGAAATTTGTAAAAGACTCATTAACGAATGATATTTTCCCACCCTTGAGAAAACGGCAAAGAAGATCAGGATCATTATCGACAATCGATCGATAGATGCGCTCACTTTGAAACAACGCACGGTCTGAACGAATTTTTCCGATACCATTTTTGATGAATTCAGTGAGATTGATCATATCCTGGACAACGCCGCCTCCTTTTTGCACGTAATAGTCTGCGCCGCTGTTTAACGCATCGATTGCTACATGGGCGCGGTGTTTACCGGTAATAATAATAAAAAGGCCCGAAAATCCCTGAGCCCGGATTTCTCTGAGCAGGTTAATCCCATCCATATCAGGAAGGCCATAATCTGCAATGACCGCATCGAATAACCGGGTACTTAACAGTTCCAGGGCTTCTGTTGCAGTGGCGCAAACGGTTATTGAAAATCCGGGTTCAGTCCTGAAAAAGTCCTGAAAAACCTCTAATAGCAGTGGTTCGTCGTCCACGCATAAAATAGAAATTTTCTCAGGATCAGCCAAAGTAATTACCAGTTCCTGTAAAATGTCCCGGATAGGGTTACCACAGTAACTTTATCACAGTAATCTATAATATTTTAGCCCCCATTTTTTTAATTTGCGCTTACATAAATAAAATACAGGAATTTTTTTAAAATTTGTTCTGGAAATAAAACAACCGGTTGTTAAAAAAGTCTCAAAGATAATCTCCCTGGATTTTTATTACTTCTGTGCTGTCTCTCGCATCTGCATACAGGTCTAAAGGCTCTCTGTTTACCTCCAAAAACCGGATTCCCCAACTTACTTTCGAGAGAAGGTCAGAAGCATGATCCTGTTCTCCAAGAATATACAGGGTTGCGGCCAGTGCTTCAACAGAGGACAACAAACAGGGTTTGCCAAAATTAACCGGATTTGCCGCCATTAAAAAGGGAAGTGCACGGCGAATCCGGAACGAACGTACTTGTCCGGTATCCAGTACTATCCAGGAGCAATCCAGTACAGTTATGGATTTCACATACTTGTCTTCAGGAGAAACTGCTTTTTCGGCAGTAGGATCCAGAATCAGCGTATTTCTGGGAATCCGGGAAATTGTATTAAAAATTTTTAAAAGACCTGCTTTCTCAAGTTTTTTTACCGTACACTTTCGGGGGTCACAACTATTATCCCGATATGCAAAGACCGGAATCATTGATCATCTGTGCGTGCACACACTGTATCAATGTACGTGCTTTGCAGTCCCTGTATTCTTAACCCTGCACTCCGTGCAACCGGAATAACGAAACCATCAGATATTGTAATGTTTGATCGAGCTATCGAACGGTGTAAAAAATTTAATGTCGAAATGATACCGCTTCCCTGTCCCGAGACATTGTACCTGGGACCCGACAGGAAACCCGGGACCTTTCTCGAACGACTCAATACAAAGAAATTTCTCCAACTCCTCGATCAGCTGGAAGAAACGGTTCTGGAGATCATAAAAAATCGCGGTCCCCCGCTCTGCATTATTGGTGTCAACTCGTCACCTACCTGTGGAGTAACAACCACATTTTACGGCGGTGAGGAAGATAGACCAGCGAAACGAGAAGGACGGGGAGTATTTCTTGATAAATTTCGTGATATATTGGCTATCGACGTTTTGACGTTTTCTCAATATCGGGTTTATCTCGCAGCCCCTCTTTTTTCAGAGGCCGAACGTGCTTATAATCTATCTATAGCCATACTTTTAAAAAAACATTTTTTTGATGTTTATCTGCCCCAACAGGCTGGTGATGACTCATACGCCAGGAACAGAGAAGCGCAGGTTCTGATTTTTTCAGAAAATCTCAGAGCTCTTCAAAATGCTGATATCATCATTGCAAATATTGATGGGGCTGATGCAGATTCCGGAACCTCATGGGAGATGGGGTATGCTTTCGCAAAGAGAAAAATGGTAGTCGCTGTCCGCACGGATTTCCGGAGATCCGGCTGCCACGAAAAGGTAAATCTCATGCTCGAAGAATCAGCAACGGTTGTAACAAGTGCAGAACATCTTCTGAATGTAATCAATTCCCCTCTGATTTCGAAGATGGATTCCGGAATTAATCTCAAATAGCCTGAATCGGTTTGGATTTTCTTGAATTTTTGAAAAAATACGGAAATGGAATAAACTATATGAGAAGATTTACGAATTAGTACCTGATTGCAATGGGCAAAAAACGTGATGACCGGGCAAAAGAAACAAAGGTAAAACCGGATCAGGGTTCTAACCTCGATGGTAATTTTCTCTCCCCCATCCAGTCATTCCGGGATCTTTCATTCAAAAATATTAAGGAAGTGGTGTCTCATAGCCGCTATATCCAGATCCTGTTATTCCTGACCATTTTCGGATTATTCCTGCGGTTTTATAATCTGGGTTTTAACTCTCTCTGGCTCGATGAGGCAACAACACTTAACTGGTCAAAACTTGGTTTTATCGAAATCTGGAATATAAGCCTTACTGCAGATTTCCATCCCCCGTTGTTCCATTGGATAGAGCATATTATGCTTATTTTCGGGCAGAGTGAGTTTATTTTAAGGGCAGTTCCGGCACTGATGGGAACGCTCACCATACCTGTATTTTACCTGATCGGCAAAGAGTTCCACAACAGGGATGTCGGAATTATCACGGCTGCTCTTCTTACCGTATCATACTTTGGAATCTACTATTCCCAGGAAGCTTACTCATATTCGATGGTACTTTTTGTTTTCTCTCTTGTAATTTTATTTTACTTCCTCGCCCTTCGCACCGACAATTTCACCTACTGGGTGATCTTTGGGATTATTTCGGCCGCAGCCTTCTGGACACATTATTATGTGTTTGTAGGATTGGGTGTCATCTATCTTCACGCAATAATTACCTTCAGGGATCGCCTGAAAAAAGGAATCTCTGAAGTGAAGAATCTTTTTTTCGCGTTCGCTACAATGACTATCATCAGTATTCCTCTGCTTTTTATAGTCGGTCAGCGGTTTTTCAGACTTACCGGTTCTCCCCCAACCTATGGGGTACTCGGCCCAATACTGATCCAGGAAACGTTTATAAGATTTTCCGGAGGCTATTCCTCGTTAAATGGCTTTATCGCTTTCATTTATATCGGGCTGATGATCGCGGGACTTGTTTTCCTGTTCACAAAGGACAGAAGTAAAGGACTTTTTTCAGCGATGTTTCTTGTCCTGCCTATTGTTTTCAGTGTGATAATCTCCTCGAAAATGACGATGAACCCCCGATATCTTATCTTTCTCCTTCCCGTTTATTTTGTGCTCATCGCAATGTGTTATCCTCTAATATTCAAACTTATTCCGAACAGGAAACTGCTGTATCTCATCGTTTTCCTTGTTATTGTAATAAATCTCCCGCTGCTCGCGGAATATTACTCAAATTATACCAAAGAGGACTGGAGAGGATTTGCCGGGATTGTACAATCAAAAACCCAGGAAGGTGACATAGTTGTGCTTGCTCCAAGCTATATGTCGGTGCCATTAGATTATTACTATTCTAATGCAACTGACAGAACAATTGAATTTGGTGCAAACAACAGCACAGATCTTGAAAAAATAAACCAGCTGAAAGGAAACCATAGTGTTTACTATGTTGTAACCGGGGATATTTCAGCAATGGATCCAGAAGGAGACGCCGTTGCGTGGCTTTCACAAAACACTAGTCTCGTCACTCAACGCACCGGGATTTTACTCCTTTCTTCACATTAATTTTAACGCCGGGAAGAATGTCTGCTCATTTTCTTGCATAAAGAAGGATTGAAACCCCCAGCCCGCATCGCTCAAATATCCGATCCAGTTTTTTCCCCAGATCTAAAAATCTGCTCTTATTGAAGAGTGCAAAAAGCGGGGATATAAAGAAGAGGGACTGGGTTTTGCATTCTGAGAAACCAGAAAAAGCACTGCAAAGACCTGATTGTGAAAAAAATCTTAAGTGCGTTTCTCCATAATTCCTGCCTCTCCCGAATATATCCCAGAGGAGTTCATAGATACCCCAAATCGATTTATCATTCGGTGTTGTTATGACCACTGCTCCACCACTCTTCAGGATTCTGGTTATTTCATGAACAAGATGTTCAGGATTTTTGAGGTGTTCTATGATTTCTGCACAGATGACCTTATCAGCAATGCATGATTTAATCGGGAGATATTGGGCATCAGCTAATATAAATTCAGTATTGGATATGGATCTTTCCCGTGCAAAACGGATTGCATTCAGGTTTACATCCATCCCTATCGCCAGTGAATAGCCCTGTTTAGCGAATTCTTTAATCTGCACGCCGCTCCCGCACCCGATATCAATGATCACATCATCGGTGTCCACCGATAAGGTATTCTTGATTACCTCGGTTTTTCTTCTCTGGAAATATCGCTGTACAAGCATGTCAGAATTAAATGATTTCTCATCAATATCTCCCGGTATCGTATTGTAAAATGCCAGAAGGGTTTCATGTTTCAGGGATTTTGCAAAAAACTCTCTCATCCCGATAAGATCGACTCCAACCTCAACGAATCTCGTGATCAGGGCAAAAGATGTTGCAATAGCCGCGCTGATGCCCATCGAGGTAAATACGAAAACAATACCTGCTTCCTGGATTCCCCAGCCGGCAGGAGTAAGCGGCACCAGAGAGAACAGGGTAAGTAACGGATTTAAGAGAAGTGCATCAAGCGGTTTGAGAAAAACCTGGTGCATCGATAGAACAATCAGATACCACTGAAGTCCCCTTAATACCCAGCCCATGAACGTAATTGTGAGAATAAAACCCGCATATTTCTGGATTGAATGACTTTGTTCACCAAAAACCAGGATTCTTCGGAATAATTCCCGTTTCTGCAGGAATTTTCTTATCCTTTCTCCGGGATACATGATAATAAAATATCCCAGTATTACTCCAAGGATAAGAAGAAATGTAATTATAATTGCAGAACCAAGGCGATCGGCAAAAAGGTAAGAATAGATGAAATAAGCGCCAAGAATGGCTACTATCATTTTAAAAGTCAGGTCATAGAGATAGGTGCTGGTGATTGTGCTCATCCCTTTCTCAAGAGGGACATCCCGTTTATTCAGGGCGAACGCAACATAGAGATACCCGCTCCGTGCAGGTGTAAAATCCGACAGGAGCATGCCTGCCATATGAGAAAAAAATACCAGCCTGAACCGTATGTTCTCCCCAAGAGCAAAGAGAATTCTTTTTATCCGGTAGGCCATAAGCAGGTTATTTAAGAAATAACACAATCCTGCCAGAAAAATGAACCGGATATCAAGGCTTGACAGAATGGAAAGAGTAAGCCGGTAGTCAATCGTACTGAAAAGAAGTAACAATATTGCCAGAGCGATAAATGCCTGGATAATGCTGATGATACGGCCTCTTTTCATCTGCTTTCTTCCTCCAGGTACCTGACTTATCGGTTTTTCACCAGCGGAGGAATATCTTCCATGCCCGCCTGATATTGGTGCTCTTATGTGCGATGAGGTTGTATTGGACTATTGAACTGCACTGGACAAGGAAATCGTAAATAATACTTCCTTTCAGCTTACTTTGACCGAATTCCCTGTTCCTGAATATAATGGGAATTTCCTGTACCTTCACCCAATGAGCTTTCCCGAGTATTTCAAAACCCATTCGGAAGCCACGGGGTGAAAGGAGGGTATCTTTGAGAATACCCCGGTTTATAGCAAAAAATCCACTTCCCGAATCGTTTACATGTGGGATCAGTATACGACCGAGCAGAGCCGCACCTGACGAGAGTACTTTTCTGAGTAACGGCCAGTTAACCACCGCCCCTCCCTTTATGTAGCGACTGCCGATTACCATATCATATCCATCCTCTTTCAGAAGATGGTAAAAAACCGGAATTTTTTCAGGAGGGTGTGAAAAATCGCAGTCTATGCATTGGACCAAATCTGATTCAGCGTTGATAATTCCATCATAAAGCGATGGGGAAAGCCCCGGGTTCTGAGTCCGGACGATCAGATGAAGAAAACGGTAATCGCTCATCAGTCTTTTTACGATCGGGATGGTATTGTCAGCTGAGCTGTCGTCAACAACAAGAATTTCTTCCGAAATTTCATTTTCTTTGCAGATTGAATTGACCGTGATTATCATTCTTTCGATATTCTCCTCCTCATTAAATGTGGGAATTATCACAGTCAGATCAAAGGTCATCGAAGTCACCGGTTTTTCATATCGTTTTCGCAAGACGCCTAATTAAAAACATTCAGAGGATCTGTTCTCTTTCAAGAGATATGTGCTTTTTTTTGTATAAACTCTCTTATTTCTGAACATCATAAGGCTATATATGTCTAATCTCACGGTAGCTGTCCTCGGTCCTGCCGATTATGCCAAAGATCTCGGAAAGAAGGGAACGACAAGCGATATCACTTTTTATAATATGAAAAAAGGTGACGCGACAGTTACTTTAATCGAGCCGACGAGATATCCGGAAAAATTATCTTCACTTTTTTATGCAATATCACTTGCTGATATGGTCCTTCTGGTAGTTGAGGAGATTAATGCCAATTTTGGAGAAACTGTCCTTATGCTCCAGTCTGCCGGTAAATCTAAGGGATTTCTTATTCTCAGGAATTATATCACCCCCGACCAGATTGCACCGCTTATCAATGGAACGGTCCTTGAACATTATGAAGTAATGGAAGAGGATCCAGCTGTGCTTCGGGAAAAAATTCTTGATATAGCCGGTACCTTTACTGCCCATCAAAATGTCACCGGCACCGGAGTTCATGGAGCGGTCCCCATCGATCACCATTTTAACGTAAAAGGTGTGGGTGTTGTTGTTCTGGGATGTGTATCGCAGGGAATAATAAAAAAACACGATCTGTTGAAAGTCCTGCCAACCGAAAAAACCGCCCAGATTAGATCCATCCAGAAACATGATGATGATGCCGATTCGGCGGAAACCGGTGACAGGGTAGGTCTGGCCCTGAAAAACATTGAAGCGGAGGAATTGGATCGGGGGTACGTCCTGACCAACGATCCTTCAATGAAGTGTTCAAAAATGATTACCGGTAAGGGTCAACTGGTAAAATACTGGCCGGCTCCCCTGAAAGAGGGAATGGTGATCTACGCCGGTCACTGGATGCAGTTCCTGCCGGCGCGCCTGGAAAAAGTATCTTTTGAAAATGACTGGAGAATGGCGGACATTACTCTCTCTTTGGAAAAAGCGCTCGTTTATCCCCCGAACGCTCACGTAGTACTCCATTATCTTGAAGGGGGCAAGCTCCGGGTAGTAGGATCTCTCACCCTTCCCTGATTTCCCGGGTCCTCTTCCCTTGATTTTCTATCTCTCCCGCAGTTTTTTCCCAATCAACTTATCATTCTTGACGATCATCACTACTCTGAGAAAAAATGCTGGGAGATATCATAGGCTGGATTGTTCTGGGCGTCATCGTCCTTATCATCATCGGAGTTCTTTTATGGGCCGTGGGAATTTACAACCGTTTCTTCAGTCTGAAGAATTCCTCTGAAGCAACCCTTGGTCAGATCCGTGTGGCCATGAAAAAACGGCTGGACATGATCGATCAGCTGCTCGGAGCCGTAAAGAGCTACGCAAAGTTCGAAAAAGAAACGTTTGAACGGGTGACCGCAATGAGGGCAAGCGTGGCAACCGCATCCCCGGGTGACCTGAACAAGGTAGAAGCCGAATCCCGGTCAATCTTTGGTCGCCTTCTGGCGGTTGCAGAGAATTACCCTGACCTGAAGACAAATACCACAGTCATGAGTCTCATGGACTCGGTCAAGAGTATCGAAGATGAGATAGCTCGTCAGCGGTATACTTACAATAACATCTCGCAGGAATTCAATACCCTGATGGACACGATCCCGTCAAAATTTATCGGGCGGATGGTCGGGCTGGTCAAACTCGAGTACCTGCAGTTCGAAGAAGCGATCAAGACTCCACCCAAGATCGAGTTCTAACCGGTAATTGCCATGGGAGAAACAAAACAACTGGCGGTACTTGTTACAGCATGTTTGATTATCGGCATTATCGGTATCGCACTCATTACAGTACTTCCTTCTTTTTTTGAAGGTGATCTCACCGTCAATTCGTACCAGGCGACCCTTTACGATAACGGGACACTTACTGAACAATATACCTATGATGTGAAAACGTCCGGCGAATATCATATGCTGTACCGGTCCTGGCAGGAGCCGCTCCTTTTTACCACTCCAGCTCAACCCTCCGTTGTGATTGTTTCCGCAATCCCCCCTTCAGGGATGATTGCGTATGCCAAAGATGATTCGGGCAACGTGGCTGTTTACGGAGACCCTTCATCAGCGGCGTACAAATCAACGATTGACCGATCCGCCCAGAACGATGAAGCAGGGATTTTCAGTCCCGGATCTTTTGCTGCGGGACAATATACGGTGGTGTATACTTACCACCTATACCCCCCAATCGAGTACGACACAGGTTCAACACACCTCAACCTGCGATTCGCTGGGCAACCCCACATCCCGTACCATAACATCAGGATCACGGTTCCTGCAGACGGCATTCAGCAGGTATTTGTTTATCCTCCGACATTGAGCACGGTTTTGTCGGCAAACCAATATACATTCACCGGTGATGCAGCAGCAGATGAAAACATTGCTGTCGAAATGCTGGCGGGATCTACCGGGTTCAGCCAGATGCCAGAATTCAGGACTCAGGTAACCGGTCTCGCTGGAAAAACTACATCGGGGAGTTTCTGGTATGATGCGGTCTATACACTCTCCTGGATGCTGAATTATCTGGCAAAATCTGCGGTTATCCTTGTTCCCCTGGCATTCCTTTTAATCTACCGCTGGTACGGCAGGGAAAAGGTGTTTACGGTACCTGCGTACCTGAGCACCATCCCGAATCCTGCACTCAAACCCTGGCAGGTCAACCTGTTATTCAAGGATGATGCACTGGACTTCGATGAAAGTGGCTATTATGCGACACTTCTCGATCTCCACAGGAGAAAATTCATAACGATAACGACTAAGCAGGAAGGAAAAACCAAAGATTTTGAGATCCGCATCCTGAAAACAACTTCCGATGACGCTTATGAGCAGAGGGTCCTCAATGTACTCGGACAGATTGCTGAGAATGGTATCCTCGAATCAAGCCACATTGAAAAGCTTGCAAAAGAAGCGAGGACAAACAGCGCATCAGAAGAAAAGGCAATCCGCTACCAGAAGATGCTCACCGATGTGACCAAGAGGGCCGACCCCTCACTTGCCCTTCAGTATATCGTAGACGGAAGAGATCATATTGTTCCTCTGTTGCTTGCCACCATCACTGCGTTCGCTGTAACCCTCATACTTGTACTATTAGAATCGATGCAATCGTACATCCTGATCCCGGCCACCATTTTGTGGGGAGTCGTTATTATCCAGGTCGTGATCGCGATCGCTATGCCATCAACCCTCTTTGGTCACTGGAAAGGTGACAAATACAAGGAGAAGCTGGAATGGGACGCATTCGCCCATTTCCTCTCGGATCTCGCGCTGATGCGGAAATATGCTCCTGAAGATCTCTCCATGTGGGGAGAATGGCTTGTCTATGGCACCGCACTCGGCGTTGGTGACAAGGTTGAGAGTGCAATGTCATCACTTAACATTAACGTAGCTGAGACCGGAGTCCCGGCAGGAGGATTGGGAATAGGGTACGCATTTACCCCCCTCCTCTTCTTTACTCCGCCCAGCCACGGCGGTTCCGGCGGTTTTGGTGGAGGGTTTGGTGGCGGCGGAGGATTTGGAGGCGGTGGGGGGTTTGGTGGTGGCGGTGCCGGAGGCAGATGACTACCCACTCGGATCGAGGAAAATAACGATTAATCAGACATTTTATACCCGGTAATTCCTGCATCAAACAAAGAAATGTCCTGTCATAAAAGGTATAAATCCACACAAAACCATATGAATTCCAAAAAAGGTATCTGAGATCATGCAATATACGGAGGGTCAGCTCGGCAGGGTTTTTGTCGTAAGGATTGATGACGGCGAAGACATGTTGCTCTCACTTCGCCAGTTCATTAACGACAAAGATATCCAGGCCGGCGCGCTCATTTTCCTGGGCGCCCTGATGAACGGAAGAATGGTAACGGGACCAGAAGAGCCGGTGATACCCCCGGTTCCTCATTTTGTTATGTTCGAGGGGGGCTGGGAAGTCTTTGGTGTCGGAACTATCTATCCGGGTGACGATGGGCCTCATATTCACTTTCATGCGTCCGTAGGCCGCTGCGGACACGCCCTCACCGGATGTCTCAGGGAAAAAGCAACAACATATCTCATTGTTGAAGCAGTTATCTATGAATTTACTGGTCTTTCAGCACGTCGGGAATTCGATAAAAAAACCCAGCTCCATCTCCCTGTGCTGGGAAGCGGGGAAGATGAGGCGGATAATAGCGAAACAGAACGGTCAGGTGCAGGATTGAATGCAGAAGAGCCTGGACCGGAAGAAGAAAAGGATCAGGCCTCCGGCTTCCCGGTTGGACTTGCCGAAATAATCCGTGATCTGACTGGTCGCCCCTCGTCATGAATATTGTTTAAATGCCTCAGTTGAGAATACGTGCTTCTTCAGTCCTTATGATACCCCAACCTGTGATTCTTCCTCTGACCCTCGGCGAGAAAGATAAACTGGGGATCAGGCAATTTGATATTATTCTCGTGAGCGGGGATGCATATGTAGATCATCCCTCTTTTGGGACCGCCCTTGTGGGGAGAATTTTGTGGGATGCCGGTTTTACCGTGGGGATTATTGCCCAGCCTGACTGGAAAACCAATGATGATTTTATGGCACTGGGAACTCCCCGGCTCTTCTTTGGGATCTCTTCGGGAAATGTTGATTCGATGGTGAATAATTTTACGCCCGGTCTTAAACGGCGCAGGGCCGATGTTTATTCCCCCGGGGGGATCTCTAAACGACCCGATCGTGCAACGATTGTTTATACTCAACGCGTGCACGAACTATTTCCCCATACACCGGTTATTCTTGGTGGTATTGAGGCAAGTCTCCGAAGGTTTGCCCATTACGATTACTGGCAGGACCGTGTCCGTCAGTCTATTCTTGCTGATTCTCCGGCAGATCTTCTGATTTTTGGCAT
>Ga0182021_10003485_pt1 | contig 18468 bp, 13 predicted proteins | sample 612E3MmetaG_FD_120493 | JGI IMG/M metagenome (GOLD analysis project Ga0182021, IMG submission 120493) | Permafrost microbial communities from Stordalen Mire, Sweden - 612E3M metaG (Illumina Assembly) | ecosystem: Environmental > Terrestrial > Soil > Wetlands > Permafrost | place: Sweden... | reverse complement strand
GTTCGCGCCAGACTCACAATTACACATGATCTTGCGCTCGGCCTCACTCGTTTTGTTGTCTCTGTGCGCTTTGGGGACCGGCAGGGCCCAGATGGGCGCGCCAGGAGCCCAGAGTCCGTTCCTGGGCGGCATCCCAAGCGGGCAGGGTTCCGCAACGCCGCTGGCTCTCAGCCTGGAAGATGCGATCACCCGCGGGTTGCGGCAGAACCTGGGCCTGTTCCTGGGAGAGCAGGGAACGCGGTCGGCCGAGGCGGCGCGGATCGCCGCGCGGAGCGGACTCCTGCCCAACGTCTTCGCCAGCGTCTCCGACGTGGGAGAGCAGATCAACCTGAAGTCGTACGGCTTCGGGAATTTCCCGGGGATCGCGCCGATTGTCGGGCCGTTCAACGTGTTCGACGCGCGGCTTTCGGTTTCCCAGGCCATCCTGAACCTCGGTGCGCTGCACAAGGCGCGAGCCGGCGCCGAGGGTCTTCGGGCGGCCCGGTTCTCTTACCAGGACGCGCGCGATATCGTGGTGCTGGGAGTCGCCGGGCTGTATCTGCAGGCCATCGCGAGCCGGGCGCGGATCGACGCGGCGCGAGCGCGCTTCAACACGGCGCAGGTGCTGTACCAAAGGGCGGTGGATCTGAAGCAGGCGGGCATGGTCCCGCGCATCGACGTGTTGCGCTCGCAGGTGGAGATGCAGGCCGAGCAGCAGCGCGTCATCTTCTACGAGAACGAGTTCGAGAAGCAGAAGCTGGGACTGGCGCGCGCGATCGGGCTTCCGGTTGGCCAGGCGCTCACGCTGGCCGACGAGGCGCCCTACACCCCGCCGCCGGAGCTGACGGTGGAGCAGGCCCTCCAGCAGGCCCTCGAGAATCGTGCCGATTACAAGGGCGCGGCCGCGCTGGTGAGCGCCGCCGAGTCGGCCCGGCGCGCCGCTGTCGCCGAGCGGCTCCCGGGAGTGGAGTTCGATGGCAACTATGGTTCTACCGGGCCGCGGCCCTGGGATTCTCACGGCACCTTCGCCGCGGGTGTGACCCTCACCATCCCGGTTTTTCGGGGCGGCCGGACCGAGGCAGCGATCGAGCAGGCCGATGCCGCGCTCGAGCAGAGAAAGGCGGAACTGGCCGACCTGCGAAACGGCGTCGAGGAGCAACTCCGGGCCTCACTGCTGGATCTGAAGGCATCGGGAGATCAGGTGGCGGTTGCCGAGAGCGCCGTCAAGCTGGCCGCCGAGCAACTCAAGCAGGCGGACGACCGCTTCGCCGCCGGCGTCGCCGACAACATCGAGGTGGTGCAGGCGCAGGAATCCGTGGCCGCCGCGAACGAAAACGACATCTCCGCGCTGTTCTCCTACAATCTCGCGAAAGCTTCGCTGGCGCGGGCGCTAGGCGGCGCGGAGAAAACCTATCTGCAGTTTTTGAGAGGAGCACACTGATGGCGGATGCCTCGAGGACCGGGACCACCGTCACCGGAGCGGAGCGACAGGAAGGCGTGGAATCGGTCCCGCCGGAGGTGGAGCGGCGCTCCTACTTCCGCCGGAACCCGCACGCAATATGGGTCCTGCTGGCAGTGCTGATCGCCCTGGGCGGCGGGATCTACTGGGCGTGGAGCTACTACTCGGCGCGGGAAAGCACCGATGACGCCCAGGTCGACGGCCACATCGATCCGATCAGCGCGCGGGTGGGCGGAACGGTCATCGAAGTGAACGTGGATGACAACCAGGTGGTAAAAGCCGGCACGGTGCTCGTTCGGATCGATCCCAAAGACTATCAGGTAGCGCTCGACCGCACTCAAGCGGACGCCGCCGCCGCGGGCGCGACGGCAACGGCTGCCGAAGCCGGCGTGCCCATCACGACCACCACCACGGCCAGCCGCGTGGACACGGCTGGGGCCGGGTTGCTGGCGGCCCAGGCCGGAGTAGCGGCCGCCAGGAATGAGGTGGCCGCGGCGCAGGCGCAGCTCAATGCCGTCTCGGCCAGGCTGCGGGAATCCGAGGCGCGCAACAACCTGGCCAGGCAGAACCTGGAGCGGATCAAGCAACTCGTGGCGCGAGATGAGATCTCGCAGCAGCAGAATGACGTCGCGGTGAGCGAGGCGCAGGCCACCGCCGCCGCGGTCGATTCGGCGCGCGCGGCTGTCGCTCAAGCCGCACAGGCGGTTCCGGTCGCCGAAAGCCACGTCGCCCAGGCCGAAGCTCTGGTGGCGCAGGCTCGCGCCAGCGTCGAGGCGGCCCAGGTGCGGCCCCAACAGATCGCCACCAGCCGCGCCGAGGCCGGCTCCGCCGCCGCCAAGTTCAAACTGAACCGGACCTCCGTCGAGCAAGCCCAGCTCAATCTGGGATACACGGTGGTGCGGGCGCCGGTGGACGGCGTGGTCAGCAGGAAGTCCGTCGAGATCGGGCAGGTGGTCCAGGCCGGCCAGCCGCTGCTGGCACTGGTGGAGATGGAAGACATCTGGGTCACGGCGGACTACAAGGAAACGCAGCTCCACTATATGCGCGTGGGCCAGCCGGCCGTCATCAAAGTCGACGCCTTCGGCGGACGGGAGTACCGCGGGCAGGTGGACAGCATCTCCGCCGCTACCGGGGCGCGGTTCAGCCTGCTGCCGCCCGAGAACGCGACCGGCAACTACGTCAAGGTGGTGCAGCGGATTCCGGTGAAGATCGTGCTCGAGAAAGGGCAGGATCCGCAGCGCCTGCTGCGACCTGGGATGTCGGTCGACGCGACGGTGATGACGGCCGCGCCCCGGTAGAGGCCGTTCGAGCCCCGACCCATGGCAACGCAGGCAATCCCGGCTCCTCCCGCGCCGCCGTTGGTCAACCCCTGGCTGATTTCGGTGGCAGTCATGTTCGGGACCTTCATGGAGGTTCTGGACACGACCGTGGTAAACGTTTCGCTCCCCCACATCGCGGGCAGCCTCTCGGCCACGGTGGACGAGGCCACCTGGGCGCTCACCGCGTACCTGGTGGCGAACGCGGTGATCCTGCCCATGACGGGCTGGCTGGCGAACCACTTTGGCCGCAAGCGCATCCTGATGGCAGCGGTGATCGGGTTTACCAGTGCGTCGGCGCTGTGCGGCCTGTCGACCACGCTGCCCATGCTGATCTTCTTCCGCATCCTGCAGGGCGCCACGGGCGGCGCGTTGCAACCGCTTTCGCAGGCGGTGATGCTCGAAGCGTTTCCGCCGCAGGATCGCGGAAAGGCCATGGGCTTCTGGGGGCTGGGCATTGTGGTGGCGCCCATGCTGGGCCCGGTGCTGGGCGGATGGCTTACCGACAACTACTCCTGGCGCTGGATCTTCTATATCAACATCCCGATCGGCGTACTCTGCATCATCCTGACCAAGCTGTTCATCTTCGATCCGCCTTACATCCGGCGGGGCTCGTCGAAGGTAGACTACTGGGGGATCGGGATGCTGGCGGTGGGCATCGGCGCGCTGCAGGTGCTGCTCGACAAGGGGCAGGAAGACGATTGGCTCAGCTCCGATCTGATCCGGACCCTGGCGGTGGTGGCGGGGGGGTGCCTGATAGCGCTGGTGATCTGGGAGTTGCGCTCCGCGCATCCGATCGTGAACCTGCGCGTGCTGAAGATCCCTACCTATGCGACCGGCGTGTTCATGATGACCATGGTGGGCTTCGTGCTCTACGGGAGCCTCGTGCTGCTGCCCATCTGGCTGCAAACCCTGATGGGCTATCCGGCGCTGCAGGCAGGGATCGCCATGGCGCCGCGCGGCCTCGGATCGTTCATCGCCATGCACTTCGTCGGGGCGATTCTGGGCCGTTTTGACGCCCGGAAAATGCTGGGGATGGGCATCGTGGGGGCGAGCTTCACGCTGTTCCAGCTCTCACAATTGAACCTGAGCGCCGGCTACTGGGACATCTTCTGGCCGCAGTTTCTGCAGGGGATCGCCATGGCGCTCCTGTTCGTTCCGCTGACCACCACCACCATGGATTCGATCGCGAAGGAGCAGATGGGCAATGCGACCAGCATTTTCAATCTGATGCGGAACATCGGCGGCAGCATCGGAATCGCCGTGGCAACCACTTTTCTGGAGCGGCGCGCGCAGACCCAGGTCAACCTGCTGGGCGTTCACGTGACGCCCTACAGCGAGCCGGCGCGGCAGATGCTGCGGGGCGCCCGCGGCGCCCTGATGGCGGGCGGGGCGGACCCGGCGAGCGCCGCCCAGCAGGCCTACGGAGCGGTGTTCGGCACCGTCGAGCGGCAAGCCACCATGGTGGCGTTTCTGGATACATTCCGCATGATGGCGCTGATCTTCCTGGTACTGCTGCCGTTCCTGCTGCTGATGCGGCGGCCGGCCCAGAGGGGCAGCGCGCCGCCGGCGCATTGAGGGGCTTCAGGGGCCAATCGTTGATTCCTGAACACTTTTTTATCCAATTGGTCCTGGGGGTTGTGGTACCATGAGCTTCTCGTCACCCCTCCGGGGGGTAGACCAACGATAGGAAGCCTGCGATGAGGAAGAACGGCTCTTCGTTGTACGCCACGCAACGCATCGACCTGTCGGCCCTGCGCCAGCACAAAGGGATCTCGCTGCGAGAGATCGCCGACAGCACCAAGATCAGTATTCGTTTCCTCAAGGCGATCGAAGAAGAGGATTTCGAACAACTTCCTGGGGGAATCTACAACACCAGCTACATCCGCCAGTACGCCCGGGAGATCGGCTACGAGGAATCGAAGCTGCTGGCGTACTACCGTTCGCTCGTGGAAGTGGCGTCCTGAAACGCGCCGCGCCGCTCGATTCAAGAGTTCCCCAAGCGGTCTGACCTGCTCATAGCCCCCGGCTGCGACGCGCGGCGGGGCTCGGTCTTCCAGGTTGCGCCCGGTCGCGGCGCCCGGCGTGCTGTGTCAACGGCGCCACGCGGGCAGCATAAGGAAGTGGGGCGCCTGCGCCCCCGCGCGAATCCCTTCGTGCCCCGACTCGGAAGGGCGGCGTGCCGCCACGCACGGCCTGGAACCACGACCTTCCCGCCGCGTCTGGCCACAAGGCGCGGCAGGGTATCGGGCTAAACATCTGGGCTGTACTCGCCGATAAGCAAGTGAAGGCGGAGGCAGCGATTCATGAAGATCAACCAAAGCCCGCTTGACCCGTCGGGTCTTTCGCAACTGGGAAGGACGCCCGGAGTGGGGTCGAGCGGGACGGAAAGGACCGCCCAGACCAAGTCGGACAGTGACCGGGTGCAGCTCTCCGGGCTGTCGGCGCGCTTGCTGGCATCCGGAGACTCGGGCACGCCGGAGCGGGCGGCCCGCGTCGAGCAACTCACCTCGGATGTCCGAAGCGGGCGATACCAGGTGGATGCGGCGGATCTGAGCCGCCGGATGGTGGATGAGGCGATCCGGCAATGAGCCATGGGGAGGGCGAACTCCGGCAGGCCCAGAGAGCTGCCGAGTACGCGCGGCGGTTCCTGCTGTTTCCCTCCCTCGCCAACCTTGACCGCAGCCGGGAATTGCTGGAGCAGGCGTGCGCCAGCCTGGGAGCGGTCGAGCGTTCGGCCGGCGCTCCGGGGGCGCCCCGGCGGGAGTTGCTCGCCGGGCTGGGCATCCTGAGGCAGACGGTTCGCCGCGCCGCCGCTTTGCTCGAAAGCGCCGCGCGCTTCCAGGCCGGTTGGTCCCAGCTACTCCTGACCCGCGTTGCGGGCGGCTACACACGAGAGGGAACGCCGGTCACGGCAGCATTGCCGCGAAGCCTATCCGTAGAGGGCTGAGCGAATGCCTGGACTGTTTAACACGCTGACCACGACGGCGGACGCCCTGGGGGTCTTCGAGAAGGCCCTCAATACCGTCAGCAACAACGTCGCGAATTCAGGCACGCCGGGCTATGCCAAGCAGACCTTCACAATAGTGGCGCAGCCCTTCGATCCCACGTTGGGGCTTCCCGGAGGGATCTCCGCCGGGGAGATTCAAAGCAGTCGCGACGAGTATGCCGAGCAGACCGTCTGGCAGGATCAGCAGGGATTCGGGCTGGCCGACCAATCCGCGACCGAGCTTTCGGGTATCCAGCCGCTGTTCGATGTCACCGGCAACTCGGGCCTTCCCGCCGCGCTCAATGCGTTCTTCCAGTCCTTCTCGGCTCTCAGCGTTTCGCCGAACGACAGCGTGGCGCGCAATAACGTGCTTTCGAGCGCCAGCGCCCTGGCGCAGCGGTTCAACAGCACCGCGACGGGTCTGGCCAACGCGTCCATCAACCTGAATACCGAACTCAGGAGCGCGACCGACGCCATCAACGGCCTGACGCAGCAGATCGGCCAGCTCAATACCCAGATGCAGGACGATGCGACGAGCCGGACGGATCCGGCCGTCGACGCCAGCCTGCACAACGACCTCGAGAGCCTTGCCGAATACGTCAACTTCACGGCCCTGCGGCAGCCCGACGGCTCGGTCACCGTGCTAATGGACGGCCAGACCCCGCTGGTGATTGGGGATCAACAATACGCGATTCAGGCGTCTGCGGGCAGCGGGACGGCAGTGGTCACGGATGCCAACGGCAAGGACGTGACGGCGCAGGCGGTGGGCGGGCGGCTGGCAGCGCTGATCAACATGAAGAACACCGTGCTGCCGGGGTTCTCGAACAGTCTGAACCGACTTGCGGCGGGGCTGGCCGACCAGGTCAACAACACCCTGCTGAACGGAGTGGACCAGTCCGGCAACCAGGGAGCGCAGTTGTTCAGCTACAACAACCCGTCGGATGCGGCTTCCACTTTGCAGACGACGGGCATCACCGTGGATCAAATCGCTGCGGCGCTGCCGGGCGCGCCCGGCGGAAACGGCAACGCGCTCAATCTGGCCGCGCTCGACGACGCGCCGCAGGCCGGCGGCATGACCTTCACCCAGTCCTACGCCAGCCTGGCCTCGCAGGTGGGCCAATCGCTCAACTCCGCCACCGAGGACCGGCAGACCCAGCAGGACCTGCTCGATCAGGCCCGCACCACGCGGTCGAACGCCGAGAGCGTTTCGCTCGACGAAGAGGCCACCCAGATGATCGAGTACCAGCGCGCCTACCAAGCCACGGCGCGCGTCGTTACGATTCTGAACGATCTGACCGAAACCGTGATGAACATGTTGGAGACAGGGACGGCGTGAATATGATCCAGGGAATCAGCGCCCAAGACCGGAATTTCCTGACCGCACTGGACAAGGCCGAGAGCCGCGCCGCGAGCGCCGAAAGCCACATCGGCTCCGGCCTCAAGCTGAACGTGGCGTCGGACGCGCCGGACGAAGTCGGCCCGTCCCTTTCTCTCCGCGCCCAGTTGGAACAGACGCTCCAGATCGAGACCAACATGGCGCAGTTCAAGTCGGAAACGGACACCGCCGAGCAGGCGGTCGGCGACTCGGTTCAGAGCCTCGAACAAATCAACACGCTGGGCGTCCAGGGCGCCACCGAAACCGAGACCCCCGCGGGGCGGCAGGCGCTGGCGAGCCAGATCGGCGGCTACCTCCAACAACTGGTGGCGAGCGCCAACACGGTGTCGGCGGGCCGCTACATCTTCAGCGGAGATACCGACCAGGTGCAACCGTATACGCTCGACGCCAGCGGAAATGTGAGCTCCTATGCCGGCGCGGCCTCGACGCGCCAGGCGATGGGCCCGGATGGCACCACCTTCGCCATTGCCCGCAGCGGGCAGGAGATCTTCGAGGCGCCGGGGGGCAGCGCCTTCGGGGCGGTCGCGGACCTGGAAGCCGCGCTCCGGAACGGGCCGAGTGTCCAGGAAGGCGATCCGCAGTACGATTCGCAGTATCAGGCGCAGACCGCGGCGATCACCACGGCGCTCGGCGAGATGTCGAATGCGAGCAGCCAGATGAACCAGCAGCTCGCCTTCTACGGCACGGTGCAGCAGCGCGTCTCCGCCGCCATCGACGCCGCGCAGACGCTCGAGGTCAACCAGCGCACGCAGTTGAGCACGCTCACGGATGCGGACATCACCACGGACGCGATCGAGCTGACCCAGGCCAACACCCAGCGCGACGCCGCTTTGGCCGCCCGCGCCAAGCTCCCCGCCACTTCGCTGTTCGACTACCTGGGGTAGGCCGGCGCTACTGGCACCCGATCTCTGCGAGGATGCGCTCGACCTCGGCGGCCGGTTCTTTGGCGCGCGTGACCTGCCGTCCGATCACCAGGTAGCTGGCGCCGTCGCGCAGCGCCTCGGCGGGCGTCGCCACCCGTTTCTGATCGCCCTTCGCCGCCCCGGCCGAGCGGACCCCCGGCGTCACCAGGATGGCGCTCGGGCCCGCCGTCTGGCGAACCACCGCCGCCTCGAGCGGGGAGCAGACGATCCCGTCCATCCCCGCTTCCATGGCCTTCCGCACGCGCAGCAGCACCAGTTCGGAAACCGGGCAGGGATAGCCGAGGTCCGCCAGGTCCTCCTGGTCGAAGCTGGTCAGCACCGTCACGGCCAGCAGCTTGAGGCCCGACGATCCCCGCCCCTTGGCCGCCGCGCGCATGACGGCGCCGCTGCCGTGCACGGTGGTGAAGCGAACGCCGCTGGCGGCGATTCGTTCCACCGCCCGCTTGACGGTCTCGCCGATGTCGTAGAGCTTCAAGTCGAGAAAGACGTCGTTGCCCGCGGCGATCAGCTCGCCCACGAAATCCATCCCTCCCGTGGCGTAAAGCTCCAGGCCGACTTTGTAAAACGTGACGCGGCCTCCCAGCCGGCGCACCAGTTCGCGCGCCTTCCCGGGAGAATCGAGATCGAGTGCGACGATGATAGGGTTCATACGATTCGAATGGGTTTGACGCCGCGGTCGAGGACGCGGCCGATGGCGTATGCGCCGTCCAGGTTCGCGACGAGCGCCCGCGCGCCCGCCTCCGGAAGAGCGATCAGCAGGCCGCCGGAGGTCTGCGGATCGTAGAGCAGGCTCTCCATCCCGGTCTCGAGTTGGCGCGCGAACTCGACGGCGCAGGATACGAACTCGCGGTTGTTCTTGAGGCCGCCGGGCAGCGCGCCGCGGCGCGCGTACTCGAGGGCGCCGGGCAGAAACTCCAGCCGGTGGACGTCGATCTCGAGCGTCACGCCGCTCGCCAGCGCCATCTCGCGCGCGTGGCCCAGCAGGCCGAAGCCGGTCACGTCCGTGCAGCCGTGCGCGCTCGCCGCGAGCATGACCTGGGCCGCCTCCCGGTTCAGCTCCAGCATCGACGCGATGGAGGCCTGCAGGTGGGCCGGCTCCGCGAATCCGCGCTTCAGCGCCGTGGAGATGACGCCGGTGCCGAGCCGCTTGGTCAGGACCAGCGCGTCTCCGGGAAGCGCGCCGGAGTTGCGCACCACCCTCTGCGGATCGACGGTTCCGGTCACGGCGTAGCCGAACTTCATTTCGTCGTCCGCGACGCTGTGGCCGCCGATCACGGCGCAGCCCGCCTGGCCCATCTTCTCCGCGCCGCCGCTCAGGATCGCGACCAGATCGTCCAGGTCGCCCTGCGCCGGATACGCGACGATCGACAGGGCCGAGACCGGCGTTCCTCCCATGGCATAGACGTCGCTGAGCGCGTTGGCCGCGGCGATGGCGCCGAAGGTGGCCGGATCGTCGACGATGGGCGTGAAGAAATCCACCGTCTGCACTAGGGCACACTCCGGCGTCAGCCTGTAAACGCCGGCATCGTCCGACGTTTCAAACCCAACCAGCACGTTTTCATTCGGCACGCGCGGGATGCGGCCGAGCACCTGGTCCAAAACCTTTGGACCCAATTTGGACGCTCAACCCGCAGCTTTGACGTGCGCCGTCAGCTTCTTGTCGGACACTCCATTCAGTGTACAGTGAGACCGGCCGGCGATAGGCCGTTTAACGCCGGGGACGGGCCGGAGGCCGCCTGACACCGGGGGCGGGCCGGGGACAGGCCGGGGACAGGCCGCCTGACACCGGGGACGGGCCGGGGACAGGCCGGAGGCCTGTCCTACAGGACGTCGGCAAAACCGCGCTTGAGGTGGCGGAAGAAGAGGCCCCCGGCCACGAAAACCGCGATGCTCCAGGCCGCCAGCACCAGGATGTCCGCGGTGTTCGGCCAGCGCGAGGACAGCAGCCTCTCGCGATAGGCACGCACCATGAGGGCCAGCGGGTTCAATTTCAGCAGGATCTTCGCCCACCTGGGGTACTGGATCTCGGGGATGAAGATGGGCGTCATCCAAAACCACAATGTCAGCACCACCGAGAGAACCTGGGCGGTGTCCCGCAGATACACGTGCAGGCTCGAGACGATCCAGCCCACGCCCACCGCGAACAGGCCCATGAAGAACATGTAGACCGGCAGGAAGCACAACATCATGCTGAAATGTCTTCCCCAGATCCCGATGGCCGCCACGGCCACGCCCAGGGCGATCAGGTGACTGACCAGCGAGGAAAGGAAGATCGAGACCGGAACCACCTCGGCCGGGAATACCGTCTTGGTGATCAGATTCTGGTGATCGATCAGCGAAGAGGCGGAGCGCTGCACGGTGTCCTGGAACAGCAGCCAGGGCAGGAACCCGGCGAACAGAAACAGCGTGTAGTTCTGGGTGATCTCTCCCGGCCCGAGCGTGGTATGCAGGCAGGACTTGAACACGAACGTCCAGCTCACCAGCAGCACCAGCGGGTGGATGACTCCCCACAGCCAGCCGGCCGCCGAGCCGACGAACCGCTGCGTGAAATCGCGCCGGACGAGCTGAAACAGCAGGTTGCGCCGCCCTACCAGGTTGCGCAGAAAGTGAGAGCCGGGAACGCGGGCCATAGACTCGAATTGTACCCTGGTGCGGTCGCCTCCGGCCCGCTACGAGGCGCGGTACAATTGGGGCGCTTACCCTCTCGGAATGTCCGGCGCGGATACAGACGCTAAGGCCGCCGTCCTTCTCGTCAGCGACGAGTGGGACGAGCGGGCCTCCACTAGGCGGATCCTCGAAGGCGCGGGCTTCTCCGTCACCGGCGCGGCTCCGGGAGCCGAGATTCCCATTCTCCAAGCCGGGTTGACCGACCTGGTGGTGACCGACAACGCCGATGTCTCGAAGCGCCTCAAGGGGGACCCGCTGGCCCGGCACCCTCCCGTGCTCCAGCTTCAGCGCGCCGGCGACAGCCGTTCGGCTCCGGCCCCGGAGGCCGATGCGTGTCTCGAGGCCCCCGCCGATCCGGCCGCTCTGGTTGCCGTAGCCAGCGCGCTGGTGCGTGCCGGGCGCGCGGAGCGGCACGAGCTGGATGCCGCCTGCGCCTGCCAGGCCGCGCTGGACGGAATCGGCTTCGGTGTGGGCCTGCTCGATTCGGCCGGCCTTTTCCGGCAGGTGAACCGGGCCATGTGCGAGCTGCTGGGAAAGACCGGAGACGAGATTCTCGGAAGTACTCATCGTGAGGCGCCGTCGGGCGCGGAGGAGCCCGAACGGGGATGGCCGTTCGAACGTGCGCGGCGGAGCCTGGGGCGCGAATCGGCCGAGATCGAGGCCGGCGGCCGCTGGTTCGAAGTGATGGCCGACCCGTTGCTGGATGCGAGCGGTGCATTTGCCGGGGCCGTGAGCACGGTCATGGACGTCACCGCCCGCAAGTCCGCCGAGCGGGAGCGCGAGCGCCTGCTGAGCCAGCTCGACGGGGAGCGGGCGCGCCTGGAGACGGTATTGCAGCAGATGCCGGCGGGCGTCATCATGGCGGAAGCGCCGTCCGGCACGTTAGTGATGATCAACGGCCGGGTGGAATCGATTTTCCGAGGGCCGTTCCGCACCGGCGGCGGCGTCAAAGACTACCTGCAATACCCCGCCTTCCGGCCCCAAGGGCGCCCCTACCGGCCCGAGGAGCACCCGCTGGCGCGGACTGTCGCCACCGGTGAGGCGGTGGCGGACGAGGAGATGGAATTCGTGCGCGCGGACGGCACCCGCGCCGCGGTTCTGGTCAGCTCGACGCCCATCCGCGACCGCGAGGGTGTGGTCGTCGCCGGCGTGCTCACCCTTCACGACGTCACCGAGCGCAGCCAGCTCGAACAGCAGCTCCGCCAGGCGCAGAAGATGGAGGCCATGGGCCGCCTGGCGGGCGGGGTGGCGCACGATTTCAACAACTTGTTGACGATCATCGGCGGCTATGGCCAGATGGTGCGGGACGCGCTTGCCGCCGAAGATCCCCTGCGGAAGGACCTCGACGCGATCCTCGAGTCGTCCGAACGCGCCTCCGCCCTGACGCGCCAATTGCTGACCTTCAGCCGCCGCCAGATGGTCGAGCCAAGGGTCCTGGACCTCAACCGGCAGGTCTCCAAGGTCCACCGGATGCTTCGCCGCGTGATCGGCGAGGACATCGAGCTGGTGACCATCCTGACGCCGGACGCGACTCGGATCAAGGCCGATCCGGCGCAGATCGAGCAGGTGCTGCTGAACCTGGCTGTCAACGCCCGCGACGCGATGCCCAAGGGCGGGGAGCTGACCATCGAGACGGCCGTCATCGAGGCAGCCGCGGGGACCGCCGTGCCCGGCGCGCTGAAGCCAGGGCCATACGTCACGCTGGTGATCGCCGACACCGGAATCGGCATGGACGCCGAGACGCAAAGCCACCTTTTCGAACCGTTCTTCACGACCAAGCGCAAGGGCAAAGGCACCGGCCTGGGCCTCTCCACCGTCTACGGGATCGTGAAGCAGAGCGCCGGGGAGGTAGTCATTGAAAGCGAGCTCGGGCGAGGCACCTCCGTGCGGATCTTCTTCCCCCTGGCTGAAGAGCGCGTCAAAGCTGCCGGCGCGGCCGGACACCGCCCGGCGGCTCGGCCCGGAACCGAGACGATTCTCCTGGTCGAAGACGACGCTGAAGTGCGGCGGCTTACCGCGGAGATGCTCACGCGCCAGGGCTATGCAGTCCTGGAGGCGGCCTCGGGGCAAACGGCGATACGGCTCTGGCAGCAGCACAAGGCTTCGATCGACATGCTGCTGACCGATGTGGTTATGCCGCTGATGGCCGGCCCCGAACTCGCCACCAGGCTGCGAGCCGGCCGCCCGGAGCTGAAGGTGCTGTACATGTCCGGTTACGCCGGCGAGCTTCTGGAGCAGTACGGCGTGGCCTCCGCGGCAGCGGCCTTCCTGCACAAACCGTTCACGTCCGACGTGCTGGCCCACTCGGTACGCGCGCTGCTGGACGGCAAAGGCGGCGCCTGAATGGAGACACGTCTGCCGGTGCCGTCCAGCCGCGATCACGGGCTGTTCGAGGGCGGCAGCGTGGGCATGTTCCGGACCGGCAGCGGCGGACGGGTGCTCGATTGTAATGCCGCGCTGGCTCGCATTTTGGGGCTGGAGAGCGCCGCCGCCCTGCTCGGCCGCAACGCCAGCGAGTTCTACTGGACGGCCGGCGATCGCGACGCGCTGCTCGAGCGCCTCCGTCGGGAGCGCGCCGCCGCCGGCGTCGAGCTACGGCTCCGGCGCCCGAACGGCGACGCGGTTTGGGTGCTGGCCGATGTCCGCCTGGCGGAGGACGAGCCAGGTACGACGGAAGGCGTCGTGATCGACGTCACCGCCCGCGTGCGGGCCGAGGCGCGCATCGTCCGTCTTGGCAGGGTCTGTTCCGTGCTCAGCCATGTGGGCCGGGCCATCGTGCGAATCGGCGATCGCGGGCTGTTGCTGGCGGAGGTCTGCCGGATTGCGGTCGATGACGGCGGGCTGCGCATGGCCTGGTTCGGCGTTCCGGACGAGGCGGCGAAGACGATCGCGCCGGTCGCCCACTACGGTCGCGACGGCGATCCCGAGCCGCTGCCGATCCCGGTCCCGGCCGGCCGCGGCGTTCTGGTCTCCCGCGACCCCGCGCTTCTGCCCTCGCACACCCTCGCCCTGTTGCCGGTGGTCGTGAAGGACTGCGTGGAGGGGGTTCTCGCTCTCTACGCGGAGGAACCGGACTTTTTCGACGAACAGACGGTCGAACTGGTGAGTGCGCTGGCCGATGACCTCGCGGTGGCGCTCGACAATATGGAGCGCGAGGCCGGCCGCCGGCGAGATGAGCGGGAGCGGGCGCGTCTCTACGTGAGCGAACAGGCGGCGCACGCCCAGGCCCGCGCTTCGGCGCGTTACCGCGAGCTGTTGGAGGCGGCGCCGGACGCCATCCTCGAAAGCGATGCCGAAGGCCGCATCCTGGTGGCGAACGCGGCGGCGGAGAGCCTTTTCGGATACTCGCGCGAGGAATTGCTCGAGAAGCGGATCGAGGACCTGGTTCCCGAGAGTTTTCGTTCCGCCGGGCCGGGCAGCCAGTCGATCGGCGGCGCGCGCCGGATCCCGGCCTTCCGCAAGGACGGGACGGAGTTTCCGGTCGAGATCAGCCTCAACCCGGTGAAGGCGGAACAGGGCGGGCTGGTGACGTGCATCGTGCGCGACATTACGGCCCGGATGCAGGCCGAAGACGCGCTGCGCGAGTCGGAGGGCCGCATCGGGAGAATCCTCGAGAGCATCACCGACGCCTTCTTCGCGGTGGACCGGGAGTGGCGCTTCACCTACCTCAACCGCCGGGCCGAGCAGACGCTCGGCCGCAGACGCGAGGAACTCGAGGGCAAGAGGCTGTACGACGAGTTCCCCGAACTGGCCGGCTCTTTGTTTTACCAGGAGTTGCAGCGGGCCGCCGCCGGCGAGCGCCCGATCGAGTTCACGGCCCCCTACGCGCCGCTCAAGCTCTGGCTCGACGTTCACGTCTACCCCTCCGCGAACGGCTTGTCGGTCTACATCCAGGACGTCACCATGCGCAAGCTGCTCGAGGAGCGGTCCCAGCAGTCGCAGCGCCTCGAAGCCCTGGGGCGGCTCGCGGGCGAGGTGGCGCACGACTTCAACAACCTGCTGACCATCATCGGCGGCTACAGCCAGATCGCCCTGGAGTCGATTGACAAGAGTCAGGGCGCCTTGCGCCACGACGTCGAGATTGTCGCCGAGGCGGCCAGCCGCGCCTCGACTCTCACCCGGCAACTGCTGGCCTTCGGCCGCCGGCAGGTGGTGCAGCCGCGTGTGCTGGACCTGAACCGTCTCATCACCAAAACGGCCAGAATGCTCAAGCGCATGATTCGCGCCGACATCGATCTGCGGCTGCTCCTGCGGCCCGATCTCGGGCGGGTGAAGGCCGATCCGGGACAGATCGAGCAGGTCGTCATGAACCTGGCCGTGAACGCGCGGGATGCCATGCCCCTGGGCGGCGCGCTCTCGATCGTCACCGAGAACCGCCAGGTATCCGGCGAAGCGGAGAACGAGCCGCGCCTGGCGCCGGGGAGCTACGTCATGCTGGCGGTGTCGGACACCGGGACGGGCCTGGATCGGGAGGCCCGCGACCACTTGTTCGAGCCGTTCTTCACAACGAAGCCGCGCGGCAAGGGCACCGGTCTTGGCCTGGCAACGGTCTACGGAGCGGTCAAGCAGAGCGGCGGAGAGATCTGGGTGGACTCCGAGCCGGGCAGGGGCACGCGGTTCGAAATCTACTTGCCGCGCGCCAGCAAGATTCCCAAACCGCGCAGAGAGCGGCCCTCACATCCCGCGCCGCGCGGCGGCACGGAAACCATCCTGCTGGTGGAGGACGAGCCGGAGGTGCGGAAGCTCGCCAGTATTATGCTGGCCGGGTTTGGCTACCGGGTGCTCGAAGCGGCCGGTCCCTCCGAGGCGCTGGCCGTCTGGGAGACCTCGCGCGGTGCCATCGACCTGCTGCTGACCGACGTCATCATGCCGCAGACGAGCGGACGCGAGCTGGCCGACCAGATGGCCGCGTTCCGGCCAGGTTTGAAAGTCCTATACATGACCGGGTACACCGAGGACGTGATCCTGCTGCGCGGGGTCGAGGCGGGCAAGGTCGATCTGCTGCAGAAGCCGTTTTCGCGCGAGGCCTTGGGCTTGCGGGTGCGTTCGATCCTGGACTCGGGCCCGGGCGGGCGGAGCCTCCCGCCAGAGCGTAGCCGCTCGTGAGAACATCAAGAGGCGGGCCCGCCGGAGTTTGCTCCTGGGGCGCCCGCGTGGGCCGCTCATTTACTCACCAGGCAAGAGGAAGGAGACCAGCATGGTTCGGATCGTTGCAGTTGTTTTTGCGGTATGCCTGTTCGCGGGCGCGATGAGCGCCGCCGACGGGAAGTTGATGCACTGTTTTGCCTTCACGGCGATCGAAAGCGCCACGCCCGCGGACTGGGATGCGTTCTACAAGGCCTCGGACGCCCTGCCCGGGAAGATTCCGGGCCTGATGCACGTCTGGGTTGGCAAGCTCAGCCGGCCGCTGAGGGCAGGCGATGCGGTGCGCCAGTACGGCGCCTGCATGGCGTTCGGCGACGACGCCGCTCTCAAAGCCTATGCCGCGAGTGCCGCCCACAAGGAGTGGTTGGCGACCTACGAGAAGGTGAGAGTCCCGGGCACAACTACTTACGACATCCTGGAGCATTAGACCCGGTTCGGCGCGGTGGGACGCGGGCTAGAGGCCGGAGGCCTGTCCCACGCGGTCCCGCTACGCTCGGAAACTCAGCGCGTTCTTGCCCGGCCGCAGCGGCCGGCTGGCGCCTTTCCAGACGAATTGGCCGAAGATTCCGGGCGGGAGCGTGGCGGTTGCATCCAGGCCCGCCCCGGATCGTTCGAGCATCACGTCGATCGCGCCCTGGGGATGAGGCACCGAACCCGATACGCGGCGGAGCGGCCCCAGGAACGGACGAACCAGCACGCGGCTGAAGTGCGGGCCGGCGGAATCGACGCCCAGCACCGTGCGGAACAGCTCGAACATGGGGCTGGCGCTCCAGGCGTGGCAATCCGAGCGCGTGGGCGCGCCCGGCCGGTCGAGCACCTCGGAGAACGTAGTCAAGCCGTACTGGTCGATCATCTTGTACCAACTCGCCAGCTCGGGCAGGTAACGGTCGCCTTCGCCGACCCGGTTCAGCGCGCTGTAAAGATAGTGGCGGAAATAGAGCGAGCACTGCGTCAACTTCGAATCCTTGAGAATGCGCACCACCAGGCCGGGGGCGACGGAGGCGGGAGCGACTCCCGAAAGGACGGCCAGCGCGTTGGTGTGCTGCGACCAGGAGGTCCGGCGCGGTGTGTCGGCGTAGAGCTGCCGGCCGGGGTCCCAATACAGGCGCTGTGCCGTGGCCGCGACGGCCGCGGAGCGCTGGCGGCAATCCGCGGCGAGGGGCGCGAAGCCGAGCGCCTCTTCCAGATCGGCGGCCCAGCCCAGGGCCATGATGTGCAGGAAGTCGAAAGGCGCCGAGGAGCCGTCCGCTTCCTGCGGCGGATTGCCGTCCGGCCACTCATCGGCCCAATCCATGAAGCGCCACCACGGCAGCGGGCCCAGCGATCCGTCCGGTTTCTGGCGCGCCTGGAAGAAACCGACGTTGGCGCGCACGCCGGCCAGCATCCGCCGCACGAAGCCGGGATCGTCCACGTAGCGCCAGTAGTCGTGGAGCATCCCAATCCACCACAGCGAGAACGAGGGGATGAACTGCGGCAGCCGGGCCGGGTAACGGCTTTGGGTGGGACCGCTTGAAACGCGCGAGTCGTCGATCTGATCGATGGCGTTGCGCATCAAGCGCGCATCGCCGGTGTTATAGAGGGAGATGAGCGCCTGAATCCGCGTGTCGCCCAGGTACTGGAGCTGCTCGTAGTAAGGGCAGTCCATGAAGGTCTCGTGCGCGCACAGCCGCGCCGTTCGCCAGCCCGTCTCCTGGATGCGCGCCAGGCCGGGATCGTCGGCTTCGAGCCGGGCTTTGCGTTCGAACGGGTAGCCGGTGTAAGTCGAGCGCAGGTCCTCGATCGTCAGCGGATCGCCCGCGGTTTCGACGACCAGCTCGATGTACCTCCAGGCGCGCCACCACAGCGGGCGGTAGAGGCGTCCGGCCGCGCCGTCCGGGAGGAACCGGTCGTGGAGGCCGATAACGCTCTTGCCTTCGATCTCGTTCCGGTTGCCCTTGGCGAGGCCGTCCTTCTCCCGCAGGGATTCGGTGTAGCGGAGCAGGATGGAAGCGCCGCGCCCGCCGCTCACCACCAGTTCGGGGTATCCGGTGGTCAGGTGCCCGTGGTCCAGCAGATACGTGGCCTTCGTTTGGGCCGGGATGGTGGCGGCGGCGGACCCTGCGGCGAAGCCGGCGGGAAGCGCCGGCCCGTCCGACCTGCGTACGGTGGCAATACGATCCGGCTTCTCTTCCATCGACGGGATCGGACGCGGTACCAGCATCCAGGGACCGGGCCATTGCGCGTCAAACCCGGTCGCTTCGGCGACCGCGGCGGCCGCGGGCCACGCCGAATCGTCGTATCCGGCATCCTGCCAGCCCCAGGGATAGCGCGCACCATCCACGCTCTCCCCGCAACCCGCGGCGTAGTAGCCGCCCGCATCGGCGGCAGAGACCGGGATGGTCGAGCAAGCCTCGTTGCGGATCGCCTTCCAGGCCGGGCCGGTATCGGCGATTCGCTCCGCCTCGGTGTCGCCCTGCAACAGAAACGCCGACTGACAAGTGGTCTGCGCCAGGGGAGCGTTGCCGGCGAAGTTCCAAACGACGGCCGCCAGCACGTTGCGGCCGGCGTTCAGGTACGGCCCGAGGTCGACCGTTTCATAACGCCAGTGGAAAGGG
>Ga0182021_10003484_pt1 | contig 18469 bp, 16 predicted proteins | sample 612E3MmetaG_FD_120493 | JGI IMG/M metagenome (GOLD analysis project Ga0182021, IMG submission 120493) | Permafrost microbial communities from Stordalen Mire, Sweden - 612E3M metaG (Illumina Assembly) | ecosystem: Environmental > Terrestrial > Soil > Wetlands > Permafrost | place: Sweden... | reverse complement strand
AGGAGTTCGCTCCCGAGCGCGTCCGCCGCAGGTCATCCTGAATGCACCATTGGCCATCTGAATGCTTGGCCAAGCAGGTCATTGAGAGAAAAGTGTGCTTATCGTACATTGACCACCGAACTAAGTTCGGCGGAACGGGGAGCCGACCTTCGGATGGATGGTCGGCGACTCTTCCAAAGGTGTGCTCATGGTGCTGGCTCGATTCCGATCCTGTCGTTCACCGCTGACGAAATCCGCTGAGTGCAGCCGAGATAGCGCTCAGTGGTCTGGATCGACACGTGACCAAGAAGGAATTGAATCTGCTCCAGTTCGCCGCCGGCGGCGCGGCAGAGCCGAGCGCAACTCCGACGAAGATCGTGCGGTGCGAGTTTGGTAACGCCAATCTTGGCTGCGAATTCCTTGACGACGTGCCATACGGCCTTCTCCGTTACACCTTCTCCCCAAGCTCTACCCGCGCTACTCACACGCCGGAAGAGCCGCCCCGCCTCAACTCCGGCAGCCTTTGTCCATTCGTCCACCAGGCCATACACCCAATCCGGGACTGGAATGGTTCGGACGTGACCGGCCTTTCCGCTCAGGTCCACGATGGCCCAATGCCCTTCGCGCTGCTGCAAGTGGCCGAAAGTCAGCTCGGCGAGTTCATGGCGACGGAGTCCGCAGGACAGCAGGACGGCAAGCAGCGCCCGATCACGTTTGCCCTTCAGCCGCTCCCGGTCTGGTGCCTGCCAGAGTGCTTGCCCCTGTTCGGCGGTCAACCAGTTGCCGAGTCTGACGCCCACCTTCTTGACGCCCTTGACGCGCCGTATCCCCGCAGCCAAGTCAGCGCTTAGGAGACCGCAATCTGAAGCCTCGTATGCCAGGCGGCGGACGGCCCCGAGCCGGAGGTTGATCGTCCCTGGGGCGAGATGGCGAGATTCCAGGTGCATCCGGTAACGGACGACAACCGTCTTGCTGAACGACAATCGCGGCTCCGAGCAGTACCAGTCCACGAATTCATCAATGGCATGCCGATAGCCGCGCTGAGCGTCCGGGCAGGAGAGACTGTTGAGAACGGCGGATTTGGCGACCTCGAGGTCTGGCAGTCGCAGGACCGATTTGGGTATGCGACGCTTATCTTTGCGGGTTGGCTTGGTTTTCATCACCTGTGGCCTCCAGCGCCACAGGTTCATATTGCAGCGCCCAGCTGTCGCCCCCGCGACGCTGCGGCATGTGACGCAGGGAGCTGTTTCAATCGTGCAACGCGATAGACTATGTAAGGGGCACATCGCCTAGTGAGATACGATCTCAATGAACTCCGCAAGGTCCTCGACCCAATACGCCACCTGCCTGATCAGGCGATTTACGAGTTGCCGTTCGTCCTCCCACGAAAGTCCGTGTACCAGATATCCGAACTGCTCCTGCTCAGTGTCGCCAAAGGGATGGCGCCATCGCCTCCGTCCAGCGCGCAGTTCAATTTCTTGCCAAGTTCATCTCTTAGAAGTGATGGGCCTGCGTCTTGCCGAGCATTCGAGTGCCAGGTTGTGAAGTTGGAACTCTTGGCTCGTTACGCGGGACTGTACGCCGACCATGTCTTGATTCCCATTCCGCACTGCATGTTATCCGACAATCTGTTCGAAGCCAGGTCACACCTCGCTCTCTGTTTGCTGAAAATGAGGGCGTTGTGGCCGCTAATCGAAGCAGGTATCGCCAAGCCATTCATTGACGAGTATCCGTTTTGCCAGCACCACGGAAGGCGCTTCGATCGCATGTCTCGCCAATTGCTTCGGCGCGCCCGCGACTATTATGAGGAAAAACTCGACCAGTTCACGGTGATATACCGGCCAAAGCACGGCAGACTTCGCGCGGCCCTGGAAATCTCGGGACCACCTGAACTCGTCGAACATGGTGGGTACATGCTAACCTATTTCCGCGGTGCGCCGGGATGGGTGCCAACGCGAACTACCTTGATAGGCGGGCGGCCTGGTTCCGTGCTCTCGAAGTCCTCGATTCGTCGCCATCGGGTCGGGCTAGACATATTTGAACGGCTTGTCGAAGACATGGTCTTCCAACGGATCTATGGGTCCTTGTTTGGAGCGCATTACCTGACGGACCTCGCGGGAGAAGTAGAGTTTATCGATCGCCAACGTCCCGAAGACCACACGTTTGCCAACGCCGCGATGGTGTGTCGTGCGCTCGCACACTCTGTGCCATTGCTGTCTTCGATACCGCTAAAAACACTATTGCGAATCAGGACCAAGGAGACGGATACTTTCGAGTTGTACCGGGCAGCGTTGAGGCGTATTACCCAGGAACACATTCAGACCGGGACCTATATCACGACCAAGGAAGCTGCCGATATTTATACCGATGTCTTGCGACCGGAGTTGCTCAAGCTAAAGCAAGCCGCGGTCGTGTATGGTAGGGAACAGCGGCGAAAGACAACGGTCACACTTATAGCATCCGGTGTCGCCCTGACACTTGGGTTGCTTGGTGGGCTTCACAGTGGGATTCTGGCACCCATACTAACCGCTATGGGTGGTGGTGGCCTGGCTAAAGAGGCTACAAATGCGATTCTATCGGGGCAGAAGAACCCCCCAGAAGTACAGCGCCATGAGATGTATTTCCTTCTCAAGCTCGTTCAGACGATCTAATTTGGCAATATTACGGCGCCACGACAGCAGCAATTTCTCGGGCACTCTCGGAGCGTAAGCGCTCCCTCCCGGTGGTGCGCGATCCGGCCGGATCAAGTCACTGCGTCAGTGTGCTTCAAAAGTCGCTGCGAAGGTGGGTGTTTGTGGCTACCGATGTCAGTGGCCCAGGAGACCAAGAACCCGTCAATCTACGCTCGGCGTTATCACAATCAGAGGCCGGTGCCGCGAAATCCAATTACGCCCATAAACGCGCCCTTCTGGCGGGCGGCGGCCCCTCTTTGGGAGGTTTGTCGCCCATCCGTACGGAGCTCGAACTGTGCGGGCACAGCGGGTGCGCTCTCCGAGTGGCGCGTCATCCGCTCGGAATTGGTAAACGCTAGGGGACAAGGACGGATCAACCGCTGGAGCACCGGTTCGGGCCAAAACAGAGATGTTAGCCCTTGTCGCTGCGCTTATAGCGGCCTTCCGCATCACGAATGTACGCTGCAATCCGCTTCCGTTCGGTTTCTGATTCACGAATGATCGTGCGAACGACATCTTCGGGTTGACCTGATGATGAAATGAGCCGGGTCGTCATGCGGTCCATCAAGATTCGGAGATCAAAGAACGCTCGAAGGTGGATGTTTCGGAGTGTTCCGCGAGGATTGATGCCATCAATGATGACACAAAGGCTTGCAACGGAACCGGCGATTATGCCAACGGTGGTCAACTCAAAATGCGCCCAAATACCCGCACTTGCTGAAGCGATAATCGCTGGAACTTTCAAAGCCCAGAATGCCAATGTGTCGTTGCGCGCATCCTTCCTATTTTCCTGGGCCCACTCCTCAAGTTTGGCCAATTGATCATGCCAAAGTTCGTCAGCCGGCCGAAGGGATGATTTGGTAGGCGATCCAGCTCCCACACGTGCGGACTCGAATGGGCTCCTAGGCTCCGAAGGTGCCGAAGCTGCGGGGAGACTTAACGCGAGTGCTGGTGCTCTAGCCTCCGAAGGCGCCAGGGCCGCAGCCTCGAATGGGTTCTTAGGTTCCGGAGGTGGGGCAGCCAAGGGGGGTACCGCGAATGGAGGTGAGGGCTTGTCGAACGGGTGGTCTGCCATTGGTGGATTTCTGACCTCCGCTTATTGAGTGTACCCCTAAAGTTCATCGCGGCGAAATGGGTGTCGTCTTGAACCACGACGGGCCAATTTGTTTAATTGACGGGCACGGGCAAACGACGTTTCGGAGGCATAGCCTGCCATGCCCCACTTGGCCGTCTAACGCCCGCTACTGAGATGCGCCAAGTGACAGAAATAGATCCTCCCCGACGCCGTAGCGTTTACCGTCGCCACCGGGTGGATCGTCGGCCACTCGGGAACTGGCCCCAAACGGCGGGAAGCGTCGCCATGACAGCATCAGGTGCACCAGCGTTCCGGCGAGATTGCGACCTACGCCGCGTCCCTGATCTCGATGGACAACTCCTTGCCCAGCGCCCTGAACGCGGCTTCGATCTGATCGAGTCTGGAGTGGTGTGCCAGATCGAAGAGCCGGTCCACATTGACCTTGGAGATTCCCATGCGGCGCACCATTTCCGCTTTGCGCATGCCGGAGGCTTCGAACGCCGTGTACAATTCAGCCTTGGCGGCGTGCAGCGCGGGTAAACGGATCATCCGGTATTTTCGACCGCGCGGCCTGCTCGGGCGCGGGAGAAGTTCTCCGTGGCGGACGTGCTCCCGGATCATCATGCACAATGCGTCCAGCGCCATTTCCCGAGCATCTTGTTCGGTCTCCCCTTGGGTAACGCCCCAATCGAAAATCGGGAAATGTCACTACGAATCCACCCTCTCTGGAGGGCTCGCTTCCGTGCGGCCGGCGCCAGCCGCCTGCCCCGTCACTTGGCGACGGCGGGCACGATCCAGATCAGCGTCGCCAACCCGAACAGCAGCGCCACCAACCCTACTCCCGGCAGCCACAGCCCTTCCGAGTTGTTGCCGGGTTCGAGCACGGCGACATCCGGATCGGCCGGGAAGTAGTACACGCGGACTGCTTTCCCAATCTCGTAGCGCGCCGCGATATCCTCCGCCCAGTCCTCGCCCGAGCCTTCGATGTGGCCGAAGCGGCGCCGGTTGTTAAAGTGCTTCGCGCCGCCGACTTCGTACGTGTAGACGAACTGGGGCGAAAATGTGGTGTCGCGCCGCTGGTCGCTGTCCCGTGTTTCCGAGGTATTCACCCTGGAGAACAGCACCTTGCCTTCGACCGACGGCCAGTGTTGACTCGCGGCGCCGCGCCACAGGCGTTGTGCGCCGCCGGACAGCGCCAGAATCCCCAGCCCGCAGAAGACCGCGGCCAGGAGCCCCGCGACGACCGGGGCGATCGCATCCGACTCGTCCTTGGGCGGCCGGAAGGGGATGTCCGGCGGGGCAATTCCGCGGCGTCCGTTCTCGATGGCGGTCTCGACCGATTGCTTGAAGTCGTCAGCGTCTCGCTGCTGCTGTGGCGCGGCGCGGAAGAGGGTCAGGAAAACGAACATTGCGAGGGCGGCGGGCAGCAGGAACGCGAGGCCGGCGCCCGGCAGCCAGAACGCCTCGGCATGCAGGCCAGGCCGCGCGGCGGCGATCCAAGGCTGGCTGGGGTGGTACGATACCGAGACCTCGCCGCCGACCGGATAGCGCAGGCGCTGCAACTCGGCCTCCGAAGCGTCACCCGATCCCAGCGTCTGGCCGAAGTGAATCAGGTTCGTCGAGTACTGCTTGCCGGCGACCTCGTATTGAATCACGGTGTCGGCCGAGTAGATGACGGAGGCGTCCCCCGTTTTCCTGTCGACATCGTGCTGTTCCCGCGTATCGGAGCGCACCACCTTCCCCGCGGTCCTGGGCCAGCGCGAACTTGCCGCCGCGCGGCCCACATTCCGCAGTCCGAGTCCGAACAGGTAGAGGCCGAGGGCCGCCACCAGTCCGATTGCGATCACGGCGCCGATTACAGTGAGTTTCATCATCGAGTGGGACTCCTTCCTCAGGGTAGCGCTGCGTCGCGGCCGAAGTGCGGCCGGCTTCTCTTCCACGCCCCCAACAGTACTCGAGCCGTACCCGCAGTACCTGCCCTCTGGTTCCGGCTCTGCCGATGGAAGGGACATGAATATCAACCTACTCCTCGAACCTATCGTGGCAGGGACAGACCCGGCAAAGGCGCGCCTGTTTCCCGCACGCTTCCTGGCGATCTGCACGATGGCTCTCTGCCTCTCAACCAACCTGGCCGCCGCGGTCCGGATGACCTTCACCGGCGTCAACGGCGCGCAAATGTTCGGCGTGTACGTGGGCCCCTACGCCGGAACGATGAACGGCACCCCCGTCGATCTGTTCTGTGTAGACTTCGCAAACGAAGTAAACTTCGGCCAGCAGTGGGATGCCAATTTGACATCGATCGACTTCGGGGCGGACCTCGGCGATGCACGCTACGGCGCCGTCCCGGGCGCGCTGGAGCTTTACCAGCAGGCGGCTTGGCTCGCGCAGCAGTTCGCGTCGCAGCCGGCCAGCCAATATGGCGACATCCAAGCCACCATCTGGCAACTGTTCAGCCCGGGCGCTCCTACTCCGAGTTCTTCATGGTGGCTGGAGCAGGCGCGCGACAATTACGCTACGGCCGATTATGGAGATTTTCGTATCGTCACCAACACCGGGCCGGTGCAGATGTCCGGGCAAGTCCAGGAATTCCTCACCCGCACGCAGCCGAATGCGCCCGAGCCCAGCACACTACTGTTGGCCGGACTGGGCCTGGTTGGCGCGAGTTGCATGGGGCGCCGGATCCGAAGGGCGCGCCAACTCAGCCGTCGCACCGTGCGGAGCGGGCAACCGTGGCGTCACGTCGCCGATCGTAAACTTGCAGTCGGGCAGCCGAATTTCGGCCAACCGGTGAACAACCTGGCGTCCCCGGCACTCGGGCAGATCCCGGCCACGCGCACGACGCGGGGCGATTTGGGCAGTTCGCGGCAGTTGCAACTTGGATTGAAACTGATCTTCTGAGTGGGAAGGGGCGGGACGGAGCTGCCACCTACGGCATCCCTTCGATGGCCGGCACCAGATCGCCGGTCAGCCGCAGCACGCTCCACCGCGCCTTCTCCACGGCGTACTGCGCGTCGTAGAACGCGATCCACTTGCCGTTCTCGACCACCCGCGCCTCTTCCACCTGCCGCAGCGAAAGCCGCCCCTCCCGCATCAGGGCCAGATTCACACTCAGTTGCTCGCGCGCCACCTCCAGATCCAGGCCCGCCACCTCCGCCGCCATCGCGGTCTTCCGGACCTCGCGGAACGATTGCTGCAAGTCCGCGCTGATCTGGTTGCGCGCGCTGTCCAACTGCACCCGCAGGTGCGCGATGTCGGTGTCCGTCTGCGACATCTGCGCCTTGATGCCCGGGCCGCTGAATACAGGCACCTGGAACGATAATCCGATCTGCCCGTTGTGCCGCTTGAATGCGTTGAAGTACTCCTGGTAGTTGTTGAATTTGGCGAAGAGTCCGTACTGCGCCACGAGGTCGACGCGCGGCAACCGCGCCGCCTTGGCGCCGCGCCTCTCCAGGCCCTTGGCGGCGATCTGGGATTGCAGTTTGCGCAACTCCTGGCTGGACTCCAGCGCCGCCTGTACGGCGCGCTCTTCGGATTCGGGCAGCACGGCGGGGGGCCGCTGCTCCGCCACCGGACGCACCCGGTCGTCCGCCGAAAGCCCGACCGCGATGGCGAGCTGGGTCTCCGCGCCAGCCTGATCGGCATCGAGTGCCCCGGCCAGTTGGCGGGCCCGCGCCAGTTGGAGCGCCGCCTGCTTCTCCGCGAGAGGCAGGGCGCGCCCTTCCTTCACCTGCGCCTGAATCGCCTCCAGCACGGTTTGCAGGCTCTCGGCGTCCTTGCGCGCCAGGGCGAGCACACGCGCCGCGCGTTCCGCATCCAGGTAGAACGACGCGGTCCGGTACGCCACCTCATCGCGCTTGCCTGCCACATCGAAGCCGGCGCCGCGCACCTGCTCCCTGGCCTGCGCCACCGCGAAACTCTGCTGGCGATTGAACAGGAACTGCGTCGCGCGCGCCTGCACGATGCTGGGCGCCGAGCCTTCGATGCTCATCGGAAACCCGTTGCTGTACGCCAGGCCGCTACCCACCGTGAGCCGCGGGGTGAAGGGATCCCTCGCCACTTGCACGCCGTGCCGCGCGTTCTCCTGGTCCAGGCGCGCCAGCGTGATATCGGGATTCTGCGCCACCGCGCGTCCCACCGCCTGGCGTAGCGTCATGGGATGAATCTCCGCGGGCAGGCGGAAACACAGGGCAATACTCAGGAAGACCGCTCCTTTGACCATCCCTTGATTGTAAGCAGACGCGGCGCACCCGCGCCCTGGGTGCGCGACGTAAAAGTGGACGGCCGAGAAGCCCCAATCCGAGCGGCGACCGTGAGGGAGCGCATGCCTGGCACGGAGTTAGCCAACGCTCCCTCAGAAGCCGAGACAAAATGCGCCCGCAAGCGGGCGTTGGCAAGCTGAAGCATGCCCCACCATTGCAGACAAACAACCTGCGGCTTTGTGGGACAGGCGCTTTCGCCTGTCAACCGATTTCTTCTCAGCTTCTCACGGTCGCGGCTCTGTCTGGCAGTATCGTGTACGCCAGGATTCTTGCGATTGGCGGGCATTTGGGCGAATCGCCTCGCGCACCCCCGCGCCCTCTTCCGCAGCCCAGCCGGCTTCCCCAGTCGGCTATGATAGACGGGTAGGCCCTCCGTTGCCCCAGGTTTCCTTCGAAATTGTCGCCGAGTGTCCGCACACGCGTGCCCGCACAGGATTGCTCCACACGCCGCATGGCACCATCGAAACGCCGGTGTTCATGCCGGTCGGCACGCAGGCCACGGTCAAAGGACTCACCCAGCGCGACCTGGCCGAAGATCTGGGCGTCGGGATTCTGCTGGCCAACACGTATCACCTCTACCTGCGCCCCGGCCACGAGCTCATCCGGCAAATGGGTGGACTCCACAAGTTCATGTCCTGGCCCAACGCCATCCTCACCGATTCGGGTGGATTTCAGGTGTTCAGCCTGAGCGGCCTGCGCCAGATCGACGAGGCGGGCGTGGTCTTCCAGTCCCACCTGGACGGCGACCGGCACGTCTTCACGCCGGAATCCACCGTGGACGTGCAACTGGCTTACGGCAGCGACATCCTGATGGTGCTGGACGAGTGTCCCGAGTACCCCGTGAGCCACGAATCGGCGCGCCAGAGCATGCAACGGACGGTGCGCTGGGCGCAGCGGGCGAACCGGCATTTTCTGGGCCGCATGGCGGAAAGCCCCACCCGCCACGCCCTGTTCCCGATCGTGCAGGGGTCCTGCTTCCCGGATCTGCGCCGCGAATGCGCCACCGCCCTGGCCGATCTCGGTGCCGACGGCTACGCCATCGGCGGCCTGTCGGTGGGCGAACCTCGCCCGCTCAGTCTGCAAGCCGTGGAGGCCACCGAAGACATCCTGCCGCGCGGTAAGCCGCGCTATGCCATGGGCGTGGGCATGCCGGTGGAATTGCCCGAGTACGTGGCGCGCGGCGTCGACATGATGGATTGCGTGCTGCCCTCGCGCAACGCCCGCAACGGATATTTGTTTACCTCCGGGGGGCGGGTCATTATTAAGCACGCCCAATACAAGGACGACGAACGGCCGCTCGACCCCAAGTGCCCCTGCTACACCTGCCGGACCTATTCCCGGGCCTACCTTCGCCATCTCTTCCAGGCCGGAGAGATCCTGTTTTCGGTGCTGGCCACCCGGCACAATATCCAACGGTACCTTGACATCATGCGCGAGATCGGGGACGCTATAAGATCGGGTTCATTTCCGGAATACTTGAGGTGTGCGCGTTCGGCCCCCCAGGATGCCGGGTAGCGCATAATTGGATTAGAATTGGTTTATATCGTGTTTCTCAACCTGCTTCTTCAATCGGCGTCGTCCCCCAACTCAATGTTGAGTTTTCTCCCGATCCTTCTCATTTTCGGGATTTTTTATTTTCTGCTCTTCCTCCCGATGCAGAAGCAGCGCAAGCAGACGGCGAAGATGCTCGCCGGGCTCCAGACCGGGGACAACGTTCTGACCAGCGGTGGCATCGCCGGAACCATCGTCTCTCTCGATAGCGATACAGTGGTGTTGCGGGTGAAGCCCGACAACATCAAGCTCCAGGTGGCGCGCAGCGCAGTGTCCGGCATGGCATCCGCTCCGTCTTCCAGCGAAGGCAAGAAGTAGGACTCTATTTGAACAGGCTGTAATATTCCCATGAAGAACAATCTAACGGCGCGAACCGTGGTCATCGTTGTCACCATCGTGATCTGCGTGTTCGGCATCATCGACTTTCCCAAGAGCGGCGCGGATCTGGTCAAGAACTTCAAGAGCAACATCCGGCTGGGTCTGGATCTCAAGGGCGGCACCCATCTGGTTCTCGAAATACAGGTGCAGGACGCGGTGAAGGCGGATGCCGATCAGACCGCCGAGCGCCTCAAGGAAGACCTCAAGAAGCAGAACGTCGCCTGGAACAGCATGGACACGCCGGACGTCGCCCACGTGGAAGACGCCGAGAATGTGGCCATCGCCATCAAGGGCATACCAGCCACGCAATCCAGCGCCTTCCGCGGCCTGCTCTCCGAGCGCTATCCCAACTACATCCTCACGGCGCTGAACTCCACCGATTATTCGATGAAACTGAAGCCGACGGATCTCAACGATCTCAAGGTGGATACCGTGAAGCGCGCCGTGGACACCATCGGCAACCGCATCGACCAGCTCGGGCTGGCCGAGAAATCCGTGCAGCAGTACGGCAAGGCCGGCTCCAAGTATGAAGTGCTGGTGCAACTGCCCGGCGTGGACGATCCGGCGCGCGCCAAGGAACTGATCGGCACGGCCGCCGTGCTGGAAATCTGCGACGTGAAGGAAGGTCCATTCCAGAGCAGGGAAGCTGCCCTGGCCCAAAAGAGCGGCATTTTGCCCCTCGGCACCCGGCTGGTCCGCTCCAAACCGCGTGGGACCCAGGAGGGAGAGCAGTGGTACCTGTTGGCGAAAATGCCGGTCATCACCGGACGCGAGATGCGCAACGCGCGTCCCGGCCAGGATGAATTCCGCAAGTGGGAAACTAATTTCAGCCTCTCCCAGGACGGCGGCCGCCGCTTCGGACGTTACACGGAAGCCAACATCGGCAACAAACTCGCCGTCGTTCTGGACAGCCAGATCGTCAGCGTGGCCACCATTCAGTCCAAGATCGAGGACTCGGGGCGCATCACCGGCCTGGGCAGTGAAGAGGAAAGCGTGGATCTGTCGCGCTACCTGCGTTCCGGTTCGCTGCCGGCGGGCGTGGTCTATAACGAGGAGCGCTCCATCGGACCCTCGCTGGGCGCCGATTCCATCCATCAGGGCATCGTGGCCGGTATCGCCGGATTGCTGGCGGTGATCACCGTCATGCTGGTGTACTATAAGCGCTCGGGCGTGAATGCGGTGCTGGCGCTAGGGCTCAATACCATCATCCTGTTGGCGGCAGTGTCGTACTTCCATGCCGTCCTGACCCTGCCCGGTATCGCCGGAATCATCCTGACCATCGGTATGGCGGTGGATTCCAATGTGCTGATTTTCGAACGCATCCGCGAGGAATTGCGCACCGGCAAGAGCGTGATTGCCGCCGTGGACAACGGCTTCAGCAAGGCGTGGTGGACCATTGTCGACACGCACGTCACCACGGTGGTATCCTGCGCTTTCCTTTTCCTCTTCGGGGAAGGGCCTGTCCGTGGGTTTGCGGTGACATTGGTCATCGGTTTGATCGCTAACGTTTTCACCGCCGTTTTCGTATCGAAGACCATCTTCGACTACGAACTGGCAGGTCGCCGCCAGCTCACGGAGCTGAGCATCTGAATCCCGGCCTATGAGTTTGGAACAAAGGGCCAATTCGGGAACAAAAGGTAAAGGACTGGTGTCCAAGTACATGACACACACCAGCACGGCAAGGTGCGATGGAATTATTTAAGAACACGAATTACGATTTTCTCGGCAAAAAGTGGCCGTTTATTATTGCCTCGCTGGTGCTCACGGTGGCCGGGTTTGCCAGTATTCTGATGCAGGGTGGGCTCAAGTTCGGGATCGATTTCAAGGGCGGCACCCTGATGACCGTCAAGTTCGCCCAGAAGCCGCCGATCGAGAAGATCCGTAGCGCCTTCTCCCGTTCGGGCTTGATCAAAGGCGAAGTCACGGTGCAGAACTTCACCGACCCGCAGACCCAGAACGAAATCGAGATCGGCACCGAACTGGTGAACGAAAAGCAGTTGGCCGCCAACCGGCAGGCCATGGAAGAAGTCCTGGCCGTCACTTTCGCTCAGCCGGGTTCCGGCAAACTGGATCTGAACGGCGCCAGTAAGGATACCCTGGCCGCCCGCCTGCGCGATCCGCTGGCCGCCGCCGGCGTCCCCATGGCGGAGCCGCAACTGCAAAAGCTGGTGGCGGATATCCTGGATTACCGCGACACGCCCCCACGCTCCGGTTTGATCGCTGACTTTAGTCAATTGTCCTCGCTACCCGGCGCAAATGCTGGTATTATGAGCACTCTAAAACAGGAGTGCTATCTGGCCCCATACACCGTGAAGAAGACGGAAATGGTAGGTCCCAAGGTCGGGGCCGAACTGCGAAACAAGGCCGTGCTGGCGACGCTGTACGCGCTGGCGGGTATGTTAGCCTATATTGCCTTCCGGTTTGAGTGGATATACGGGCTCGCCGCCGTGATTGCGGTTTTCCACGATACCCTGATCACCATCGGGCTGTTTTCGATTTTCCACGAAGAGATTTCCATGACCGTCATCGCCGCCCTGCTTACCCTGGTGGGCTACTCGATGAACGATACCATCGTGATCTTCGATCGAATTCGCGAGAATCTGAAGATCATGCGGCGGGAGCCTCTGGAATCGCTCATGAACAAGAGCGTCAATCAGACCCTGAGCCGCACCATCATGTCCGCGGGCCTGACGTTCCTGACGGTTGTAGCCCTGTTCATCTGGGGTGGGCCGGTGTTGCACACGTTTTCATTCGCCCTGGTCTGCGGGATCACCGTAGGCACGTATTCTTCGGTATTCATCGCCAGTCCGATCGTTTTGTTCTGGCACAATTACACGGATGGCCGCAAACGGTCGGCGCCGGTATTGGCCGCCGCGGCGCGAACCGACGCCTCGCGCAAGAGCCCGTCGAAGGCGGCCAGGTAAATTAACCGCGGCCGGGCACTTTTTCGCCGCCCGCGGAGTCATAAGGAAAGGGAGTTTTGTATGTTTGAGCAAACATTCATCGAAGGCAAGACCAAGACAACGTGGACCGTACTCACCGCTTTCATTGTGCAGTCCGTCCTTATCGTCGTCGCCGTCATCCTGCCGATGATTTACTTCGATGTCCTTCCTAAGACGCAGTTGACCAGTTTCCTGGTGGCGCCGCCACCCCCGCCACCTCCGCCGCCTCCTCCGGCCGCCCCCACCGCCGTGAAGATCGTCAAGGTGATCCCGCGTCAATTCGACGCCGGCCGGCTGATGGCGCCCAAGAGCGTTCCCAAGGAAATCGCCACCATTAGGGAAGAAGAGCTTCCGCCCGCTTCGAGCGGCGTGGGTGGCGTAATGGGCGGCATCCCGGGCGGTGTGGCCGGCGGTACTCCCGGTGGCGTGCTCGGCGGCATCATCGGTGCGGTTGCCGCCCCCCAATTCGCTCCGCCTCCGCCTCCGCCGCCCAAGGTGGTCACCCCTAAGCGCATCACCATCGGCGGCAACGTCCAGCAGGCCAAGTTGGTCCGCCAGCCCAAGCCGGTGTACCCGCCGCTTGCCAAGCAGGCGCGTATTTCGGGTGTGGTTCACCTGGCCGCCGTTATTTCCAAGGACGGCACGATTCAGGACCTTAAGGTGATCAGCGGCCATCCGCTGCTGATTCCGTCCGCTCTCGAAGCGGTGAAACAGTGGGTATACCAGCCGACTCTCCTGAACGGCGAGCCGGTAGAGGTGTCGACTCAGATCGACGTGAACTTCACGTTGAGCCAGTAAAGTAGAGAAGATCCGGCGCGCTCACGCTCCGGACAGAAACGTACAAATCAATTCGCAGGAGAGACTAAACCTATGCTTTTGCAATTACAAGTATGGTCGCTGTATTTGCTTCAGGAAGCCAGCGCCCCCAGTTTCGATGTCGGTTCCCTCTGGCGGCAGATGGGTCCCTTGGCGAAAGCCGTCGTCGTGGTCATGTTCATCATGTCCGCTTATTCGATTGGCGTCATGATCGATCGCCTGATGGCGTACAGCGCGGCCCGTAAACAGTCGCGCCAATTCGCTCCGGCGGTTGCCGGCGCGTTGCGCGAAGGGAAACTGGACGAAGCCGTAAAGATCGCCGACCGCTTCAAGAAGAGCCATCTGGCCAAGGTTGTCGTGGCGGGCCTGCAGGAGTTTCAGGCGCACCAGATCAGTTCGGAGATTCCGGGCGAGGAAATCGAGGCGTCCAAGCGAGCACTCGAGCGCGCCGAAGCTATTGTTCACGCTGAACTGAAGCGCGGCGTCAGCGCGTTGGCGACCATCGGCTCCACCGCCCCCTTCGTGGGTCTGTTCGGAACCGTCGTCGGCATCATCAACGCGTTCAAGGGCATTTCGAGCGAAAAGTCCACTGGTCTCGGCGCCGTCGCCGGCGGTATTTCCGAAGCCCTGGTGACCACCGCTATCGGTTTGTTCGTGGCCATTCCCGCGGTTTGGATGTACAACTTCTTCACCAACAAGATTGAATCCTTCGACGTGGAGATGGGGAACTCGTCGAGCGAACTGATCGACTACTTCCTCAAGCGTTCACAGCGCGGTGTCCGCAATTAGTCAGATTCATGTCCTGAGTTTCATTAAGGATCGGTGAGGCGAGTTGATTTGCGGGGAGCCCCAGCGTGGGCTCCCCGGCTTCTGCCGAATTCCTGGGAGAGATACCATGACGGGAGAGAAAACGAGATTCACGGCGCCGCCGCCCGTAGCCGACATCAACGTCACCCCAATGGTGGACGTGATGCTCGTGATGCTTATCATTTTCATGGTCATCACGCCGATGTTGTCCAAGGGTGTCAGCGTGGAGTTGGTGAAAACCAACCATCCGATCGCCATGCAGGCCGCCGATAAGAGCGACGCCATCGTTTGCGCTGTCACGCGAGATGGCAAGACCTTTCTCAATACCACAGCCACGCTGCCCGAAGACCTGCCCGGCAAGGTCAAGGACCTATTGGCCAATCGCCTGGACAAGACGGTTTTCGTCAAGGCCGATGCGCGCTCACGCTATGAGCGAGTGGTCGAGGTGGTGGACAATCTGCGCGCCGCCGGCGTGGACCAGTTGGGTCTGCTGACCGACCAGAACCCGGAAAAGGGCAAGATGGACAGCGCCATTCCAGCCGCGCCGTCCGGTAAGTAGTCAAGAATACGAATACTATAAGGAGCAATCATTATGTCAATGGCCGTTGGCGGGTCGGGTACTGTTAAATCCGACATCAACATGACGCCCATGATCGACGTGCTGCTGGTGCTGATCATCATTTTCATGGTCATCACGCCTCTCACGCCCAAGGGACTCGAGGCTCTCGTGCCCCAGCCGCCTCCTCCCGGTCAGAAGGCGAACGAATCGGATCTCCGCACCGTTGTCATCACGATCGATGCCAAGCACAACCTGGCCGTCAACAGCGAGGCCATCGAAGAGTCAAGGCTGGGCACCCGTCTCGAGGATATCTTCAAGACCCGAGCCGAGCGAGTGGTTTTCGTCAAAGGCGACCCTTCCATAGACTTCCAGTATGTGGCCAGGGCGATCGACATCGCTCACGGCGCCGGGATCGATAAAGTCGGTCTGATGACCGCGAAGGTGGAGGCCGGGCAATAATATGCGCAAGGTAATGTTGGTGCTCGCCGTGGCCGCGTTGGCGGTCCTTGGCATGAGCTGTAATCAGCTCAAGGCGCGCGATCAGCTCAACAAGGGCGTGCAGGCGTTTACCGCCGCCCAATATCCGGAGGCCGTCGAGCGCTTCAAGACCGCCGTCGAACTGGATCCGGGGTTTTCCGCCGCCCGCCTGTATCTGGCCACCGCCTACATGCAGCAGTACATTCCCGGCTCGACTGAGCCCGAAAATGTCAAAATGGCCACCGCCGCCTTCGACAATTTCAAGAAGGTGCTGGAACAGGAACCGAAGAACGCCATCGCCATCGCCTCCATCGCGTCCCTCAACCTCAACCAGAAGAAGTGGGACGAGGCGCAGCAGTGGTATGACAGGCTGATTGCCGTCGAGCCGTCGAACGCCGATGCCTACTACAGCATGGGCTTCATCGCCTGGTCGAAATGGTATCCCGTCTACGGCAACGCCCGCGCCGACCTCGGCATGAAGCAGGAAGACCCCGGTCCCATCAAGGACAAAAAGGTCAAGGAAGATCTCAAGCAGAAGTACGGCCCGGTGATCGAAGGCGGCTTGCAGGCGCTCGACAAGGCGCTGCAAATCAATCCCGATTACGACGACGCCATGGCTTACGAGAACCTCCTGGTTCGCGAACGCGCCGACCTTGCCGACACCAAGGAAGAGTACGACAGGCAGATCAAGATCGCCGACGATTGGGTCCAGAAGGCGCTGGCCAAGAAGAAAGAGAAGGCCGAGAAGAAGAACAAGACCGGCGGCAGCATCGTCCTCGCCCCGGATCAGAAGTAAGCACTCTCCACCTCAATACCCCCAGGGGAGCCGGCCGCTTCGGGCCGGCTCCCCCTTTGTTTTTTTGGGTCCCCTGCTACAATCGAATTAGCGTGCCTTCCGAGTCGACCAGTCTTTCCGAACCCGCGCCGGTACCGCATCCGTCCGACCCCGTGGAGCAGTTGTACGCCGAGTTGGAAGCCAAGATTCGGGAGTACCGCCCCAAGGACGATCTCGCCGCGCTGCAACAGGCGTTCCGCTTCGCCAGTAAGTATCACGAAGGCCAGACCCGCGATTCCGGCGAACCGTACATGGCCCATCCCGTCCTGGTGGCGCACATCCTGGCCGACATGCGGATGGACGTGGTCGCCATGGAAACCGGCCTGCTCCACGATGTGGTGGAGGACACCAGCGTCACCGTCGAACAGGTGCGCAAGGAGTTCGGTCCCGAGGTGGCGCGCTGCGTCGATGGCGTCACCAAACTCACCAAGCTGGATGTGTTCTCGGCCGAAGACCGGCAAGCCGAAAGCGTCCGCAAGATGCTGCTCGCCATGGTCGAGGATATCCGTGTCATCCTCGTCAAACTGGCCGACCGCCTGCATAACATGCGGACCCTGGGTTACCTGAGCCCGGAGCGGCGGGAGCGCATCGCGCGCGAAACCATCGAGATCTATGCGCCCATCGCGCACCGTCTCGGCATGGGCAAGGTGCGCGGCGAACTGGAGGATCTGGCCTTCCAGCACCTGGAGCCGGATGCCTACCAGGAGATCCTCGGCGCCATCGAATCCAAGCGCCACTCCAACGAGGAGTTTCTAAGCGAAATCCGCCTGACCGTGGAAAGCGAACTGCGCCGTGAAGGCATCCCGGCGCGTATCGATGGCCGCCTGAAACGCCCCTACTCCGTCTTCCAGAAAATGCGCCGCCAGAAGATCTCTCTCGACCAGGTCTACGATCTCATGGCGCTGCGCATCCTCACCGACTCGGTCAAGAACTGCTACGCGGCGCTGGGCGTGATCCACAATAAGTGGCGGCCCATCCCGGGCCGCATCAAGGATTTCATCGCCATTCCGCGGCCTAATCTCTACCAGTCCCTGCACACCAGCGTGGTGGGCCCGCACGGACAGACCTTCGAGGTGCAGATCCGCACCGAGGAGATGCACCGCATCGCCGAGGAGGGCATCGCGGCCCACTGGAAGTACAAGGAAGGGCGCAAAGGCCCCGCCGCCGACGACCAGCGGATCGCCTGGCTGCGCCATCTGGTGGAATGGCAGCGCGAAGTACAGGACGCCGGAGAATTCATGTCCACCCTCAAGGTGGACCTCTACCCCGAGGAGGCCTACACCTTCACGCCGCGCGGCAAAGTGATCGTCCTGCCGCGCGACGCCACGCCCATCGATTTCGCCTACGCCATTCACTCCGATGTGGGCAGCACCTGCGTGGGCGCCAAGGTGAACGGCCGCATCGTGCCGCTGCGCTCCAGCTTGCGCAACGGCGACGTGGTGGAGATCATGACGCAGCCCGGCCACGAGCCGAGCAAAGACTGGCTGGCCTACGTCAAGACTTCGCGCGCGCGGAACAAGATCAAGCACCTGATCAACGCCGGCGAGCGCGTGAAGGCCATCGAGATCGGCCAGAAATACCTGGAAAAGGAAGCCCGCCGCCTCGGCGTGCAGCTCAGCAAGGTGACCAAGGCCGACATGGAGCGCGTGTCCGCGGAATATGGGCTCAGCAAGATGGAAGACCTGCACGCGGCGCTCGGCTACGGCAAGTTTTCGGCGCGTCAGGTGCTCTCCAAGATCGCTCCCGGCGTGGTCAAAGAGGAGGTCTCCGAGCCCAGGCCCGCTCCCGTTCCCGACAGCGTCTCGCCTTATGCCGCGCCCGGCGCCAAACGCGCCGATGGGGACGGTGTCATCAAGGTCCGCGGCATGGACGACCTCATGGTCTACCGCGCCAAGTGCTGTAATCCGATACGCGGCGAGGCCATCGTGGGCTATGTGACCCGCGGCAAAGGCGTTGCCGTACACGCCAGGATGTGCCCCAACGTGCAGAGCCTGCTCTACGACGTGGAGCGGAAGATCGAGGTGGAATGGGCGCGCGCCGCCGAGGACTCTTTCCCGGTCCGCATCGTTGTCCATACCGACGATCGTCCCGGCATGCTCAATCAGCTCACCAGCGTCCT
>Ga0182021_10003483_pt1 | contig 18475 bp, 14 predicted proteins | sample 612E3MmetaG_FD_120493 | JGI IMG/M metagenome (GOLD analysis project Ga0182021, IMG submission 120493) | Permafrost microbial communities from Stordalen Mire, Sweden - 612E3M metaG (Illumina Assembly) | ecosystem: Environmental > Terrestrial > Soil > Wetlands > Permafrost | place: Sweden... | reverse complement strand
GTCTTCAGGTAGCCCTGCTCCCGCATGAGACCGCCCCACCACTGCAGGTGCTTGGCCGTGACGATCGGCCCCGGAGGTGAAATCTGCATGGTCTGAGCGACTTGCGGGGGAACCTTCAGATACTTGGCGAGCGCCGTTCGGACGGCGGCATCGTTGGCGGGCTTGGCCATGAACGTGGCCGCCTCGCCGATGGCTTGCCGGAATCCCTTCACTGCACCTGCGTTCTTGCCGGCCCATTCGCGCGTGGCGACGTGCACGATGGTGGGCTCGCCTTCGGGCAGGAAGGTCGTGTAATAGGCGGCCACCTTGCCCTCACCGCTGCTCAGGATTCGGGCCATGAAGGGGCCGGCGGTCACGACAGCGTCGACAGTCCCGCCGCGCAACAAGTCCGCATGCTGTGGAAACGGGGCCTCGACGAACGTGACCTTGCTCTGGTCCACCCCATTGGACTTGAGCCATTGTCGGAACGTGATGTGCAGCAGCGCGCCCAGCCCAGGCACGCCGATCTTCTTGCCCGTGCAGTCGGCTGCCGTCTTCAGGTTGCTCCCCGCTGGCGTGACCAATCCAACTTCGGTGAAGCTCTTGGACAGCACGCCGCCGCCGCCCACGACCACATGGTCCAGACCACCGGCGACCGCCTGCAGATAGCCGGTGGGTGTCGGCCCTCCCATCTGGAGCGAGCCCGACTGGATGCCCGGCAAGATCGCCGGGTTGAGGGGGATGAAGCGCAAATCGATGTCGATGCCGTTCTTCGCGAACATTCCCTGCTCGGCGGCCACGAAGACGGTGGCGAAGTCCGTGACAGCCGAATAGCCGTACGCGACCTTCGTGGCGGTCTGGGCGCGGGCGAAGGGCAATGCCAGGGCCGTGGCGCCGGCGACGAAGGTGCGACGAGTCAGGGCGGGGGGCATGATGATTGTCTCCGTGCTTGTGGGGGCTTCACAGTCGTGGCTGCGAATTGCCATGGACTGGTACGAGTGTGCATCTAATTGAACGATCGTACAAACTAGGGTTTATACTTAAACGGGCGCGCACGTGCAATCGGCTGCGCGGTGTCAGGCCGCGAACTCGAAGTCGGCAACGAAGTTGGTGAGCCCGATCCGCTTGCTTGCGCGCGCGGTGGGTCGACGCAGCGCCCTCTTCCGCCACGTCCGCGCCGCATTGAATCATTTCGTCGATCTGGGAGAGCGTCTGTTCACATGCTCGCAATGCCCGTCGTGTGGGGCCCGGAGTCGCAACGTCCCGTCGACGGCGTGACGCATCTTGGGTCGCCCGACGGGTGCTTCGCGTCCCTTCGCCTATCGCTTGGACTTCGCGCGAGCGCCTTTTGCCTTGCCGGGTACCAGCGCCGCAGGCTGACCCAATACCGCGCCGATCCCGCCCGCCACAAACCGCAGCAGCTGCACTTTCGCCGCGGGATCCGCGGGGCGATTCTCGCCTTTGGACAACCGCTCCACACGTCGGTCGGTCAGGAAGTGCAGGAGCGCGCCGAGCATGAACTGGTAGCACCACGCCACGTCTCCGCGAGTGGCGTGGGGCGCGGTCGTCATCAGCGCATCGATATAAGCCTGGGCCAAAGGGTCAAAGAACTCGCGGTTCGCGCGATCAGCTTCTGGAGTGGGCGCTGCGAGATCGCGCGCGGCCATCAACGCGTAGTACTGGCCCTCCGGGTGTTGATGAAGCGCCACCAATGGACTCACAAAGGCGTCGAGGATGCGCGAGAGGCGCGCCGCGACGTCCGGCTCGGCCACCGCGATCGTCAATGCCTCGAGCCGACCGGCAATTGACTCGCGCCACGACTCGAAGATGGCGTGATACAGCTCGTGCTTGGCGCCATAGTAGTAACCCACCAATGCCAGCGGCACTCCCGCCTCAGCCGCTATATCCCGGATGGAAACCGCATGGAATCCGTGCAGCGCAAACAGCTTCTCAGCGGCGAGCAGGATGTTGGTTCGACGGTCGGGCTGCGCGTCACGCTGCGCTGTACGACCTGCAGGCGTCCTGCGGGGAAGTTCGGTGGAGAGCGTGTGTTCGGCGTCGCTTGGCACAGCGACATTCTTGCGTGGCATGGACGTATGTACAAATTTCAGTTGGACGAGACTATACGACCGTTCAAACGGCAAACCGAATCTACGAATTCCCGCTCTAGCTTGTTGAGAAGCGGACTGCCTTGCAAAGCAAAGGTGCGGTCGTTCGGGGGGCTGTCGGTGTGTTCGAAGCAAAAGGAGACTGAGAAACTATCGAGCGGCGCAGGAGCTATCCAGAGGAAAGCAGTCGGTGTCTCTGGTCCTGCTCAAATCGCGTCGCAGCCGCCATTCGTTGTCTGATTGGCGGCTTGGATGGGCGGCCAGAAATAGCTCGAACTCATTGCAATTTGCGTCGATCGCGACCAACTCGGGGAGTGAGACAGATCGATGTTGAAGCGGCGGGCACTGTAGATTTGCGGAATGAGGCCGCAATCCGCAAGTGTCGGCGTGTCCCCGAAGCAGAATCAGCCATTCCGCCCATAGGAGGTGATCGACTGCTCGAGTGGCTCGAGGCCCAATTCGATCCAATGCTGAATCCACGCCGACTTCGTCTCCTCGCTCATCTCCATCGGATCTGACAGGTACTTCAGTACACGAAGCTTGTACACGGCCGGTACCATCGCCATTGATCGGTCAACTTGAGCAGCAGCCACGCGCCGGCGTGTGCTGCCGACAGTCAGCCACCTATCGAGGCTGGCGGCCTCCTCGAGTCACGCATGCGCAAATCATCAATCCGGGTATGACCTACAGCCAGGCTCGGGGCACTGCAACGCGCATTTCGAGGGCACGCTGGCCATAGGCCTTGCCCTGCGCATCCAGTCGCAGCGAGGCCATGCCGCCTCCGCCCAGGGCGTTGTCGAGCACGAAGTTGAAGGCATGCAGCCCGGGCGCCTCGAATCGCGCGACGGGCCCGTCGACACTGCCCCGGAAGTGCTCGGCGATCCGGGTCGCAGACAGCTCGTTGCGCATGTGAGCCACGTACTCGGGACGACGCAGGAAGATCGCGATATTGGAAGAATTGCCCTTGTCGCCGGAACGGGCGTGAGCGACCAAGCGCAATTCGACCTCGACCGTGTCGAGCGCGCCGGGAACTGCCGCCGCGGGTCGAGGATGGCCGGGTGTCCGAAACTCGAATCCAACGTCGGTCGCAATCTCGATATCGAGGGGCGCTGCGTTGCCCACGGTCACTCGGGGCGCCGGCAGCCGTGACTTGGGCACCAGAAAGCTGTGGAGCTTGATCACAGGCGTCGGCTTCGGTCGACCCCCGATGAGCCCGGTAATGCCCGGGGCGAAACTGAGCCCGGCCGATCCCAGCTCGCGTGCGAAGAGGTCCAGTGCCTTGGCGTCGGTGTGTTCCAGCACCAGGCGCAACACGACTTCGCGCGTACCCATCGCCCTCGACTGCGCCTCGTATGCCGACTCGGCCCCCAGCACCTCAATGCGCACCGCCCGCAGCGGCGGCAGGCCGCGCCCCAGCAGATTGGATTGCGTACGTTCGACCAGCGCATCGCCGACGCGCTGGGCCTTGGCGGCGGCATTCACCCCCACGATCGCGAGCATACCGACCGCGCGGTAGCCGTCCTGGTAGGTGGCCGAAACCTTGTACGAACTTGTGGGTGGCTGGCCACGCGCGCCGCGGACCGCAACGCGATGTTCCGCGACCTGTGACAACGACACCTGAGAAAAGTCGGCGACGACATCGGGAAGGATGTAGGCCGCCGGGTCGCCAACCTCGTACAGCACCTGTTCGGCGACAGTGGATGGCGAAACCAGACCACCCGTCCCATCGGGTTTGGTCAGGATGAAACTGCCATCGGCACGGCACTCGGCAATCGGATAACCGATTCCAGCCCACCCGGGTACGGTTTCCCAGTCGGTGAACGTACCACCGCAGGCCTGCGGGCCGCATTCCAGCAGATGGCCCACGAGGCTGCCCGCCGCCAGCAGGTCGTGCTGCGCCGGCGTCCAGCCGAACTCATGCATCAGCACGCCCAGGGCCAGCGCGCTGTCGGCACCGCGTCCGGTGATGACGATGTCGGCGCCCCGGGACAGCGCCGCGGCAATGGGCACGGCACCCAGGTAGGCGTTGGCAGTGAGAAGTTTCTGCGGCAAGGCTTCACCGCTGATCCACTCCCTTGTGCCTTCTTGGCGCAGGTCGTCGACGATGGGCATGAGATCGTCGCCCTCGACCACGGCGACCCGCAGCGGCAGACCCGCGATCTCGATCAGTGCCTCAAGTGCCTGCTTGCAAGCCTGCGGGTTGACACCACCGGCATTGCTCACCACCTTCACGCCGCGGCGCGAAATCTCCGCCAGGTGCGGCTTGAGGTAGAGAACAAAGTCCGCAGGGAATCCGGCATCGGGATCTTTCAGTCTTGCCCGGGCCAGCAATGACATCGTCACCTCGGCCAGGAAGTCCATCACGAGATAGTGCACGTCAGCACGAAGCAATTGCGGCGTGCCCATCGGGCTGTCACCCCAGGCGCCGCTGGCGCCGCCAATCTTCACGACACGGTCGCTCACGGCGTATGTCCTTCGACCCAACGCGGCTTGCGTTTCTCATTGAAGGCCGCGAGTCCCTCTCGCGCATCGCCGGTGCGGGAGGCGATCGCGATTTGCGCCTCCGCAAACGACAAGGCCTCGCCGAACGCCATGTGCTCCATCGCGGCGATCGCTGCCTTGCCGCGCCTGAGAGCCACGGGGGATGAGGCGCAAAGTCTTCCGATCAGGGCTTGAACGGCCGCATCGAGCTTGTCCATCGGTGCGACAGCGTTGAGCAGGCCGATCTCGTAAGCGCGGTGCGCGGTGATCAACTCACCGGTCAGGCACAGTTCGGCGACCAGGCGCGGCGCGATGAGCCGCCGCAGGTGGACCAGCACCTGCATCGGAAACACACCCACCTTCGCTTCGGGCAGACCGAACTTGGCGTGTTCTGCCGCCACCGCCAAGTCGCACAGCGACATCAACCCCATGCCCCCCGCCACACACGCACCGTTGACGCGCGCAATGATCGGGATGCCGAGTTCGCGCACTCGACGTGCGAGGCGACCGAAATCGGTGGTGGGCTCATCCAGGCCCTCGGGTGAAAACACGCCCACTCCCTGGCTCAGGTCGGCGCCAGCGCAGAAGGCCTTCTCCCCCGCACCCGTCAGGACAACGGCGCGAAGATCCGGCGACGCGGCGGCGACCTCGATGCCGGCTTGAATTCGAGCGACCACCTCGGGGTTCAGCGCATTGCGGTGAGGTTCGCGGTTGATGGTGATCCACAACGCGAAGCCACGCTGCTCGGTCATGACGACGGGTTCGGTGGAATGGGTAGACATGGCTGACCTGTTTGCGCTCAGTACGATTTGGGTAAGCCCAATTCGCGTTCCGCGATGAAATTGAGGATCATTTCGCGCGACACCGGCGCCAGCTGGCAGGCCATCATTTCGCGGAAATAGCGCTCGACGTGATACTCGGCCGCGTAGCCCATGCCACCGTGGGTGCGCACGGCTCGGTCGCAAGCGTGGAAGCCAGCGTCGGCGGCCAGATATTTCGCGGCATTGGCCTGTGCGCCGCAGGGTTTCCCCGCGTCGTACAACTGGGCGGCATGCAATGTCATCAGCTCGGCCGCATAGAGCTCGCTCCAGCATTCGGCCAGTGGGTGCTGGATGGACTGGTTCCGGCCAATGGCCCGACCGAACACCACACGCTCCTTGGCATAGGCGGCGGCCTTGCCCAACGCGCGCCGTCCGATCCCCAGCACCTCGGCAGCGTTCAGGATGCGCTCGGGGTTCAGGCTGTCGAGGATGTAGCGGAAGCCCTGACCTTCCTCGCCGATCCGATGCTCCAGCGGCACCACGACGTTGTCGAAGAACGTCTGATTGGAGTCGACCGCGTGGCGACCCATCTTCGGGATCTCGGTGATCTTCACGCCCGCCATGTCGGCGAAGAACAGACTCAGTCCATCGGTGGGTTTGATGCAGTCTTCGATGGGCGTGGTGCGCGCCAGCAGCACCATTTTCTGGGCCTGCTGTGCGGTACTGGTCCAGATCTTCTGTCCATTGACGACATAGTGATCACCGCGGCGCACGGCGCGCGTCTTCAGCTTCGTGGTGTCCAGCCCCGCGTCGGGCTCGGTGACGCCGAAGCAGGCAAGCAATACGCCGCTGATGACCTTGGGCAGCCAGTCCCGCTTTTGCGCGTCGCTGCCGTGCTTGACGATCGAGTGCAGGCCGAAGATGTTGATGTGCACGGTGGAGCACGCCGCAAAGACGCCGGCCGATGCTCCCACGACCTGCATCATGATCGCGGCTTCGGTCACACCCAGGCCGGAGCCTCCATATTCCTCGGGCATCGCGATGCCCAGCCAGCCGCCCTCGGCCATCGCTCGGGCGAATTCATGCGGGAAGCGGTGGGTGCGGTCGAGTTCACCCCAATAGTGGTCGTCGAACCGCTCGCAGACGGCCTCCACGGCGTCGCGCAGGGCGGCGTGTTCGTCCGTGTCAGCGAGCGCGCTGATCTTCATCGGCGGGTGCGTCCCAGAACTTCGTCCGTGTGCTCGCCCAAAACAGGCGCCAAGCGGCGGATATCGGGCTGGGTGCGTGACCAGGTGCCGGGCACCGACGGGACCCTCAGCAAGCCCTCGGTGGGATGCTCGATCTCCTGCCAGAATCCTACGGCCTTCAGGTGCGGGTCGTGGAAGAGATCGTCGATGGTGTTCACCGGCGTGGCGGGAATATCAGCCGCGCCGAAGAGTGCCGCCCACTCTTGCGTCGTCTTCAAAGGCAAGTGATCTGCGAGGAAGGCGCCGATGTCTTCGGCGTGGACCGTGCGAGTCTGCAGCGTGGCGAAGCGCGGGTCGTGGGCCACCAGATCGGGCACGCCGATCATGGCTGAGAACCGTCGCCAGTGTTCGTCGGTATAGACCACTACGCACAGATGGCCGTCACGCGTTGGATAGGGGCCGCGTTGAGTCGACAGCAGTCGCTGATAGCCGGTGCCGCCGAGCGCCGGCACGAACGCTGCCCCGCTCAAGTGGTCACCGGCGACGAACTGCGTCATGGTCTCGAACATCGGCAGCTCGATGGACTGGCCCTCGCCGGTGCGTGCCTTGTGGAACAGAGCGCCCAACAGCGTGTTGGCCAGGTAAAGGCCGACCGTGCGGTCGCAGATGTTGATCGGCGCATAGCTGGGCTTGCCATTCACGCGCTGCAACAGGGAGGAGACGCCCGAGGCTGCCTGCATGATGTCGTCATAGGCCGGGCGGCCCGCGTAGGGTCCATCCTCGCCGAACCCGAACGCACCGCAGACGATCAAGCCCGGGTTGAGTGGGGACAGCGTCTCGTAGTCCAGCCCGAGACGCCGCATCGCCTGGGGGCGGATGTTGTAGACCAGGGCGTCGGCTTGCGGCACCAGGCCCAGCAGGGCTTCGCGGTCTTGGGCCTTCTTCAAGTCGAGCACGATACTGCGCTTGTTGCGATTGGCCTGCAGGAAGAGCGGCCCCATGTTCGGGTGGCGAAACGGACCCACCTTGCGCATCGAGTCGCCACCGGGCGCCTCGATCTTGATGACGTCGGCCCCCAGGTCGCCCAGGATCTGCGTGGCAAAGGGACCCATGACCACGGTCGTGAGGTCAAGGATACGGACGCCTTGAAGTGGTCCGGCCATGTTGGTCTTTCGATGCGAGGGTCAGGGTCCGGGTGGCTTGGACCTACTCCGCCTCGATGCCCGCAGCCTTGATGACTCGCCCCCATTTTTCGGTTTCCGCCCGCTGGAACTGCGCCAACCCGTCGGGCGTGGTCGTGAAGATGTCCAGCACGGCCTGCGTGTAGATGGTTGTCATCACGCTCGAGTGCACGCCCGTGACGAGGATGTCGTTCAGGCGCTTGACCAACTCGGGCGGCGTGCCCTTGGGCGCATACACGGCCACCCAGTAATACAGCTCATAACCCTTGACGCCGGCTTCGTCGAGGGTGGGCAGACTGGGCACGGCCGCGGAGCGCTTGTCGCCGGCATAGGCGATTGCCTTCAGGCGGCCTGCCTGCACCAGTGGCAGCGCCGTGGCGGTGTCGGCGAACATGAAGTCCAATTGCCCACCGACCAGGTCCGTCACCGCCTGGGGGTTGCCCTTGTAGGGGACGTACAGCGTCTTGGTGCCCGTCATCTGGCTGAACATTTCGGCCGCCACACGGCTGGAGGAGTTGCCGGCGCCAAACGTCAACGGCTTGTTCTTGGCTGCGGTAATGAAATCGCCCACCGACTTGATCGGGCTGTTGCCCGGAAGTACCAGCACCATCGAGCCACGCGCAATGGCTGCGACGGGCGTGAAGTCGCCCACCGGGTCATAGGACAGCTTCTTGAACAAATGCGGGTTGGCCGACTGGGTCGTGTTCGTTGTCATGAACAACGTATAGCCGTCTGCCGGCGCCTTGGCGACGGCTTGGGCTGCAATCATCCCGCTGGCACCTGGCTTGTTGTCGACCACGACGGTCGCCCCGTTCAGAGCGCTGGTGATCACTTGGGCCATTCCGCGGGCCACCTGATCGGTACCGCTGCCCGGCGAAAACGGCACCACGAGCATGATCGGCTTGCTCGGATAGCTCTGCGCCCAGGCGCCGTCGATCAGTGCCGTGCTGCCAAGCAGCAGGCATGCGACGAGATTGGCGAGTCGAGTCTTCACGTTTTGTCTCCAAGCAGGGCAAGACGCCGCTGTCATAGCCGTCGCGGTCATACAGCCTGACGTCGAGCATTTTGCTGAACCAACCATCATGTTAGAAATAGAATGATCGGATAAAATTCATAACCAAAGCGACATACCTGATGCGAAGCACCCTGAGCCTGCGTCAGCTGGAGGCCATCCTGGCCATTGCCGAGCACGGCAACTTCAGCAGTGCCGCCGAACACCTGCACGTGTCGCAGCCGGCACTGAGCCGCACCATCCGACTGGCGGAGGACAGTCTGGGCGCCCGGATCTTTGATCGCGACACCCGCAGCGTCAGCCTGACGCCGGCGGGTCTGGAGTTGCTGCCGATCGCCCGGCGTATCGTCGGCGAATTCACCGACTCGATGAGCGAACTGTCGCAGTTCATGGAGGGCCGCCGCGGCAGGGTGCGTGTGGCAGCGCTGCCGTCGATGGCGCAGTCGCTGATGGTGGGCGTGGTGGCGAATTTCAGTGTGGCTCACCCCCAAGTTGACTTCGTGCTGAAGGTCGACTCGGCTGACAAGGTCCTGGAGTTGCTTGAATCACGCAGCATCGACATCGGACTGACGGTACAGCCCCCGCCGGACGGTCGATTCAACTATCGGCACCTGCAGGACGACGAGTTCGTGCTGATTTGCCGCCAGGACGATCCACTGGCCGCCAACACCCATCCGAACCGCGTGCTCCGGTGGGACGTCTTCGCAGAGCGGCGCTTCATCGCCGCTTCGCCCGGCAGCAACACGCGGGCCGCGACGGATTCGGCGTTCATGAGTGCCGGCGTCACCGTGCGGCCGGCACACGAAGTCGATAGCAGCAACCTCCCCATCATCGGCGGCCTCATCGCGGCCGGCCTTGGCTTGTCAGCGCTACCTGGCAGCGCGCTGTCGTGCCTGAATCAGCCCAGCCTGGTCTCGCGCCGCCTGACCGGTCCTGACGTGAGACGCAAGGTCGGTATCGTCACGCTAGAAGGCCGCACGCATTCGGTGGCGACAGCGCGCTTTATCGAGCAACTGCAACTCGCCGCCGACACGCTCTTGCCGGCGCCATCCCTGGCCTGACGCCTGTCAGACATTGCAGCGAGCGAACGGGCCTCGCGATCTCCGTGGCGAACAGTCCGATCTTCTCTGCGCGATGGCGTCGGTCCGAAGAAGGAGTCAGGCCGCTGCGCGAGATTTGGCGCCCACGGGCCGGCCCCGACGGCCCTGACCGTGCCCGCGCCTCCCGTCATCGAATGACTTTGCCCGGATCTTCGCCATAGGGCGGCGCGTAGATGACGAGCAACTTGACTTTGTCGCTTGTCACTTTCAAAGAATGGAAGACGCCCTCCGGAAAGAACATCACATCACCCGCGTGCACCGCATGCTCAACCCCGTCGATTCCCGCCAAGGCCGTGCCCTCAAGAACATACACGACCTGTTCGAGCGCAGGATGTGCGTGGGCCAGTGCGTTTCCTCCTGGGACAAACTCGCCCAAGAGCACCTCCATGTACTTGGCGCCGTTGTGCGGACCGATGAGTCGCACGTTGGTCGTGCCGTGGTGATTCGCCGGGCTGTATCCCGGCAACTCCGACGGTCGGATGACGCCGCCACGAGGCGCTGTTGTCAATTCGGCGTTGTGTTGGTTGGTGGTCATGGTCGCGGTCCGGAGTCCGTGCTTCGAAGGAAGTCGCCACTGCAAGCGGCATCGACTTGCCATCGTAGGCGGATGATTTGTATCAGAGAAGTAGATTTCCTGCACAGATTTGATAACCTGAGCGAATCAGTCGCGCCTTGAGTCGCACGTCTGGCATCACTTCTGAGGAGGTCTCGCCTGTACCGCTCTTGGTCCCACGCGGGTCGGCGCTCTTGCGGTGGATCGAGCCAACACGGGGCTGCGGAACCGGGCAGTCGTCGCGACGACCAGCGCCCAGCGAGTCCAGACGTTGCGGTTCGCGCGAGATCGACGCTCAGGCCAAGCGTCCGGACGCAGACTTGTCGCTCGTGGCGTCGCACGGTTCGCGGCGCCGTGGACTGACCGACCCGCGGGTCGGTGCGGCCCAACCCTTGGTCACCTGAGCGTGCCTCATCTGACGTGGGTCCGAGTGGCGCACCCGCGCAAAGGCACGTCATTCGGCGCATTGCTGGCTACGGGCGGCGAAATGCACGCATCGTCGACATCAACTGAAGCAACAGTTCGTTTGCAGCCGGCGAGAGCTGTCTGCCCAGCCGCGTGACGATGCGAGCTTCGACCTTGGCCAGCAAAGGCTGATCGATCGGGACCGCGACCAGTTGCCCGGCTTCAATCTCCTGCGAGACCGAAAAGGCCGGCAGCAGGCTCACACCGAAGTCTGATCGAACAAAGTGCTTGATGACCGAAATCGAGTTGGTGATCAGTTTGGGCGCGAGTCTGACCTTCTCCATTTGTTCGGCCAGCTGGACGATCTGACGGGTCCCGTACGATCCATGCATCAATGCGACCGGGTACTCACACAGATGTTTCAGCAGCGGTTGCCGGTCGGCCGTCGCGATCGGATGACCCCGGGCCACGATCGCGCAAATGGGCTGCCTGACAGCGGCCCGGGACCGGATGCCCGGCGTCTCTGGCGGGTTGTAGACCAAACCGATGTGCGCAATGTCTTCCGCGACAAGGCGCAGAACCTCGTTGGTACCGGCCAGGTTCATCGTGACTGTCAGGGCCGGATACCGGCGCCAGAAGTCTTGCAACGGTTCGGCCATCAGGTCGCTGACGAACCCCTCTCCGAGCACCATGTCGACGTGCCCCCTGGAGAGCCCGCGAATCTCTTGAAGCTTGGCCAGGACGTCGTCCTGATTCGACGCATGTTGCCGGTAGTAGTCCACCAAAGCCTGACCCGACTCCGTGGCACGGACGCCTCGCCCATGGCGCTCCAGCAGCGTGCTCGCGAGTTCCACCTCCAATTGCGCGATCTGCCGGCTGACCACGGATGGATTCAAGTCCATCTTGTCCGCCGCCGCGCGGACAGAGCCCGTCATGACGGCTTCGTAAAGGTACCGGACACGGCGGTCATCGAGCGGCGGGTGGGTCATCGGTGGCAAGGTGGCGGCTGAACGGCTGCGTTGCTCCACAGGCAACAGAATTCTACTGACGTTGCTATTGCTCGAGAACCAGATTACGACGAATCTTCGTCCTGCAGACGTGCCCAAGCCAGCCCTCACCCGCCGACTCGCCTCCCATGCAAGCCACCGCGCCGATGTCAATCTGGAACCAGCTCAAGGGCCAGGCAGCGAAACTCGCCGAATCCGAGCCCTGCCTGGAAAGTGTCATCTCATCCAGCGTGCTCGAACGGTTCTCCTTCGCGCAGGCACTGGCTTACCGTCTGTCGCAGGTTCTGGCCGCGACCACCCCGCCAGGGTTCGACCTCGCAGCGGCGTTCGACAGCGTCCTGGGGCGCCATCCCGAGATCGCGGCGGCTGCCGAAGCCGACTTGGACAAGCTTGCGACGACGAACCCGGCGTGCCCGGATGCGATCACGGGATTCCTGAGTTTCCGCGGGTTCCAGGCGCTGCAACTGCACCGCATCAACCACGCCCTGTGGTCGGATGGGCGCGAGCAACTGGCTGTACTGCTGCAGAACTGGGGAGCATTGGCATTCGCCATGGACATCCACCCCCAGGCGCGCGTCGGCCGGGCCGTGTTCCTGGACCACGGCATCGGCTTGGTGATCGGAGCGACGGCTGTGGTCGAGGACGGCGCCAACATCTGGCACGGCGTGACGCTGGGCAGCACGCTGACACAGGCCGGCGATCGACATCCCAAGGTCCGACGCAACGTGACCATCGGGGCGGGCGCCACGCTGCTCGGGAACATCGAAATCGGCGAGGGGGCGATCATCGCGGCGGGCAGTGTGGTGCTCCGGGCGGTCGAACCCTATTGCGTGGTGGCCGGCGCACCTGCCAAGGTGGTCGGCTCGGCCAAAGCCCGCTTGGACGCCATCGCGCCGAAGTCGGACTGAATCGCCGCAACTGAAACCCTGCAGGAGACGTCAGATGCCGAACTCGACCCTGGGAATCGACCATCCGGTCGTGACGGTGCGCGATCATGCGGCGGTGCTCGATCGCTATCGAGCGATCGGCTTCAGTCCGTCTCCGGTCTCCTACCACCCTTGGGGAACGGTGTTGTCGCTGATGATGTTCAAGGACAATTTCATCGAATTGATCGGCGTGGCCGATCCTTCGAAATTCGGGACCAACTCGGTCAACGGTTTCTGCTACGGACGCAATGTCGGCGCCTTCCTCGACCGCGCTGAAGGCCTGGGCCTGGTGGCGTTGCACAGCAAGGATGCCGACGCGGACCACGCGCGCCTGGTCGCCGCTGGATTGAATAGCCAGGGCCGGATCGACTTTCGTCGCTCGATGACCAAGGCCGACGGCAGCCCGGACGTCGCGGTCGTCTCGCTCGGCCTGTTCCTCAATGAGGAATTCCGTGACGTGTCGCAGTTCATTTGCCACCAGCATCGGCCGGAACTGATCTGGGTGCCCGAGTGGCAGAACCATCCCAACGGCGTCCACGCGGTCACCGCCGTCGCGTACCTCGCGAAGGAGCCGCTTCGCTTGTTGCCACGCTTCGAGGCGCTGTATGGGCGCGACGCCGTGATCCGAAGCAGTGAGTCGCTCTCGGTGAACACGGGTTGCGGATCCTTCCGGGTCCACAACGAAGCCGCAGCCGCCCGTGCATTCGGCGACGTCAACCTGCCGCAGTGGGCCGATGATGGGCCGCACGGCATTGCCATCACGCTGGCCACGTCGCGCTTTGATGCGCTGGAAGGGATCTGGCAACGCACTGGCATCGCGAGTCGTCGCAGCCCTTCCGGCAGCCTATTGCTCGAGCCACGGCACTGCGGCAACGTGATTCTCGAGTTCACGCCGGGGTGAGGCGGCTTCGCCGCGATGCATGCCTTGTCGTCGCTCGGTCGACGTCGACGGTCGCCGGTTCGGTCGCTGCCACTCGTTCGGGCACGGGTGGTGACTCAATAGGTCAGGAATCGAAATCTATTGTGAGGAGATTATTGTGAACACCGTTGGCGTGATTGGACTGGGAAACATGGGACGGGGGATGGCCTTGTCGCTCAAACGAGGCAACTTCGAAGTGATCGGTACCGATGCGCTCGAGGCTGCACGGCGCTCGCTGGCAGCGCAAGGTGTTGACGTCGCAGAGTCGATCGCTGAGGTCGCGGCGCGGGCCGACGTGATCGTGCTCTCGCTGCCGACGGCCGCCATCGTGAGCACCGTCGTGGCAGGTGCAGGCGGGTTGCTCGAGACCGGCCGCCAAGGTACGCTCGTGATCGACACGTCGACCTCCCACCCCGAGACCACGCGCAGTCTCGCGAAGCGACTTACGCAGGTCGGGATGTCGCTGATCGACGCGCCCGTCAGTGGTGGCCCCAAAGGGGCCCTGACAGGCCAGCTGACGATGGTGATCGGCGGTACCGATGCCGACGTGGCGCGCGCCGAACCGGTGCTCGCGGCCATGAGCGCCAAGCGCGTCCACGTGGGCGGCGTCGGCGCCGGACATGTGGCCAAGATCGCCAACAACCTGCTGTGCGCGGCACACCTGATCACGGCGGCCGAGGTGACCCGCATGGCCGAGGAGGCGGGCGTGTCGACCGAGCGACTGCTGGAGGGCATCAATGCCGGCTCCGGCCGCAGCGGTGTCACCCAGGTGAACTTCCCGACCTGGATCCTCAACGGCGCCTTCAATTCCGGCTTCACGATGAAGCTGATGCGCAAGGATGTGCGCCTGGCGCAGGAAATGATCGGCCAGACCGGACTGACCTTGCCCTTGTCCGCCGAAGTCGCTCGACTCTGGGCGCTCAGCGCCGAGACGATCGGTGACGACGAGGACTTCAATCGCATCGTCGGGCTCGGCGCAGCACCCCGCAATCAAGCCTGATCGGACTGGAGTGAACCCCATGCCTACGAATTCCACCGAACAGCTGCTCGCGGCGCTGGCGCCGTTCTTCCCGCAGGCCAGGACCGTCGGGTCCTACGTGGGCGGCCGATGGCTGGAGGGGCACGGGCCCGCCATCGGCCTGGTGAACCCGGCGACCGGCACGAGCGTCATGAGCTATCCGGATGCGGGAGCCGACGTGGTGGCCCAGGCCGCACAGGCCGCGATCGTCGGGCAGCGCGAGTGGGTGGCACTGTCCCACGCGCAGCGGGGCCGGGTGATGTTCGAGATCGGTCGCCAGATCCGTGCCCACCTCGAACCGCTGGCCCAGCTGGAGTCGCTCTCGGCGGGCAAACCCATTCGCGACTGCCGCGGCGAGGCCGCGAAGGTGGCGGAGATGTTCGAATATTACGCAGGCTGGACCGACAAGCTCCATGGCGAGGTGATTCCGGTGCCCAGCGGCCACCTGAACTACACGCGCCGCGAACCTTACGGTGTCGTCCTGCTCATTACGCCCTGGAACGCGCCGATGTTCACCTGCGGCTGGAACGTGGCGCCAGCGATCGCCACCGGCAATGCGGTGCTGCTCAAACCGTCCGAGTTGACACCGCTCAGCTCGTTGGCGGTGGCGATGTTGGCCGGGCAGGCAGGACTGCCAAAGGGCGTCATCAACGTGCTCAGCGGCTTTGGGCACACCACGGGACAGGCCGCCATTGCGAATCGGGCCGTCAAGAAGGTCGTTTTCGTCGGCTCGCCGACAACCGGTGGGCGGATCGCCGCAGCCAGCGCGGTGCGCGGCATCCCTTGTGTTCTCGAACTCGGGGGGAAGTCGGCCAATATTGTCTTTGAGGACGCCGATCTGTCGCGCGCCTGCGTCGGGGCGCAGTCGGCGATCTTCGCGGCAGCGGGTCAAAGCTGCGTGGCCGGTTCGCGCCTGTTGGTCCAGCGCAGCATCTACGACCGATTCGTGAAGATGGTGGCTGACGGCGCGCGGCAACTGCGTACCGGGGATCCCCTGTCCGCGCAGACCGAGGTCGGTCCGATTCAGAACGCCAAGCAGTACGAACATGTCCTGGGAATGATCAAGACCGGCCTGCGCGAGGGCGCGGAGCTCGCCGAGGGCTCCAACGGCGAACCTGTCGGCGACGGGTACTTCGTGCGTCCGACCGTGCTGAAGAATGTGCGCAACGACATGGAGGTGGCACGCACGGAGATCTTCGGCCCGGTGGTCGTGGCGATTCCGTTCGACACCGAAGAGGAAGCGATTGCCATCGCCAACGACAGCGAATTCGGCTTGGCAGGTGCCGTATGGACCCAAAACGTCGCTCGAGCCCACCGCGTGGCCGCCCAGGTCAGGGCCGGCACCTTCTGGATCAATACCTACAAGGTGATCAATGTCGCCTCGCCGTTCGGTGGCTATGACGCCAGCGGTTACGGGCGCTCCAGCGGCGTCGAGGCCCTGCATGAATACACCCAGGTGAAAAGCGTGTGGGTTGAGACGGCGGCCAACCCGGGCGTCGCGTTCGGGTACGCACCCGGTATCGGTGGCTGAACTGGGTCAACGCAGTCGCTGCGCTTGCCATCCTGGCGCCATGATCGACGCACTCCGACACGGCGCACGCAGCCTCGACCGACCTGCGTCACAAGCGCACCAGTGACAAATATGACGCCGCCCAGCCGCCCAGCCGCACAGCCGCACGGTGGGAGGACTTCCCGCCACATGCCTGCTCGCCGTCCGCGTTCAGCATGACCAAGTGGGAAACGTCGATGGGTCAATGGGGTGACGGCAACGCGACGTTCGCGGGTACGCGCCCCCCACGAGTCCCGTATGACGCGATGTACGGGCCGCGATGCCGGTCACTGCGAACCATCGTGACGGCATGCGTCGTCTACCTCAGCTGTGGCGACACACGCCAAACGTTCAGTTGAAGATTCCCATCGGCCTTGACGAAACGGCAGGTAGGACCACGGCATTGCAGCCGAATTGGCGTCGGAACGCCGCGCTATTGCGCTCTTGAACGTCGCGAGAACAAAACTAAACTAGCGATGATCTTTCGCCGGAGCGCACTGGATGCTCGCCTTACGTCACCCTGGCACTTGGAGCCTGAAGACCAAGTTCGCCTTGTGCAGTGGCGGATTGATGTTCGTCTTCTCGATTGCCTTCACGACATGGACGCTGCACAACGTTGAGTTGGACGTACATGGCAGCGTTGTCGACGCCCAACTTGCGCTGGTGAGGTCCACTGCCGCGGAAATCGACGCCAAGGTCGATCTGCGGCAAGACGCGATGACCACGATCGCGTCACTGCTCGAAAAAGCATCCCCCGTTCCCGGCGCGTCGATGGAGGACTTCTTCCGGCCGCGGCCCGTGTTGAAGAAGATGTTCGATGTCGTGATGGTGGCGGATGCGCAAGGTCACGTCGTCTACGACTTCCCTTCGAGTGCCGCCGCCGCCACGATCGGCGAACGCCTTGGCCAAACCGACTTCTTTAGGCGCCTCCAAGCTGGTTCGCCGATGGTGATCTCATCCCCGTTCAGGTCGCCGACGAACGGCACGCCCTACATCGCATTTGCCGCTCCGCTTCGCTCGAGCAACGGCACGGTGACTGGTGCGCTGGTGGGGCTGCTGAATCTCTCGCACGGCAATTTCATCGGCGACCTGGGCAACGGACACATCGGCAAGGACGGCTACTTCACCCTTGTCGAACTCACGGGCGAACCGCAGTTCGTACTTCACCGCCGGGCGGAGTTGATCGCGACGCCGGCCCCGGGTGGTAGAAACCACCCGATCGTCGTCGGAGCGCTGCAGGGGCACGAGGGCGCCATAGAGGGCACGAGCGCCTATGGCGTCAAAGCGTTGCGAACCTTCCAGCCACTGCGCTCGGTACCTTGGGTGCTCGTTGCGGTGTACCCCGCCAGCGAAGCGTTCGCCGGACTCCAAGCGCGCAAGCAAGAGGTGCTGGCGGTCGGCGCGGCTCTCTTTCTGTTGGCTTCGGTTGCAGCATGGCTGTTGACGCGGTGGTTGCTGCGCCCGCTGGAGCAGCTGCGGTCGTTGATTGGGCGGCACGCATCCGATCCCGGACTGAGAATCGAACCCACCAGCTTCGGAAGCGCCGAGCTTGCCGAATTGGCGGTGGCCTACAACTTACAGGCGCTGGCCCGAAGGGAAACCGAGGATCGCCTGCAAGCCAGTGAGAAGCGAGTGCGCGAGATTGTCGACAACATGCCGGCATCGATCTTCTACGTCGACAAGACCGAGCGCTACACATTCGCCAATGCTCGGGCTTTAACCCGGCACGCAGAAAGAGACAGCGCAATCATTGGCAAGACGATGCGAGAGTTGCGCGACGACGTCGGCTATCGCGAGATTGCGCCCTACGTGGCCATGGCGCTGCGTGGACAGGCAGTGAATTTCGAAACGCGCGACTTCGTCGATGGCCACGGTCGCCATTCGCAATCCCACTTCATCCCCGACCTCGACGAGTCAGGAGAGGTTCGCGGCTTCTACAAGATGAACTTTGACATTACGGAGCTCAAGGAGGCTCAAGGCCGTCAGGCGCGGGTCGAGCAGCGCCTTCGAGCGATCACAGATCACTTGCCCGCACTGATCGCCCACGTCGACAAAGACGAACGCTATGACTTCCTGAACGACACCTTCCGCGTTTGGCTAGGCATCGACCCGGCGACATCGATCGGCAAGAGCATGGTCGACGTGATCGGAAGCGAAGTCTATGCCACGCGGCGCGAACGAGTCGCGCGCTGCCTAGCCGGCGAGGCCTCGGGATTCGAAATGGAAGTGCAAACACGGGTCGGACGAAAGACGCTACACATTGAATATCTTACCGACATTGAATCGGAT
>Ga0182021_10003482_pt1 | contig 18476 bp, 17 predicted proteins | sample 612E3MmetaG_FD_120493 | JGI IMG/M metagenome (GOLD analysis project Ga0182021, IMG submission 120493) | Permafrost microbial communities from Stordalen Mire, Sweden - 612E3M metaG (Illumina Assembly) | ecosystem: Environmental > Terrestrial > Soil > Wetlands > Permafrost | place: Sweden... | reverse complement strand
TTATTCCATTTACTAATCATTTCGATTATCTTATCGTTTTCAAGATAATCTATGAGTGTTGATAGGTTATTTATAATTCCAACGCCGTCTGCAACATCTTCAATGGCCTTTAGTACTACTCCTTCTATTTGGGAATATTCATCGATGGTATATTTGCCCATTGGAGGTACTCCTATGAATTTTGAACTTCCATCTATAAAGAATGCTTTTTCATTCTCTAAATATTTTTCAAGATCCCAACCATATTTATTGAATTCATATACGATGTTGTTGGGTTCGGTTACATTGGTGAAAATAAAACCTTTATTTCCATCTTTAAGTATTCCATTGAGGATTTGGTATCCAAATGCCTCACATTCGACTCCAGGCACAGCACAAAATAGTATGGATGAACCATCGGGAATTCCTCCTCCAAGGAAGTCATCGAGTTTGGGGATGTATGTTCCTTTCAACATGATTTACATCGTCCGTAAAATTATTTCAACCTCTAATGCCTTTCTTTCCATTTCAAAGAATATTAACCCTATCTGAGCATCTGGATCGGTTAAAACCGTTAATATAGCCTTTAGACCAGCAGGAATAAGTACAATTGTACCCTTTTCTGTTTTAACAGATATTTGCGAAACTATACCAGTAGTCATCTGACCCGATGCAGCATCGGCAGCTCCCATTATAGTTGAGCAAAGAGCGGAAAAAATTCTTGCATCAACATCAGGAGGTGTCATTGAATTTATAAGTAGCCCCTCCTTAGAAACAATTCCACATGCTTTTATCTGTCCTACTTGCATTAAGCCAGAAAGCACATTATCAAGCTTTTCCTTTTTAGTTTTGGTCACTTGAAACCCCTCAAATATTATACAAGATACTATAAAATTTGTTGGTTAAACTAAAAATTTAAATCATTTTTATATAAATTATCTTCTAAATTTTTTATATCAGTTTATTAATTTTTCACATTAAAGTATAATTATTTGAAATTAAATATTATTTGGATAAATTATTACCAAAACAACTGACATTTATTATTATTATTAAGTCCGAAGTAGATGAACTTAAACCATTTATATTATATTAGTAATTGAAATAATTAAATGTTATTATTTCTCAAAAACAATTTTAACCATAATAAACTAATAAAATCGATTTAAAGTTGAGATAATGTTCTTTAAATGGATATAATAAGTAGGAGTTGATTTTCATTTATATCAATTTTAAATTAATTTTTATATTAGTTTGTATATTAGATGGTCTTTTTTTTTAGTTTGGGATCTTATTAACCTCTCTTTTTCGGTTTATACCACCTGGAAATTTATGATGGTATTATCTTGGGTATATTTGGATATTAATGATAACGTGAGATATTATGAGATTAATGTTAGTTTGCTAATACATTTTGATCAGATCGTTCTACTTTGTAGTTGTTATTACATTTTCTAAAAATGAGGGTGTAATAAATATTGGTAAAATAATCTTTTTTAAAGTTTATATATGACTCATTTTACCATAATATTTTATTATCGATACAATTTCTGTCGTCGAAATTTTTAACTGATTTAGCAGATGCAAATATTCCATCATAATTTTGGTCATTTGTTTGGAAGTATCATAATCTTCTTTTCGATATTTTAGACGTTCAAAAATAACTTTAAAACTGTTTTTGTCTTTGATGGTTTAATTACTTAGTAATACATTTAAAAACATCTTTTGAGGTATTAAGATCAATTTAACAGAAAAATCGAATATGATAATAATTTTTAATAATTGGAATAATGATAGAATTAGAATTTATGGGAATAGATGAAATAGAAGATGCATTTGAAATAATTATTCAATAAATATTAAAGAATCTGAATGCTTAAACGTTGTATTAGTTGAGATGGTAACGATTTTGATAGAAGCTATCAGTATACTAAGAGAAAAACCTACCAAAAATCATATCGAGAGTATACCAATTAATAGTGTTGTTGAAACTAATCTAGAATTTATAATTACTAAAAGTAAGGAATTATCTAATGAAAAAACCCAAACAGGTGATTCATTTTATGTTAACTGTGTAATAATGAATGAAGAAAGATTAACATCTCTAATATCGAAAATGCAGATAAGAAGAATTAATTAAAATGGAATAGAAAAAAGAAAATTCTAAATAGTATGTTCAGTGAAATCTTAGGTAAAAAACATCCAGGTTGAGTGTTTTAAATCTTCTGATATTCAATAAAAATATTTTCTTTTATATTTCTTTGTGAATTCCGCTATTCTTGAATTTGTTTATTTTTTTTCAAAAAAAATAAAAGAAATTAGGCTTTGATTAAATAAATATTAGAACCACTAGCCTTACATCTTCCACAAAGACAGAAGTCTGCATCACATTTAGAACAAGTCCATTCACCTTCGTAGGTGTGTTTTGGATTATAAATCAAAGTTCCGTGTGAATGACAAAATGGACAGTAATTAATAAAAGTTCCGCCGGTTTTAAACCATCCTAAAGAACATGAATTCCAACCATATGCAGTTACAGTACCTGCATTATTTTTACCTACAATTGCAGAACTGTGTGTTGTAATTTTCAATCCTTGTGTTGCTATGATCTGCTGGAATTGTGCAATGAGTATTTTTTTAGAACCGAAGCTGACATAACTTGGCAATCTTTGGTTAGTGTTGTAGAACTTTTGTGCTCTGTTAAGACCATCTTTCATTTGAGCCAGTGTTATTGGAGAAACGGTGAAACTAGTTTCGTATCTAGATAATCCATTTCCTGACAAGTCTTTTACACTGTTTTGATGTAGAATAAGTTTATATTTAACTCCTGTTGCCAGTGCAGTTGTAGGAGTGATGCTCAGCGATTTGCTGCTGATACTAATTTTGGTAGATACAAGTTTATTACCTTTTTTAAGTTCTACCCAATTTGTTCCAGCTTTTATAGATTCACTGAAGGTTACTTTAATAGATTTACTGTTTAATATTATGCTGTTATTAGCAGGATTAACTGCTGTAACTTTAGGAGTTATATGATCTGTAGTGACATTTGCAGCGGATGCTGTGTTCACATTTAAAACTAGTGCTAAACCAAATAACACTAATACTGATAATAACAATTTTCGCTTAATTATACCGCCTCCCTGTCCGGTTCTTCCAAACAACCCCATTTATCATCTGGAACAATGGACTTAAAACTAATGACTTCATTATCACTTATAAAGGTTTTGTTTTAAATTCGAAAAAAACCCATTATTCAGACCCCGTTTTTAATTTAAAGCGGTCTTAAAAAGTTTGATATGAGCTAATTATTGAAGAGGAAGAAACAAACTTATTTTTAGTAAATCAGACCAATTTAAACTCTATTCCAAAAAAAGAATGAGAAGTAACCGTATCCTCATTCCATTCTAAACATTGAAATTTATGAAAACAGTCTCTGAAGATATTAATTCACATAAATTGTTTAAAAATTAGATAATAGGTAAATTAGAGATTAGAATGCAATTAAAAATAATTTTAATAAAAAAAATTTCTAAGATTTAAAAATAATCTTAAAATATCAGTAAATGTTGAATTACCATATTTGGTATTAAATCTGATATAAAAACTAATATTCTATTTTTTTTAATTTAATCTGATAAATGAAAAATTTAACAATTGGAATATAAAGTATTAATAATAAATATAAAGATGATCTAAATAAATATCTTAATTTATTTAATTGTAACTGTCTAAGCTCTAATAACACAAATTTAAAGTAGGTTGATTTATGTATAAGATCCTTGGTTACACGGGTGGGGTTTACAGATTTGATGAAATTGTAGAGATGGTTGAGGATATTGGAGGTATTGTTCTAAAAAGAGATGATTTTCAAATCAGCCGTGGAGATTACTTCATGTCCCAGGAGATACATGTTATCCTTGTTATACCTGAAGAAACTTTAAAAGATCTAAAAATTATTGTTAAAGAATTAATTGGAGATATTGAAGAGTTAGATGTAGACGAAAATCAAAAGATTGGTGTAATTTCACTTCTGCCAATATACAATGCTTTAAGTAGTGCACTTAAATGGACAAAGATGGAAACATTAGAGGAGATGATAGATTGTCCTTGTATAAATGGTATTTGCAATGAACTGAATGATGATTCATGTATTAAACTGGAAAAAACACTCAATGCCATGTGCAGAATGGAAATAGTTGAGAATAGATCAATTGGAAAAGATAAAGAATATCGTCTAAAGGTTGAAAAAAAATAAGAATTTTTTTGAATGGTTTTTTTTCATTTAAATTTTAATTGAGATTTGGACTATATTCATACAATTGGCTAAATGGAATTATTCTATGGAATTAAAGTAAATAAAAATAAATATTTATTTACAATTATGATGAATCAATAAAAAAAATTTGAAGCAAATTTTTGTTATTCAGGAGTACCTCAAAAATGAATGCAAAACCAGAGATAAATCGTATATATGCCAGCATAGCTGTAGCCTTCGGATGGTTACTTTTTTTAGCATTGTGGCTATTCTTTTATGCAACCAATTTTGGTATAATTCAGAACATAGGTATTTTATTGGCTTCTGTAGTTGTTTTAAGTATTATTGAAGTGGTTATTTGGGTTCCATGGGCTTTGAATCAAGAATGAACAAATATTCTATAAAAAGTTTTCTTATACTTTGTGGATGTAAGAAAAACTCAGTTTTTATAAAATTCAGAAATTATTATTAAATAAAACGATTTAAAAAAAAATTATTAACAATAAATGGGGATAAGAATTTGGTTAGTTATAACTCCATTATTTTAATAGGTTTTGCAATCATTATATTTGGTATTCTAATCATATTCATTGGTACAGCTTTACAATCATCATCAAGCTCTTCCAAGACAGAAGTTCATACAAGTGGGATCATACTAATAGGTCCGATTCCAATTATATTTGGTAATGACAAGGGTCTGCTTTTAATTGGAGTTATAATTGCCGTAATTCTCATGGCCATCTCCTACATACTATTTTATAGAGGATCATTTTAAAAAGCAAAACCTAATAAAACTTATATACCTCCAGATGATATTAACAACTGTTAAAATTTCTTTTAAGATTTTATTGCATGTGAATAATCATATAATTATGTTCATGGAGAATCCTAAAATATTAATCAATGAAAAGTGATGCTATGAAAATTTCTATCGTTATACCGGCCCTCAATGAAGAGGGAATTGTTGGAAAAACTGTCCGTACTGTACCATTGGACAAGTTAAATGAAAATGGATTGGAAACAGAGATTATAGTGGTTAACAATGCATCCACAGACAACACTGCCAAGGAGGCTGAAGAAGCAGGAGCCCGTGTTGTATTAGGATCTAAAAGAGGTTATGGTAATGCTTATCTAGCAGGTTTCAAGGAAGCAACAGGAGATATAATAGTTATGGGAGATGCTGATGGAACATATCCCTTCCAAATAACATATGAATTTATACAGCCTATTTTAAAGGGAGAAGCTGAATTTGTGATGGGATCAAGACTCAAAGGGGATATAAAAGAAGGTGCTATGCCAGCGCTTCACAAATACGTTGGAAACCCTTTTTTAACTTGGGTTCTAAACAGATTGTTCGGTGCAGGAATATCGGATGCTCATTGTGGGATGAGGGCCATTAAAAAGGATACCCTTGAAGAATTACAACTTAAAAGTGGTGGGATGGAATTTGCATCTGAAATGGTGATTGAAGCAGCACGAAAAAAAGTTAGGATAAAAGAGATCCCAATTACATACTATCCACGTGAAGGTGAATCAAAGTTAAGTTCATTTTCCGATGGTTGGAGACATCTAAGATTTATGATGCTTTATAGACCAACACCATTCCTTTTAGGACCTGGACTAATTGCATTGGTTGTGGGCTTAATCATGACATTAACAGTTGCATCACAGGGCGATTCCAGGTTACATACATTAATTTTAGGTAGTTTACTCCTTATAATAGGATATCAAATAATATTGGCATGGATACATTTTGGTGCATTTGGAACTGTGTATGGATTCTCTAAAAGCTCGGGAATAATAAAGAAGATAATGAGCTATCATTCACTAGGAAGGGAACTAAGTATAGGCATATTATTACTTGTTGTTGGTGTGATTATTGGTCTGTATGTTCTATACAGTTGGAGTGCAGTTGGATTTGGTTCACTATCACAGATCTTGTATGCAATGATGGCTATGATACTGTGCATATTAGGAATCCAGACCATCTTCAGTGGAATGTTCCTGAGTCTGCTTTTACTAGCCAATGATTACAAATCAGATTAATTAGAGGTTGAGTCTGGATGAAAATAGCCTTTATTTACGATGCAGTCTACCCCTGGGTTAAGGGTGGAGCTGAGAAAAGGGTATATGAACTAGCTAAAAGACTCGCTCTTCGCGGACATGAAGTTCACTGGTATTCCATTGGATGGTGGTGGACTGAAAAGGATGAAAAGGATATGATAATGGATGGTATTCATCTTCACGGAGTTTCAAAGCCAGTAGAACTTTATTCAGACAATAGAAGATCCATTAAAGAGGCCATAATCTTCGGTTTAAAACTCTTTAGTCCATTAAGTAGGGAGAGTTTTGATGTTGTTGACTGTCAGGGATTTCCATTTTTTTCATGTTTCACAGCTAAAATCCATTCAATAATGGGAAAATCCAATCTCATCATCACATTACTCGAGGTCTGGGGCGATTACTGGTATAAATATCTTGGTAAATCAGGCATATTTGGGAAAATAGTAGAAAGGCTAATGTTAGGTTTAACAGACAACATCATAACAGTTTCTAATAAGACTGAAAATGATCTTAAGAGTATAATTAATTCAAAAAAGTCTATTATAATTCCTGCTGGTATTGACTTCAATCATATTACCAAAGTTCAACCTTCAAATGAAAAATCAAGTGTAATTTTTGCTGGTAGATTAATTAAAGAAAAGAATGTGGATGTTCTGATTAATTCCATAGATACTATAAAGAAAAAAATTCCCGATATAAAATGTATGATTATTGGAGAAGGCCCTGAAGAATTAAGACTCAAAAAATTAGTTAATGATCTTCAAATAGAAGATAATATTATCTTTACTGGATTCATGGAAAATTATGATGATCTTATAGGTTATATGAAATCCTCAAGGGTCTTTGTACTGCCATCAACAAGAGAAGGTTTTGGAATAGTTGTTATTGAAGCAAATGCATGTGGAATACCTGTAGTTGTAGTTGATCATGAAATGAACGCAGCTCGGGATCTTGTTCAAGATGGTGTGAATGGTTTCAAAACAAAACTATCACAAGAAGATATGGCAGATAGTATAATTAAATTAATTGAAAATAATGATGAAAATAAAGATATATATATTGAAATATCTGCCGAATACGACTGGAATAACATTGTAGATTCTCTTGAAAAGGTTTACATGGAAGTTAGCCAATCCCATTAAATAAATCATAGAATTAAGAATAAAAAAATTATTTATGTTATTAATACTCCAATTGAGGTAAGGAAAAATGAAGATTGTTCAAACACCGGTCAGATTTTATCCATTCACAGGTGGAGTTGAAAATTATGTGTATTATATGTCCAAAGAACTGGTTAAACTGGGACATGACATCATGGTTATATGTGCCAACGAACCACCATCAAAAAAGGAAGAAATATTAGATGGTATTAAAATCAAAAGACTTTCCTATTTGACCAAGATTGCTAACACCAATATTACTCCAGGATTCCCCTTGGCAATGGCAAAGGAAGACTATGAAATCATCCACACACACATACCAACACCATGGAGTGCAGATTGGAGTAATATATTATCAAAGTTTAAGAAAAAACCATTGGTAGTTACCTACCATAACGATATAATCGGTACTGGTATTGCCAATCATATAGCTAATTTTTATAATTCAACTGCCCTTAAATCTTTATTAAGTAATGCAGATAAAATAATCATAACCCAACCAAATTACATCAAATATTCACTTTATCTGGATAATTACGAGGACAAAATAGAAGTGATACCCAATGGTGTGGATGTAGAAAAATTCAAACCAATAAACATTAAAAGGGAAAAAAATAGTCTGTTCTTTTTAAGCCTTTTGGACGAATTTCACTTGTACAAGGGTTTAGATTACCTTTTAAAAGCAATTAAAATAGTAAAAAATAGTATTCCCAACGTTAAATTAATTGTGGGTGGAAAAGGTTTATTATTGGAGAAATATCGTATTGTGGTTGATGCAGCTGGTTTAAGTGATAATATTGAATTTCATGGATTTATTTCTAATGAAAAAATTGTGGAATACTACAACAGATCAAGTATATTTGTTCTGCCTTCAATCTCATCGAAACAGGAAGGTTTTGGTATTGTAGTATTGGAAGCAATGGCATGTGAAACACCGGTCATCAGTACAGATATAGTGGGTGTGGCTTATGATGTTAAAAAAAGTAATTCTGGTATTATAGTTCCTCCTAAAGATGCAGAAAAATTGGCAGAAGCTATTATTAAGATTTTAAATGATGAAAATTTGGAAAAAATGGGAATTAATGGAAGAAAACTTGTGACAGATAAATATACTTGGTCGAGTATAGCCTTGACAACTGAAAAGCTTTATAATAAAATAATTTAATATATATTCTAAGGATTTCCAAGACATCTTTACTCTTTTAATTTACATGGAAGGGTTAAAATATGAATTGAAATGAAAATCAATAACTTGGAAACTATTATAAATAAATAATCCCTTATTAAGTAAACTTTTATAATAAATAGTTCTAATAATGATAAAAATATAGTTTATTGATAATAGGAGAATTATTCGCAAATGTTTAATATAATTAAAAACTTACAAGCCAAAGGATGGTTTATCATTACATTGTTAATGCTATTTGTAACAGATCTAATTATATTACTGGATCTACCCCTTCTGAGTGATATAATACCATTTTTATTATTTACTATTGTTCCAGGATTTCTTATCTTAAACATTCTTAAACAGAATAGAATAGAATTCATACTCAAATCATTACTATCTATTGGTCTCAGTTTATCGTTACTCATGATAATCGGATTACTATTGAATTCACTTTATCCATTTTTATCTAAACCTTTGTCTTTAGTACCTCTTCTCTCAACTCTCAACATTGTCTTTATTGTTTTAGTTTTGTTTGCATTTAAAAGAAACAAAGATAATTTAAACACATCTTCAATCTTCAATATCAACTTTAAACTAGGAAACAAATTATTGTCACCCATTATTTTTTCTCTTCTTTTCCCGTTCATGGCAATTCTTGGAACTTTTGTCATGAACACATCACAGAATAACATAATACTGTTGACCATGCTGTTTTTGATACCTATCTACATAGTTGTGATTACTTATCTTAAAGACAGGGTTCATCCTGTCACATACATGGTTTCGCTTTACATGATTGGTTTAAGTTTGATATTAATGCATTCTCTTACATCTACTCATCTAATTGGTCGTGATGTTTTCCAAGAGTTTAGCTGTTTTCAGTTAACCCTTGCTAATTTCCAGTGGGACATCAATAATTTTTACAATCCTTACAATGCATGTATAAGCATAACAATACTTCCTACAATTTATGCAGTGCTCACAAACCTTAATGGTGAATATGTTTTTAAATTGCTTTTTGCACTTATTGGAAGCATCCTACCATTAATGGTTTATAAAATAGCTACTAAATATTTAGTAAAAAAGTATGCCTTTTTTGCAGCTCTTCTCTTTATTTTTCAGGTTTTCTTCATAGATATCGTAGGTGCTGTAAGGCAGGAAGTAGCTATATTATTCTTTTTCATGGCTGTAATAGTACTGTTTGACTGTTTTGGAGATAAAAAATTCGAAAATTCATGGCTTAAAAAATCACTGTTTATGGTCTTTGTATTCTCGATGATAATATCCCACTATGCAACATCATACGTTGCTTTTGGTATACTAGTTCCAGTACTGCTTTTGCCATTTTTAAAAACTTTATATAAAGAAAGAAAATTTAATTTTAAAAATTTCGATGTTATAATTATTTACCTAGCTTTCATCATTCTCTGGTTTGTATTGTATGCTAAGGTTCAGTTTTTAGCAGGTTCCGAAGTAATTGCTTCAACTGTAGCAGCAACAGCATCAGGAACAGGTAATGGTACGGAAGGTTTCATAAATGGGAGAGAAGGAACAGTTTTAAGTGTTTTGGGTATAGGTATAAGGTCAATTCCAAACTTACAGGCTGTAATTGCCAACGATCTCATCTTCCTTACAATTGGAATTGGTTTAATTACAGTTTTAATGAAGTTCAGGAAGAGACTTCAAGGAAAAACAGTAATTTTATACAAAGAAATAAGATCATTGGACACTAAACTGCTATTAGCAGTTTTATTATCTATTACTTTACTGGCAGCATTCATTATACTTCCCTCGGTATCCTTCTTTTATGGTTCTGACAGATTATTCTTCCAGTTGTTAATATTCACAGCTCCTGTCTTCATAATTGGGGCAATAAAGATTGCAGAAATTCTTAACAGAGTGATAAAAAAACCGGATCTGAAGGTTGTAGTTATTCTGGTACTTCTTATTTCACTGTTTTTATGCAGCACCCACCTTCAATACCATTTCATGGGCATTCCATATTCATCAGAATATGACAGTTCAGGAATAACACGAGGTGAGGCATTCATCTATGATGGTGAGATAGCAACTGCTCAATGGTTAGGATATTATCATACAGATGACATTAATGTATACTCGGATTCGGTTGGTTTCACCCGTCTTTCAAGATCTGGTGGTAACTTAAATATAGTCGGCATTAATTTCAACAATAAAACCATCAATGGCTACCTCTACTTGGGAAATGCCAATGTAAAGGAAGGCAAGCTTTATGATTACATAGATAGTGAGGTTAAGATTCAGAAGTACATTTACTTCTTCAACAATAAAAATAGGATATTTGATGATGGTAATGGGCAGGTATGGCTTTGAAGATCTTATTTAAAAAAAGTATCAGTAATAATTATTCTATAACATTACTAGATCGAGTTAGTCACAATTGGTCAACTAACTCTTCGAAAACCTTTTTAAATTCTTTTGACTGTGTTTCTTCATTGTAATTAGAGCTAATTTCTTTACATTTCAATGAAACATTTTTTTTCCAATTCTCATCATGTTCGCTGATTTCAATGATCTTTTCAGCTATCATTTCAGGTTCGTTATTTTCTAAAACCAGACAATTCATTCCATTCTCTTTTAATATATCTGCTTCACCTACATTTTCGGTAATTACAGGTATCAATCCTGATGACATAGATTCAAAAACTGTAACAGGACATGAATCAAAGTCTGCAGGGTGAACATACATTGAGCATTTTTTAAAATATTTATTAAGGTTTTCTTGGAAACCTTCCTTATGAAGCCAAGGATAGTTTGAATCTACTTTATTAACACACAATCCAACCAGATAAAGATTAAATTCATAACCTTCATCATTTAATATCTTAACTGCATCAACCAAAAGATCAAAGCGTTTACATATCTCTTCGTTTCCTATAAATAATATATCATTAGATTCAAGGTTGCAATTTATTTCGAAACTGTTGTTGGAACCGTAGGGATACACGTAAACTATTGGTTTGTTATAAAAATGACTGGATGCTATTCTTTTATTTAATGGGGATATAGCTATAAATCCATCTACATATGATAAAAGAATTTCTATAACCTTTTTTTTCAATGAATTCATCCTCGGAAGGTCAAAAAGAAGCGTATCTGCGTTTAAGAGTATTATCCTAGTTTTAGAATTTTTGATCTTTTTAAAAACTGCATGGGGCAGCCCTAAACCACCTTCCACCAGAATAATATCGTATATTTTATAGTCGAATAAAGATTTAATAAGATTTTTAAAGATTTCGGGATAATGCTCCCCGTATCTGTACCAGTTGTTTGTAACTGTTTCAGCATACTTTCCATGTACCTTATGGGGGCCCTGATGTGTGAATAGTATTGTTCTCATTAAATATTATCTCCAAATTTGGATATTCATAAAATAATTTCCGATATAAAATATTTATGAAATTCTATTATATTCATCAACATATTATAATTGATTTAAATTTTATACAGCCATAATTATTATGCATATTATGTTGTTAAACTATAGAATTCTTAATGTCTCTTGATAATTTTTTAATCAACATTGATGAATATCTATATATAATTTGTAAGAAGTAGATGGGAAGGTGAAGCTTGTAATGTTTCTCATGGTTTTTCATGAATTTTAAATTGGTTTTAATTTCCCTTGAAATTCCCCTGAACTTTGCCTTACTTTTTGAAACACCTGCTTTATGCCAAACTTCAGATTTAAGGTTAGTGACCATCTTAAATCCCCTTTCTTCCATATTAATACATAGATCAACATCCTCACAACCGAAGAAAAAATCAGAATTTAAAAATTTCTTTGGGAGCATTTTTGTTTTAATTAGCATAACAGCTCCAGAAATCCAGTCAACTTCCAATAGGGAATTTTTATTTATGAGCTTGATATTTTCAAGTTCTATATCATGATAACCAGGATATCGGGATAGGTTAATATTACCACCAACACTCCACACAACATCGTCATGATCATTGAAATTGTATAAATAAGTTTTTGGACCTATTATAGCTATTTTATTATCCATTTCCCCTGTTTTCACCATTTCTGACAGGAAGTTAGGTTCTACTACTGTGTCGTTGTTTAGAAGTAATATATATTCAGGACTGAACATATCAAGTGCAAATCTAATTCCAATATTATTACCCTCAGCAAACCCATAATTTTTATTATTTCTTATCAAAATTAAACGCTTATTATGTGGCAGTTGATGATATTTTTTTGTAAAGCGTCCTGTATTTTCTTCTGTTTCAACATTGGAGTAATCAAAGATCTCAATTGGCTTATTGTTTGAACTGTAGCTGAAAAATTTAGATTTAGGTTTAATTTTTCCTTGACAGTAATCTATGATCTTTTCAATTGAATCATCTTTTGAATCATTGTCTATCAGTACAATATCATAGTTTGGATACGTGATTTGATTGAGGGATTCCAGACATTCAATTGTATCTTCCCAACCATTCCAATTGAGAATTATTACCGAAACTTTTGGATTCATGTTATTCATTTGAACTAAAGATTAGTAATTAAAGTCTATTTTCCTTTTTAAGGAAGTAATTTAGCTGATCTTTTATAATATCATTTAAACTATGCTCAATTTTTGCACCAATCCTCTGAATCTTCTCGGTATCAGCAAATAGTATAGGCACTTCTGCTGGTCTGAACCTTCCTGGATTGAATTCTATTGGCACAGTTCCCTTGTCTGTATGGACTTTAATACCCCTATCTTCCAGTGTATATTCAAGTTCACCCTCCAGAATCATGGTGTCCACAAGGGTTTTATTAAATTTAACTCCAAATACAGCTGATTCATCCACTTCGGTTGGATTTTCTATTAATTTTTCACCATTGAATGTTTCAATTTTTGTTATATCCCATCCAGCTTCTTTTAAACCCAGTAATATATAACTTAAAACCGAGTTTGTTCTCATTGAACCCTGATTGTAGACCTCTCCAGATTTACCATTTTCAGCCAGAGTTATGTAACCTTTAACTATATCTTTTACATGGGACCAGTCTCTAAATGCATTTAAATTTCCAATGGTGATCTTGTCGACTTCATCGAATTTAAGTTTCATAATCTGATTGGTTATAACCGATGTTACAAACATCAATCCCCTACCTGCCCCTTCATGATTAAAAGCCCTGGATACTACAGTATCTAAACCATAGGCGTGATAATAATTTTGCATAAGATGATCACCGTAAACTTTAGACACAGCATATGGTGACATTGGTCTTAGTGGATTGGTTTCTTTTATTGGTACTTCTGGAATTTCAACTGGTTCGGGAAATATTGTTCCATATTCTTTTTTAGCATGTTTATAATGCTCCTTGGAAGATATTACCAATCCATATTCTTCACTTGAACCTGCAAATACTACCTTGGAACCCTGATCCTTGATTCTGGTTGCATCGAGGAGGTTAGCTGTTCCAATACAGTTTATCATCTGTGTTTCTAGGGAATTTTCAAATGATCTTGGTACAAATGATTGTGCAGCTAAATGAAATATATAATCTGGTTGGGAAATGTCTAGGGCATTTGCAAGAGAAGTTATTTCTGTTAAGTCACCTTCTATGGTTTTAACTCGGTTTTCTATTCCATGATCGATGAGATTTTTTGCTTTAGTTCCATCTGCTCTTCTACGGATCAATCCATAAACATTAGCTTTCTGATTTAATAATTCCTCTGCAAGGTATGATCCAGCAAATCCGCCCACACCTGTAATTAAAATGTTTTTATTTTTCCAATTCATATAATGCCTCCATGTACAATGGTTTAGATTTTTTTGTATTTAAAAAAAATCAGTTAATAATAATCTTTTGAAATTTAAGGATTGCTTGATATACTTTGATTTCTTATTTTATATTGGATATATTTTTTGTATTTACAGAATCTTTGTTAATAACACGATTTAAATGTCCTAACAATCTTTCTCCAGCTTGATCGATGGTCCAATGATTTTGTACAGTTTTAACAGATTTTTTACCCATATCATACCGTTTATAATCCTTTGAAAGCATTTTTTCCACTGCTACACCGAATAATTCTTCGTCCCTGTCTATTAAAAGTCCTGTTTTCTTATGGATAACTGTTTCTCTTACCCCTCCCTCTTTAACAGCAACTACAGGTGTTCCGCAAGCCATTGACTCCAGGGGTACAAGACCGAAGGGTTCGAGATATGGTGAGTATACAACTATTTCAGCCTTATTGTAAAGAACTGTCAGTTCTTTATCGTTTATTAATGCCGAAATTTCCATATCAACGCCTAATTTCTCGGCATGTTTTTCAAGATATTTTTTCCATGGGGGTAAACTGGAGTTGGCAACAACAACGAGTTTAGGTCTTATCTCTGAATCGATTAATTTTAATGAGTCCACCAAAAATCCATGTCCCTTTTCTGGTGTAAAGGTACCAACAGATAGTATAAATTTTTCTTTAGGAATTTCAAGTGGTTTAAATATTTCAGGATTTACACCAAGGTAGGATACATGGGAATTAATACCGTACATCCTGAGTATGTTCTCCCTTGAAAAGTAGGAGTTGGATAATGTATAGTTTGAATAAGAAGAGTTGGTTTTGTCCATCTCCAATCCCCTTTTAACTACTATTCTACTTCCTATACCCATTAAAGAACCTAATAAGTTTTTTTTCTTTCTGGGAAATATTACTTCAGATATAGCATCGTTTCTAAGTGGCTGCTGACAGTAGTATACTAGGGGTTTTTTAAGATACTTCAAAAGAAATGGGGCCATTGTATACTGGTCTTGTTCCGAAAAAACCACGTCATATTTACCATTATTGATCTTTTCGGCCATTTTTTGTTCTGTTATCTCAAGATCCCTTAACGAAACCTGTTTTACCATTGGAGGTATGTATTTGATGTATGAATAGATAGAACCACCAATGGTTTTTGGAACTGGAAAGACATATACTTGACTTGCAACATCATTTAATGGTAAAAAATTTTCATTTGCTGTAGAGGGCACAAATACATCTACTGTGTTCCCTGTTCTTGTTAGATATTCCACATAACCATACAAAGCTCGTTTAGCACCGCCGGTTGGTAAATTATGAAAAACTGCTATTTTTAATGGTTCTTGCATTTTTTAAAGACCCCAATAATTATTTAATTTAAATATTAATTGTTAGTTTAATTTAAAAACAATTCCAATTTGCATATCATGAAATCTATAAATTCAAATTATTGTAAATACTTTATTTATTGATGATTTTAAATTTTTTTTGTGGTCCCCTTAAACCATCATAAGCACCTTTAATCAGACATTTAAACCTTTTGAGATTCCTCTGATTTAGTAGATAATTAAGACATTCATACCAAAAACGGTAAAGGAAGAAATAAATTAGGAAATATATGTATTCATTTCTTGTTGCATATTCTTTTATGGTGTATATCCTGTTCCGGTTAAGGTAGTAAATTTTAAAATAACTCTCGCTGGATGAACCGTATTTATGCCATATTTTAGATTTATATGAATAAACTGATTTATAACCATATGTAAATCCTTTTAAACACCAGTAAACATCTTCCCAGTACATGAAAAAGTTGTTTTCAAGGGTTCCGATGATGTCTATAACATCCCTCTTACACATTAAACAGGCCCCACCAACATAGCGAATTTCCATATAAATATCATAATCCCCGTTGTCTTCCATATTTGATGCTAATTCATTGACAACTCCATGTTTAAAATCAATATCACCCCCTCCTGCAGCTTGCATTACATTTCCTTTGTTATATAAATAGGTTTTAGCTCCAATAAAACCGATTTTATCACTGCTTTCACCGGTTAAAACAAGCTCCAACATAAAATCAGGGTCCACAACTGTATCGTTGTTTAATAAGAGGACATAATCAGGATTTAAAAAGTTTAATGCGTAATCAATACCCGTGTTGTTTCCTTTGGCGAATCCATAATTATCCTGATTTCTGATCAGATTTAAAATTTTATTTGAAGCATCTTTAGCTCTGATGGAATAATCTTGAGGGGTTATACTTTTTAATTCTTCTTCTACGAATTCTATGATCTTAATAGGTTTGTTTTGTTTTTTAAATTCAAAGTATTTCGATTCAATCTCTAACTGGCCTCTGCAGTAATTTTTTATTTCGTGGATCGAATCATCAGTCGAATTATTGTCAACCAATACAACATCGTATTTTGGATAATTGATCCTGTAAAGTGACTCAAGGCACTCTAAGGTATCATCCCAACCATTCCAGTTTAGAATAATCACAGAAACCCGTGGATATGTCCCATTTTTTACCATATTATCAATTCATCAGTTAAAGTGGTCTAATTACAATCATAAATGGAATTTATTTATTTTCTTATTCTAAAGCATCCTTGAAAGCCTTTTCAAAGACATCTACTACTCTTTTCCATGTAAAATTTTCAGCTGTTTTAAGTCCATTATTTTTCAGCTTATCTGCAAGATCTGGGTCATTATATAACTTTATTATGGAATTTGCAATGGCTTCTGGTTGTTTTGGAGGTACCAAAAGTGCATTTTCTTCATCAACAACAAAGTCCTCTACTCCTCTGCAGTCTGTTGTCACTACTGGAGTTCCACATGCCATTGCTTCGAGTGGCGGTAGGCCATATCCTTCTATATGTGAAGCAAAAACAAATAGATCAGTTGAACTGTACAGTTCTGCTAGTTTATCATCACTAGGACTTTCAAAGAAGGCAAAATCAAATTTAATATCGTTCTTTTCTTTTAATCCATTGAATGTATCTTTACTACACACAATAATGGGTTTTAATTCAGATATTTTTCCAGCCGCAATATTCAATGCATTTATTAAGTCACTGTCACCCTTGTAATCAAATCCTCTGAAAATACCCATGACTTTGTATCCTGTTATGTCCTTTAGCATATCTTTTCGAGGATAAAAAACATTGTGTTCAATTCCAACACCTGCCACAATGGCATTTTTACCATATACCTCCATGATCCACTCTTTTAGCCAGGTTGAAATCGTTATAATATTCAATGGCAAGTAAAGGCTTTCTTTAAAAAGCTGGTGATAGTAATGGCCGTGTTTTTGAGCGAGTTCATCAAAATCCATGAAAAAGTAAAATTGTTTACCTTTACCGCTTCTATATACAGCAAAGGAAGTTAAAAACCAGGTTGCTATGTTTATGTCGCATTCAGGTATTGCATCTGTTAATGGTTTAATCAGATCTGCTTCAAATCCCAATTTCATCTGGTCTAATATTGGACTAATGCTTGAGTATCGAAGTGATTCACGTGATTTTATTTTTTTTAAAGGATTTAGTATCTTAATAAAATTCGGTTTTTCAACATAGATTACTCTACCTTTAAGCGGAAACCATATATGATCCCCCTCTAGGGAAGTTATGGTGACATCATGGCCTCTCTGGGAAAGTCCGTTAGCCACTTCAAATATGGCCCTGACACCGCCTGTCATATATGTGGAATAGAGTGTGAAATTTATTTTCATAGCATCTTCACCTAAAATTTATTTAAATTAACAAATTTTTTGTATCAATAATTATGGAAACATTAGATATTGATTATTTATCTACAATCTTTATCTTAAAAATTATATACATTAATTTTGATATGATTAATGATAGTATGATAGATCCAAAACCTTTTTTAAGTAATAATACCGCTTAAAATTGCTTTTACATAAATATAAAACCCTTTCATATCCCTTTTGTTGATTAAAAGATTTTTACTTTCATGTAAAAATAATATTACAAAAAAGTTAGCTAAAAATTTAATATAATCCCATCCTTTCCTGTTTTTTTTCATGAAGTATATCCTATTTCTGTTAA
>Ga0182021_10003481_pt1 | contig 18480 bp, 19 predicted proteins | sample 612E3MmetaG_FD_120493 | JGI IMG/M metagenome (GOLD analysis project Ga0182021, IMG submission 120493) | Permafrost microbial communities from Stordalen Mire, Sweden - 612E3M metaG (Illumina Assembly) | ecosystem: Environmental > Terrestrial > Soil > Wetlands > Permafrost | place: Sweden... | reverse complement strand
CTGATTGAAATTATTTTTGCTTTGTTCCAATCAATTTGCTTCGATGCTTCTCCAAGACTCAATACTTGAAAATCTGTTATCCATCTCAGAAATTTAGGATAAGCTTTTTTCAGTCCAACATAAGATTTAAATTTTCTTAAAAAGGGTAAATGACCTAGCATTGGTTGATTAAAATCAAAATCTCGTGGATGGAAATAGCTTATAACATAATCAGATTTATTAGTCCAGTGTTTAATAAAAAAATACGGCATTATTCTGAAAAAGCCGCCACCCGAAAAAACTATATGTTTATTCAATACTGAAACTATATTCATAGGAAATTCTTTCAGCTTGTATCCATTTATATCAATAATAGAAGGCAGGCATTCACCAAAAGAAGGGAAGCCACCATAATCATGATTCGACGGGAAAACAGAACAATCCTTTTCGATTCCCAGTTCAGCCAATACTTCAAATGCCCACACATTATTTTCAGTAATTGAAAATCCTGGCGCTCTGTAGCTATTAATTCTTTCCCCAGTAATGTCTTCAAGCAGTTTCAGGGAGTATTCGGTATCTTGTTTAAATGATTTAAAATCCATTCTATGTACCAATTCATGCATATAGGAATGGCACCCAATTTCGTGACCGTAATAACTAATCTTCTTTATTACTTCCGGATATTTTTCAGCAATCCATCCTAAAATGAAAAAGGTACCTTTTATCTTTCGTTCATCTAATGTTTCAAGAATTAAATCAGTAGCTCCATGTATTCGTACTTCATAATTAATCCATGTTGATGAATCAGAAATAAAATCACAATGAAACCACTCCTCAATATCGAATGTAAGGATGTTCATCTTACATCGAAATTCAATAATCCGAAATCCCAGTTTTCATAATTATAAATAGAAGGATTTACCACATCTTTTATAACCTCACAACCGCAAAAAGTAAACTTACGTGGTTGCCTCTTTAATGGTAATTTAAATAAGGATAACTGAGCAATGTTCATTTTGCCAATATAAATAATTATATCAACCTTATCTTTTAGAATAAGAGTTACAATAGCTTTCGACAATCCAGCATAATTAAAAGTAGATTTATTGAATAAGTATCCGGCCCTTACACCATCTTCAGTGAAAATTCTATAATAGAAAGCAGTATGCCCTAATTGAATATACTCATGACTACTAAATCGATTCTTTCTGAAAGCATCATCCATTTTAATATGGATTTTGCTATGACTCTTCGTTCTAAAGATGAACGATATTATTCGATTAAAGATTGCATATATTAAAACTAAAATATACGAAGCATTCCAAAATTTAGACTTTTTCAAAACATTTCCAAATTTTATCGGTAATACATACCATGGAATGATCCCAATGTCTTTAAATCTTGCTATTTTGTTCCAAAAAGGATAAGCTATTGCATTAGGAACTGAAAGAATAAATGGAATAGAATCTTCTTTTAATTTTTCTTTTACCAACAGATAAGCGTCATATAGTATAAACTCGTTTTTTCGATAATTTTCGTGTACAAATACATCAACTAATAAAGCAAACTGCATTTCTTCATCAAAATAATTATAGCTCCATGGAATTGCAGTACACCCGCCAATTACTGTATCACCATCTATTATTAATCCATGATAAGATTCACTTCCTGAGTTATTTACATATTTATCTTTAAAATTTTGTACTGAAAAATTTCTTTGAAAAACATGATTAAAGGAATTTTTATATGATTCCCATTGTATCTCTGTCAATTGTGATGTATAAAAAAATAAAAGTTTCATTAATAGGTAGCTATTTCAATTGCTTAGAAGTAATCTTTTTTATTTCTAATGCAGGTACTTTTCAGCTTTTATTTAAATTCAAGAAATATTCTATTGCAATAATTAGGATCATTTTCTCAGTTATAGTACAACTATTCCAAATTACTTGAAAAGATAATTTGAAAGAAAATAAATCAAAATCTAAAATTCTATAGATCAACCTCTACAACACCAAATGATCTTGTTTCTGAAGTGTTTATTGATGCAATACCAGTTGAGAGTCCGGCACCCATGCCTATAAGAAGCAATTTTAAATTATTTAAGTTATTGTTATTTATCTCCGAACAAATATTCAATGGTATAGATGCTGAGCTTGTATTACCATACTTATTTACTGAAATTGGCATTTTATTTAAATCAAAACCTATCTTCCTAGCAAGCTTTCTTAACATAAAAGCATTCGCCTGATGTAAGATAAGATAGTCAAATTCGTCTGGGAAAAATTCATTTTCTTCGAAAAAAGAAGTTACCATTTTAGGCACCCAATTAACAACATAATTAAAAACTTTACTTCCATCCATTTTTATATCAATAAATCTTCTCTTACTTCCATCTTCGTGCAACTTATAATCAAGATGATCAACTGAAATCGGATGTCTGAAACCCAAGCCAGGAATTATAATTGCTTCTCTGTTCGAACCATCTGTTGAAAATGTAAAAAGCCACTCATTCTCACCCATAGCCGGAGAAACAATAGATGCTGTACCTGCATCACCAAATAGTAAACCAGTGCTTTTATCCCATTGTGAAACATATTTCGAATTTACATCTCCATCTAGAAGAAGTATTTTCCTGTTCAGACTTTTTGCAATCAGGCTGGCATTCCAGAGTCCATAAACATATCCTGAGCAAGCATGATTAAGATCGAAAGCTGGAATATCGCCAGGAAGTCCTAACTTATGTTGAACCAAACTTGCATTATTTGGCATCAAATTATCAGGAGTCAGTGTTACAAAAATAACTCCACCAATTTCTTCTCTACTAACGCATCCAGAATTAAATATCTGTTTAGCAGCCTCAATGCTTAGGTCAAGCGATGTAGATGAAATTTGCCTGCATATATGCCTTTCTTCAATTCCTAATGCAGTAATGGTAGCTTCCATATCATCTGTGAAGTACTCCTTAGCATAATTGCGGTTATTAATAGTATTCTCAGGAACGCACGCAGCTATAGCCTCTAAATCAATACCTTTAATTTTACTAATATTCATTGGACTAATGTTGTTTTAAATAATCATCAATATCCTTCGTTTTAATTATACCTTCTTTTACAATTAATGAAAGATCAAAGTTTATTTGTTTCGCATATTCCAAAGCTTTCTTTGAGACATTTGATATATTTAAAACGGCTTCCTTTTTTCTTTCACAATTTTTTGTCTCAGCTTGGTGTATATCTTTGAAAATCATTCCTGCACTTTTACCTATTTCAACGTCATCTCCATCAGAAACAAAAAAAACAATATAGCCTGAGAAGTCTGCTTCGTAATCTTCAACAGACTTTGAAGTTGACACAGTATATAGAACATCTCCTTCTTCTACAAAGTCTAGGTTTTTGAACCTTAAATTTTCAATTGTTACTTTATTGTCATTAACATTCAACTGAGGGATGATCAAATCTTTAAAATCCATCTTTATATATATTTAATCATTCACTTATAGAACATTTCTCAAATGCATCATTGATTCTTTGAAGAATAGATGTTTTAATTGAGTTTAAAATTTCAGAAGGTAATTCATTTGCGATTCTGAGTAAGGGATCATTTTGATTCCAATATGAATCCCTTTTCTTTGACATATATTCCCGTTTATCACTTTTGGAGTGACCAGAAAATCTGTGTGTTATAATTTCAATAAATGCAGGTTCCCTTTTTTGCCTTACGAAATTCACAGCATTCCCAATTTCGGTCCTTACATTATAATAATCATTTGATTTGCAGACAAAATAATTCAACCCAAATCCTTTTATTCTATCTGCGATTTTTCCAGATGTAGAATATTCAGTGGCTGTGCTCATTGCATATCCATTATTTTCTAAAAGAAATAGAATTGGCAATGAAAAAGCTCCTGCAAGATTAAATGTCTCCATTACATAACCCTCATTCATTCCACCATCACCTAAAAGAGCTACTGCTATATTCTTAATTGATTTTCGTTTAAGCGTAAAGGCAAGGCCGGCACATATCGGAACCATACCTCCGGTTACTCCGTTAGTATAAAAATTTTTATAATGTATGTGCTGACTACCTCCCATTCCTGACTCGAACCCACATTTTCTACCCATTACCTCACCCAGCATCAATTCAGGAGAATTTGAAAATGTCAGAGCATATCCATGGCTTCTGTGTCCACCCGTTAAATAATCTTCCTCAATATTCAGATGTTCACTTAGTGCCACAGGTGGTACTTCCTGACCAATACATCCATGAGTTGTACCTCTAAGCAATCCTAAACTGAAAAGATTTTCTATTTTATATTCTGTTTCCCTAATTAAAAGGAGTTTTTCATATATTTCTTTACTCGAATACATTACTCTAAGTTAATATTTTTTAAAATTGCAACTTTTATTTTTTCAAAATTTGGAAGGACATTATCTTCTATATTTTTAGAGGCTCCTATTATTGTCATTTTGGTTCCAATTACTTTAACTTCACCCCTGAAACCTTCCTTATATAAATTAGCCAGTATACTATCACCAACACCAAAAGTAGAATGTCCTTCTTCAAGTAGTATAAGATTCTTATTTTTAATGAGTTTAGCTATTAATTTAAAATTTATATTATTCAGTGTTGTAAGAGATATAAGCTTACCGGCAATTTCTTCCTCCATGTAAATATCATAGATCATATCAATTGTGGGTGAAACTAAACCTCCATAAGTTATTACTACAAATTCTTCTTTCTCATCCTTTATGCATAATTCCTGTATCGGAAATTTTCCCTCATAATCAGTAAGTGTAAAGAAATCTGATTTTTTTTCGGAAAAGAACATCTTCCTGGTATAATCAAGCTTGTTTTCTATAAACAGAACAGGTTCCCCTAACCTTGCAGAATTTTTCAGCAATTTGCCAGGATCAGCTAATACTGAAGGCATTACTATATTAATATAAGGCAGTCCTAAATATAATTTTTCCAACGACTGAGAATGTGTAGCTCCATATCCCCTGTATCCTCCCATTGGAGCTCTAACAACCATATGAAGAGGCTTTCCAAAACCTCCTACAATCTTGGATGCATGGTTCAACATTTGATCCATAATCAAAGTTACAAAGTCACCAAACATTATTTCGACAATAGGACTCATTCCTGCAAGCGCCATACCTATTCCCATTCCAGTAAAGGCTTGTTCTGACATTGGTGTATTTATTACTTTATCCGGGAATTTTGCAGCCAGCCCATCTGATACTTTAAAAGCGCCGCCATAAGTTTCTGCAATATCTTCCCCTAAGAAGTATACATTTTCTTCCTCTAGAAGAGAAGTTATCCCTTCCTGTAAGGATCTCAAATAGAATTTATGCTCGTCTTTCACTATTAAAAAATTGGAAACATATATTATCGACTTCTGCAATGCTTGTACTTTTACCAATGGCATCGTATATTATAGGGGAAAAATCATCAAAAGAATGAAAATTTCCAATAAAGTCAACTTTTGGAAACGGATTATTCTTTGAAAAAAACTGATTCGTCACTTTCCCGTTCTTAACCTCAAAAAACACTTTAAAATTAGATCCATCCGGTAGTATTATCTCATTAGAAAATTCATAGTATGGTGAGTTACCAAATGTCCATGATTTATCCTCAAATTCTGTTTTCCTCTTTGTCACACAATCAAAAACATTTGGGGTTAATTCAATTAAACTTTTGCAATATTCATTATTTAAAACACTTCTAAAGCAGTTTTCAAACTCTTCCATAGTAAATGCAGGAATTATTCTGATAAGATTTCCTGTTTTTACAGGTTCTGATTTTTTAGCTTTAGTTTTATAGCTTCCTGATTGAAAAAGAACACTTTCCAATAATAAAAGATTAGCATCGACTAGTAACGTACCGTGATGAATAAACCTGTTTTTTCTTTTGTATTGTGCTGTGCCGGAGATCTTAAGATCTTCATGATTAATATTACATCCTTTTTCAATAATATTTTTAAATCCTATTTTGGCCAGAACCTGAATAATAATCTTATTGTAAAATGAATATGAACATTTTTCACAGTTATAATCTGAAATAAAAGCATAATTTAATGTCCCTTCATCAAGAAACACTGTCCCTCCTCCTGAATAACGCCTGAAAATTGAAATTTTTTGATATTGCTGTTCTTTTAACGCGATTTCGGAATAACAAACCTGATTTCTCCCTATTACAATACAATTCTGATTCTTATATAGAATAAGAAAATTTCCTTCCTGCATCATAAAGAATTGTTCAAGAGCTAAGTTTTCCTGTATAGATCTAAAAGGACTTAATATAAGTTTGAACTTTTCCAAGTTTAATTATAATAATGTATACCCACCGTCAATTAATAGATTAGAGCCTGTTATCCATTGTGCTGAATCAGATAAAAGATAGATAACAGAATAAGCCACTTCTTCAGGTTTGCCAAATCGTTTAAGCGGGTATTTTTTCATTTCTTGCTGCAGTTGTTCTGAAGTAATTATTCCTTCAGATAAGATTGAAGTTTTGATTAAGCCAGGATTAACAGAATTAACTCGAATACCTTTCCCGGAAAGATCAACTGCCATAGCTTTAACTACACCATTTATTGCTCCCTTAGACGCTGCATACATTGAATTTGCAACAGAGGAACAATAGACGCCTTCAATTGAAGATATGAATACAATTGAAGCGTTATTTTTTATTTTTTTATTTTTAAGAAGCTCCTTTGTAATGAGCACTGGAGCTAGAAAATTTATCTGCATAATTGCTGAAAGATATTCTTTCTTAATGAATTGGAACGGAATAGTTTTTATAATGCCTGCACAGTGGACAAGGCCATCAATAGGAGGAGTTTTTCCAACTATAGATAGTATTTCCTCATTATTGTCCAAATCTGCTATAAATTGTACATGTTTACCACTAACTTCAAGCAAATCAAATGTTTCTTGTAAACGTGCTGGATTTCTACCAGTTATTACAATATTGGCTCCCATTTTTGAACATTCAATAGCGGTAGCACGTCCGATTCCAGAAGAGGCACCCGTTATGAGTATTGTTTTACCAGAGAGTGTGAAAGGATTGTACATTACTTCATTTTCGATTTAGATAAATTAAATAAATCCTCTATCGTTTCTGATCTTTTAATATCATCTCCCTTTATTTCAATATTATACTCTTCTTCCATCATGGCCATAAAAGCCATAGCACTCAATGAACACCACCCGTCAATATCCCTGAAAGAGGTATGGTCTGTTATCAGTTGGGAAGGTTCGTTATCAAAAATTCTTACAAAATCTTTAATAAATTTATCAATATCCATAGTTTACATTTTTAATTATAAATTGGTCCCTTTGTTATAAAGTCATAATATTTTTTGGCTACTATTTCCCAAGTGTATTTTTCAAGTGCGATTTTTTTCATTTCAGAAGAAATTGATGTTAGTTCTAATTCATTTGTGTTTTTTAACAACATTTTTAACTCATTAATACTTGTAAAATACTTAGTTTTATCCTCTGTAACATACTTATTAAAAATATTTCCGTAGCAGAATATAGGGATATTTGAATGCATAGCTTCAACTAAAGAAGGATTTGTCCCTCCCGCTGAATGAGCATGCAAATATATAAAACAATTACTTCTCAATATATTAAGTTCATCCAAATCATAAATTGCATCCAATAGTATCAAATTCGAATAGTTCGAATACCTTGCTTTAATTTTTATTGCATAATTACTAACATCCCAATTCCCAATATAAACCAAAGGATAATCAGCATCTTTAAATGATTCGAGTAACATTTCAACATTATTATCTGATTGAATGCGGGCAAGAGCTAAGGCATACTTTGATGATAGAAATGAATATTTATCCATTGCAGCGGGAGTGACAGGAAGGCTTCTTGCCTGATCTCCGCCATAAGCAATAACAGTACTATCATTACGATTATATTCTTCAAAAATATATTCCTTAATTCCTTCATTGTCTGCAACCAGATATCTGCAATTCTTCACAGAAACTTTCATAAGAGCGCGAACTATTTTCTGTAAAAAGAAATTGTATTTTGAGCGTTTCCATTCTATACCTCCAATATTTAGCACAAATTTATTTCTATATCTGGTCAGAAAAGGGAGTATAAATCCACCTGGAGTTCCAAGAATGAGTATCTTATCAAAACTATCTACGGATTTGATAATTGTGTACATATCATACAATGAGCTCCTTAATCCGTTTGCAGGTAAATTTATATATTCAAGACGAAAATCTTTGTACCATAATGGACGTTCATTTTTATAAATTCTGGAACTACAATATACTGTTACTTCAACATCTACTGGTTTATATTCTGCCAAATATTCGACCAAAGTTTCGTATCCTCCATATCGTGCAGGAAGACCTTGACAACCTACTATTGCAATTTTCATGAGTTTTTGTGTTTTCTCATACAAATCAAATTTCCAAAATTAGCAGCAATTTTTCTCCAATCGTATTTAGAGGTTATTGCAGAAATTGCTAATTCATGATTAAAATTGTTGTTAATGGCAAATAGCAATGCCTGTTTAAATTCTTCGTAATTATTTGGATTAAACTGAAATTTCTCGAAAAAGTCAAATTCCTTCATTGCAGTTGTATTAGAACAAAGCACCTTTGCACCATAAATTGCAGCTTCCAAGGGTGGTATTCCAAAACCTTCTGCTGATGATGGAAAAACGAACAAAGTACAGTTTTGATAAAGCCAAATCAGCTTTTTAAAAGGAATTTTTGTTAGCCAATAAAAATGATTATGTTCTGTTTCTGACAGTTGTTGTAATTGTAGCTTAAACTTATTATCGTGTAATCCATCTGAACCAACTAATACCAAATCAATGTCTTGATTGTATAAACCCAATTCTTTCCATATTCTGATCAATAATGCTTGATTCTTTCGTGGCTCGATCCTGCTGACAAATAGAATAAACTTTTTGTCAAGTAGTTTTTGAATAGGCTCAGGATCCACTTTTTGTTGGATAACTGCATTTGGTACAATTTCTATACTGTCTGAAGGAATTTTAAAAAATCGATGTATAGATTTTTTTGAATAATCCGAAACAGTTGTAATCAGATCTGCCCGCTTTCCAGACAGATAAAACAAGATTGAGTTCTTTATCCGATAACTTAAGGGAAAATGGCTGGGATATTCAAGAAATAATAAATCATGGATTGTAACAATATAGTTGCAAGGTTTTAATATAGGAGATATATACTGAAAGTGGGCAAAATCGATTTTATTTTCTTTCAATGCTTTAGGTATAGTATACAGTAACCGAATAATTTTTGAAGATGTGTTGTATTTGATATGAACAAACTTATTACTTCCCAGAAATTTTTCAGCTACGGACATTTCATTTGAACCCACAAAGAGCTGAAACCTTGAATCTTTGATTAGCTCAGAATAAAGTCCGGCCAGAAAAGTGACTGTGCCTTGTTGTATTCCATCAAATACATGAGCATCAACAAACAGCCTTATTTTTTTCGTCAAATCTTGAGAATTTGAATGAGTCTTATGATTTCTGCAATATTAATTTGCTTATATTAACTGATTCAGTGTATTTAAATAAAGTATGTATAAGATTCACATTACTTTATCAACCTCACTCACAATCCTTTTTAAAAAGGGAATAAAACAATATGTTGAGAGGAAAACACTTTTAGCATAAATTGATTTTTGAATGACAGCCTTATCCATTAAATTATTAGACAGGTACTCTATTTTATCTGCCAGATCGGAAGGATCATCTGGCTTATAGAAAAAAACCATTTCATCATCAACATAATCTCTTATTGAGGGAATATCGGTAACCAGAATAGTTTTACCCCGAAACATAGCTTCCAGCAATGACATATGACCTGCCGAGATTATAATATTTTTTAGAGGTATTACCACAAACATCGAATTTTTAAGGAAACTGCCAAAAGCATCGATTCTGATATTGTAGAGTATTTCAAGATTGCTGGGATGACATTTCAGAGATAAATAACCTGGACGTGTCACAATTTTGCAATGCAGATCTGATTGTCTTTTTTTTAATATCTCCATTGCACAGGCAAGTGTATTATAATCCCTGTTACTTACTCCTCCACTGGCGATATAACTGGTTTCACTTTTAAATGTTTTTTTCTCAAAAAGATCATAGTCCCTTCCATATCTTACGAATTTGAATTTCAAAGCAAGAGTTGGAAAACATTCAGAGTAAAATAAAACTTCACTTTTTGAATAGACAATTATTATGGATGACTTTTTGTAAGAAAACCTCACAAAATATTTTCTTAAAGCAAAATATACTTTGTTTTTCTTCGGAACAAAAAGAAATCCAGCTATACTGACTTTGTCATTTTTATTAAAAAGCACTAACAAAAAACAATAAAAAACACCAACTATTGGATTAATAAAAACTTTTGAATCATATTGTTTCCTCTTATTTAGAAACAGATCCCCTGCTGAGATTAAAGACAATATCCAATATGATATTAGGGAAAGAAAACTACCTATTCCGGATATTCCATGCAAAAACCTTACGAGCCTATTCTCATAGTCAGTATAATAAAAATCAGAAATGTATTCCTGGCTGAATTCTTTTTTATAAACATTCTCATTTTCCTTGTATTTCAGACTGTCTAATACGAATAATATTCTTTTTTGATTGTTCATTGTAAACAATTATGTATTTACTTGTCAAACTGTTAATCAGGTTTTATAAAAACAGAATATTGATATGGGGAAAGCTGTTAATACTACATAGGTTTATAATAGAACTTGTTTAAAAATGAATCGTGAATTGCAGAAAAATAATTTAGAATAACCTTTAAAAAGAGTTGAGGCTTTAGAATAAATTTGAAAGTCAAAAGAAGCATTTTAAGCAAATATTTCAAATAAGCCGAGTTGGAAAAATTTTCTCCATATTTTTCCTTTATTAATTTGGCATTTCTTACAGAATAGTAAAATGAAATTGGCTGCCGAGATTCACTATTATTCTTTTTTATGATTTGTGTTACGGTAATTGAGATCAATTTTTGTCCAAGTTTTTTAACTCTCAATGAAAAATCTATTTCCTCCCAATAAAGGAAAAATCTTTCGTCAAACAGGCCTATTTGATCAATGATGCTACGCTTTATTAACATACAAGATCCCTGAGAGTAGTTTGTCGAAAAAGCATCCTGGTCTGAAATTTCGTCAAATTGCATAAAACCCTTAAAATTGATAGCGTCAAAAAGTATTTTACCATCAGAATTAAGAGTCCTTACAGTTACTATGCCAACACCGTTTATTGATGCCTTTCTCATTTCAGAAATGGTGTTTTTCATAACAAGAATATCAGGATTTAAAATTAAAATGTCACCCTGTAAATTATTATCTTCCAGAAACTTTAATCCCATATTATTGCCACCTGCATACCCCAGATTTGTGTCATTTTCAACCAGATATATTTCAATTTTGCTTTTGTAGGATTTATAGATAGATTGTATTTCAACCAAATCAACTTTTGAATAAAAATTATTAATTAAAATAATCCGAAAGTTTTTATCATCGGATGCAACTATGCTGTTTATACAATCTTTTGTTGAATCTGAACTGTTCCAATTAAGAATAAAAACATTAATTTTCATTCCCAAAATATTGATTGAATTCAAACCGTTTCATCCGAGAAAAAATAAATCCAATAAGCAGGACATATTCTGAATGGTGAATTTCAGCAATACCACCAACGACAAACATAGTCAACATTAAACTTAAAGTGCAACCCATTAATAATCTTGCAAATAGAAGTTGTTCGGGGTCACGCGAATTAATGAATTTAAAAGAATACTTCAGTAAGATAAAATAAAAGAATATATAACAAAATATACCTAATATTCCAGTTTTTACTAAAATATATGCATAGCCGTTATGTAAAACAGGAATCTTCCTAAAATTAACTCCTGACAATGCCATTGTCATATTCAAATCAACAAGAGCTCCAAAACCTTTTCCTAATATTATTTGTTTAACATTTCCGGTTGCAAAAGTGTTAATAGCTTTATAAGTTTCATAACCACGAAAATTTGTGGTTATTTCAGTTATATTTTTATAATTTGATACAGTAACTTCCTTTAAACTCCGTGCAATTTGACTGCGAAAAGTTCCAACTTCATTAGCTGGAGTTGTCAATATAACTGCAGCGAGAGCACCAAAAAGCATAACAATTGATAGCACAGTTCTCAAACGGATACTTCCGATATATCCGAGGATTGAAATTGTCAGTATAAGTCCGAAAATGAGTCCGGTTCTTGAAAATGAAAGGACAAAAGACAACAACAATAATGGTATAGCAATAAAACGTGGAAATAATTTGGGGAATAGATTCCCGATCCTCAATCGATGTTGAAATATACCCAGAACCAAAGACAAAGCAACTAAACTAATATTTGGATTTGCAGCTCTGCCTCGATTTTGAAAAATTCCATCATTTAATAATTCAGGTTTCTGAATAAATTTTGAAAGATGAATTATAGCGATCACTATTCCTGCAATAATAAGTGCTTCCAATATTTTTGGCCACATTTTTTCATCCTCAGCAATCCAGTATCCTATATAAATCAAAGCGGGTGGAGTCAATGCATAGAATATGTCACGGAAAATATCACGAGGTTCATGTCCTGATAATCCTATAATCCCAGTTATAAAAACGATCATTAAAGGTATAACCAGTTTGAGATAACTTATTTTTAATTTACTCAGGGATTTAAAAATGAGAAAAAAACCTAACAGAACAAAAAAAGGAGAAAAAAAGTCAACAGGGAGAAAGTTTGATACGATTATTATTGCATATAAAATTACCGTCTTCCATTTTATCACTAGTCCATTTAATTGATCCTCAGTCTTAAAATCCATTAGTTTTTTATATTGTTGTCAACCATGTCCATTAAATAACATGGATTCAATTACAGAAAATGCTGAAAAATTGCTCCCAACTTTTTTGAGATGATAGATACAGCTTTTCACTATGCCGTTTACCCTTAAAGAAGAATCTACTTCCTCCTAATATAAAAAGAAACGTCTATTAAATATACCAATTCAATAAATTATGTGCCTTCTTACCGACAAACATGAACCTTGAGATCAATCTGTGTAAGTTTATTCTTGATTCAGCACTGTTCCAATCAGGGATAAAAATATTTATAATCATTTATAATTGATTGTCTAAGTATTATTTTTTATCATCCAAAATGATCCCGGCTCTCTACTTTGCTGTTCTGCGAATATTGGACATTTTTCTGCAAATTTCTCTATATAATTATGCGAAAGATAATTCAACGCTCCAATAATTTTAAACTCGCTATTAAAAGTTAAAAATGCTTCTAATAAATATTGTTCATTCCATAAAAAATGATGTCTGTATATCAAATCATCCAGATAATCTCTTGGAGTAAAAATATCATGTATATGAATAATAACGCCTGATTTTAGAATTGGTAATATTTCTAAATATTCAAAAAGAACATCTCCTTGTGGTCTAATAACATGCGAAGAATCTATAAATAGAATATCATTTGATTCCAATGATTTGAAAAATGACTTATCTATATTTTCGACTTTTTCTCTAATTAATTCAACTTCAATTTTTTCAAGCCATGGCTGTTCATATGGTTCAATGCAGATATGGTGACATGTATAATTAGGATTATCAAGCTTATTAAAATTAATAGCATTTCTAACCATTAATGTGGAATAACCACTTCCAATTTCTATCAATCTATTGGGTTTAAAATGTCTGATCATATTGTATAAGTACTCGGCATCACCTGATTCATATGACCCATTATTATAATAATATTTATTATCCTTATTATTACTTAGTGGAAAACTTAAAAGTTCCTTATTATAATTAAATTTAGCTAATAAATTTAATTGTCCTTCAACATTAAACTCAATTCCGTGAAGATCTCTTTCTGTTCTTAATGATTTAGTTAAATGTTTTTTAGGATTAATCATAGGTTGATAATAATGGTCTAATACAGGAAATATTCCTAAACGCATAAAAATTTCATTACCAATTTTACCTGAACCAGATTTTTTTACAAACTTCAGCCATAAGGACGAAAGAAAAGTTAAAGGTGTGCCAATGAATACAATTACAGATAAGATAACTTTTAAAATGATTCGTATCATAATTACGTTTTGTTTTAATGCCAATAGTTCTTTAATTCTTAGACAATTTTGTCAAATTCAATATCTTGTCACAATAATGTCGGCTTAAAGTCAAAGAAACTTTGATTAAAGTTTTATGTTTTGTATAATTATGAGTGACTATTTCAAAAATAGCTGCTTATTTATCGTCTGTTCATAAAAACAATTCTTTCCTCTTTATGAAACAAGTACTTATATGCGGATTCTCCTTTTAATTTACAAATGGGCCAAGAATAATAATCACGAGAATCTACTGGAAAACATAAAAAATCCATTACATTCCAAGATTAATGTATTGTTCCCAATTAACGAGAGGAGCCAGATATCTTTTTTCACCATGAGTTGCAAATCCCGGAATTGGAGATACCACATGCCTGGACTTAATCTTTGTCAGAAATCTGAATATTTGATAATCTGCAGGAAATTTTCTTTCCTGGAATCGTTTAAAGAATGGCATTCCATTTTTGATAACTCCAACAGTAAATAGTTTAAATATGAAACTATCACTCTTCAATGTTGCTACCTTTGATGCATATGTCATGGTAGTACTGTTGGTTAACTTCCAATGTGATGAATTAGTCAGAAAAACTTTGCTGTTTTCTCCTCCATTTTTTACCTGGGGATTAACGCCTTCAATATATTTATCAGGATGGTCGTATAACGTCACATAATCTGCTATTTCCAAGCCTTCCAATAATACTCTCATGGAATTTGGTTTATGAATATAGTCATTTTCAACGAAATATACATAATCATTATTTGGAAGCTTCATTGCAAGATTGAAAGTGAACCAAAAACTGCCGGAATTACCTAAACTCGTCCGATGGATGCATTTAAAATTATAAGTATCCAGCCATTTTATGGTTTCATCTTTTACATTGTCCGCAATAATTTCAATATATTCAGATGGAAATTCCATTAAAAAGTTTTCCAAACAATTTTTGTTGTTGATTATGTATAGCCGTTCTTTATTTTCACCAGCATCACTAAGTCTGTAAAAAATATGTAGGTTATGTATTGTAATATTTTGATTCATATTCTTGTCTTTTTAAGCTTTATCTAATTTTATAATTGATTTTTGATTATTTATATAGAGATTTTGAACAAGAAAATTATTGCTTTTGAATGATATTAAGGAACTGTCTATAATACTTATCGGCAAAAAAATTAAATGTGATAAGATTAAACAAGATGAACTGCCAGGAGTGGATTTTATTGATTCCTTCTTGCTTTATTACGATGTAGCCAGCCTTCTCAAACATACGTTTCATGCTCTTCTGAGTGAAAAAACGAAGATGAGTAGAATCAAATATACCATCCTCTTTGTATTCCCAAAACTTTTAATCAGAAGTTCATAAAGATTTCTAAAATGTCGAACATAAGATATTGAAGCGATAATAATTCCTTTTTGGGAAAGTTTTGACCTTATCATTTTCAGCACTTCTGTGGGTTCAGTTAAGTGCTCTAACACATCTTTAAAGGTAATGCAGTCAAAATAGTTATTTGGAAATGAGCTAAGCACATCTTCTATTTTACCTACCAGAATATTATCAACTCTATCTTTTGCTCTTTCAGCAACTTCAGTTATCATTTCAATACCCCAGAATTCAGCACTGGTCTGCTCTTTAACCAATTCTAGAAAAGCACCTTGTCCGCAACCAATATCCAGTATTGTTCTGATGTTTTTAGGTATTAAGGCTGCCACATCTATTCTGGTTTGGCTATAGTAATCTGCTGATTCTTTTATTGTTTCTTATATTTTGATCCTTGCGATAAATTTTATCGGGTTTTACCTTGTTCTTGTGTTTCTATTTCTAATTATTGAATTGGAAATATCCCTTCGGTTTATTTCAAGCTCATTAATAACTACGATTGGCCACTTCCAGTTCTGATAGGCAAGCTGGGCAAGTCCTGGTGCTGCGATCATTGCCCATAAACCGATATTCAGAAATCGGAAAAACAATATCAGCAATAGCACTGTTGCACCACCGGATAATAGAGATGCTTTGAAAAATGGCACTTCATTTTTAGATAGAAGAATTGTTCCTGCAATGCTATGGTTACATTCTAAAAAGGATATTACAACCGATACAAATAACATAGACTGAGCAATCAAATTGGTTTGACTTCTAACCAACCTAAGAGTCCATTCTCCAAAAAAAATTAGCCCAATTCCTCCTACCAGGTAGGTAACCAGTAGTACTATTTGTCCTTTAAGGTAAAGATCCTTTATGAAAGAAGCGTTTTGAGAAACTCTAAATTGTGCAATTTTAGGTTGATAGGTAGTGATATAGATTCCAGCCAAACCAGCTATAACTGAGATTAGTTGAATACTTATTCCATAGGATGCTATATCATCAAGGCTTAAATATAGTGAGCCAATAACAATTGAAGATCTTTGTACCAGAAATCCGCCAAGGGATGTTAATCCAATTTTCAATGCATTTGGAACAAGGGCCTTCAGAACTTCCTTTGTAGGATGAGGTACAGCAATTTGCAGCTTTTGTTTCATTTCTTTCGTAAAGAAAGCACGGTAGGACAACAGGCGAATGATAATAACAGAGGATACCTGTGCTGAAACAATAGCCACCAAACCATACCCTGCCATAATTAGTATTGACGCTATCAGAAGGTAAAAAGATTGCCCAATAATCACAATTTGTTTTGATTTTTTTATCAATCCTTTACCCTGTAACAAGGAATCATAATATTGGGTAAAAAGACTGTAAGTAGTAATGAGGCATAACAAAACCCATGCGATATAAACCTCCGAGTGGTCACCTTTATAGTTTACTAATATTGAATAAATGTAAAATGTTCCTAAAGTAGAAAGCAACAAAAAAAGAATGATTGCCATTCGAAAATACAACCACCGCATAGCAATGATAATCCCTTTTAACAGCCCAAAATCTATTGATTGGTTCTCACTTATAACAGATTCAAAACCACTGACCTTAAGTGAACGCACACCGCTAAAAACATAAGAAACATTACGAGTAAACGAAGGGTTAAAGCCAAAATCGAGCAATCCAGCAAAAGCAGTGATAGTTATAAAAATAGTCCAGATCCCAACCATTTCGGATGGCATCATTCTCAAAATGAAAGGCAGTAATAGTGCTGAAGAGGCTATCTTAAGGAAAGTAGCTGCGTAATTCCAGAATATATCTTTTCGACCAATTATTATCAATTCTTTTTAAATTTTTTACGAATTCAGATTGTTAGAGATTATTTTCTGTGTTTCTATATTTTTCCGCCCTAAAATTAGTATGCATTTCGAGAGACATAAGTTAATTAGTCTCTAAAGTATTGATTCCTATACAAATATTTTCAATCTCATTTGTTTTCTTTTCTTTCACATCAAATATATTACGTCCGTTGAATACCACGGGTAGTCTCAGCAGATTTTTGATGCGTATCCAATCGGGAAACCGGAATTCATTCCATTCAGTAACCAACACAAGACAGTTGTAGAAAAATGCAAATTATTTTTCAATATATTTCGTCCTATCATCAAATCAAGTCCAGATTCATAAATTGGAAAGATACCTTTTTTAAGGTTCTCTATTTTCTTTTTGTCTATGCCAACGCAGGTGGTATCGATTCCAACTTCGGCAAAACAAGTGCCAGTTACAAGACCTACATATCCAGTGCCTATGACAGATATCTTCATATTATATTTATCATCAATAACTAAAAAAAGCAAAAGGTTCAAGATTATGTTGCAGAAAAAGCAGATTAATGAGCTATTCCAATCAATTATAATGAATTATGGCACTTCATGGAAGTCTCACCAATTAATTATAAAGTTGAGTAGTTTTTATATACGATTTGTATTCCCTCTTCCAGTTTAATTTTTTCTTTCCATCCCAGACTGTTAATTTTTGATACATCTAAGAGTTTTCTGAAAGTACCATCCGGTTTTGAAATATCCCACTCCAATTCGCCATTAAAACCTACTTTACTTTTAACAAGATAGGCAAGATCTTTTATCGTCAGATCACGTCCTGTTCCGATATTTATGTGTGTATTTAGAAGTTGTCCCTTCTGAGGCTTCAAATCATTAAAATCTACATTCTCCATTAAGAAAACACAAGCATCAGCCAGATCATCGACGTAGAGAAATTCACGATATGGCTTTCCTGTTCCCCATAAAGAAATTGAAACACGGTTTGCGGTTTGCGGTTTTCGGTTTGCGGTTCTTTTTAAGATTTGAATCCCGTATTTTGCAAGCTTCTCACTTATCTCGTTTTCAGTTGCACTCCCATTTGCACCTTCAACGGGGTATTTATTAAAATCTTTCCTAATAGCT